>Ga0194125_10000186_pt1 | contig 95894 bp, 77 predicted proteins | sample TA2KigC250mmetaG_FD_148626 | JGI IMG/M metagenome (GOLD analysis project Ga0194125, IMG submission 148626) | Freshwater microbial communities from Lake Tanganyika, Tanzania - TA2015034 Kigoma Deep Cast 250m | ecosystem: Environmental > Aquatic > Freshwater > Lake | place: Tanzania: Lake...
GTTTTAGACCCCTTCTTAGGAAGTGGAACAACAACAAAGGTCGCAAGACAACTCAAAAGGAGCAGCATTGGTTATGAAATTGATAGCAGTCTAATGGAAATCATCAAAGAAAAAATCGAATTTTACAATAATTTCACAGGGAAAGATACCATCGAATTTTATATAGAGCCGAAGAACGAATAATAGAAGCCACATAGACCTCATACCGAATTTAGACTTGCAATTTCGTATTGCGTGATGCGTAATGCATAATGAGTAAAAGAAAACATTACTCATTACTCCTTACGTATTACATTTCACGTTTCACGCATCACGTTTCACAGATGTTTGATATCACACTCGTCAATGAGCATTTCAACTAAATTCCTATATGAGCCGAAGCATTAATGTAATCTTTTTAGACATGCTTCAAGATTTTTACGCGCATCAGTAAAATTAGGATTAATTTCGATAGCTTTCCCATAAGCGGCGCAGGCATTCTTCAATTGATTTGTCACTTCGTATATAAGTCCGAGATTATAATAGGCATCGGCATAATTTGGGTTGAATTCGATTGCTTTCTGGTAAGCCTCAATAGCAGTATAATATCGACCTTTGGCGGCATAAGCTACTCCCAAATTATTGTAGGCTTCGCTAAAATCGGGTTTGACTTCGACAGCGCGCTGCCAGGCTGTGATGGCATCATCTAACCAGCCGATAGCAAAGTAGATAGTTCCCAGACCATGCCAGGCTTCGGGTAAATTCGGTTCCAATTTCACCGCCATTTTATAGGCTTCGAGGGCTTCGCTATTTTGACCATTTGCATAGTAATCTTTGCCCATATTGCCATACGCAGGGGCGTAACTCGGATTATATTCCACTGCTTTTTGGTAAAACGCAATTGCATCTTCCAGCTTATTTTCCTTTGAGCGCGCTATCCCAAGACTGCTGTAGGTTTGAGCATACAAGTGCGCAATGTACTGAGCGCGAACCTTTTCAATTTTTTTCAATTCCTCAGAAGATATTGTTGGGATGTAGCGATGCAGTGATGCTAAATAGGAAGTCATCAGGTCAATATTCTGGATTTTTAACCACTCAGGCCTGTCTGGACTATTCCATTCCAATCGGATATTACCTTCCAAACTTTTTCTTTTCTTAAAAGAAAAAGTTCCATCATAAAGAAAAGAAAAGGTGGAAAATTCCAAATCGGGGTGATTATCTGTGTATGTGGAAACCGATTGAGAAATTTCGCGCAACTCTTCAGGCCCCATCAGCAACCCGGCGAGAAAATTGTCAATATGATTTAGATTGTATTCTGGATAGCCCAAATATGATAAATCCAGAGCGTTATAGACTTTTTCATTTTGCAGACGCGCGCTTATTTTTTCTCCATTGAGATGAATCTCACCATTGAATCCCAACAGCAGCAGGTCAGCGCTGTTATACCACAAAAGGGAATTTGGAAACACAGAGATGAAGGTTTTGATTATCCTCTTCGTTTCATTTGGGTGCGTGTTGTACAACGGCAACCACTGAGACATTATTCCATCTTTATTCAATCGCTTTTGGCAAAGTTGATAAAATTCCTGCGTATACAAATTCACGATACCTGCTTCCTCCGGCGGAGATGGTTCAAGGGTGATGATATCGTACTTCTGCTTTGTGTGTGTCACGAAGTTGCGGCCATCTTCGACAATGATTGTCGTTCTAGCATCGTTGCCGATATTGCCATTATAATCTGCAAAATGTTTTAACGCAGCATCCACAATCGTTTTGGAAATATCCACGATATCCATTCTATCAATGTCATACATTAACATTGAACCGAAGGTTTGTCCTGTACCTAAGCAGATACCCAGAATATTCTTTGGCGCGCCTTGATGAATCAGCATTGGAATATGTCCCTGAATCGGTTGAGGAGCGATGTTGAACTGTCCTTGCGCTTTTGTTCTACCCAACACCGTCTTATTTGCCCATATCGATTTTTGTTGATTTTGCTGATTTACCGTCACCCAGACCGTATTTTCTAAACCTTCTTCGACGAGGATAATTTTCTCATCAGGCTCCTTGACAATCGACAAAACTTCTTGAGGAATCTGAATTTTCAATGCGAATCGGCTTCCAATCAACGTTCCTAATATTAGTACAACAGTTATAGCATTGAATTTAGAACTTCTTATCCATCTTGCCGTCTTACCGTCTTGCCATCTTGCCATCTTGCTGTCTTGCCGTCTTGCCGTTTTGCCATCTTGCCGTCTTGCCATCTTGCCGTCTTGCCGTCTTGTTGGATTGGTGAAAAGGCAAATGAATCCAATGAGAATATTGATAGCGACCAGCATACTCAGCGACAGATTAATTCCTGAGATGGGCAGAAGCAGAAAACCGGCGCATAGCGAACCACCTATACATCCGAAAGTATTGATTGCATACAGCCTTCCTGTTGAGTGACCAATGTGCTGGACATTCGCCGTTAGCATTTTCACAATAATCGGAAAAGTCGCTCCCATCAGCGTCGTCGGTATTAACATCAACATTCCGCACACCAGAAATTCAAACATCAGCATTTTGTAAGCTACCTTCATAAAAAGCAGATAGACGATTGGACCCAATACGAATGCGCTCAAACCTATGCCCAATTCCAGATAACCAAACAACTTGAGCAAGTCTTTCATTCTATCAAAAAGTCGAGAAAATAAGATACTGCCCAAGGCAATGCCAAGCAAAAAGACCGTTAGGATAATCGTATAGGTGTATACCGTATTTTCCAGCGCTAAAGATAAATATCGCGTCCAGACGACTTCATAAGCGATTGATGTAAATCCCGCAAAGAAGTAGCAGATAAGGATTAGTGAGTGGTGAGTGGTTGGTAGGGGCGGTGCGTCTCTGCCAGCCCTAAGTGAGTGGTGAGTGGTGAGTGATTTGATATCCATTGTTTCTTCTAATTCTTCGCCTTGCTTGATGGTCAGCCTGCCGGCTGACAGATATGCAACCAGGCCAATCAATAGGTTCAGAATTCCCGCCATGTAATTTGTGTAATCCACACCTAAATGACGAATAAAGTAAAATCCACATAGAAACGCGCCCAAAGTCGCGCCGAATGTATTGAGCGCATATAGAATCCCGATTTGAGAACTCATGTTGGAACGTCGTTTTACGAAATACTGACTTAACAACGGAAGAGTACCGCCCATCATCGTGGTAGGGATGGCTAAGATTAACGCTAAAGAAATAAACCTGGTGAGAGTAAGAATAATAAAACTGCGATAAATGTATGGATAAAATATCGTGTAAAATCCTCTGAAAAGATGAAGTAAAGTCGGAAACAGCAGCGCAAATACGCCAACAGCAAATTCAAGATAAGCATAAACTTTCACGGAATTTTCCACGCGATTTGCCAATTTACCGAAGGCTAAACTTCCCAACGCTAACCCACCAAAAAAAGCTGTAAAAACGGTACTCATCGCGAATACGGTCGTTCCTAAAATCAACCCTAATTTCCGTATCCAGATGATTTCATAAACTAACCCAAGAAAACCGGACAGAAAAAAACAGCCGAGGATGATAATTGAGATACGTTGACTTTCAATGTCTTTTTGAGTTACCCCAGGTTCCGAGGCATCGTGATTGGGTGAATTCATGTTCTCATACTCCTTATATGTTGAGTAAGCTTAGTCGTATCGAAACCGTGAACCGAATTGTGGTTATTGTACATTATGTTTCCAATTCTGTCAACTCAAATCAATTCGTCAGGAGCAGTCTGATTTGTCTCGCACCTCAGAGATAAAAAACAGGCACAGAAATTCCTCAGTGTTTCTTTTGATGGAACTTTTCTTTTTATGTATTAGTCAACATGATGATGGACACCTGCTCGGCTTGGATTGGCAAATCCAGACCACCGATGGATTTGCCCCCCCTGCCCCCCCGTCAACGGGGGGGAAGCCATCGGGAGCGGTGTAAACCATCTCCATGACTATTACAGAACTTTTCTTTTAAAAGAAAAGTTTGCAAATCTTACTTGACATGAATATAATAAAATTGTATGATAAACGGTGTGATGTTTCCGGTTGATTGAGAGGATTAAGTGTGAAATTCCAACTTCAAGAGGCTGCAATTATGAAAGAATCAATTAACGCCAGGAACGCTAAAATTCTTGTTGTTGATGATATCCCCGCCAATCTGAACCTGTTATCACATAATCTCGAATCGCAAGGCTACAGGGTCGTTGCCGTCCCCAGCGGGGTGATTGCCCTTCAGATTGTGGAGCGGACACAGCCTGATCTGATTCTTCTGGATATCATTATGCCAGAGATGGACGGTTTTGAAACCTGTCGCCGACTCAAAGCCAATCCTGCCACCGCCGAGATACCGGTGATTTTTATCACCGCTAAAGACGAAATGGAAAGTCTGCTGGAAGGATTTTCGGTGGGCGGCGTTGATTATATCACCAGGCCGTTTTCGGAACAGGAAGTCCAGGTTCGGGTTCAAAACCACCTTAAAATTCATCGCCTCACGCAACAACTAATTCATCAGAACCAGGCACTCCAGCAGGAGATCGCCAGACGCGAGCAGGCGGAAGCGGCGCGTAACGAAGCAGAGGATGCCCGACAGACGGCGAACGCACAGCTTTCAATCCTCTCTCAGCAAGAGGCGGAACACTGGGGAATTGCCGGTTTTATCGGCAAAAGCAAAACCATTGAACGTATCCTTGATGATGTTCGCCAACTCCAAACCGTAGGCACGACGAGCGTCTTAATTTTAGGCGAAAGTGGAACGGGAAAGGAACTAATCGCCCGCGCCATCCATTTCGGGGGAACGAGAGCCAAAGGTCCCTTTATTCCGCTGAACTGTTCCGCTATTCCTCATGAACTGGCGGACTCCACCCTTTTTGGACATCTCAAAGGGGCGTTTACCGGCGCTAACAGCGACCGGAAAGGTTACTTTGAACTGGCCAATGGCGGAACGCTCTTCCTCGACGAAATCGGCGATTTGTCCTTTGATTTACAGGCTAAACTGTTGCGCGTGCTTGAGGATGGCTTTTTTACCCCCGTCGGTGGAGCGCAGCCCAAGCAGGCAGATGTCCGGGTGGTAGCGGCGACTAACGCTGCTCTGCCAGCGAAAATCGCCGCAGGTACATTTCGGAGCGACCTCTACTATCGGTTAGCGCGATTCCCCGTAGAAGTCCCGCCACTCCGAGAGCGGAAGGAAGATATTCCACTACTCGCCAATCACTTCCTTGAGATGTTTGCCGCTGAAATGAAGGTCCAAAAGCCCACCTTAACACCAGAAGCCCTAATGGCGCTGGAAGCCTATCACTTCCCCGGCAATGTCCGGGAACTGAAAAATATCATCGAACATGCACTGATAAAAAGCCGTGGAGAAGCTATTCAGCCAGTGCACCTACACTTTATCGAGTCGCCTTCGACCTCTGCGATTCCGCCCACAGCCGAATCGCTCATACAGCAGTTTCTCTCCGAGGGCTGTGGTTATTCGGAGGCGGTAGATCTTTTTCGGCGGTGCCTCGTTGAACAGGTGCTTTCAGAGTGTGGCGGCAATCGGCATGAAGCCGCCCGGCGTCTGGGTATGCACCGTCCCAACCTGATTCAACTGATTAAACGGTTGGGAATCGAAGACGCTGATATGTGAAGCGAATACGTTTGAACTTTTGGAGTAGCATGGCTTCTAGTGTACTGTTTCATAATTCCGTATAGGGTTTGTTAGCGACATCTGGCGGCACGGAGGCACGCCACTACAAAGTTTATTCTGTAGCGTCATTCCTCTGTGGTGACACCTCTTTAGTGGGGAAAAACAATTTTGCTAAAAAATGAGATTGCTTCGCTTCGCTCGCAATGACAGGGGAGGGGTGTCATTGCGAGGAACGAAGTGACGAAGCAATCTCATCCTTTAGATGTGTTTCCACACTTAACCCTGAAGAACCATTCTTAATTCGTTTAACCCTTGCCTTCCCTTCATCTCAAAAAATAGGTACAGATTCCATACTCCCCAGTATTAAATCTATACCCACATCTGAATCCGCACCATCAACTAAACGACCATCTTTCAAGTGAATATGAGAGTATAAATTTCATACCCAAAGCTCTCTTGCCAAATTCTGAGGCAATACGACGACTTTCCCCGTCCTGACTGATGTTTTAGTGCTTTTTTTTACTTTGGCACGGCACTTGCTTATAATACCATTTGAAGTTTTCGATGAGAAAAAATTTAGAAAGAAATATTCAGGAGGTATGTAACAATGTTTTCCAGAAGAAGCAACCTTTTCAGAGTCGGTATCACGTTAATTGTCATCGGTGTCGTTCAGTCAATGACCGCCGTTGAAATAGAGGCTGGCACCTGGACACAAAAAGCTGACATGCCAACGGCAAAATGGATGTCTAGCGCTACTGTGGTGGACGGGAAAATCTGCGTCATTGGCGGTTCGCTCTGGGAGTATGACAGCATCGCAGTTGTGGAGGAATATGACCCAGCAACGGACACTTGGGCGAGACGCGCTGACATGCCAAGTACAAGATATGGGCATTCCGTCGCCGCCGTGGACGGAATAATCTATGCCATTGGAGGATTGGACAATCACCCACATACCCGGCCTCAGTATGTATCGACCGTCGAAGCATACGATCCGGCAGCAGACAAATGGACTAAGAAGGCCAATATGCCAGTTTCAAGAACGCAGATGGCCACTGTTGCGCTGGATGGGAAAATCTATGCTATTGGCGGATTCAACAGTGTGTATATCCCCCCTGTAATACATTCCATTGTCCAAGTCTATGATCCAGCAACAGACACCTGGACCAGGAAGGCTGATATGCCAACAGCAAGGGCGGAGGCTGCCGCCTGTGTAATGGATGGGCGCATCTATGTCTCTGGTGGACACATAGACGTAGAGCTCGAGTCTTGTGTGTCAACTGTGGAAGTCTACGACCCGGCGACAGACACCTGGACCCAGGCATCCGATATGCCCTGGGCCAGGCGTGCTCATTCCGCCAGTGTCGTAGACGGGAAGATGTATCTCGTTGGCGGGGTAAATTGGGAAATGATTGAGCTATTTTTGGAGGGTAAGATAGATGAAGGTAAGTTAGATGAGTCATTCTCAACCATAGACGTGTATGATGCCGCAACGGATACGTGGACAACGGCCGCAGACCTACCGACCCCCAGATGTTACCACGATGATGCCGTCGTGGATGGGAGAATCTATGTCATCGGGGGGCTGGATGGTCCTAGTACACTTCTCTATACAGTAGAGGAATTCGACCCGAGCTTGCCCGGCGCGATTTCCAGCGTCAGTCCAGCGGGGAAACTATTGGAGACATGGGGGCAGATAAAGAAAGCTCAATAGCATCCAATAGTGTTCCGAGTCAGAAATCGGTTTTACTTTGAGTTCTCTCAGAAAGTATCCTAAAATTCCATGTAGCCGAACTCGCCAGAGTTCGGGACTCTTTCCCCGAAGTCTGGCGACTTCGGCTACCTTAGAAATTTGGGTTACAATCCTAACTGATAAAGGAGGTCACAATCATGTTTTGGCAGTTGTTAGAAACAACGAAAATGACAGCGTCAAGAGACGCTCAGTCGAAATCTCAACAACCATCATTTTTAAGGAGGTACGTAACAATGTTTACCAGAAGCAGCAACCTTTTCATTAGTTGTATTATGTTAATCGTTATAGGTGCAGTTCAACAAGTAACCGCCGTTGAAATGGAGGCTGGCACATGGACACAGAAAGCCGATATGCCAACGGCAAGAAGCATCGCAGGTTCCGCTGTGGTAGACGGTAAAATCTATGTCATCGGCGGCGCGCCACTTCCGTTTCAGGCCACCGCGGCTGTGGAGGAGTATAACCCGGCAACGGACACCTGGACCAGACGCGCTGATATGCCCACTGCAACACAGGGGGTAGCCGCCGCTGCCGTGGACGGCATCATCTATGCCATTGGCGGAAATACAGGACTGGATACTGGGGATAAGGATTTATCAACGGTGGAAGCATACGATCCGGCAACCGACACCTGGACCACAAAAGCTGAAATGCCAACGGCAAGAAATGTGTCGGCCATCGCTGTGGTGGATAGGATAATCTATGTGATTGGTGGAATCTTCGGTACACCAGAGGATTATCAGACAGGAGAGGATGTTGCGGTACTCTCGACCGTAGAGGCTTATGATCCGGCAACAGATACCTGGACCACAAAAGCTGATATGCCAACGGCAAGAGGCTATCATCATGCCGCCTGTGTCGTAGATGGGCGCATCTATGTCTTTGGTGGGGCGACAAAATATGGTGACCTTTCAGGGGACTACTCTTGTGTGCCAACGGTGGAAGTTTACGACCCGGCGACGGACACCTGGACTCAGGCATCCGATATGCCCTGGGCCAGGCTTGGTCATACCGCCAGTGTCGTAGACGGGAAGGTGTATATCATTGGCGGGTTAGATTATGAAGTGGTTAAGCTACTTGAAGAGGGTAAGATAGAGCTGGATAAGATGCTGGAGTTGTTCTCAACCGTAGACGTGTATAATCCGGCAACGGATACGTGGACAACGGCGCCAGACCTCCCGAACGGAAGAAGAAGCCCCACTGCTGCTGTCGTGGAAGGGAAAATCTATATCATCGGAGGGCTGTGGGGGCCTGAAGGTACAAAACTTACTACAGTAGAAGAATACGCGCCTGTAGTTCAGCCAGTGACCGCCGTTGACATGGAGGCTGGCACATGGACACAAAAAGCCGATATGCCAACGGGAAGAGCCATCGCGGGTTCCGCTGTGGTAGACGGGAAAATCTATGTCGTTGGCGGCGCGCACATCCCGTGGGGGTTCACCGCAGTTGTGGAGGAGTATAACCCAGAAACGGATACCTGGACCAGACGCGCTGATATGCCCACTGCAAGACAGGGGGTAGTCGCCGCTGCCGTAGACGGCATCATCTATGCCATTGGCGGATGGGACGGAAGCAGGGATGCGCCAACTGTGGAAGCATACGATCCGGCAACCGACACCTGGACCAAGAAGGCTGATATGCCAACGGCAAGAAACGTGTCGGCCATCGCTGTGGTAGATGAGATAATCTATGTGATTGGTGGGATATTCGGTGAAGTCGAAGATTATCAGACACAGACAGAAGAGGATGTTGCGGTACTCTCGACCGTAGAGGCTTATGATCCGGCAACCGACACCTGGACCACAAAAGCTGAAATGCCAACGGCAAGAGGCTATTATCATGCCGCCTGTGTCGTAGATGGGCGCATCTATGTCTTTGGTGGGGCGACAAAATATGGTGACCTTTCAGGGGACTTCTCTTGTGTGCCAACGGTGGAAGTTTACGACCCAGCGACAGACACCTGGACTCAGGCATCCGATATGCCCTGGGCCAGGCATGGTCATACCGCCAGTGTCGTAGACGGGAAGGTGTATATCATTGGCGGGTTAGATTTAAGCTACTTTAAGCTACTTGAAGAGGGTAAGATAGAGCTGGATAAGATTCTGGAGTTGTTCTCAACCGTAGACGTGTATAATCCGGCAACGGATACCTGGACAACGGCGCCAGCCCTCCCGAACGGAAGAACGGGACCCACTGCTGCTGTCGTGGAAGGGAAAATCTATATCATCGGAGGGTATTGGGGCCCTGAAGTTACAATACTCTCTACAGTAGAAGAATACGCGCCTGACCTTCGGGATTTCAGCAACGTCTTCTTCATGTCACTTCAATCGGGATTAAACATAATCTCGCTGCCTTTGGAGCCGAGAACGCCATACACCGCCAGATCGTTTGCTGAGTCTCTTTCTGCGACGGTGGTAATCAAATTGGACGGCGTCCGTCAGCGCTTTGTGGGTTTCACCTTAGACGCTCCCGACGATGGTTTCGCTGTTGAAGGCGGCAAAGGATACATCGTCAATATGCCAGAGAGTAAGGTGGTTGCATTTACCGGCGCAGCATGGACTAATCAACCGCCTGTCGAAGCATCTCCATCTCTCGCACAAACCGATGGCGCATGGGCGTTTGTGGTCAGCGGAAGACTTTTAGATGGTTCAGATGATAGCCTCAGAAAGGACGGCTATCTGGTGACGGTCAGAAATACGAGGACCAACGCCGTTGCTACAGATGTTGTTCGGTCAAGATATTTTGCTGCTGCCTTTGCTGATTTGAATCGTCAAAACGTCGTTCAAACCGGCGATAGACTGGAAGTTGTTGTGAGAAACCAGGCTGGTGAAATGGTTTCCGACACTGTTTCTTACACAGTGACGGCAGATGCTATCCTGAAAGCGTATTTGCCTCTCACTCTCAAGAACAGTGAAATTCCTCTGAAAAGCCTGTTGCTACAGAACTACCCGAACCCGTTCAACCCTGAAACCTGGATTCCCTATCAAATTCGGGAATCGGAGGAGGTTGTGATTCGGATTTACAATTCGGCGGGACGACTGGTTCGGACGCTCGATTTAGGACAGCGTGAAGCGGGATTCTACCTGGGTCGCAGCCGCGCCGCTTACTGGGATGGCAAGAACGACAGCCGCGAACCGGTGTCGTCAGGCTTGTACTTCTATCAGTTGCAAGCTGGTGATTTTTCTGCCACACGTAAGATGGTCATCGTAAAATAAAGTGCGCGTGTGAGTATTTACCCCATACGCATCAACTTTAGCCTACGAATCAATTCGTAGGCTAAGAAGCTAAAGTCGTCTCAAAGACGACTGGGAGTTGGTTTAGTAACTTTTAGTTGACTTTAGCCTATTAGCCTGAACTTGAGTTCAAGGCGTCCCGAAAGCCTTCGGGATTGCACGAAAAATTCCTTAAGTTGATGCGTATAGGGCTTCGCGCGCTCCCCTCCCCTCCTTGTGAGGGGCAGGGATGGGTACTTCGTGAACTGCTTCGCTTTGCCTGAAGTCTTGCGACTTCGGTTACCTTAGAAATTTGAGCTACAGCACTCTACTTTGATAAAGGAGGTCACAATCATGTTTTGGCAGTTGATAGAAACAATGGAAACAACAGCGTCAAGAGACGCTCAGTCGAAATCTAAACAACCATCATTTTTAAGGAGGTACATCACAATGTTTTCCAGAAAAAGCAACCTTTTCATCGTTTGTATCATGTTAATTGTCATAGGTCTAGTTCAGCAAGTCACCGCCGTTGAAATGGAGGCTGGCACATGGACACAAAAAGCTGACATGCCAACGGCAAGAGATAACGCGGGTTTCGCTGTCGTAGATGGAAAAATCTACGTCATTGGCGGATTGTCGTCCCGGCGTGAGCGCATTGCAGTTGTGGAGGAATATGACCCAGCAACGGACACCTGGATGACACGCGCTGACATGCCAAATCCAAGAGCTTCGCATGTCGCCGCTGCCGTAGACGGAGTAATCTATGCCATTGGAGGATGGGGACTTGGGGAGCCTGATTTGTCAACTGTAGAAGCCTACGACCTTGCAACAGACACCTGGACCACAAAGGCTGATATGCCAACGGCAAGAGCCTTGTCGGACATCGCTGTGGTGGATGGGCAGATCTATGTCATTGGCGGTGTGGCCGGTGAGACGGTTCAGGAAAATAGGGCACTCTCGACGGTGGAAGCCTATGATCCTGCAACAGACACCTGGACCAAGAAGGCTGATATGCCAACGGCAAGACTCGATCTTGCCGCCTGTGTAGTAGATGGGCGGATATATGCCACTGGTGGATTTCCATTATGGCCCGAAGATGCTGCTGAGGATGCTTTGTCAACTGTGGAAGTCTACGACCCGGCGACAGACACATGGACCCAAGCACCCGATATGCCCAGGGCCAGATTTACTCATTCCGCCAGCGTAGTAGCCGGGAAGCTATATATCATTGGCGGAGTGGGGGATCCTGCGCATGCGCGAGGTCGTAAGGGGTACTCAACCGTAGATGTGTATGATCTGGCAACGGATACGTGGACAACGGCGGCAGACTATCCGACCGCAAGTTGCAAATTCGCTACTGGTGTCGTGGAGGGGAAAATCTATATCATCGGGGGATGGTATGGTGCTGGAGCTATTCTCTCCACAGTAGAGGAATTCGACCCGGGCTTGCCCGGCGACATTTCCAGCGTCAGCCCAGCGGGGAAGCTATTGGAGACGTGGGGGCAGATAAAGAAGGAGGTGAAATGAGTAATGTTTAGAAAAATCAGCTTCACAATTTTTCCCATACTGATTGTGCTGGTCATGGCCATGTTTGTTCCCACGGTCGACGCTTGTTCCATAGTTTCATGGGGGTATGATACTTTATGGTGTAGTGAGTAATACGCCTCTTGGAACTGACTTCGTGGGCATCGCTGGGGGATGGTCTCACAGTGTTGCGCTCAAGTCTGATGGTTCCTTAGTTGCCTGGGGCTATGATGGTTCTGGTCAGGTGAGTTATACGCCTCTTGGAACTGACTTCGTGGACATCGTTGCGGGATGGTCTCACAACCTGGCGCTCAAGTCTGATGGTTCCTTAGTTGCATGGGGGGATGATGGTCAGGGTAATGCGCCCGGTGGCACTGACTTCGTGGGCATCGCGGCGGGAGATCATCACAGCGTTGCGCTCAAGTCTGATGGTTCATTAGTTGCCTGGGGGAATGATGGTTTTGGTCGGGTGAGTAATACGCCCGTTGGAACTGACTTCGTGGGCATCGCGGCGGGAAAGTATCACAACCTGGCGCTCAAGTCTGATGGTTCCTTAGTTGCCTGGGGCTATGATGTTTATGGTCAGGTGAGTGGTACGCCCAGTGGCACTGGCTTCGTGGGCATCGCGGCGGGAAGTCAGCACAGCCTTGCGCTCAAGTCTGATGGTTCATTAGTTGCTTGGGGCTATGATTATTCTGGTCAGGTGAGTAATACACCCCTTGGCACTGACTTCGTGGGCATCACTGCGGGAGGGTCTCACAACCTGGCGCTCAAGTCCGATGGTTCCTTAGTTGCATGGGGGAATAATACTTATGGTCAGGTGAGTAATACGCCCGGTGGAACTGACTTCGTGGGTATCGATGCGGGAGGGTATCACAACCTTGCGCTCACCACACCCATCCCCGAACCCACAACTATCTTACTGATGGGCTTTGGAGTACTTGGTGTATTAGGCGTCGTTATCAGGCAACGTCGTAAGGAGAATAGCAGTTAAAGCGCATGAAAGCGTTACGCTTTCAAAGGTCAGACGCTCCTCCTCCATCTCCGGAGCTTTCTACTGTATATGAATTCGACCCGGGCTTGCCCGGCGTCATTTCCAGCGTCAGTCCAGCGGCGAAGCTATTGGAGACGTGGGGGCAGATCAAGAAGGTTCAGTAGCATCCAATAGCGTTCCGAGTCAGAAAAGGGTCACAGGTCACAGGATTCAGGCTTGTCTCTTCGTTGTTGAGCTTGTCGAAGGGACAGGCTTGAATCTTTTACCATTTTGAATCTTGCAGCATATTTTCCAGCTAAAATCTGATAATTAGTCTACCCTAAGAAATAGCTCCTAAATAATTTCTGCCTTTCCCACCTGTCATTCTGAGCGTCAGCGAAGAATCTCTGACTTTCCCAAAGCGAGATTCTTCGTCGCTTCGCTCCTCAGAATGACAATTTGCCAAAGTTATTTAGATTTCTATGAAAAGTTATTTTTTTAAGGGCGTATGTAATTGTAGCCTGTGGTTTAAACCACAGGCAAACTTTAGTCGTTTGCTTGCGAAAAACGACTGAAGTCGTTACTACAAAAGCGCAAGGTTATTTTTGAAAATTACCTAATTGTCATTCGTTCACATAAGTAGGAAATTTAGATTAGCTCAACCTATTTTTTGTCAAAAAAATTCTTATCAGTAGGCCAAAATTATATTGAATTAGTTGCCTGAAAATTCAGGTTGAAGTGAAGCTGAAGAGATGCTATAATTAGATATGCGGACTCAATAATTTAAGTTCTCTCGGAAAATACACAGAAACCGAGTTTTTCGGAAAAACTCGGTTTCTAAGAGCCTGGCTGAAAATTCGTCCATGAGACGTTCGTAGCCTGTGGTTTAAACCACAGGCAAACTTCAGTCGTTTTGTCCCAGTAGCGCCCGAATGAACGACTAAAGTCGTTACTACAACCATTTTTAAGACACGCTCTAAAGAATGACGAGGAGGTAAAATCATGTCAACTGAGATTCGCAATGCCATTGCGGCGGCGAACCAAAAATTCCTCTCCGCCTTCAGCCGGGGCGACGCGGCTGGTCTGGCAGCCACCTATACTTCAAACGGTCAAGCTTTCCCAACTAATAGTGACATCATCGAAGGCAGGACAGCGCTTCAAGGATTCTGGCAGGTCGTCCTGGATATGGGTATTAAGTCAGCTACACTTGAGACCATCGAATTGGACATCCAGGGCAATGCCGCCATTGAAATCGGGAAGTATACACTGCAAGGCGCCGGCGGTCAAATCCTTGATGCGGGCAAGTATCTGGTCGTCTGGAAGCAAGAGGGCGGTCAGTGGAAATGGCATCGGGATATCTGGAATACCAGCATGCCTGCGCGCTGAGAACCAGCGAAGCGCCCATAAGCCGAAGGCGTTGGTGAGTGTAGCGAACAGTTCGAAGCTGCGAAGCACAGAATAATGGTTTTTGATTTAATTTTTCGGTAATCCATCATGGGGAGTAGCAGGCTTCAGCGTTAGGACGCACCGAAGGTCTTCGGGGCTGGGCTACTCCCCTAATGATTACCGATTTTTCAGTCAAAAACTGTAATACATTTACCAAAATCAAGCTATATAATGGCGGTAAATATTGGAGGTGTACTATGTCCAAAGTTGTGAATGAAAACACTGTCAGGAAGACGCTTTTGTTGAATACTGAGAAATTGCGGAAAGTACGAATAATTCTTGGCGCGTCAAGCGATTCAGAAGCAATTAGAATGCTCATTGAACAAGCTCTTGCTTATGAGGAAGCTCTCCAGGCGGCCCGTCGGATACAACAGCATGGAACCTTCGGCCGGGACTGGGATGAACTAAAAAAGGAGGGACTCATTGAAGACGCTTCAGATTTTTGATAGTTCCGTGCTCATTCCATGGTTCCGAAGCGGAGCTTATGATGAATTGGTTGTAAGCGCTTTGCAATCGAGAAGATTCTTGCTTTGTTCTGTCGTTTGGATGGAGTTATATGCTGGGACGCGCGACCGAACAGATAAGCGTGAGCTTGACCGGATGGAACAAATATTATCTCGAATCAATCGCATCATAACACCTCGGGCCGGCGATTTCTACCTTGCAGGTCAGATAATCTCCTATTATTCACGTATATACGGGGCGATTAAACCAAGAGACCATATTTGTGATGTTTTGATTGTCCTTTGCGCTGTTAATGTAGGAGCGGAACTTTTTACAGAAAACGCAGAGCACCTGCAAATTTGGCAACGAATCCTGATGCGGTCGGGACAAAAATTGAATCTTCATCTGGTCAGCCGCTCGTGACTGCCCAAATAATAATTGAAATGCAAACAATCGCTAACGCCTTGAATTAAAATTCAGGTCGAAGATACCGAGAATCGGTGCTAAGAAGCTAAAGTCCAGCCACGAAAGAAAGAGTTACTCGAAGTGGACTAACCGGGTAGTCTGAGTCGTCTTGTACACTCAAAGTGGACTTAGGGCAGATTTAGTCGTCTTGGAGACGACTTTAGCCTTTTAGACTACGAATTGATTCGTAGGATTAAGTTAAGTTTTTCCCGCTGAAAGGAGTTTTTTTGATGCCGAAACGCAAGCCTGCAAAAAACATAACATCACCCATTAGCATTGCAGGTATGCTCCTGATGCTTGACGATACCACCCCGCATGTGGCTGTCCCGGTCCAGGCCATGCGCGACGGAAAAGTGATGGCTACGACATTGAGCGATGAGGGGGGGAAATATCAGTTCATCAACCTGAAGCCCGGAAGATATCAACTAAGATGCCAGGTTCTTGATGGGTATGTATATTATGGTTCATCTACAAACGACAGCAGAATGAAGGAATGGAAAGATGGAAGAATGGAAGGATGGAAGGATGGAGGAATGGAGGGAAACAACCATCCAACCATCCAACCTTCCAATCAACAAAGGGAATTTGGAGAAGAAGTCGGAGAAACTCTCCAGGTTGAGAAAGGCAAAACGCTTTCTGGCATCGACTTCCGCTTCGCTCACTTCAAAAAAGGGGCCTGGAGAAACTACACTACTCTCGACGGCTTAACGAGCAACGACATCTATACCATCTATCGGGAGCCGGATGGACTGATGTGGTTTGGAACGCAAAGCGGAGGGATGTGCCGGTTTGATGGGGAGACGTTTCTCAACTTCACCCTTGAGGACGGATTGTACGGCAACGTCTTCGCTATCTACCGCGACCCTGACGGGGTGATGTGGTTCGGGAAATACGGTGACTACTGTGGCGGCGTCTCTCGGTACGATGGGAAGAAATTTCAAAACCTCACGACAGAAGATAAATTGGCAAGCAACTGGGTCTTTGCTATCCAGGGCGACTCCGATGGTGTTCTCTGGTTTGGCACCCGGGGTGGCGGTGTTTTTCGCTACTCTCCCCAAAAACTTGGCAGGGATCTCGTCAATCTCACCACCGAGGATGGATTGGCAGATAACACTGTTTGGTGCATCCATGCTGACCCAGATGGCGTCTTATGGTTTGGTACAGGCAGTGGTGTCTCTCGCTACGATGGAAAGCAATTCACCAACTTCACCCAGGAAGATGGATTGGTAAATAGCTCGGTCCGGGCCATCCAGCGCGATTCCGATGGCGTTCTCTGGTTTGGTGCCGGGAATATATGGGAGGATACTGGACATGGTGTTTTTCGGTACGATGGGAAGAGATTCTCAAATCTCACCCAAGAAGACGGATTGGTGGATAACTGCGTGTTAGCCATCCATGCTGACCCAGATGGAGTGATGTGGTTTGGAACCCGGGGTGGTGTTTCCCGGTACGATGGGAAAAGGTTCGTCAATTTCACCCAAAAAGACGGTTTAGCGCACAACTGTGTCAGTGCCATCTATCAAGATGATGATGGCGTGATGTGGTTTGGGACGTGGGGTGGCGGCGTTTGGGGTGGCGGCGTTTCGCGCTACGATGAGAAGTCTTTTTTTAATCTAACTACCAAAGATGGGTTGGTTAATAATAATACCTGGAGCATCTGCCGCGACTCGGATGGCATGATGTGGTTTGGAACGTGGGGTGGCGGCGTCTCCCACTACGATGGCAAGCGGTTTTTTAATCTAACCACCAAAGACGGACTGGCAAGTAACTGGGTCCATGCCATCCATCAGGATGATGATGGTATAATGTGGTTCGGAACAGGCACGGGCAAAGATCTCTTCAACACGACGGGAGGTGTTTCCCGGTATGATGGGAAGCAATTCATCAACCTCACTGAGGCAGATGGGTTGTTGCCAGGTAATTTAATCCGTCATATCTATCAGGATGGTGATGGTGTGCTATGGTTCAGCGCCTTTAGAGGCGGGCTTTCCAGGTACGATGGGAAGCAATTCTCATCCCTGACCACAAAAGACGGTTTGCTGACGAATGATGTCTTCGTCGTCTGTCGTGACCGGGACGGATTGATGTGGATTGGGACAAACAGGGGTGTTGTTTCTCGGTACGATGGGAAGCAATTCCACCACTTCACTAAGGAAGATGGCTTGCTGGGTGAGATTTTTTTTGACATCGCTTGCACTCCTGATGGCAGCGTCTGGTTTGCGACGTGGTGGGCGGGGGTAGCTCGTTATGATGGGAAGCGGTTTTCAAACTTCACTACTAAAGATGGTTTAGCGCATAATCATGTCGAAGTCACCTATCATGACCGTGGTGGGGGAATGTGGTTTGGGACAGTCGCTGGTGTGTCTCTTTACAAAGCAGGGATGTGGACGTCCCTTGATACCCGGGATGGACTGGCAGGTAATTCCATCCGCTCGATTCACCAGGATTCGGAGGGATACTTTTGGTTTGCTACAACTGAAGGCATTACGCGTTATCGTCCGAGTACCATGCCGCCTTTGGTACATATCGTTTCCGTCACCGCCGACCAAACCTATCACGACCTTGACGCTATTCCAGCGTTTACTCCCCAAACCCGTGTTACTATTGACTATAACTCTATAGATTTCAAAACCGTCCCAGAAAAACGACAGTATCGCTGTCGCATTCAAGCCTCTGGGAAAGGCTTGAGCGAAAAAGAGATGGATTCGGATTGGGGCAAAGCTACACGAGAGAAATCCTTTGACTACACCCTGGACCAACCGGGAACCTATATCTTTGAGGTGCAAGCCATCGACCGCGATTTGAACTGTTCTGACCCGGCCACGTTGAAGATTGAAGTCAAGGTCGACCCGCGGGAAGAACGGCTGGCAGAGTTGGAGATTGACCTGGCGGAGAAAAACCGGCAATTGGAAGCGCATGTACAGGCGCTCCAGAAAGCCAAAGAAGCCGCCGAAGCCGCCAATCGCGCCAAGAGCACCTTTCTTGCCAACATGAGCCACGAAATCCGCACGCCGATGAACGCCATCCTTGGCTATGCCCAGATTCTGGGCCGAAACCCGGAACTCCAACCAGACCAGCGGGAGGCAGTCGCCACCATTGAGGCCAGCGGCGACCACCTGCTTGCCTTAATCAATGACGTCCTTGATCTCTCCAAAATCGAAGCCGGACGGATGGAATTGCATGAAACTGATTTTGACCTCCGCGCTTTGATTGAAGGGCTTTCAAAGATGTTCCAGATTCACTGTGAGAAGAAAGGACTTTCCTGGCAGGTGGAATGGCAAGACGAATTACGAATTACGAATTACGAATTACGAGTTCAAAATCAATCTGGAAATCAGATATTGGTTCATGGTGATGAAGGAAAGCTTAGGCAGATTTTGCTCAATCTTCTCGGCAACGCGGTCAAATTTACCGAATCAGGTGGTGTCGTTCTGAGAATCATTAGTCTACAACACGCAACACGCAATACGCAATACGCTGGAGAGCAAGAGGGCCAAAAGGCAAGAGGGCAAGAGGACGATTACACATCACTTTTCACATTTGAGATTATCGATACCGGCATCGGCATTTCCCCTGAAACCCAGGCCAAAATCTTCGAGCCCTTCCAGCGAGGTGAACCGAACGACCAAAAGGGCGGCACCGGCTTGGGACTGGCAATCTCCCAAAAGCAACTTGAGTTGATGGGCGGCGAATTGAAACTGGAGTCCGAGTTGGGACGCGGCAGCCGCTTTTTCTTCACGATTCCACTCAAACCCGCCACTTCCGGCGTGGTTTCTGAATCCTCTCAATGGGTTGGCGTGACTCGTCTCGCCGAGGGATACACTGTCAAAGCGTTAGTTGCCGATGACACCAAAGTCAACCGGGATGTTCTGTCCCGGCTGTTGTCTGGCCTCGGCGTGGAAGTGGTCGAAGCGGAAAATGGACAACAAGCGATAGAGATGATTCGTTCTCAGCGACCAGATATTGTCTTCATGGACATCTGGATGCCGGTGATGGGTGGACTGGAAGCGGCAGGACGAATTCTGGAGGAATTCGGTCAGGCTGAATTCAAACTGGTAGCAATTTCCGCCTCCACCCTACAACATGAGCAACAACAATATCTGGATGCTGGATACGACGATTTCATCGGCAAACCTTTCCGCTTTGAACGCCTCTGCGAATGCCTGGCGAACCTCCTCGGTGTTGAATTTGAGAGGCGTGAGCCGGAAGAGCCAAAGATGCTGACTGAGGTGCCGGAGGTTTGGCTGCCGGTCGATCTTTTAACTCGAATGAAAAACAAAGCTGAACTTTACGAAGTTACTGATTTGAGAACGTACCTCTTGGAAGTCGAAGCCCTTGGTCCCGAAGGCAAACGGCTGGCAGAACGACTTCGTACTTTGATTCAAAGCTACGATATGGAGGCCGTTCTGAAAATTCTGTCTGAGATGGAGGCAAAATAAGACACTGGTAATTTTCAAAAATAAACTTGTGTAATTGTAGTAACGAATTCATTCGTTAAAACGCAAGCAAACGACTGAAGTCGTTACTACAATAACCTAAACTTTAATACAGAAAATTACCCTGTACGAAATTCGGAGAAATTCATCATGAATCAGAACTCAACCGACAAAACAGACGCCAAAATCCTCATCGTTGATGATGTTCCTGCCAATCTGAACGTCTTGTGCCAGGTCCTTGAGACTGAAGGCTATAAAATTGTCGCCGCGCCGAGCGGAACGGTTGCGCTTCAGCTCGCCCAGCGGACGCAACCGGATTTGATCCTTTTAGACATCATGATGCCCGAAATGGACGGTTTTGAGACCTGCCGTCAACTCAATGCAAATCCTGCCACCGCCGAGATTCCAGTAATTTTCATCACGGCCAAAGACGAAATGAACAGCGTTGTTAAGGGGTTCGAGGTCGGCGGCGTCGATTATATTACCAAGCCGTTTCGCTATGAAGAGGTTCGCGCTCGCGTGCAAACGCATTTGACGATTAAAGGACTTCAGAAGAGATTACGAGAAGCAAATCAAGAGATTCAAGCCAGAGACGAAGAGCTCGAAAAAGCCTACGCACAGTTGGAAGCGGATAACCAATGCAAGACGGAAGAACTCCAAACCGCTCGCTTGAAAACTACCTAAACAAATTTATCTTGCGGTTAGCGCAATTTTATGGTTGTAAGTGATATCAAGAAGAACTATACTAAATAAGGAGCATAGCGGTATATGAATTACGCAGGCGATTCAAACCACCGCTTAGTTTATTATGGGAAATCTGGAACATCCAATGATGAAATATATCCGCCCGGGCGCTGAACAAACGACTATGTGTCCGGGCTGTGGTAACGGAATAGTTGCCCATAGCGCTCTTAGGGCTATCGACGAACTCGGAATGGATATGAATAATTTTGTTTTTGTATCAGGAATTGGTTGCAGTGGCTGGATTCCGAGTCCGTATTTTAATGCTGATACATTGCACACTACACATGGCCGACCAGTTGCTTTTGCTACTGGGGTAAAGTTGGCAAAACCGGAAATGAAGGTGATGGTCTTCAGCGGGGATGGCGATTTAGCGGCAATCGGCGGCAATCACTTCATTCATGCCGCCAGACGAAACGTCGGTTTGACCGTTATATGTATCAACAATGGAATTTATGGCATGACAGGTGGACAAGTCGCGCCGACGACGCCTCGTGATATAAAAACAACCACAACGCCCTACGGAAATCCTGAGCGGGCGTTTGACTTATGCGCGCTCGCGCAAGCTGCCGGCGCGCCGTATGTCGTCAGATGGACTACATATCACGCAAGACAGTTGACTCGCTCTATCGAAAAAGCGCTCACTCACAAAGGATTTTCGTTTATCGAAGTGATTGCTCAATGCCCCGTCCAATACGGCAGACGCGCTGGTTTGGGGAATGCGGCGCAGATGATGCAGTCGTATAGAGACAACTCCATCACAATTCAGAGGGCATCGCAAATGACGGAAGAAGAACTACGCGGCAAAATAATTGTCGGTGAATTTCGCGTAGCCTAAGATTCTATCGTAGCCGAATCCCGACTTCTGTTCACTTCGTTCAGTAGTTTACGAAGTAAACTACTCGAATTCGGCTACATTCGGGGAGCCCGAAGTCTTGGCGACTTCGGCTACCAAATTAGAAATTTGGGCTACAAGGAGGGAGGATTTAGACTATGGCAAAAAGAACAGAGATTCGCATCGCCGGTTTAGGCGGACAGGGAGTTGTTCTGGCAGGAGTATTACTCGGGACCGCCGCGGCTGTATATGATAAAAAGCATGTGACCCAAACCCAATCTTATGGCGCTGAAGCAAGAGGCGGAGCCGCCCGGTCTGAGGTTATAATTTCTGATAGCCCGATAATCTATCCGAAAGTGCTTGAACCGGATATCCTCGTCGCTATGTCTCAACCAGCTCTGGACAAATATATCGGCGACCTGAAAACTAACGGAGCATTGTTCATAGACGAAGAACTTGTAACAACCTTGCCCGAAAGAAACAATTTTAAAATTTACAAGGCTCGATTTTCCGAAGCCGCAACCCAAAAACTCAAAAGAAGCATCGTCGCAAACATAGTTATGTTAGGTTTTCTTACATCATTAACAGAAATTACCTCCGCCGAAGCCATTACAGAAGCTGTCCGAAACGGCGTTCCAAAGGGAACAGAAGAGTTGAATTTGAAGGCATTGGAACTTGGGAGAGAAATGGCAGGCGAGTGATGAGTGAAACGTGATACGTGATTGATGATTTAATATTCACGTTTCACGCATCACGTTTCACTTCATTATCACCATCTTTTTAGTCGATTTAAAATACTTATTTCCACCATGCAAATCCAACGTATAGAAATAAACTCCGTTAGCGACGGATTCCCCTGCATCATTCCGTCCGTCCCAATATGCGGCTCGATCTTTAGTGAGATAGCTACCCGCTTGCTGAATCCCTGGATTTAGAGTTCGCACCAATTGGCCCTGCTGATTGTAGATACGAATAGTCACATCAGCCTCCTGCGCCAATTGATAAGGTATCCAAGTTTCCGGGTTAAATGGATTAGGGAAATTTTGGAGCAGAGCAAACTTGGGTGCCAAAATCTTCACGCTGCCATTTATCTTTGTGATGCTGGAACTATTGGAAAGTTGGACATTTGCAAGAATCAATGGACTGGTTTTGCCCTCTGTTTGGCGCAAGACTTCAAATTCCACCGTCAGTAGGTTTCCTCCACCTTTCGTGGCTCCCCCTTTGTTAAATGGGATTTCTTCAGCAGACGCGAAAGCAAATCTAACTTCGCCTTTGAGGTCAGTGTTAGCTTCCCAATATGATTGATGTAGTAGCATCTGAGGCGTGACATCCACCGCTTTCAACACCGTCGAATCATATTTTAGGCTAATCCCTCCAGCCATCAAACCTGTTGCATTATCCATGACGATGGGGACATGAATGAGTTCTCCAACTTTTGCAGACTGCTCAGGAATGGTGATAATATAGTTGCGAGTGGCACTGCCACTGGGAGAGTTTAATAGATTCACGGGAAAACTATCCCGTAATCCGACGACGTATTGCAAAATGAGCGCCGCGTCGTAAGCGGAAATTGTCCCATCGCCGCTCAAGTCGCCGTCAATAGATTCTACAAATGCAAACCTCGCAATGAGTGGGTCATGGTCAGAACTCTGGTGCATTATTTCACAATCTTCCGCGCGCGCGTGTGGATATCCTGCATTGATGTGGGCAACCTGAGTTGAACGGAAGGTACGCATAAAGTGCGGAGTGGCGAAGATGTAATCAAGATATTGTGCATTGCCTTCGTAAATGTAGGTATATTGGTCAGGGAGTGATGGATAAAGATTGAGGATTTTTAGTTGACTTCCGGGCGTAATTCCATTGGTAAATATTGTTACCGGAGGCCTGTCTTGAGTTGCATTGATGTCACCTATGACGAGGACATCAGCATCTGGGGCATCCGCAAGTATTTCATCAACAAGTTTGACAACAAACCGCGCTTGTTCAATGCGGCACGGTTCAGTTTCCTCAGCGCCGTTAATCATTGATTTGAAATGGTTGACAATCAATGTGACGCGACGCGGCGTACCAACATCAACCTGCACAGGATAGATATCCAATGTTACAATAAGCGGTGGTCTGGAAAATAGCAAACCACCTGACCCACATCCGCCTGGGTCGGGAGGTAGCGTTTCCGGTTGCTGTGCCGCGATAATCTTAATGCGGTCAATCCGGATAAGGACACCTATATTATGCCCATAAACATCCGGACCTTCGATTAATGCCGCGATATAACCGCAATCGCTCAATTCGGGGTGGTTTGCAAGGTCATTCAGCACGTCAATATTTTCTGCTTCTTGAACAGCAATAACATCTGGGGCAAACATCCCATTGCGGATAGTTAAAGCGAGTTTATCAAGTTTACACTCATAATCATCGGGAGATAATACGATATCGTCTGTATATGGGTTACCCACAGTGTCAAATAAGCCTTCGGTTTTGAAATCTTCGAGATTGAATGTCGCCACGCTAAATTCAATTTCTCGATTCGCAGGCGGAATCGGTTTTGGGTCTGGGGAAGGCTCAATGTTGAATATTTCCGTCGGCTGGACTTTATAATCTTCGTAGGTGTAATCTAAAACGCCAAGAATATTGAATACACGGTCATCAAGTTTCACATCGGCTGGAAATCCACTGTCATCATCAATCATAATCCGCTCACCGTTTTCAGTCGCAGGATTAAAAAAATATCGACCTGTGAAGACTGATTGACGGATGATGATAAATATACCATTTTCATCCGTCGGTCCAACAACCACGCCATCAAGCGCTGTAACATACATCCCCTCCAATGCTTCAAAGTACATCAACGTGTCAGCAAGAATTTCCGGCGGAGTCAATTCCACAGGAACAGGTAGTTCAGTTCCTGATGAATTGATAATCACTTCTCCCTGGTCTCCACCAACGTCAATCTCAGTAAGTCCATCGTATTCATTGACGTAGCCTGTGACGGTAACGTCGTCACCGATTCGGACATCAGAGATGTTGGGATTATCTTTTTGATAAACCCAAATACCGTCGGACGTTGCTGGATTATCATCACCAGCGGCATCCTGGATAAAAAATCCTTTTCTATTCTGAGTTTCTTGCAAATCGCCGATAACAACTCCAACAACTTGCACGAACTGTCCCACCATCGGCGAAACTATTCCTTCGCCCTGCACTCCTGGAATTGTTGTCACTATCGGTCCATTTGGCGGCTGCTGGTCATCCAAATTTGTCTCTGACCCTGGAGGACCTGACTGCCAACTGTTAGTTTTGATATCGAAAATTGTATTATCTGCATTCCGCGCTTCAAGTTTCGGGATGTCAATATTCGCTGGGACTACCATCATGAAATATCCCTTTATGGAGTCATATCCTTCATCTATGCCATTGTCCTCAGTCACGTAGGTTCCAATAATTTGATTATCACGGTCAAAAGCCAACACGACTTTTCCTGATTCGGTGAATATCGTGCTCGCGTGAACCCACGCACCGTCGTTAGACATATCTAAGAGCGTAGGCCCAGGGAAATCCCAAGGACTTCCGTTGACCGGGCTACCACCTTTCTTAATCCGTAATCGTAGGTTACACTGCCCTGGCTGTGGATTATCTTGACTACTTCGTATGTACACCCACAATCCGATTGTCCCACCACTATCAGGAATACTTAGTTCTTTATAATTAGTGTTGAAACTACCATAACTTGTTGTTGTGAAGGAACCGTAATCCTGGCCATCAACATTTAGGCGCAGAGTAAAGGTATAATCTGTAGCACCTGGCACTAAACCAGTCACTTGCAAAAAGACTGCAAAAGGCGACTGCTTACTATCTCGAGCGGCGGCATAAAGTGGCATTTCAATGGTTGCTTCGATTTCTGCATATAGCAGAATGTTTACTAAAAACACCATTGACAGGCTTGAAGTAATTAGTAACCATATCTTGAGTTTAAATTTCATAGCCCCCTTTTTCCTTCCGAAGTTTAGGTTCAAAAATCATAATAGTGAAGCAAGATGCCCGAACAAGTTCGGGCATCCAGCACTTATTTTTGAAATGAGCCAAATTACTCAGATTCAGGTTGCTCTTCTGGAGCATTCTCGAGTTGTTTCGCAGGACGACTCTGTTGACGATTTTCCAACCGTTCTCTCGATTTTTCAAGTTGTTCTTGACGCTTTTTTTCCCAATCTTCGTATTGAGAAAACTGCTCTTTGGTCAAGATTTTATTCAACTTTTCGCCAATTTCAGCGTTAATTTCTTTGGCTTTAGCAAGCCGCGCTTCCATCTCCTCACGGTTCTGCGGACGTTCTTTACGTAAATCCTGCGCTTTTTTCCAGGCTTCCTGATAGATTGGACGCGCTTTGACTAATTGTTCATCGCTAATGCCAATTCCCACGGATACTTGCCACCATGAAGCAGGCAAACTAAGAAGCTGCCCTACCATTGCGCCAAAGCTTCCTGCTGGCACGCTCCTTCCCACCCCACGTTCACTTTGGCGCGGTCTCTGGGATTGTGCTTCGGTGAGGCTTTGAATAACGAGCACTGTAACGAAAGCTAAAGCGAGTACGATGCTAATGGCTACAAATAAACGTTTCACTTTATCACCTCCAATACATTTTAATTTTCTTAAACAAAGATTATTAGACGATAAAAGTGCAAAAAAGTTCCGGATTTTTTTTAAATTCACTCCTTCTAACGGAATTGCATTTTATATCCAAAAAGTTTTTTACACTCCGAAATATTTATGATATACTTATATTTCTTCACACATTAAACTGCTAGTACACGTCGGCAGAAGTTCATAACCCTTTTCCATGCGTAACAGGTGGCAGGTGGCAGGAAGTGCTTTAAACCTGTCACCAGTCACCTAATAGGGGCAAAGATTTTCGCCTGTGTGTACCAGGTATCTTAGCATGAGGACATTCCGACTTTTTATTTTTCATTTTAATTTCCGACACTTTCTTGCGTAAGTCGGAATAGTTTGTAAATATATTTTTGAAAGGAGCTATTATGAAACTAACCATTGGATGCACCACCAGACCTTATTCTGCGGTCTCATTCGCAGAAGCCTGTGACCATATTGCGGCGGCGGGCTACACCGATGTAGCGGTCTATGCTAATTTGGGCAAAATACCAGTGCAATCGGACAGCACCGCAGAAGAAATCGCCGCCGCTCGTAAAGCGGCGGCTGATGCTGGGCTGATTCCGTCTATGTTGATAAGCGGCCCTAAACTTGAGCTTGGTCTTGATGCTGCAGTCGATGATTATAAGAAACTCATTGACAATGCAGCCAAATTAGGAGCAAAGTGGCTATTGAATGGCGGGACGGGCAACAAGGAACATTACTCAATTTACTTCGAGTTAATGCGCCAAACCGCGCCTTACGCAGAACAGGCAGGTGTTAATATAACTCTGAAGCCCCACGGAGGTATCACCCTCACGATAGATGACCTTATCAATGCGTACCATAAGGTGAATCACCCGGCCTTTGGAATATGCTATGACCCGGGCAATATCATCTACTATACCAAAGGAGAACTCAGACCCGAGCCGGATATTGCGCGCGTTGCTCCGACGGTTAATACAGGAATTATCAAGGATTGCGTCGTTGTGGATGGAAACCCGGATGTCATGATAACTCCAGGTGAGGGCTTCGTCGATTTTGAAAAAGTTCTTGGCGGGCTCGTCAAGGGTGGATTTAGAGGGCCGCTATATGTCGAGTGCGTTGGCGGCAAAGAGCTAAATGAAATAAACAAGAATGTCAAATCTACTCTGAAGTTTGTAAGTGATATTTTAGCAAAGATTTAAACATTTGGTGTGAATTATGTTCACTTCGTTCACCAACACCTTCGTCCCCCTTAACAAAGGGGGGCAGGGGGGTTGTTGGTTCACTTCGCTCACCAACGCCTTCGTCTTATGGCCAGATGTTATACGTGATGCGGCTTGGGTTGAGTAGGTGGCGAAGCCGTATCGAAACTATTGCGTGTTGCGTAATACGAAATACGGAATACGCAATACGCAATACGTTTCATCAGCCAGAATATCCAATCTTAGTCTTGATTTTGCACCAATTCCTTATGTCGTGTGCCTTGTACTCGGCCAAGATGATAGTGAGCCTCATTATCTCAGTGGATAAGGCCAACGCACACACATTATGTTTTTGCAAAATCAAGACGACACTTGAAAGCTAACTCACACCAGGCATTTAAGAATAAAGGGACAAGAGCTGTGCAGCCAACATAAATGGGAGAAATCCAGATGGGACGCGGACGCCACGACAAATGCTGAAGGACGCAGGGGCAAAAGCATTGTTCATCGGGTTTTCTCAAATATCTGTTGGCAGCTTCTTTACGAAGTAAATGAGTCTCTCGACAATGTCATATTCGTCATTGCGAGCCGAAGGCGAAGCAATCTCTGTGAACATAGCAGAATCAAGATTGCTTCGTCGCTACGCTTCTCGCAATGACACTTATCCTGAAATCTGACATTGTCAAGGTCTTCACAATTTCAAAAGGTAGAGATTTCTGACCGAACATCTTTGTGTGAAGTGGAATAGAATCCGATGACTTTACCAAAGTCAAGTTAAGACCCAGAAGATTATACCTGTTTGGCAAACTTTTTGCGAACTGATAATGTTATTGGTCATCAAAGAGTCTTTTTTGAAGTGTATAAAGGTTGTGGGAAATCCTTTCCCAAAATTGAGGTGATAACTTGCTATGATGATGTCTAAACTTGCTACAATCTTTTTGTTCCTTCTAATTGTTGGGATTGCACTCACTGTCTTTGGACAGGACATCGAACGCCACCTCCAAGAAGCATACTTTGAGGTTGGCAAAGCTGACTATATCAAAGAATGGTTGGTGCTTGGTCCCTTTTTCCCAAATAATCTGGAGAAAGATTTTCTCTCTGATATCGGTGGCGAGGCGAATGTCAATCCCAAAGCAGGCGATACTGTGACGACCGCCGATGGGAGAACGCTGACGTGGAAACGTTATCAATCCCAAACAGAGGTTGTTGATTTGCTTGATGCCGTTGGCAGATACGACTACGCTACTGCTTATGCTTTCTGCCTTCTGCAAACCGAAACGGCTTTTGATGCCAAAATCACTCTACGGAGCGATGATGGTATCACCATCTGGCTCGAGGGAATACAAGTATATAGCTATCCGACATGGAGGCCGCTGTCTGCGGATTCGGACACGTTTGTAACACACTTGCAAGCAGGGACAAACCGTTGTTTGGTCAAGGTTTCCGACTTGACCTACCCTTTGGACCTTGCGATGCGCGTGGAAATGCGCGTGGAGAGGTTGTTATCTCCTGAACGTGCTGTGCTTCTCGGAACAATTAACGATGAGTCAGGACAGCCTATACCCTATGCTGTCCTCCGCCTTGAAGAGAACGGGAAGGACATCGCACAGACGCAGACCGACGTGGAAGGAAACTATTGTTTGAGTGTCTATCCAGTGCGTGGGCCGTATGACCTCTCCGTAACAGCAGGCGAGCTTGGCGCTTGGCAGCTTGACCTCCACCTGCGTGAGCAGGAAAACCAGAGGCTGGACTTAACATTGAAGGAAGCCATCAGCCTCTCAGGGGCAGTTTTGGCGTCGGATAACACACCGCAGGTCAGTGTTCCCGTCCACGCCATTGCGCTTGATGAGAGAGAAGGTGGGGACAAGGGCAAATTGAAAATCATCGTCACCGCTCTGACCGCTGAGAACGGACAATACCGATTTATCAATCTGAAGCCGGGGCTTTATCAGATATTGTGCAAGCTTCCCGGCGGCGAGATTTCTCCGCTCTCATGGAGTAAAGTTGAAGCGACTCCCCTCTCCCTCGATGCGAGAGAGAGTGAGAGTATCATATTACCAATCGAACATGGGACAACCCTCAAAAACATCGACTTCCGATTTGTCCCTTTCAAAAAGAGGACACCTAAAGCGGATGAATCTCCCACTGCTCCACCCTTACCCACAACCATACCTCCTTTGAGACCTCTCCTGGAAGCACAAACCTACACTGCAAGGGGCGGAGCAAATGCTATGCAGTCCGCTATCGCCGACGCGCAGGGCTACACTTGGTTTAGCACTTCGGAGCCAAGTTGGACGCATTTTTATCGCTTTGATGGAAAGCGCTTCACGGTGATTGACAATACCATCGGTTCTGGAGTCAAGAGCTCTGCCCGCGACGCCGAAGGAAAGGTTTGGATAGCGGGCCAGAACGGAGTTGTCCGCTTGTGGAACGGAGAGGTCGAGAAGCACTACACTGTGCCGGATGGTTTACCTTCCAATGCTGTGATTGACTTGCAAGCGGACAAGCACAAGGGCATTTGGGTGATGACGACTGGGGGCATTAGTTACATCCACAAAGAAAACGGGGATGACAAAATGTCGCTTGTCGTCGATGCGACCAGGCTCAATTTATCCGGAATCGAAATCGATTCTGCCGGTAGCGTTTGGTGGTGGGCAACGGGGCCGCTGGATGTCACGACAACCGTTCACCGCCTGCTCAAAACGTCGCGGGGCATTTCAGAAGCGCTCAAAATACAACTTCCGTTTCGAACCGTCACTGCCAGTGCTGTTGGGGAAGGGCTTCTAGTTCAGGGCGAAAATTTACCGTTTATTTATTACCGCTCTGACGGAGTTGGATACGCGCTCGATAGACGCCTTTTCAGATATTTTGCCACCGATAAAAAAGATCGACTCTACTTTGCCGCCGAAGCGGAAGACGAACAGATGCAAATCATCCGTGACGCCCCCGACAGCGAGGGTGATTTCGGTTATCCCGGCTCACCGAATTGATATGAATTTCCTCAGAAACTTTCCACACATTATGATTACTTACGCCCGATCAGAGATGAAATGTGGCTGTTTAATTGGATTGCTGGTCTGCCTGTATTCATTATCCGAGACAACGAGATTTTGCCTGCTAAGGATTTATATCGACATCATCTGATGGACAGCGGCTATTTTATGCCAACTAACGATGAAACGGTTTGGGGGTGCGAATGGGGCAAGCGGGAAATGACCGAACTCCACTTTCCAAAAGGGATGGAGTATGAGGTGTGCGAGCTAGAAGATTTCAACGGGCTTCGGCCATTGCAATACAATCGGAAAACAGGCCGTTACTATTTCATTTGCGAGCCCAGCAGTCCTAAGCGTGGTGGTCACTTTCTGGCACTCTACCAAAACGGAGAATGGAAGGAATTGCTTGAGAATATATGGTTCGAAACTCTTTGGTGTACAGACGCGGGTGGAAATACCTGGCTCGCGGATTTCGCCGAAGATTCGACACGCCTCATCTGCATTACCGCTGACGGCAATATTGAACAACAGCTAATCGAGTTCAAGAAATTTTCTCCAGATGACAGGGGTGGCTGTTATCTTCTGGATTCAGACGGAAGCCTAATTCATTACAAAGAAAAAAAACTGACGATTTATCCGCTGCCGGGCATTAAAAACACCCGTAACATCGCAGCTTTTTCCGACAGGTCGGTTTATCTTCAAAAGGGAAACGCGCTCTATCTATGGACACCCGAAAACCTCCGACAGTTGATGACGAAGGATGGCTTTCCTGCTGATAGCGCTTGGTGAAGCCGGAAAAAGGCTGACGGAACAACTACGTGAACCAATCCGCAACTACGACATGGAGACGATTCTCAATATCTTGTCAGAGATTCGTGTCAAGACCACAAAGTGAGTAGTAATTTTTTGATTCGATTTAGCTCACCAATGCCACATTTCCGCGTAGCCCAAGATTCTATCTTGGTTTTCTCCGAATGGCATCAATTTGGGCCAACTTAGAAAGTTGGGCTACGATTGGATTTGATTTCTAATGTGACATTGGCGATTGAGGAGAAAACCATCATGAACCCAAGCCAAACTGACCAGACACAGGTTGCTTTGAACGCCGATTCTACCGGGGCGACGATTCTGATTGTTGATGATATTCCCGCAAATCTGAATCTTCTCCGCGAAGCCTTGGAACCCCAAGGTTACAAAATCTTAGGAACGACCAGTGGGGAAAGAGCGCTTCAGATTGCCCATCGCACGACGCCGGATTTAATTCTCCTCGATATTGTCATGCCAGGAATCGATGGTTTCGAGACCTGCCGCCGCTTGAAGGCAGAACCCAAAACCGCGGATATCCCCGTGATTTTCATCACGGTCAAAGATGAAGTGGAAAACATCGTTACCGGTTTTCAGGTTGGTGGGGTCGATTATCTCACCAAATCGGCTCAAAAAGAGGAACTGCTTGCCCGCGTGAAAACCCACTTAAAAATCAGCCAACTGACCAAATCGTTATTAGAAACCAGCATCCAGCTTGCTCAAACCAACCGAGAACTGAAGCAAGAGATGAACCAACGCAAACAGGAACAAGAAGCGCGTGAGCAGGCCGAGGATGCGTTGTTGAAAGCGGATGAACGGCTGTCACTCATCTCCCAACAGGAAGCATCTCGCTGGGGCATTGAAGGTTTTATCGGCAAAAGTCGAACCATCGCGGCTATCTTAGATGAAGTGCGTAAACTTCAGAGTGCGGGCGCAACGAGTGTTCTTATTTTAGGCGAAAGCGGCACCGGCAAAGAACTGATTGCCCGGGCGATTCACTTCGGTTCAGCGCGCGCCAAAAGTCCCTTTATTCCGGTCAACTGCTCCACCATTCCAAAAGAACTGGCGGAATCCACCCTCTTTGGACACGTCCGCGGCGCTTTTACGGGCGCAAACCAAAGCCGCAAAGGACATTTTGAACTCGCTTCAGGCGGGACGCTTTTCCTTGATGAAATCGGCGACCTGCCGTTCGAATTGCAACCCAAGCTGTTGCGGGTACTCGAGGAGGGCTGTTTTACACCTTTAGGCGGAACCACTAAGAAACAGGTCGATGTCCGCATCTTAGCCGCAACCAATCCAGATTTACCCAAAAAGATTGCCGCCGGCAAATTTCGCGAAGACCTCTACTTTCGTCTCGCACGTTTCCCCGTAACTGTCCCGCCACTGCGAGAGCGGAGGGAAGATATTCCTCTGTTAGTCGAACACTTCCTGCGAACATTTGGCGCTGAAATGGGAATTGAACACCCCAAAATAAGCGTCGAAGCGTTGGAGTCCTCGAAAGCCTACCACTTCCCCGGCAACGTTCGGGAACTGAAGAACATCATTGAGCATGCCCTGATTTTAAGCGGCAGAGAACAGATTTTGCCTCAACATTTGCATTTTGTGCATTTCACCTCAGTGGAACAGCGAGTGGATGAAAATCTTCTTGTTCCTCACCAAGTAATACAGTCTCAGGAGGATTTAAAAAGCGTGCAGAAGTTTATTTCAGAATGCTGCGAAATTGCGCCAAATCTGGAAGTCCGCAAGCCTGAAATCCTCGCTCAATACCTTGATTTTTGTCACGCTTTCGGATATAGACCAGTGTCGCGGAATAAGTTTTACGAACTCGTTTTGGAACTGTGTCCACAGGTTGTTGCAACTCAGTTGGGTAAAGAACGTTTAGCCGGCTTCAAAGGGTTAAGCGTAACCAAACTTTTCTCTTAGAAAGAAAAGTTCCATCATAAGAAATAAGAGGAAGAAGTAAAAAATATTGGTGATCAGTTTGAGTGATTTGCGCAGTTTGAGAATCACTCAAACTACTCATAATAGTCAAAAAACAGACCACAGGGATGAATCCCCGTGCTGAGAGAGCAAAGCCCTTTGGGCTTGTCTTTGCGTTCACTATTAGCCCGTAGGACTTGGTTCTCTTAGCCCGATGGCTTTAGCATCGGGCTGTTAGAATTTGTCCAAGTACCAATTTTCATTCCTTAACATAAGTTGATACATAGGAAAGCCCAAACGACCTCCAATGAACCTTATCAGCAAATCCGTCCCCTTCTCTGCTTTCTTGCCTTCCCACTCCTCCACCAGAACCATGTAACAATCTATTTGTTACGCCCTTATATCCACTCGATTCGTTATGTGAACTAACCTGTGTTACCTCATGACTTCCGGCATCCTGAATTGAACAATAAACCTAAATAGTCACGGCGTTTTTTCATGCTTTGGCACAGCATTTGCTAAATACATAAACAGAAGCGAAGCAATCCGCAAAAACCATCTTTGCTTTTTGAGATGGATGCAGCTGGTTCCCATGGTTGATCTATCATCCATGTATATCCGGCGTCATCCGTTAGATTCATAAGAATTAACCAAAGTGAAATAATAAGATTATTATACCAGATTCCTATCCTTACGATTCCTTCCCTGGTTTCTGGATTCCAGTTAATTTTTATCCTGCTCCACTGTATGATATTGCCGTTAATGATGTAGCATTATATTGCATTTCTCCTGGTCCGTACTATCCATATTATCCTATTAATTTGGTCTGGGAATATAATAACACGAATCGCCAGTGGACAATGATAGGCTTTCCACTGTCTCCTGCCAAGAAACTTTATGCTGGTAGCAAAGCTCTTTATGCTAATGACTATTCTGATGACATTTTTCGTTATGAAGGCACTCCCAGCTGGGTGTGGCCGAGGGTTGGGGGACCAGGAGCAGCTTTTGCTGTGAACGATGTGGCACTCTATGGTATTTCTCCCGATGGACAAGCTGTCATGCGGCGGCATCATGGAACAGGAGAAAAATGGACGCGTATTGGCGGTCTCCCTCCGGGAGAAAAGAAAATTCTCCATATTTGGGCTGAAGGGAAGGAACTCTATATCGGAACTCGTGCAATTGATTAGAGAGAATTTGGCTGCAACAATGCGATTTGGCAATATAAACCTGAAACGGGAGCGCCAAGAATTCACACGCCAACAACCGACATTATCTCCGATCAATCGGTCGTTACACCCATGCGCTCCTTTTTGTCGAAACAAGCTACTTTACTTCAGAATTACCCCAATCCTTTCAACCCGGAAACCTGGATACCATTTCAGTTAACAGCAGATGCGACGGTAACAATCCAAATCTACAATGCCACCGGTCAACTCGTCCGCACTCTCGCTTTAGGAAACAAGAACGCCGGCGTCTACACGACCCAAGATTAAGCTGCTTATTGGGATGGCAAGGATAATTCAGGGCAGAAGGTAGCATCAGGGTTATATTATTACACCTTGCGAGCCGGAGATTTTAAGGCAACACGTAAGATGATTATCATGAAATAGTAGGTGGACATTTAATCACTGGACATAAAGGCAGGGATTGACGAATCCTTGCCTTTATCCACGACACTCTTTTAATTATTGCCTACAAAACTGATATACAAAAAGGTGGTGAAGTCATGAGAACCTTCATTAATCAATTTTTAAGACAGAAACTGAGGCAAGAAGAAATGGTCTTTTTAGGATTCTTTGGGAAGAGGCCCAAAATGGCAAAGAGGTTGTTTTTTACGTGGGCATGTATTCTATCAATTCTCACATGCTTCCCTTTATTTGCCCTCGAATATCCCCCTGATTATACCTTCGTGGAGGTGCCAGACCCTCTTTCCGGTGATAACCCAACCTATCCTCTGATTCCAATGGACGTTCCCGTTATTGGTGAATCTTTCTATGACCTTCGCTTCGGAACAATCCTGACACGAGTAACGGAAATAAACGGCATTAACGGAAGGCATGAATATTCTCGTTTTGACCCCTTCAATGCAAATCAATCCATGGTCGTTCTGCTTCCAGAGAATGACTGGTTTGTATATCGCACACAGTCAATGCTTTATAATCAGAGTAGCAATTTAGTCATGGTCTTACATGGCATGGCAGAACCTCGCTGGGCTCCAAACGACCCCAATTTGATTTGGTGCCTTCAGGAATTTCGTATAATCACTGTTAATGTACAAACAGGGCAGGAAACCATTATAAAGGATTTCTCGCAAGACCCAACCATAGGGCCTATTATAACAGCGGAGCCTGATGTTTACCGTATCACCACGAAAGATGAAGGCGAATCATCCATGGACAAGCGATTCTGGGCGTTCATGCTTCAGGGGTATAATGCGCCTGATGGCGACCCTTACAGGCCTAGATATATCTTTACTTGGGATAGCCAGCAAGACAATGTTTTAGGTGTATACCCAATTCCGTTGAGCGAAGCAGCGATTGATTGGGTCGGCGTGTCTCCAAAGGGGAACTGGGTGTTAATCGGCGGACTTGATTACAATGGCGGTAATCTTGTCGGTCTTACCATGGCAAATAAAGAGCTTACACAATTCCATAGACTGGACTATACAACCGCTCATTCTGATGTTGGGCTCGATATCGAAGGCAATGAAGTCATAGTGATGCAGAACACTCGAACAGACTATATCGACCTGCTTCCCATTGATCTAAATACAGAACCGATTCTGGAACCTGGCGGGAGTTATGAGGGTACCAACAGGACGCCTCTTATACGCTTATTCTATGCTGATTGGTCTCCTATTGGCTTGAATAGTGGTGTCCACATTTCCTGTAACTTTCCCGGCTATTGTGTTGTTTCAACCAACATTGAACCAAGCGTGCCGGAACAGAATTGGCTCGACCGCACAATCACTTTAGTTAAGCTGGACCAAACTCAGCCGCGTGTCTTCTACCTGGCGAAGGTTTATAACACCACTGGAGCATATTGGGAAGAGACTCACGCGACAATAACCAATGATGGCTCAAAAGTAGTTTGGGTGTCAAACTGGGGTCAGGATGTCGGACAGGAAAAAGTATTTCTTCTGCAATTGGATATGCCAGAAGAGCCGATGACTCCTCCGCCAATTATTGAACGTATCTCCCCTGAAATTGGAGCGATTTCGGGTGGCGATGAGGTGACAATTACAGGAAACTACTTCCAGGATGACGCGACTATTACTATCGGCGACAATCCTGCGACAGAAGTTACGGTTGATTCACCAACTCAGATTACAGCGCAGATACCCCCAGGTGAATTATAAGTCTTCTGATGGAATCGGGCTGGGTGACTACGACAACGACGGGGATTTAGACATCTTCGTAACTACATCTACTCTTACTCCTCCCCAAAGTACCGATGTGTTTTACCGAAATGAAGGGAACGGGGTGTTCACCGGCGTCACCCAGCAGGCAGGGCTGTGGAGAGAGGGATTCGATAAGGATGCGTTCTTTTGGGATTACGATAACGACGGACATCTCGACCTGTTCATCCACTCCTGGCCTACCTATGCCGCCGGTAAAACCAGCGTCTTGTATCGGAACAACGGGGATGGGACATTCACCGATGTCACGAAACCCGCAGGCATTGCACCGTTGGAAGTCGATAGCTCCGGGGCAAACTATGGCGATTACGATAACGATGGTTGGCTGGACTTGTGTATTACGTATCATAGTTCGCCAACCTACCTCTATCATAACAACGGGGATGGTACCTTCACGGAGGTCAGCAAGGAGGCGGGGATTGACGGAACGAACAGCGGCACCGTCAGCTTTTTGGATTACGACAATGACGGAGACTTAGACCTTTTCACCGGGCAATCTCCCATAGGGAGCGCAGATTTGATGATTAAGCTTTACCGGAATAATAGCACGCCAAATCGTTGGTTACAGTTGAAACTGGTCGGCGTAAAGAGCAACCGCGATGCTATCGGGGCGAGGATTAAGGTAAAGGCAGGCGAACTTACCATGCTCCGCGAAGTAGCGGAGTGCTCTGGAGGATGGTATGGTAATAAGCAGGACCGCCTACCTGTCCATATCGGCTTAGGGCAAAACTCTCAAGCAGACGTGATAGAGATTCGCTGGCCCTCTGGCACAGTAGACGTGCTGCGCGATGTCCCCGCAGACCAACTCGTCGAGGTGAAGTAGGGTTCAGGTTTTCAAGTCACCGCTGTGCAGTCGCGTGGAAAATTGCCCATCACGTTGGGTCAGATTAAGCCGCGCGGGAAGTTGCCTATCAAGTTGGGTCAGATTGAGCAGACGGCATTGCTGCAAAACTATCCCAATCCGTTTAATCCAGAGACATGGATTCCCTTTGTGCTTAACGAAACTGCTGATGTTGAAATCCGCATTTACGATGTCTTCGGCATTCTGGCGCGCACGCTACGGTTGGGGCAAAAGGCTAAAGGCGAATATCGCAGCAAGGATAAAGCGGCTTATTGGGATGGAAAGAACGACGCAGGAGAAGTTTTAGGAAGCGGTATCTACTTTTACGAGATGCGAACGGGGGATTATACCTCCGTGCGGAAAGCAATGCTGCGGAAGTAAGCCGATAGAAACCAAGTTTTTTTACGTATACATAGAAACCGAGTTTTTCGGAAAAACTCGGTTTCTGAACAGGAGGAAAAATAAACATGAACACCCAAAAAACAACACACAAAATGAAACGTAATATTGTTTGGATTTTAACCATCGTCATGCTCAGCGAGCTGTTGGGCTTGGCTTCCATGAGTTCGGCGGTAGAGGATACCTGGACGAGGAAAACGAATCTGATAACCTCCAGGTGCAGGCACTCTAGCTGTGTAGTGGATGGTACCATCTATGTCTTTGGGGGATATGATGGTATCCGGTGGAATGTTGCTTCAGTGGAAGCGTATCATACCGCGACGGATACCTGGACGAATAAAATAGATATGCCAACGGGAAGACATGCCTTATCCACCAGTGTGGTGAATGGGATAATCTATGCCATTGGAGGTTGGGAGGGAGGGCCCCTCTCAACGGTCGAAGCCTACAATCCAACAATAGGCAAATGGGTGAAGAAAGCGAATATGCCCACTGCAAGAGCATATCTCTCCACCGGTGTTGTGGATGGGAAAATCTACGCTATTGGGGGATGGCGCGGTGACCCACAGGCGGCGGGTCTCTCCACGGTGGAGGAATATGATTCAGCGACAGACACATGGACGAAGAAGGCGGATATGCCAACCGCAAGATCCGGTTTCTCCGCCAGTGTTGTGGACGGGAAAATCTACGCTATCGGTGGGGTCGTGACGAACCGCGTGCTTGTCTCCACGGTGGAAGTTTATGATCCAGCGACGGATACATGGACTGAGAAGGCGGATATGCCAACCGCAAGGGGGAGGATTTCCACCAGTGTGGTAGATGGGAAAATCTATGCCATTGGAGGGTTAGATAATGCCTTTTGGGGGCTCTCTACAGTGGAAATGTATGATTCATCGACGGATACATGGACAAAGAAATCCGACATGCCCACTGCAAGAGGCTTCCTTTCCGCCAGTGCAGTGAAGGGAAAAATCTATGCCATTGATGGAGGCACTGGAGGAGGAGACGCACCACCCCTTAAAGAGGGTGTTGTGGAAGAATATGACACTGGATTCGTGCCCAAAGGCATTGATGCGAAAGGGAAGTTGCCGACGACGTGGGGGAAGATTAAACGTAGCAAGTGACAAATGGCTATCGAAACCACCTACTACATCACGCAACATGCGTCATATGTCACTCAAAAATCTCCGTGACAGCGCATTGAAATCCCGAGACGACTTCTTCTCCCATCAGGGTATCGTTTTGGGTGAGAATCTTGATGTCGTTGCGTGACCGGTAGACGATAATTGTCTTAGCAATCGGTTCAATTACCCAAACCATTTTAACGCCGGCGTCTAAGTATTCCAGCGCCTTCTCCTGAACGTCGTAAAACTTATCGCTGGGCGAAATAACCTCGATTGCCAGGTCTGGAGGGATAGGGCTGGCCTGGTATCTGTTTTCCGGAAGACGTTCCTGTGAAACAAACGCTACATCAGGTTTTCGACCACTTTCTCCAATTTGGAATGTTGTTTCCGCGGTGTAGACTCGACCCAACCGATGCTGACGTACATAGTTATTCAATAAGGTAACAATATTGGTGCTAATTTCTCCATGAATCATTGTTGGGGTAGACATCGGCACTAATTCTCCTTTGACATATTCGTAGGATTCGTAATCGTTGGCTAAGAACTCTTCGAGTGTTATTGATTCTGCATTCATCGTTTACACCTCGCTTGATACTAAGAGATTGAGGGAGATTTTAAAGCAAATCCCCCATGCGCATCAACTTAACTTAAACCACTACACCGATCTAAAGATAAAGCCTAAAGGCACGGTGCTGGTTTTGAATAGCAATCGACTAACACCGTAGCTTCAGCTTTTGTCTTTAGGCCGGTGATAAACTTTTAAAGCAAATCCCCCCGGCCCCCTTTGGAAAAGGGGGAGTAAATAGCTTCAACTCTCACAAAGCTTTTCGGACTTGTGGGTGAAGATAAACCGATAAATCGGGATTTTCAACCGTTTTCCCGAAGTTTTGGGACTTCGGCTACGAATGCCAATTTTCAACCAATTATACCATTTTTTCATTTTAATGTAAAGTTCCAATTTTTCAAGGAGGTATTCCAAAATGTTTTCACGAATCAGCAACACCTTTATCGGTAGTCCAAAATTCTATCTTGGACTTAGTATCATATTAATTGCCTTCGGTGGTGTCATTAATGCAACTGCCGACACCGAGGCAAACAAGGCTATCGTCAGTAGTGCCTTTGAGGAGATTTTGAACCAGAAGAATCTGGCCCTGGTAGACGAGTTTTACGCCACCGACTATATCTTCCACCTTGCAGGCAATCCTGACATTCATGGCTCTGAAGGCTTAAAACAATTCTTTGCCATGTACTTAGCGGCCTTCCCCGACATTCATTTTACCATTGACGATATTGTCGCCGAAGGGGATGAAGTAGTAATCCGCGATACCGTTCGCAGCACACACCAGGGTGAGTTTGTGGGCATACCATCTACGGGCAACCAGGTGACGTTCACGGGTATGTTCGCTCATCGTGTCGTTGAGGGCAAGATAATGGAAAGCTGGGGCGAGGGTGACTTCCTGGCTTTGATGCAACAGTTTGGCGTTATTCCAGCGATGGGGCGCGAAACTTTTACATGGGGTGAACCGTCGGTAGTCACTGGCAACCCCGGTGACCCAGAGACGAACAAAGCTACCGTACAGCGTATGATTGCTGAAGTCTGGAACCAGGGAAAACTGTCCGTAGTGGACGAGGTTTTCGATGCCGACTACATCCTCCATGACCCCGCCTGGCCTATGGAAGTACGAGGTCCCGAGGGTTTTAAGCAATATGTCGCGGCAATGCTTGGCCCATTCCCAGACACCTATTTTACGATTGAGGACATCATCGCCGAAGGGGACAAGGTAGCAGTCCGCTATACCGCTTTAGGCACACACCAGGGTGAATTTATGAGCATCCCTCCGACGGGAAAGCAGATAACTATCACGGGGATTACCATCCACCGTTTTGCTGATGGCAAGTTCGTGGAAAGCTGGTTCAGTTATGACATGCTGGGCTTCATGCAACAACTCACGGCCCCGCCGCCTGTTCCAGAGGATTACACCAATGTCTTCTTCACTTCACTTTCGCCAGGGCTGAACATGGTCTCGCTGCCCCTGAAGCCCCAAACTCCATACACCGCTCGGTCTTTTGCGGAAGAACTCTATTCTACGGTGGTAATCAAATTAGATGAAAAACGTCAGCGATTTGTGGGCTTCACCTTGGACGCCCCAGACGATGGTTTCACCATTGAAGGCGGAAAAGGATACATCGTTAATGTTCCAGAAGGTAGAGTAGTTGCGTTTACAGGTGCCGCATGGACCAATCAGCCGCTTACTGAAGCAGCGCCTGCGGCTCAAAGCGATGGCGCATGGGCTTTCGTAGTCAGCGGTAGATTTGGAGATGATTCAGATAATAGACTTACGAAGGATGGATATCTAGTGACTGTCAGAAACACCAGGACTAACGCGGTTGCCATCGCTGTTGTCCGTGAAGGATACTTTGCGGCTGCCTTTGCTAATCTGAGCCGCGAAAATGTCGTTCAAATAGGCGATAGGCTGGAAGTGCAAGTTCAAGATAGAACGGGAGAAATTGCTTCTGAGACTCTCACTTACACGGTAAAGGCGGAAAGCATCCGTCAAGCGTTTCTTTCTGTCACTCTCAAGGACGTTCTCAAACCACGTCACAGCATGCTTATTGGGATGGACTAAACTCCGTTAGTGAGAAGGTAGCCTCTGGTATCTATTTCTATCAATTAAAAGCTGGTGATTTCTCCTCAACGCGTCGAATGCTTGTATTGAAATAGCTCGGTATAAACCGGTACAGGTAGCGTCCAAAATGATGTAAAAATACACCCTAAGAAATTTTTCCCAATGAAAACGGGAAAACGAGACAGGGAGCAGGTTTCCAGCACTTGCGAGTAAAGAAACTCGTTTTGTCATAAAAGAACTTAACGGAGATTTTTTTTACTGAGTTTCTTAACCAAAAGAGTGCCTAAAAAGCAGGAATAAAAAGCCAACGATTATTCGTTAATCAAACGGACGTTTGCTTTACAAACCCTCACGTTTTCTCGTCCTCTCGTTTTCTTGGATCTTAATCTATTTGTGTCCGTCAATTTCGCTTAGGGTGTAAAATATAGGGTAGGGCACGTGTTCCCTCCTAAGAGGGAGCCGTTGCCCTCCCCCCGAACGTAGCGTGCATGTCACCATGCACTACGCTCTCCAGTTAAGATTTCTCTTTATACCTTAAGTCTGGGAGTTTACCTGTATGGAGAAGGTGATGACATTCCGTGCAGATAACTAAGGTTTTTCGGTTTCGAGCTATCATCACTTGTTGCCATTTCTCTCGGTTAGTTTTCTGCTTCAAGTCCCTTAGCTTGCGCACATGATGGGCCTTGCGGTGTACCACTGTAGGTGGGATGATAGTGGAAATCCTCAAGATAGCCAGCTTTCAGCATGCACTTTATCAGTTTGATAAAACGCTTATCATCAATTTTCTTTTCCAGCAGTTCAACCAGTAGAGAGTGCTCCATGTTGTCGAAGAACCCTCTGATGTCAAATTCCGCGAACCATTTGATGCCAGTCCACTGTTTGTGGATTTGTCTTATTGCGGTGTGACCACTCCTTTGAGGGCGAAAGCCATGAGACTCGTCAGAGAAGATTGGTTCGTAGATACGTTGAAGTAGAATGCGTGCCACTTCCTGAACCAATTTGTCGTCGCCGGTGGGAATACCAAGCGGACGCTTTTTGTTACTGCTACGCTTAGTGATGTATGTTCTCCTTGCACTGGTAAACTTATACTTGTTCTCTGTCAGTTTTGAGATAATGTTCTCTACTCTTTCAGAGGAGAAACCATCGAGAGTATTTTCGTTTACTCCCCTTGTTATCGCTCCTTTGTTAGAGTAGATGCGAGCATAGGCTTCGGACCAAATTTCCTTTTGATACATCAGCCTATAGAGATTTCGTATCGGATACCCTTCGTTTCCTAACTGGGTATACCTAAACAGGGCGCGTATGGAACTTCTCAGCAGTCCCAGTCCCAATATAGGGACACTCCTAATCAACAGTGACGTGGCGCACTGCACGAATCTGGACGCCACCCGGGTACCAGAGCGCCGGTTCTTCGCCGAACAACTTTGGTAGGCTTCCAAACTTTCTTCTGTTACAGCAGTTTAACAAAGTCGTTTTTGAACTCCCAAATACACGTCGTCGTAGGACGGCGTGATTGGAGCTCCAGATAATGTTAATCCAAAAATCCTCTAAGCATACGGCTTCTTCTTGGATGGCGGAGTTTCCGTAGCGCATTGGCTTCAATCTGACGTATTCGCTCCCTTGTAACGCCGAATATAGCCCCCAATTCCTCTAAAGTCCTGGGTTGTCCATCACCTATGCCATATCTGAGTCTGAGAATATCCTCCTCGCGCGGTTTGAGAGTAAGGAGCACTTCCTCAACGCGTTCTTTGAGCATATTCAACGCTGCTTCACTGGCTGGGGATTTTACATTCTTATCTTCAATGAAATCCGATAGATGGCTTTCTTCCTCTCCACCTACCGGCGTTTCCAGGGAAATCGGCTCCTGCGTGATATGCAATACCTGACGAACTCTATCTACTGACACGCCCATCTCATTAGCAATCTCCTCGGCCGTTGGTTCATTGCCTTTTTTTTGCACAATATGGCGCGAGACTTTGGAGAGCTTATGCATGGTTTCTATCATGTGGACAGGAATACGGATAGTGCGTGCCTGGTCAGCGATTGCACGCGTGATGGATTGTCGAATCCACCACGTTGCATAGGTACTGAACCTGTAGCCTCGTTGATATTCAAACTTATCGACGGCTCGCATCAACCCAATACTTCCTTCCTGAATAAGGTCAAGGAAACTGACGCAGGGTGAGCGACTTGTATATCTCTTGGCTATATTGACAACCAGACGGAGGTTCGATAACACAATCTTCGCTTTCGCTTCTTCGGCGAATTCTTCACCTTTACAGATACGCTGAATAACATTGTTCAAGCGCTCCGTAGGGATACCGATTGTCTGTTCCAAACGTTTAATGCTTCGTTTCGCTCTGATAATCTTTTGGTTATCGGCAACGATTTGTTCATAAGGAATGTTCACTTCGTTGACCCTCTGAGATTGAAGATTGAAGATTGCAGATTGAAGATTGCATTCTTCAATCTCCGAAGAATGACTACACACATCCGTAGCTTCATTTAAAACCGCGGCAAAAGCAGCCTGGCAAATACAATTCGCTGATACATTGGCTTCCTTTTCAACGCTGGCGATGGATTCCTGAAGAGAGAAAATTTTTCCGGAGATATCTTTGATTTTTCCAGAGATTCTGTCAATTTCTTCTCTACTAATGATTAACTGTTTAAGCCGATTCATCAATTCCTGACGATTAGCTTTTAGCCTATTTGAAATCGCCCTCCGTTCCTCTGAAGAAAGTCTTTCATCTTTTAATTTTCGTTCCTGCACGCATATTTCAAGTTCAATATCTTTGAGAAAGGTTATCAAGTCCTCAACAACTCTGAGGTATTTAGCCTCTTCCTCTTCTATGGGAGTATCATTAACGGCCTGGTTAATGACATCAGCGATTTTGAGTTTTCCAAGCAGGATGTTATTAAGCAATTTTTTTACTTCAGTAATCGCGAAGGGGGTTTCTAAAATAGCATCTTGTATAATCTGCTGCCCCTCTTCAATTTGCTTTGACAAGACTATTTCCTCTTCCCTCGAAAGCAACGGCGCCTGCCCCATCTCGCGCAGGTAGATTCTTACCGGGTCATCGGCTTTACTATTTTTTTCGGCATCACTATCTGAGTCAAGTCCGGAAATCGCTTCGGGCTGAAAATTGTCAACCGGGGGAGCATTAAATTCAGGTTCCTCGAACTCTTCTGAGAAATCCATATCATCATCTAAATCGTCTAACGCAGATATATCGTCATCCTCTTCATAATCAGTTTCCTTTTTGTGTTTCATGGGAAGCTCCTTATCTAAAACGTGAAACGTGATACGTAAAACGTGAAACGTGATGAGTAATTATCACGCATCACGTTTCACTCTTCACGTTTCATTCTTCAACTCAGTTTTTTACGGATTGAAAATTCCGCAAGTCCTTCTTTGAGAAGTGTCAAATCATCGCCATCGGCAATGCGTGAACGCATAAGTTCGTACGTGATAGAACTCTTCAATTTTCTAATACATCCGTTGAGATTTGCTTCCAGGTTAGGAAGATTACGAGATTGCAAGAATAGGTTGGAGATTATCCCCCTAAGTGTTTCATCATTGCAACTGTCAATTAGGTCTTGCACCCGCGTATCACTGCCATCGTTAGAGTTCTGCCAGAGCATTTCGGCAATTTTAGCATAATTTTCATTTGAAAAATCTTTGTAACTCAACTGCGATGTTGCTTGTGAAATTAAGTCAGGACGTTGCAACAAGCATTCTAACAATTGCCGCTCAAGACGTTCACGTGGTTTTTCTTTAGTACTGTGTTTGATAAATGTCCTTGAGGGTTTGTTGATTACAACACCAAGTTTCCTGAGTTCTCCCCACAGGATGGACTCATCTATTTCTAACTCGATAGCCGTCCGTTTGACGTATTCATTCAGCGCCACAAAATTCTTAATATTGGATAAAATTGAACACAGTTCTTTCGCAGCTTGTACCTTCGCTTCGATACTACGGAAGTTTTTTTGCCGCGAAACCATACGAATCTGAAAATCGACGAAATCGTTAGCTGTGGCTATTAGCTTACTAAACGCATTGACACCATGTGCCCTGATAAAGCTATCCGGGTCGGTGCCTTCGGGTAACAGCGCGATTTTAACCCTGAGTCCCTGTTTCACCAGTAAATCTAACCCGCGTTGCGTGGCATTCAGCCCAGCGGTATCTCCATCATACATTATGACGGTTTCATCGGCAAATCGTTTAAGCAAACGAGCATGGTCTTCTGTAAAAGCTGTGCCTGAAGAGGCGACGATATTTTCAACTCCGAATTGATAGGGGATTATAGCGTCAAAGTAACCTTCGACGAGAATTAACTTTCTGGATTTTTGGACAACTGAACGGGCAAGATGCAAATTATAAAGCACTTTGCCTTTGTGGTATAGTAAAGTTTCAGGAGAATTTAGATACTTGGGTTGATTATCATTATCCAACGCTCTGCCCCCAAAACCTATAGTGTCACCATAGTCGCTAAAAATTGGGAACATTATTCTATCTCGAAAAGCATCGTAAAGCTTGCCGTCTTTCGACTTAATAAATCCACCATCAAGCATAACCTGCTGAGAAAATCCAGCTCTGGCGCCAGCTTTTAGAAAATCACTGAAAGAGGATAAAGCATATCCGAGTTTAAATGTCATGATAGTCTTAGAAGTAATACCGCGATTTTTGAGGTAAGCCAAGGCTCGACTGCCGACTTTTGGATTTAACAACTGCTGGTGGAAATAATCCAACGCAAATTGATTCAACTCTTTGAGGACGGAGATGGTCAATTGAGCGCGGCTTCCTTGACTGGTTTGTCCGGGAAGAACTATGCCTACTCTTTCGGCGAGAGCTTTAACGGCTTCAATAAAAGTAAGTCCATCGAATTTCATCAAAAAGTGAAAGACACTTCCACTTGCCTGGCAACCGAAACAGTAAAAAAATTGCTTCTCCGGCGAAACAGAGAACGAGGGATTTTGTTCATCATGAAAAGGACAGGGGGCGGTATAATTTTTACCGGTGCGTTTCAAAGGAATCCCATGTTCCGAAATGATTTGCACAATATCAGTTTTATCACGCACTTCATCAATTAACTTCTGTGGAATGGTATATTCATTGGAGGAATATTGCATTTTTTACAACCCTTGTTCTGAAACGTGAAACATGATGCGTGAAACGTGATGCATAAAGCCTTATCACGTTTCACGTTTTACGCTTCACGTTTGATGATTTCCAGCAAGTTCATGTAGAAGTGTAAATTATGGATAGTTGCAAGCCGATATGCTAAAGTATCCTTAATCTTGAATAAATAATGCAGATAGGCTCTTGAGTAATTATTACAACAAAGACAATCGCAGAGACTTGAAACAGGATTTGAATCTTTTATATGTTCTTTATCTTGAATATACAAACAACGGTAGAAATCATCTCTGGAAAGGTCAACGCTTTCCAAATCATCTGCATTAAACACATATAAACGTCGATGACGCGCATCTCTTGTCGGTATGACACAATCGAAGAGATTATATCCCATCTTAGCGCAGGTTACGATATTTTCTGGTTTTCCTACGCCTAATGCGTACTTTGGAAGGTCGGTCGGCATAATTTCAGCGGTGTATCCCAAAATATCTTCCAGTAAATTTCCTTTTGAGTCAATAGGCCATCCGCCAAAACCGTAACCATCAAAGCCAATACTTTTTAAGGAATCAGCACATAGCTTGCGTAATTTTTTATCATTTCCACCTTGAATAATAGCGAATATCAATGCGCGCTGTTCATTTTTCAAGTTCTGGGAGATATGTTTATCGTATTCTGCTTTACATAGTTTAGCCCAAGATATGGTTCTGTTCACTGATTCCAATTGTATTGCTGACGTATCTTCAGAATGTGTGCAATAATCCAAACACATCATAATATCCGAACCCAAGTAGAATTGCATCTGAATACATTTTTCCGGTGTAAGTATTTTCTTTTTTCCATCGGACAACTTAAAAATGACCTTGTTTTCTCGAATAGTACCTAATTTAGGATGTTGTCTTATGAGCGAAAAAATTTGAAAACCACCTGAATCGGAAAGAATTGGCATATCCCAGTTCATATAAGCATGACAGCCTCCCATTTGCCTTAGCAATTTTGCGCCAGGTTTAAGCATTAAATGGTAGGTATTTATCACCAAACCCTGGACACCGCATCGCTTGAGGTCTTGTGAATCAACGGACCGAACAACTCCTCGCGTGGCATCGGGGAGAAATGCAGGTAATCTTAGAACACCATGTTTTGTGTGTAGATATTTCATAATTACTTATAAATAACAAATACTAATTCCGTTTCAAAAGGCAATTTCGTCACCTGCCAATCCTTTCCACGAATTAAATCATAAAAAATCCTTTCGTAATTCGCCAGCATTCCCTTTGACTTTCCTCCCACACTTTTTACGGGAAAAGATACTACAATATGTTTAGCCTGCAACGCCTCCATTAGTCTTACGCTACAACCCTTTTCTTGCTGCTCCAGACATGGTATAGTTTTAAGTAATACTACCACATCCACTTCTATCATCGGTGACTGTACGATTACATCTTGCGCTAACGCCGTTGACTTTAAGCCAGTTAGTTTAAGATACTTATTAATAAAATCTATTGTATTCTCATCAATATCATAAGCAAAATATTGTGCCGTTTCTTCTAAGTCCATCCAGGGGAGCGTCAAAGGATTTAATCCGCAAGCGACATCTATGACGCTTTTCGGTTTGTCTGTTACATTAAAGATAAACTCATAAAATTTTTCCAGGATAGTAATTCGTTCTTTAGTAGAAGTATGTAACATTAAAACGCGACGGCATGCTTCTTTAATCTCTGTTTCCGATTGCGTGCCGTAGGCGGTCTTTAGCTTTTCATATATGTCATCATAATGGAGTTCTAGTCTATTTGCATAGCACCCAAAGACCTGATGCAACTTTCTCTTTGTAGCTTTGATAGCAGTTTTTACCGCTGTATTTTTTCTTAGCTCTTTTTCACCGATGCGTTTAATTGTGTCAACACAAATGGTCGCATACTTCTTTGATGATTGAATAGTATCAATTAAAGTTTGAAGTTCATCCATCTTTTTCTTCTGAATTTGGGTTAGAATGAAAAATCGGTTGTGGCCCGTTGGGACGCTAATATGCGTTGACGACGATTGGCAAAGCACAACCACCAATACTCTCTATGTGAGTTTACCAACGCCTTCGGCTTATGGAGTAACACCGCGTACCGCGCACGCACTCAGTCGCCCGCTGCCATCAACACCCGTTCTGCCACTTCTGGTAGCTCAATAGGCACAAGCATTGACATCGGATAGAGATAGCCGTCAGGCTCTGACTTGTCCTCATCAATGACACGGAGCATACTGTGCGACTCCGCCTCTGTATCTGGCAAGGTGCGGTAGACTTTGCCCAGAATCAGGCTTGCCGGATTGCTGTCATTGTTGATGCAAATCACAAAATTACTCATCAGGAGTAAAATCTAATTCAGCTTTAATTGACATATAATTTCATCCAACATTCTTACCCTTTCAAAGTAACCACTGTAACCCCGTATTCACCTTCGTTATATCTACCTGGGCGGAAGTTTACCACATGAGGATAATCTTTCAGAAATTCTATGACCGCATTCTTCAATGCACCAGTGCCTTTTCCATGAAGGATGATAACTTCCTCAAGCCCGGCTAATAATGCGTCATCTAAATATTTATCTAATTTATCCAACGCTTCCTCAACTGTATCACCGCGTAAACTCAAGGTTTTAGAAATTACACCGCGTTTTTGGTATTGAAGTTCGAGCACAGAGGGAGATAATTTAGGCTTGTTGTATGTAGGTGTTGCTTTCTGGACATCCACAATAGGCACAGTTATATTCATATTGCCGACCTGGACTTGAAGCATATCCTGAACATCGGGTAGTTGTACGATTTCTCCGAAACGGTCGAGGCTTTTGACACGCACTTTGTCGCCAATTTGAAATGTTCTTAATGGAGGTTGAATTACTTTAGAGGATTGCTTTTTAGATGTTTTAAAATCTTCTCGCAATTTGTCAACGACAGTATGTGCTGCGCGAATACTTTCCTTAGATGCCTGTTCTCTGCGGATTTGGGCGACTGTGTTTTCAATCAATTTGCGCGCGTTGTTGACAATTTCAGAAGCCTCGCGTTCGGCGTTCTCCCTCAATTGAGTTTGTTCGGCTTCAAGTTGTTGAAGTAGTTTATCATAAGTTTGTTGAATTTTATCCGCTGATAATTTTTTATCTTGAGCAAGTTTTAGTTCATATTCTAATTTTCGCCGCTCCTTTTCCATGCTGGCAATTAATTCTTCGATAGCTACTTGTTCTGTGCCGAGGTAATTTCTGGCGGCTTCCCGAATATGTTCAGGCATACCTAAATGCTCAGAGATTTTTATCGCATTACTGCTACCTGGCACACCAATTTGAAGCCGATAGGTGGGTTGCAGAGAACGCCAATCGAATTCCATTGAGGCGTTTTCCATGCCCGGTTGTGAATGAGCATGCGCCTTCAAAATGCCATGGTGAGTTGTGATGATAGTTCTGGCGCCAGTAGAGTGAAGATAATCTATAATTGCCATACCTAAAGCCGCGCCCTCGGTAGGGTCAGTGCCAGCGCCGATTTCGTCCAAAAGAACCAGAGAATTGGCGTCTACCTGATTGATAATATCGACAATTTTGGTTATAGAGAGGAGAAGGTGCTCAAATTTTGCTCGATGCTTTGTTCATCTCCGATATCGGAGAAAATTTGTCCAAAAACGGCGATTTCACTTCCATCCATTGCCGGAATATGTAATCCCGATTGAGCCATCAAAGTTAGTAAGCCCACAGTTTTCAACGCGACGGTTTTGCCTCCGGTGTTCGGGCCAGTGATAACTAAAGTGGTGAAAGCGTCTCCGATGTAAATGTCTGTAGGTATGACTTTTTCGGGGCGGTTGGATTGATGATTGATGATTGATGATTGATGATTGGGAGTTTTTTCAATCGACAATCGACAATCGACAATCATCAATCTAAGAGGTTCGCGGAGACTCAATTCCAAAAGAGGATGTCTGGCGCGGATTAGCTTGGTGTATCCTCTATCATTTAGCAAAGGTTCAATACAGCGAAATTCGATACTAAATTTGGCTTTCACTGAGAGGAAATCTATTTCGCTTAGGATATCAAGAGCAATTTCCAATTCTGGTAAGAAACTCCGGACATCGTCGGTGAGGACGCGCAATATGCGTAGAATTTCTTGCAATTCTTCAGAAGCCAGTCGATGCAGATTATTATTATATTCTACAATGCCCGCCGGTTCCACAAAAACAGTCGCGCCGCTTGCAGATTGACCTTGAATGATTCCGGGGAGAGCATCTTTGAAATCTTCTTTTACTGGAATGACATATCTGTCGTTTCTCAAAGTAACGACACTTTCTTGAATGAATTTGTGAGTCTGAGATGAGCGGATGGTGGTTTCTAATTTTGAGTGGATAGTTTCACGAGTGCTGACGATTTGTCTGCGAATTCTCCGCAATTCTGGACTTGCGCTATCCAGGACCTCGGCATCTGGGCTAATGGCCTCCTCAATAATCGCCTCCAATTCAGAGAAAATCGGCAGGTTGGCGACTATTCGTTGAATATTTGGATACTGTTCTTTAAATTTTTTCATTGCGTTTTTAACATTCCTTGCGGCGCGCGCTACACCGGCAATATCCAATAATTCTTCAGGTTCAAGAATTGCTCCAATCTTCGATGCTTTTTTCAATAAATGTCGGATGTCTTTTAATCCATCTAATGGAAAACCATCTGCTATCAGACAAATCTCTTTGGCTTCGCTACATAACTTCAACTGATGCTTAATTTCCGCCAGGTCGGTCATAGGAAATAACGTTTCAATTCGCAATTTGCCAAGATTTGAGGCGGCATATTTTTTCAAGACTTCCTTGAGTTTATCAAATTCTAAAATTTTTATCGTATTGTCCAACATTATTTTATCACTTCAATAGTTTTGTCTTCTTATTCCAATAAAGCTTTCGCGAGGAGTCGGGAACTTCCTCCACAGATTCAAAAAGGCGCGTAGGTAAATAATCACTTACATTCTTCCTCTTATTTCTTTTGATCAAACTTTTCTTTCTTAAAGAAAAGTTTGGTTACAAAACGCAGCATTTATCTATTATGGTAATCTCTTCTGCTTTGAAGAGAATAGCGAACTCTTTTTGCCAATCCCTGCCGATGAGAATGTAATCCATCTCCAGCCCAACATTTACCTCAAGCTTTAATCGCCTTTTTAAAGGTACAAACTCTTCGTTTGGGGAACGTACCTGTAGCGTGTAGTCGTCATGATATTCGAAAGGCGGACAGATAAAATCAACTGCTTTTTTTGTATGCGGATGGTACTCTTCTTGCGATAGCAGTTTGCCCTCACTCGTAATTGAAGGCGCAAACTTAGTCAGAAAGAATGGGTAAATGGGTCTTTCCAACCGACTTTTGTATTAGGCAACAAGATGTTGCAGTTAAAAAAACGACTTTTTTTAACACTTTCGGCTTGTTATACTTATGCGACAATCAAAACCACGGTTCAAAGGAAAACCGCAAACCGAAAAAAGGTTTTCCCGCCCTTTTTTACTGCAACATGTCTCTATCTAATACACTTTCCAACCGACTTTCATCGTTTTCAACTCCGACTATGTTCACTTCGTTCAGTAGTTTACTTCGTAAACTACCTTTCAACTAATGAGACAAAACCGATACAGGTTCCTCCCACACCGCTGAAAATATAATACCCCTCTTCGCCTTCCGCCGGTCTTTGAATGCATAACTTTTCAGCGAAATCTTCGGGAAATAAGGTGGAACTAGCGCCGCTGTCCATAACGATATTGCTGACACCATAGGTTTTCAAAGCATCCGGAGCTTGAATCCTAACGAAAGCTCCCGTTTTGGTGTTCTTGAAATAAACAATACCAGAGGAGATCAAGAATAATTACTTTTTTATCTGTCGTGTAGTATTTAACGAATATTTCCGGGAATTCATCTTCTGGAAAATCCTGTTCTATTTTTTGAAGGAATTCTTCAAACTTACCTTCTGGAATTTCTTTTGGTAAGTCTTCTAATATCGGCATAATTTCACCTTCTAATCACTGGGAACTTTAAATTTTTCCGAACGGAAATATTCCTCTTTAGATGTCATCGTCAAAATCCACTAACAACCCACTACTATAATTAGCTATCACCTCTCGTACCAGCATGTTTCTTGTCGATATTGTCTGAATTTCATCACTCAAAATTGCAGACAAGATTTTATCTAAAGCTTTTGGCAGATTGCATTTATACGGTTTACAAGGAATTGAAAGCGCTTTCAACACATCCTCAAAACGTTTATACCCATTCTTATCACGGAGCTCAACCCAATTAACACCTAATCTATCCAGTTGTTTTTTATTCAGGTCAGAAAGTTTATCCGCAATAAAAACCGCGCTATCTCGGGCAATAACAACGTCTGCGCTTTCGGGGTTCCCTTTGCCCATTAATTTGACTTCGCAACGATGGAATTTTCCAGCATCATCTATCAAATAGAAATCAACTTCACGTAGAAATTCTGGAAGGCGGCTTTGGTCAAAATACTTTACCGGGACGCGAAATAAAGCACAAAGAGCAGTTAATAGTGGTTTTTCAACTTGCTTGCCGGCCGTACTCCACAACCCGCCGCGTAGCGCAGCACGTTTGACAGCGATTGTATTAATGACAATCAAACTTTCATTTACATTGAGTTCAACGCTCACACCACGAAATTTGATTGTCAGCGTGATATCAACATCACCTTCCGAAGTCAAGGCTTCAATTGCTTCGCGGAGCGTTTCATAATGTTCAAGCGAAGCATCCAATACAATTTGTCGTGTTGCCGAGTTATACATATTAGAGATGGTTTTCATATTCAATCCCGAATGAATAGCAATCTCATCTTTTGATAACTCTGGGCTCAACAACTCTTTTTTGTACCAATCAATGGTAACTGATTCGTTTTTGAGTTTTGCTTCTACTATACGTTTGAAAAATTCAATAGCATATTGCAAAAACTCTGCATCAATTAGTGCAATGATTTCGGAACGATAATCCTCGCCGGCAAGTAGCTTGCGAATGATGTTCTTAATAACTATCCCGGTTAAGGTCATTTGTTTGTTCCTTACTCTGTCAGAAACCCATTTTCTCCGAGGAAACGGGTTTCTGCGAACTGCTCTAAGAAATAGGTTTTGGGAAGCTTGTTACAAAAAAGCAACCCATCATTCAAAAGAGTTGTTGCGCGCTTAACATATTCCTTTTCTTGCTCCACCAAAAAAAAGTATCGTTCTAACATGAGCGCGGCTTGTCCCACTGTTCCTATTCCAGCATAAGGGTCAAATACTAAATCTCCTTTGAATGAATAGAACTGTATTATTCTTGCCGCTAATTCTTTCGGGAAAATTGCAGGATGAACATTGTCACACGCCGGGGTAATTTCCCATATATTGGTTCTTTCATAATCTCCCTTAATTTTGCTTTGATTAACAACCTCATCAGGGTATTGCCTCATATTCCAATCAATCAGTTTATCTGTTTTTTTGCGGTACACAATCACGTATTCAGAAACTGAATTGGCTTTGTAACCTAACGGCTTGCGATGCTGAAAGAATCCACCATTGCGGTTTTTGACGCTCGGGCCTGGTTTCACCCATATAATATCCTCAATAAACTCCCAACCTATTTCCGTTAGTAACGGGTGAATGTCAAAGGGAATTAGATATCGTGTACTTGAGTGGCTTCGGCTCATCCGTGGAATAATTACTGGGGAGGTATTCAACACAAAGAATCGCCCTTCTTTTGTGATGCGATGAACTTCTTTGAAAACGCTGACGAGGAATTGCAGGTATTCTTTGTAACTCTTGTAAATCGTGTAGTCGCGGGCGTTGTAATAGGGTGGCGAGGTGAAAGTTAAGTGAATGGACTCATTGGGGACATACTTTAAGACTTCGCGCACATCTCCGTAAACGAGAATGTTCTTCAAAAAATTGGGACTCTGGGCATGATTAACGTCTTTAGATTTCTCCTTTCTCTTAGAACCGAACTCCCGTTCAATAGTGTCTTGAATCAATTCGTTTGGGTGTTCGGCAAGTTGAATAAGCACACCGCTGACTTCCGACGATTCCTTGAAACACAAAAGAGCACGAATTGCTTGCAGAACAACTTTAGGGTCTTCGTCCCACAAAAATTCCGTTAGAATCGGAATTGCTTGCTTTGTTCTCATTCTTCCGATAGTAGAAACTGCTTCACGGCGAACAAGTGTATTCCTTTCGCGCCTGGCAAATTCACAAACCACATCAAAAAACGATTTATCCTTCAACTTGCCCAGATTTTTCACTGACAGCAAACGAATATCACTTGATGGATGTTTCAAAAGTGGTAGGAACAAACTCCCGTCAAAGCCGTCTGGAAGTTTACTTAGGTTTTCAAGCGCCATAATAAGTGTTCGCGCGTCGTTTGTGGGACTGAGGGCCTTTTGAAAAGACACATTGTTCCGGGCAGATTTTTGTTCTTGAATCCATTCTTTAGTAACCATCTTGATTCACCAACAATTTTTCAATCCCGATTTTAGAGTCCCCGTTAACTACTGGTTCATTTTTTAATTCCGTATAGGGTTGATGAAGCAACGTAGCGTGGCTCAGTCAAGCCATTTGTCGCCTACCAGTTGTCGCCAGTGAGGGAGGGCGCTACGGCATTTTCCACTCAGTAAAACCCTATACGAATTTAAAAAACCGACCACTTGCTCTTTCATCATAGAATACAATACCTTTTTTATCTTCTTTCATAAAATCCGTCTATTCGTTTCCTTTTTGATTATTCGTTGATGATACCTGAGAAATTTGTATCCTATCGCGTTGAAGCAGGGAATTTTCGTAGAGTTCGCGTGTTGGGGCAAAAGTCAAACCGACTGCGCGGTCATAGGCGTACAATGCGCTACTCTGTTGTTCTTCGGATTCATAACGACGCGCATCGCGAATATTTTTGAAGAAATCCGCTGCACGCTTATCATACTCACTGATTTCCATTTGCAATTTTGAGGAAATACTTTCTCGGCTTCCTGTTTGGCTTTTGTATAGATGAATGACGTCGCTATATGCTTCAAGAGCCTTCTCATATTTGCTTGCCGCTTCATCACTGCCCGCTTGCGCAATATTAGCCTGCATATCTTTATCAAGCGCCCCAGGAATTTTGGTTATTTTTTCCACCAACGCCTTCGCTTCTTTCAAAATATTATTGATTTTATCGTTTACGGCTTTTTGAAGGTTTCTGTCGAAAGTATCAATAATCTGATTATATGATTTTAACGCATCACCTGGCTGACCAAGTTTTTCGTATAGCATAGCCTGATAAAAAAGCGATTGAGCAACAACATACTCCTGTTGTGGAAAAATAGCAAACTTTTCAAATTTTACTGGCGCATATTCTGAGATAGCTTTTCTCAGATTGTCTCCGCCACCCTTCTGCTCGTAGCAATTACCCAAGGCACTTTGAGCGAAGAGAGCAGAGAGGCTATTGGAATATTTATCTACTAATTGCCGAAAGCCCTGGATGGCCTGGTCATATTCGCCGATTTGATAAGACGCTTTAGCGGAATAATATAAAGCTTTATTAGCATAGTTACTACTGCCATAACGCTTAATAATATCATCAAATTTGGTCTTAGCTTTCTTGTACTTATCTTTGTAATCGTTCGAAGATGCTTCTTGTTTTTTTTCTTCTTTGCCCTGGCCAGTCCAGGCAGTTTCGGCTTCTTCGAAGAGTTTGATAGCTTCTTCCATTGCCACTGAAGCAGCAGCTTCCTTTTGTTGCATACTGTAATAATATATAGAAAAAGCTGCTATAACGACAATAACAATGCCCACTGAGATTATGATATTTTTTAGATTTTTCCTAAGAAACTCATAAAATTCCAGTGTTAGCGTTACAAATTTATCCTCTTTTAATTCCTTCTTAGTAACTTTTTCACTATGAGCCATAAAGTCCTCACTATATTCATTTTTTGCTTTGTATATTTGCAATTTACGCACAATTTTTGCAGGTATTTCTTTGACAAGAACGGCATTTTGAACCACTTGACGAAGAGCTATCATTAGGGTTCCTACCACGAGAATGAATACCAAAAATAGACAGCAACTTTGTCACATCACTGCTTTGGCATTCCGGACATTTTGCTTGTTCGACATCTCGATTTGAACGACATAACTCTTCAAATTCCGTGTTGCAGTGCTTGCATCTAAATTCAAAAAGTGGCACTATCCCAACTCCTTTTGGCGAGACAAAATCACGAACATTAAGGGTTTAATATTGCCCTAATAATAAATAAAGCCCCAACGGGGCTAATTTTCGACGTGGTTTACGCGAGTAAACCCGTCCTCACAAAAACAAAACTTGAATTTGTGATTTTTAATACTTTGGTTTAGGAGAATCCATTTTGGTTTCACTAACGAACTCCCCGGTCTAATCAATACTTACGCCTATTTCACCCACAATCTTCTTTTGGCCGAAACGATGAAGAGGAATTGATAAAAATTTGGAGCGGGCAACGGGATTCGAACCCGCGACTCTCAGCTTGGGAAGCTGACGCTCTACCCCTGAGCCATGCCCGCATTACAATTTTTCAGTGATATTAAATTATACCAACTAATCCTCTGATTGTCAAGGAAATTTTCAGGAAATCAGAGTATATTCATCAAGAACTAACCACCTTCGTATTTAAGATATGATTAACATGTAATTCTGGCAGATATCCTATCTGCAAACCACATCCCGTCAAATCATTTGACATTTTTATTTTATCTTTTGGGATGGTTCATTTTTCTGTGCTATCACTAAATGCGTGAGAATTATCAGCCACAACGGTGTGGCACTGGCAGCTAGCTGCCAGTGCCACGCGTGATACATGTTGCGTATTGTGTGTGGCGGGAGATAAACAATACACGAAAGACGAAAGACGTTGCCTATTTCAGACCTGTACCGAGCATCGGGACGAAAAGAAAGTCACCAGGCGTTTCCAACTTAATAACCCTTCCAATTTCAAACTCTATCCGCTAATCGGCGCGAATTGACGCGAATATTTTTTCTTCGTGAATATTCGCGTGAATTAGCGGATAAAAAAGTGGAAGGTTTTATTTTCTGCAACAGCCCATGCGGATTCGGAAATATATAGTGATAGCGCACCATCCCATAATTTGCCCACATGGGCTGTTTTTGAAGAAGAGAAGTGAAGAAGATTTTCTCCATTTCTCTTCTGTTTCTCCGCTTCTCCTTAGAAACTTGCTATTGCATCAGCTTCTGATTTATACAGTTCCACAACTTTAGAAGCACCAACTAAATCGAAAGTTCGTTTGAGATTATCCGCTAATCCATAAACTTTCACATCACCGTCTCTACGACGAACTTGTTTCGCGGTTCCAACTAAAGCGCCGACCGCGGTACTATTTATATACTCAACGTTACTTAGATTGACAACAATCTTGTAGTTTCTTTGCTTTTGCAAGTCATCAAGCTCCTTGCGCAAATCAACAGCAGTATAGCTGTCCAAATCTCCATTAACATCTATAATCCGAATATCGTTACTTTCTCTAATGGTTAATTTTTCTGAAGAAATTTTAATCTCCCCCTTCTAAATAATATAAGTAGCATGTAAAAAGTTTGGAATTACTTTTTATAATCAAGATTGCACCCTTTGGGTGTAACGCAGACTTAGTTTGCGCACTCCCAAAAGAGATAAAAACTTATTGTAGAACTTAGGGCATGGTTCAAATTTGCGCAAAAATTAGTTGACCAAGCGGCAAAGGGACAAGAGGGCAAGAAGGCAAAGAAGGCAAAGAACTATTAGCCATCTTGCCGTCTTGCTCAATTACCATCCGCCGAAATGTAAACTATTTTCTGAAACATGCCTAGAATACATTCTATTGTAAATTTTTCAGCGCTTCCTCTTCTGTATTATAGATATTTAAAATCTTGGAGGCGCCTATTAGGTCAAAGGTTCGTCGAATGTTGGGTTTGACATTGGATAAAACCAGGTCGCCGCCACGTTCCCGCACTAAATGCTGAATACCCACTAAAGCGCCTACAATAGTGCTATTGATATGGTCAATTCTATCAAAATTGATAATAAACTTATTCTTCCCTTTTTTCGTTGCCAAACCTCTGAGCTGAGTTTTGATAGAAAGAACTGAAAGTCTATCTAATTCAGTCAATAATTCTACTACTGCTACTTTACCCTCATCCCTTATGCTGAAGACCTCTGCCATCGGAAAAATCTCCTTTCTTCACCTAATGCAAATTTCCAAAGCGAGAAATAAGAGGAATATTTTTCTTTTCTTTTGGTCAAAAAAACACTATAGAATAAAGTAATGATACCAAAAGAAATCCCTATAAATCAAGAACCATTTTCAAAAACTTTACATCATTACGCGAACTTGCTTAATTCAGACTTGACTCCAATAACCAATGAGATTGGAAAAATTTATAGAAAACATCGTAACCCAACTTTTCTTTCCAATTATTTCTTTTTGTCACCTTTTTCTTCCAATCTTTTCTTGCCAAACTTTTCTTTAGGAAAGAAAAGTTTAATCAAAAGAAATTAAGAGGAAAAAAAGTAACACTAAGAAATAAAGTAATGCGTAAAGCAACAATGTAAAAAGGATATTTTACGCTTCACGCTTGATAAATTCGGCAAAGCTAAAGTATGGCTCACTTCAAAAAATCTTCTTATTCCTGATAGAAATTTTCCAAAAGTTTTTTTTGCTTAGAGGTAAGATTACTTGGGAAAATAACATTAACTTTCACATATTGATGTCCTCGTCCAAGGCCATCTCCTTTGGGAATACCCATCCCATTCAGCTTTAACACGGTGCCTGGTTGAGTATGCGGCGGGATGACCAGATTAACCTTGCCATAAATCGTCGGGATATTTACAGTCGTACCCAATATGGCTTTTACGAAATCGATATCTATTTCATAATAAATATCGTTACCCTTCATGGTGAATAATTGATGCGGTTCAACTTGCACAATCAAGTATAAGTCACCGCTGGGACCTCCGTATTCTCCCGCTTCGCCATCCCCGCGGCATCGGATGCGTGTGCCATCTCTTATACCAGGGGGGATTTTTACGCGAATTTTTCGCGATGACTGAATTGTACCGCTCCCATTGCAGGTAGGACAAAAGCTTGAAATAAAAAGGCCTTTGCCCAGGCAGCGTGAGCAAGGCCGGCGAAAAGTAACTCCTCCCTGCTTGACATTTATCATCCCTATGCCGTTGCAATGGAAACAAATTTGACATCCTGAACCAGGTTGAGCGCCGATTCCATGACAATTTTTGCAGGTTGTTGAATATTTTACCGTAACTACAACCTGACAACCTCTGGCAGCTTTATCAAAAGGAACCTTGATTTCGCGGTTGAGGTCTTGGCCACGGCTGGGAGCACGATGTCTATTTTTACTCTTCGATTTCCTATCAAAGAAGCTGCTGAAGATATTTGCCCAAATATCATCGAGCGCAGAACCACTTCTGCTCTTACGAGCCTTCTGGTAATGCGCTATATCGTCAAAATGGCGAAAACTCACACCGTTTTGAGATTTTAGGAAATTCAATTGTCCGTCATATTTAGCTCGCTGGGTGGAATCGGCAAGCACATCATAAGCACCTGTAATTTCTCTAAACCGTTCCTCCGCTGTTTTATCACCCGGGTTTTTATCAGGATGATATTTAACTGCCAGTTTTCGAAATGCTTTTTTTATCTCCTCGGCAGAAGCATCTTGTTTCACTCCTAAAATGTCGTAGTAATTTTTCTTAGCCATCGTCCCACCTAAATTGGAAGGGAAATTTTGGTTACTAAGCGCATAAAATCATTTTGGAATTTCGCGTTCCCCAAATCAATCTTACATTTAACATAAAAATTATCACGAAAAGTCGCAGATGTCAAGAAAAATTTCCGTCATTTATTTTAGCATATCATCAAATTCATCCATAAATTCAGGTGATTCCCCAATTGAATCCTCTGTTTCCCTTGCTTTTTTCTTATCAATGTTGAGCCACAATTCCAGGCTGGATAATTCATCGGGTGAAATAAGTGATTCTATCTCTTCTTCATCATTTGCAGCAAAATATTCAGAGTAGTCTTCATCCGAAAGTGAAAAAATTTCAATTGTTAAAGATTCCAGAAACGTATCCCAATCATCAGGCGATTCAATTTCTACATCGTCATACTCGCTTGTTTTATCAAGATTATCATTGATGTTATCAGAGAAAGGATAAAGAAACAGCTCATCTTTCCAATCACCATTCTCCAATTTCTTTTCTTTAGTTGGATTCATAAGGTTACCAGGATTTGCCTCGCTTGTGCTTTTCTTTTGCGGTATTGGAATAGTTTTTTGCTTCTGTGGTTGTATCTCAACAATCGCCTCTTTATTTTTTTCTTTTACTACCAACATGCTACTAACCTTTGTTATTGTAGCTTTAATAGTAACAATAAGTTTACCGGTTAGCTTCGCTATACTACCTAAGGCGTTAAATTGACTTGCAATAGAAACTAATACGAAAAAAACCAATATAAAGACTAATTTTCTTTTCGACATTTTATATCTCCTTGTAGAGCCGCTGATAATCAGACCGCGCGGATGGTTGATTTGTCACCGACATTTATGGCAAATCAGTATCAGCGTTGTCTGAAAATCCGCGGCTATTGACCACAGTAGAGGATATTCTTGTACTCAATTAATTTTGATTCTATGTTCCCTCGGCGGCGACCAATGCCGCATCAAGTTCGACGGAATTTCTTTGATAAAAATCGAATTGCCGCGTTCTCTATCGCTTTCTCGACGGCTCACGGAAATCAGATATAACCGTTCCTTCGCACGCGTCATGCCGACATAGCACAGACGGCGTTCCTCTTCCAGAATCTCCGGAGGTTGGGCCGAACGATAGATGGGAAAAATACCTTCTTCCATCCCTATCATGATAACGACAGGAAATTCAGTGCCTTTGGCGGAATGCAGCGTCATGAGGGTAACTTTGTCCTTGTCAGTTATTGTTTCATCAACACTGGTGACTAACGATTGATAATCCAACAATGCAGGCAAATCTTTTCGTTTGCTGTTGGATTCAAAGTTCAGGACGCTGTTCATGAAATTTCCGCGTAAACCGCGCCAGAGAGTTTCTTCGTTGGATTGAAGAATATCCATCGTTCTCAAGGTGCGCATGAATCGAAAGACCAACTCTTGTTGTTGGGGCTGAAGTTTTTCGGTCAGCCAATCAAGTTCAATTTTATGATTCTGGATATAGCGAGCGGCTGCCTGATGATATGCCTGTAGATGTTTTGAGACATCTCCTACACTTTCGATGCAAGTGTTTGGCTCCAACAATCCTAATGCGACTAACGGCAGCATCTCCGGCAAACTGCATTGTTCACGCCGTCGTCTGTCTTCTTTGCTCAAGGCTTCAAATACCTGCTTAGTAACGCCAACATCTTCGATGGCGTGATGAAGTTCTTCATGTTCAATTCCAAATTTATCCGCAAGCGCTTCCAGCTTGCAATTCTCCCGCGGGTAGAGACGTTGCGCCGTCAAATAGGTATCATAAAACGGATTTGATAATCCACGCCCTAAATGTTTTCCCATCTCTCGGTCGATGACTTTGTTATCAAATTCGTCGATATTATGTCCGATGAGAATGCTATCACCGATGAAATTCAAAAAATCCGGCAATACTGCTTCGATGCTGAGTTTATTCTCGACAGTCCTATCATCAATGCCATGAATGCGGGTACTTGATTTGGGAATCGGAATCTTCGGATTGACCAATTGGTGATAGTGTCTGATGCCTGCTCCTTTTGCATCCAACTGGTCTGCGGCGATTTCTAAAATAGCAGCGTTTTTGGCTTCATTGCCGATAGTCTCAAGGTCATAAATTATCAATCCTTTTAGATTCGGCATCTCAAAGTAACTCAGAAGACGTTGACATAGTTTCAACGCAATCAGTGAAGCAATATGAATTTCATCCTCAGGATATTGCAAAGTAAGGCATCCTTTGTTATCCGTTGCTGTTCCAATTAAAATAGTCTGTGTCTCAGTATCGGGAATTTCATCGAATGAACCTATCAAGATGGTAACTGGTGATTGGTGATTGGTGATTGGTGATTGGTGAGGTAGAAGCTTGAGTTCAACATTCACGTCAAGATATTCCGATAAAGTCTGGTGAATAATTTTGGCAGCGCAGTAGTTATCAATCCCATAAGTTGCATTGATACAAATCTGTTCGCTTAAACTGATGGCGCGATAGAGAATATCCGCCGCCGTTGATAGTCCTCGAATTTCCTGTTCGGCTTCAAGCAATTCGATATCCTCACTGCTGTATGGATTACGACGGGCTTCGAGGAATTTGAATAAGTCCAGAACAATATTGCTGATGTTGCGATTTTCTATTGTTCCTGCGAATTCATCAAGCGATTTCATAAACAATTTGATGTTTCTGCGAGTCAGAGGGCCGATTTCACCCCGATAATCGTCGATTTTGTTGAATAACTCTCTGAGCGTGATATTCGCTTTCTTCGCCAGCCACTCCAATCTCACCATTGTCAATTCGTCGATGACCAATTGCGGAAAATTGATGGCCCGCTTTAAATCCCGGTCTAAATGCCAATGGAGAAATTTTAGATGCGCTACAATATCATTGACGCCGCCTTCTTGAAATGTGTTCAAACGCCGCACACGTTGTACCTGGATTTGTTGTTGCAACAGATGTTCTTCCAATTGGTCGGCAAGACGATGCGTTCGATAGAATATCGCAATATCGCTGTAAGAATAACGGCGTTGTTCCACCAATTGCCGTATCAATTTGGCGACAAAAGCAGGTTCATCCTCCGCGCTATCCAGATTGTAATGAAATATCGCATACCCCGGTTCATTCGTCGTCGTCAGGACGCTTGTTTTCTGGCGATTATTATGTTCTATTAAGCTTTGCGCCGCTCGCAGGAGTTTTTGCGTTGAACGGTAATGTTCTTCTAACTCAATGACCTTATCGCCGAAATCCACCTTGAAGTGGTCGATATATGCCGGACTTGAGCCGCGCCAACTGTAGATGGCCTGGTCATCGTCAGCAACAACCATGATATTTTTTTGCTTCCCACAAAGTTGCTTCAGTAGTTCATACTGCGCGAAGTTGATGTCCTGAAATTCATCAACGAGGAGGTAGTGAATCCTGCGCCGATATTCGTCTCTGACCGTCGGAACTTGACTCAGCAATTGCACCGTTTTGGAAATCAAGTCATCGAAATCGAGCGCGCCATGCAGCGATAATTTTTCTTGATAGGCTTTAAGGAGATTGGCTACATCTTGCTGTTCGGCTGGGTCCTCAATAACATCGCCTTCACGCGTGCGGATAAAATCATGTTCCGCCGATGGGTCCTGCATCTGAACCTTCATAGCACTGATAATATCGCGCAAAAACCAGACGGGATAAGTTGACAGACTAAGTCTCAAATCCCGCGCGCACTCGACGATTACTTCGTCCTGCGTTTCCTGGTCGAAAATAGCGAAATTTCTATTGAACCCAATCTCGTTGCCATGTTCCCTTAACATCCGCACGCACGCGGCATGAAACGTCCCAATCCACACATCAAGTCCGGTCGCCCCCAAAAGCTGACCAATCCGTTCCGACATCTCTTGGGCGGCTTTGTTGGTGAACGTCACCGCCATAATATTTTCCGGAGGAATGTGATACCTCCGGACTAAGTAAGCGATTCGATGCGTAACGACTTTGGTCTTCCCGGTCCCCGGCCCGGCGAGAACTAAAAGCGGGCCTTGATGATGGAGAACTGCGTGAATCTGTTTTTCGTTTAAACCTCGGAGTATGTTTATCATTGTAAATCCCCCCAAACTTTTCTTTTAGAAAGAAAAGTTTGATCAAAAGAAATAAGAGGAATTAAAAGAAAAGAAAAATTCCTAATCTAAGCAAATATCCTACTGAACAGCTTATTTCTTTACCTTCTTCCCCTTTTGTAATGAAGGATTCATAATCGTCTGCCACCTTTTTAGATTTCTATCTCTCAATAAGGGATAGAGATAACAAATACTGTACTCAATCCCTCCAAGGAGAACAACAAGCAAAGGGGTAACTTGAAAAGCCGTTTGAGCGCCAAATAGAAGTCCTATTGGTACTACTACAAGTGTAAGTGCAACCAAACCAAATATGTAAAGGCATAGTACCGCCTTTAAATTACGACCTTCTAAGCCATCTCGAAGCCATTTGGTCATTTTCCATTAACTCCTTATTTTTTACCACGGTGAATCTCTTCCCATATTCCTCTAATAAGCCGAATAAAAACTCGAAGAATCGTATAAAATCCAATTTATAATCTTGACGCATTCATCTGCTTTATAACCTCTCTCAAATATTGGAGTGAATGGATGAAAGGGTGAGTGATAGGAGTTATCCACTTACTCACTACCGTATCTCTGTAGTAAAAGCCGTATGTAGACTGTTTACCACACTAAATATTAAAAACCCTTATTTCTTAATAGCAATAATGCCGACAAAATTATGCCATCGAAAAAATGTTTCTATTAAAGAAAAGCCACTTTCTTTTAACATTTTATAATTATCTTCATAAGTAATAGGCTCCATAATACCTTTTAAACTAACACGTTTAGCTTCGATTTCTTCGTCACTAAAACCATTTCTTTTTTTCATTCTTTCATAAAGTTTTACAAATAATTCATCTAAAAAGATGTTTTGATTTACAATTTTTTCAGAAATTATAAATCCACCTTCATTTTTTAAAGCTTTGAATATTTTATCAATAATACGATTTCTTTCAGAGATTCTAATAAATTGAAGGGTGTATAATGAAATTATTAAATCAGATTTTGGTATTGAAATATCTTGTATATTAGAACAAATAAACTTAACATTTTTGATACCTTTACACTTTTCTTTTGCTTTCTTTAACATTGGAAGAGAATTATCAATTCCATAAAACATAATATTCATTTCAGGATATCTTTTATTTAAATTGAATATAGTCTCCCCAGTTGATGTGCCCAAATCACATACAACGGCGTTGCTTTTTAAAAAGGGCTCAGCTAAATCTACTAACATATGATGTAGTTCATCATACAGAGGAACTGAACGTCTAATATGCCAATCAAATATTTCTGATACTTTCTCATCAAATGTCCATTGTTTATTTCTTAATATCTCTTTTTCTAATATTCTGTATCTCTCCATCTAATTCCTTTCTTTGATTGCTATATCCAAAGTTTAACAGTAATCTATACTTTCGCAGATTTTTGAAAAATCCAATGTTGATGCGGGTTACGGAATAATCGGGATTTGCGCTCAATCTATATTGCCAAATCCAGACCGATTGAGCGTGCTTGAGGACTACTGATTATATGTAGTATAGGGCTTTATTACACTCACATCTCAAAACTAGCACCGAAAGTTAATATCAACGGTATTTTGATTTATAGGTTATTTTCTTTAGAATTAAAGAATATCCGTTAACTGTTCTCTTATGCCCCATTGACAAAAATTCTTTCTTTTCACAACTTATTAAATCAAAAAATGGATCAATTATATTTATAATTTCAGCTATTGAGTAATGACGAAAAATAATACCACTATTTGATAAAAAAGCTCTTTCGATTTTAAATTTTTCTAGGCCTTCCTTGTATTTTTTATCAAAATAAGGTGAATCATTTCTCGTATATACATTTGCGAACCAATATCCACCAGGTTTCATAATATGGTTAAGCTTACTTACAAATTTTTCCAATTCTTCTTTCTTAATAAGACAATTCATTAAACCAAATGTAATCGCATGATTAAAAACATTATCATCAAATGGTAAATATACTGCATCTGCAAATACAAGTTTTGTTTTAGTTAATTCTTTTTTCGCACGCTTTAGTTGTATTTCAGATGAATCTATTCCTACTAATCCTTTAAAACCGTGTTGCTCTAATATCTTACATATTCTTCCATAGCCACAACCTATATCGATAATGTAAGACTCTGGAGAACAATATTTTTTAAAAACATTTATATCAAAAGGCGTCGTTGATACTAAATCGGGAAAACTATTCCAACACGAGTTCATAATAATTACCTATGTAGTCTTGTTATGAGACATACTGATACTCTTAAATGCATTTGTAAGAAAATGTCGGTATTTTTTAGCATTAAGGAAAAGCTCGTTTATTGTTTTTGCCAAATCCAACCTGTATTTATATTCCAAAAAGTCTTCAGATTTAATGAATTCTAGCAGCTGTGGTGGCGATAATTCGCAAAAATCACTTGAAAAACCGGTTATATCCAAGATAAGATTTAACAATTTAATATTAGTGAAATAGAAATATGATTTAATGGACCAAAAATCCCAAGGAAGATTAATTCTCAAGGGAAACAAAAAAAAACTTGAAAAAGTTGATAAATATGATTCTACAAGCGCATATTGAAGATCTTTGGACCAGCTAGGAACTATTATGCCCCTTTCATTTAAACGTTCTTCAATAGTTTCCCAAACAAAAATTGTGTTATGTAATATCTCCTCTGGCAGATCGCTAAGTGAAATTTTTTTATTAGAAGGAATATTAGAAATTATTTTCTCAGCTTTTTCAACCCATATTTCTGAACATTCAACTCCTGAATAAGTTTCCTTTCTTAACGTTGATACACCTTCAAGCTTTTCAATGATATTACTATTATAAAATAATTCATATTTTTTTATGTTTTTCAAATTCTTTGTATTCTCTCTTCTTTTTTCAAAATAATATTCCCAGTTAGATTCTCTCCTCAGTATACTAACATGAGGTTTTAAAGGATTAGCAAAACATTTATAATATTGAATTAGTTTATCAGTTAAATATGAAGTGATAACTGAAGATGCCGTAATCACAATTCTTGATGAATAAGGCTTAAAAGCTAATAAAAGTCTAAAAGCATTATCCATAGCATCATAGTATTCTATTTCTGAAATATATTTTCCCACTCCGTATAATAAAAATTGCACGTCTGAATCACCGTAAATGAAATAAATATCAGAATCCATTTCTGATTTGGCATTATAAGATATTTGTATTAAATCACGACCTACCTGATAAATATTAGATTTATCAATTTTAGGAGATTTTATTATTTGTTTTCTCAATTTTATCTCTCCCAACCTGATTTATATCACTTAGGGTTATCCGTTTAGCTCTAACACGCTGGTTTGATTTGTTTAATATTTTATCACCTATTTTCGCCTTTAAGATATAAACCTTACTAATAGCCAAAATAGATAATATTAGCGAAAGTATTGAAGCAATTCCAGCAATTATTGTAAAGAGTTTCATTTTCATCCTCCAAAAATTCACGAGGTTAGAGATAATAACCTTTCTATAATCTTGACGCATTTATCACTATAAAGCTCATCACCTTTGATTTTTGCGATAAAAACGTTGGAATCTAATGTTACCAGTCTTTGCATCTTCTAATATCCTCGTTCTCTTTTCCGCGCACAACGCACTTCTTCCACAGCGCTTTTATCACCTTTCCATTTTCCTTTCACGCTCTGCGCCAACTCTACCAATAATCGAGCGCCTTTTTGGGCACGTGCCAATTGTTCTTCGGTAACCTCAATCTTTCTGCATTGGTATTCTTCGTAAGCTTTCTGGGCATCGCGAAAAATCTGCTCAATTTCCTCTTGATGGTCAAAGTAATAAGCTAAAGCCGAGTAATATTCAGCGGGAGTGATATAATCCCATATTGCCAAAAACTCTTCTGGGCTCATACCCGATTTGTAATACTGGACGATATGCCAAACACCTATCCGATGCCCTTCAATCTTTGCTTCTCCGCTTAATGTCCCCTCCACACGCACGATATGCGGATATTCTGTATATTTAATCTTTGGCTGAATATCCTTGGAAAAATCCGTCTGCGCACTTTTGGGTGTTGAGAGATTTGTTTCATCATTTCCTTGTACATCTTGAGTCTGTTGTTTAATGCTCTGTACAAAGCTTTCTGGTGAACTATCCGTAGCGATTAAACGCGCCAACATCGTTTTTTCTTCTGAGCTCAATTGTTGTATCGCATGCCAAATTTCTTCAGGCGTCAGGGTGATTTCTTTGGCGATAGTTGACATGGAAATGGCCTCCTCCTTGTAGCCTACAAAGAACAAGATAAAGATGTAATATTTTACCATTCTTCCGATGATTTCGCAAGTAATTTCTATCGTTTTTCTCAAGATTTGGCAGACTGCTGAATCTTCCAAAAAAAACTTGCTTTTCAGCAACATCTTTGGTATCATGAGATTGAGAATGATAAAAACAGAGGCGGAAAATATCATGAAGTACACATTCAATATTCACGCTGAACATATTCCTCCTAAGTTAGTCTTATCACAGGCGGAAAGTGAATCGGAGACGCACATTATTTTGAAGCTGTTATCTTATCTGATGTTTTACCGACAGGGTATCAAAATTGAGCATCGGGTCGAACAGCACTTCAAGCCCGATTTAGTTGTCGAGGGCGACAACTTTCAACCTGTATTGTGGGTCGATTGTGGGGACACCGCTATCAGAAAATTAGACAAAGTCGCGACAAAAAATCATAATTGTGAAATCTATATCGTCAAGGAGACTAATCACCAACTTAGTGCATATTATCAAAAATCGCAAAAACGCGTGAAGCGAATTGAGCGAGTTCGGTTTATATGTTTTGATGATGGATTTGTGACTGTATTGGTTAATAGCTTGCAACGAACTAACGAAGTCAGGGTCAACCAATTACAATTAGTCGGAAAAACATCTATCATGTTGACGTTTAATGGTAAAAATTATGTGAGTTCGATTCAAAGGATACCGGGTTAAGCATCTTTCAGAAAATATTGCTCGTTTTTAAGTAATGAGTGATGAGTGATGCGTGAAACGTGAAACACATAGTGGCAACGGCGTAATCTTTAGATTGATGATTGATGATTGATTGATGATTGTTGATTGGGAAATCTTTTCAATCGACAATCGACAATCGACAATCGACAATCGACAATCCAAGGGCAATCGACAATCGACAATCCAAAGAGGAAAGGAGTCGCGACCATGATACAGAAAGCTTGCGAAGCTTTACAAGTGCAAGAAAAACACCTCGCCCCGTTTGAAACTGAAGATAATTTCAATAACAATATCCTACGGGGATTTCTCTGCCGCGTGGGCGACCATCGATATGGAGCGATATATTTGACGCATATAAACGATATTGAAGAGCCCCAGCTTATTTATGCTACGCCCAAATTACATTATCCCTTCGATAGCGCAGGTACTTATCGATTTCCTCCGGCGAAACGTGTTGAGGTATATGAAAAATTAGATGGAACTAATATACTCGCCTATCGATACAACTGCAAGGGACAAACGTATCTCACTTACAAATTGCGATTAACCGCTGTTGTCCGGAATAGTCGCTTTGGACCATTTCTGGATTTCTGGCGGGAGATGTTGAAGCGGTATCCTGACATCCCGCGCTTGCCGGAGATTAATGATTGTAACATTAGCTTTGAGCTATACGGGGCATTGAATAAACATCTAATTTTATACAAAGTTCCACTGGACACTGCAGTTCTATTCGGTGTCGATAACAAAGCAGAAATCATACCGCCGAACATGCTGAATACGCTCGGTGTACCGATAGCGCCACTGTATGCGCGTTTAGAGGGCGCCAAAGACTATCAACGCGAATATCAAAAGAATCAGGCGGATTGCGAGGCGATGAATCGAACAACCGAGGACGGCACAATTGAGGGGACAGAAGGGCGCGTGTGGTATCTGCAAGATATTCGCAACCATATCGTCATGTTCAAATGTAAACCTGAATCGGTCGAACAGATTCACTGGGCAGCCGGCGGCCTCAGCAAAAACGCTGTTATAGCTACCGCTTACAACTTGCTGGAAACGGACGAGCACTTGGCTTATGACAAGCTCAAAGAACTTCTGTTAGAGGAATATTCCGAAGATGCCATTGAACGCTTCCGCCCGCACATTGAAGCCGTAATTCATCAGATTACGGAAGAGATGAGGTTTAAAGAGAAAATATTGGAGTTTTATTATAAACTCGATTTGGATTTCCAACGCGATAAAAACGCGGTCATGCGTGCATTCTCTCAGCAGTATCCCAAGGGTTTGATGCGAAGAATTTATTCTATCTTGTCCCAAGAACTTGGGAAAACACAGTAGTACAAATTCCTCATAACGTAACACAATCTGTTCGCTTCGCTCAAGGGCAAGCTCTGAAGTCGTTACTACGATTCCCAGAAGGGAGTGAAAAAGATGTTTAAATTCATTAGTTTCATATTGGTTATTGGTTGTATGATAGTGTTTGGGAGTGGGAACTTGCTTGCTGCGGAAGCTAATGATGCAGAAATGCATTACTTTCGTGGCATAGAGTATTACATACACAAACAGTATTACGATGCTACACTGGAATTTGGCAAAGCGATTAGGCTGAAGCCAAATTACGCTGATGCTGAGAGTGCTTTTAAGTTGGCTTATGCCAAGCTGAAAGGGGATGATTCTCAAGTGAATATTGTATCACCTGGCTATGGGTGTTTAGGCGCTTATCAGTGGTGTATATTCGGTTTTGCAATTTGGTTTTTCGGTCGTTTAGAATCCGGTGCCCTTGACAATATTCCTGAAGAAGCGGAGGAAATTATCTTTATAGGGGGCCCAATACTGGGGGCAGTAATAGGTGGCTATTTGGGCTTGAAAGCTGATAAGGCATGGAAAAAGGGTTGTCTTATTGGTGGCGCGGTCATTGCTACAAGTGTGGCTCTCTATATGTATTATCGGATAGGTGAAGCTCTGGGAGGTATTATGCAATAGTTATAAAATGACGCTGGAAATCGTGTTTGCTACAGCTTGCAAACGAAATGTCGGTGTATCAAGCCCTGTGCCATATTGCAAAATTCCCCTGTTTTACATGCATAATCCTTTCAAATTCCCCCTGTCCCCCCTTTGCTAAAGGAGGAGAAAGGACAGAACCCAATATACTCCCCCTTTGTTAAAGGGGGCCTGCTTGTGACGAAGGCAGATAGGCCAACGGCAGACAGGCCGGGGGGATTTTTTCTGGATTATCATGACTCCAAAATTGGGCCAAAAACCGTTACCACACTAATTCGCGAAGAACCTGAACTAAAAAGGATTGGAAGAAAAAAGATGGAAAAAGCAATTAATCGTCCACTTGAGGATAGGCTGAAGGAGATAGGAATAACAATAGAAGCGCTTGTGGAAACGGGATTGGAAATGTATATTACTGACCCAGAAATAGGAAGCGGAGACGAGGTTGGCTCACTCCTGAGAAAAGAGATTTTATCCGCTTTAAAAGACATAAACATCTGCTCTCTAATTATAGCAGGAATAAAATTAGAGGATGAAGGAAGGCGGGGTTTAATCCCAGGATTGAGCGAAGAAGAGTATCAAAAGGACCCAGTCCACTTAATTGCCGACGAAATACTTGGGATTCAAATAGCTACCTACATCGCAGGCACCAGAGCTTTGTTTGAATTTGAGCGGTTCGATAGGAAAAAGCCGGGGATTCTCAACAAACTCCCTCCTATTCTGGACGACGTTATTGGAGGGTTGATTAGCGGATGCCTGGTAAAGACCTGCTCAAGATAAATTTCATTTCGATTGGGATGGTTCATAAATATCTTGAAATATTCGGAAAAATGATGTAAAATCCTTTGATAGATAGAGGGAAAGTAAGGACGGGAAACGAGGATTTTCGTTAGGTATAGCCGCCGATTCCCAGACAGCGCTGATTTTGGTAACCTCAATATCAGCGGCTTTTGATAATCAGCAGCTATAAATAATTAAGGACAAAAGAAATGATGTTGGAAAAATACTACAATGGAATCGAAATTCACCGCGAGGACAAAATCGTCTATGTAAAATTTCTTTTTCCGCATAGGGTAATTTCAACTGACCGGATTTCTGGCGGGTTGAGCGATGAGCTTGAATATCTCTACAATCATCAGTCGTGTGAACCGTCGGGGCATTACCACGGACACGAATTGGCAATCAGTAATCCCGCCGAATACAAGCGGCTGATTTGTGAACAGCATGGACTGCCGCCTGAAAAATGCGCATCTCTTGGGACCGCCGCCAATATGAACAATGTCGCCATCAGCCACCAGAACTTTCGTGAATTGGAGGTTGTGGCTGTCTGTACAGGTGGCGTGGAGACGAATGCGGGGCGAGTTGGTGATACAGCATCGTACTATGAAAAAGATGGAAAATTTGAGCATATAGGTGCAATGCCTGAGTCATTACACTCCAGAGAATATGCCACGACTGAGTCGTTGCACTCCAAAGGCCATGGCACGATTAACACAATGGTGTTTATCAGCCAGGAATTAACACCCGGAGCAATGGTGCGTGCGGTGATGACCGCTACCGAAGCGAAGACAGCCGTCCTTCAGGAATTAGCCGTTAATTCCCGCTATTCAGATGGACTTGCTACTGGCACAGGAACCGACCAGATTGGCATCGCCTCAAAATTGGGTGGTGGAACTCCTTTGACCATTGCAGGCAAACATACAAAGCTTGGGGAATTGATAGGGAAAACGGTGCACGATGCGATTAAACAAGCCCTTGCACTTCAGAATAAACTGACGCCGCAGAAACAGTGTTCTGCGTTGGTTCATATCGAGCGTTTTGGCGCTGATAAGGATTCTTTCTGCACTGGTGTTGGCAAGCATTTACAAGAAGCGGAAGCTGACTTATTCAATAGAAACTTTTTATCTATAAACCATGACCCACCGACTGTGGCTGCTGTGGCCGCCCTTGTTCATCTCCGCGACAAGTTCGTCTGGGGAATACTCCCAGAAAGCTGTATACCCGAAATTCTGAGTTCTTACGGCGCGCAGATAGCCGCCGCGGTATCGGGAAAATACGGCCGAATACCATACTACAGGGAAAAATTATCCGAAGAAAGAAAATCAACGGACAACGAGACATTCTTGAATTTTATCTATAAATCCTTTGCATTGGGATTTAGTGAGAAGTGGTTATAAGAAACCCGTTTTCTCCAAGAAAATGAGTTTCTGGCGAAATGACAGGAGAATGATTGTGAAAAAAGGATTGTTGATGGTCTACACAGGTAAAGGCAAAGGCAAAACAACAGCCGCGTTAGGGATGATATTTAGAGCTCTTGGGCATGGGTTTAAAGTGTGTATGATTCAGTTCATCAAAGGAACGTGGAAATACGGTGAACTAATCTCATCGAAGCGTTTTGAGGAACTTCTGGACTTCTACGTTTTAGGCAGAGGGTTCACCTGGAAATCCGAGGATATAGAAAAGGATATACAAGCTGCTCAAGAGGCTTGGGCTTTTGCAAAAGAGATTATTAACTCAGGAAAATACCAGTTAGTGGTGCTGGATGAACTGACATATCTAATTAAATACAAAATGGTTGACGAAAATGAAATTGTCGGGTTTCTTAAAAACCGCCCCAAAGACCAGCATATCGTTGTGACGGGACGTGACGCCCCAAGTTCTTTAATCGAAATCGCTGACCTTGTTACAGAAATGCAGGAGGTCAAACACCATTATCATGCAGGAATCAAGGCGCAGAAGGGGATAGAATATTGATAAGGGTCAGAAACCGAGTTTTGGGTGAAAAACTCGGTTTCTATGGAAAAGAAACGAGGCAGGATATGGAATACACCTATCGTAGAAAATACAGAGGTCCAATCAAGTTGGTCATCCTTGATTGTCGATTGAAAAGATTTTTTCAATCGACAATCACCAATCATCAATCATCAATCGAATCTACCACCCAAAAAGCACATTGTAGGCATTGTAGGCAATTTAAGTATTGGTCTTCAGGCTCTCAATCACCCGTTTCGCCAGTGGCCCAGCAGAGCAGTATCTAATCGCTTCGTCAATTTGTGCAGGATTGGAAAAGCCAATCAGCGCCGTCGAGATACTGGGTTTGCTCAACACGAATCTCACACCTGCTTCTTTGAGGCTCATACCAGGTGGAAAAGCTTTCGACAACTGTGCAGCCCGTTCCATATCACGTTCGTAGAGAGACAGAGGGAAAACCTGGGCTTTAAGCGTGTATGCGCTCGGAGGGTTACCGGCAAGCGCGCCGCCGGCGAGAACTCTGATGGCAATCACGCCCATATTCTGTTCTATGCATTCTGCAATTATGTTCCCATAGTCAATATCGTGGAACCCTTTGGGCATTGGTCGCCCGGCGCTCGGATTCAGGATGTTGTAACACACCTGGATAGTCTCGAATGCTCCTGAATGAATCACTTCTATGAGCGCTGAAATGTCTCCGAGGCCTGTCAACCCAATGTGCTGAACCAACCCATCGGACTTTAGGGCTTCAAACGCCTCAAGAACTCCGCCTGGCCCCAAAACGTCTCGTGGTGTTATCGAGGTATATTGGTCGCCTCTATTTTGAGTGATAGAATTGTGAAGCTGGATTAATGTTACTCGTCCAAGTTGAAGTCGCTTCAGGCTTTCCATGACAGAAAATTTTACGTTTTCTGCGATATTGTCTAATTGGTCCGGCATCAACCTGACCTTTGTTGCAATATAAACGCTACTCAACGCACCCAGTTCTTTGAGGGTGGTGCCGAGATTTTTTTCTGATTCGCCATCGCCATAAGTAGCTGCTGTATCGAACCAGTTGATACCCATCTCAATGGCTCGCTGGACGGTTTGACGTTGAGTTGCTGCCTGGCTCCCGTCCGTCATAAGCGCCGGCACGGGGCCAGCGCCAAAGGAGATAGCAGATACCTTGATACCAGTATCGCCGAGCAATCGGTATTCCATAAGGATTTCCTTTCTCAATAATGCAATCATCCTAAATTAAGCAGGCGGATGTTTCGGTATGCGACTGGGCCGTGGTCTCCTTGAAGCATCAGCGGACCTTTGGGTGCTTCGTCATTTAACATGGAGGCGCGTGTGGGACCGTCCACCTCCGCATTTTCGTGAACCAGTTGCTCGTTCCAGATGACAGAAACGAAAGTCGCATTGGCTATTTTGTTGCCGTTTTCATCAAATCGTGGGGCGCGGAATACGACGTCATAAGTCTGCCACTCTCCCGGTGGTCTACTCGCGTTTATCCTGGGAGGGTAGCCGCCCACAGACTGTTCGTTTATCCAGCGGGCATAGATTCCGCCGCAGGTGCCATAACGGAGTTCGGTTTCACCCCAACTATCCAGTATCTGGATTTCGTATCTACCTATGAAATAGACACCAGAATTGGAGCCTTGCGGCACCACAAATTCGAGGTGTAATTGACAATCTCCATGTTGGTAGTTGGTATATAGATTAGCCGTGCGTCCGGTCGTGCCATTGACCAGCAGTCCTTCCCCTGGCTTGATGTCGAACAGTTTGGGATTATCAGGCTTCAACGGTACCTCACCGGCGATACACCATTCGTGTTTACCGTCAACACTCTGTCCACGCCAACCAGACAGAGATTTTCCGTCAAATAGTTGTCTCCAGTTGCTCTCACTATTTTGGGATGTCATAATCTTTCCTCCTCGTCATTAAATAAGGATTATTGGGATGCTTCAAGACTTAGAGATAGTGAAAAATTATATCACAATTATGCTTTATTTTCAATCAGAAATGGTATTTATGAGTTTTTCGCATTTCGTATTTAAGGTGATAAAAATATCTTGACGTATATTGATGGTTATGATATATTATATTCTAAGGATTAAAGTTTCTATCAGATTTTGAATTCAAGGGGAAATTTATGGCCAGAGAATCCGCAGAAAAAATCAGGGAAACTGAAGCGGAAGCCAGGAATAAAATAAAATCTGCCCAGTTAGAAGCAGATAAGATTTCAAAAGAAGCAGCGGAAAAAGCGGTTAAAATTGTAAATGAAGCAAAAGAAACCGCATTACAGCAATCCAAAATTCTCATGTCCCAGGCAGAAGAGGAAGCGCAAAAGGAGATTCAACAACTTGAAGCGCAAAATATCGAAGCATGTAATCAAATTCGCACGATGGCGGAGAAAAATAAAGATAGCGTTATCTCTTTTATCATCAGGAGGATAATTGAGTAGATGGCAGTAAATCGCATGAAGAAGTTGCAAATCGTTGCTCACAGTTCCTATCGTCCAGAGCTGATAAGATTCCTCCAGCATTTAGAAGCTATCCATATTGTCGATTTAGCAGAAGAGAAATCTTCTGAAACTGCGCCGGTGGAATTGGAATCCGAATCTGATTCAATGAACCCAAAACCTGGGTTGCAGATGAAACCGATAATAGAGAGCGCCATTCGAGGAGTGAGAAACGATTTAGCTGAATTGCAGTTTGCTATAAATTATCTGACGAAATTCGAGGCGAAGAAAGGTTTTATAGCCGGATTTTGGGGAAGTCAAGTCATACTCTCGCAACAAGAATATACTGAGATTATAGAAGATATGGATAGCCAGTTGAAAATCCCGATGGAATCCGGGAAATGGCTAAATATATGTCATGAATGTCGAAGTTTAGAAGCAGAAGATTTGCAATTAACTGTCCAACAAAATAAACTAAATGCTGATAAATCTTACCTTCTCCCATGGTCAAATCTGGACGCTCCTCTCGAAGAAATCCATGATACCGAAAAAACAGCCATAAAGCTCGGTGTTATACCTATAATTGGTTATGATAATTTATGCGCTGAAATTGAAAGCAGGGGTATAGACGTATTTTTTGAGACTATAAGCGAAACTAAAAGAGAAAAATGCCTATTGGTGATTTTTCTTAAAGAAGACGCAGATATTATAATGCCGATACTTACCAATCATGGATTCTCCCCAACAATGTTACCCGCAACCCACCCCCAGCCCCTCCTACCCACCCCCGGCCCCTCCGAGGAGGGGAGAGGGGAGGTAAGCAAGATTGCCGAACTATTGGCTCGAATCGATGAGAATATTCAAAAAATAGAAACGCGGAAATCCGAAGTTCATCGGAGAAGCGTAGAGCTCGCCAAAGAAAAAACAAAGTTGATGGCGCTTTATGACCATAAATTGGAATTGTTAGAACAAGAGGAAGCAAGAGAAAATTTTATTCATACAGAACATACTGTTGTTATCGAAGGTTGGGCCCGCGCAGACAAGGCAGAAACGTTGAAGGATAAATTGCTTCAAAATTTTGAAGCAATTCATGTCGAACTCTCGGCACCAAATGAAGCAGACGAACCGCCTGTCGATATGGAAAATAAGCGGCTATTTAGTCCGTTCCAAATGGTGACGAATTTGTATGGCATCCCTCGATACAGAGAAATTGACCCTACTCCATATATTGCGCCGTTTTTCGCTTTCTTTTTCGGAATATGTCTCACAGATGCAGGCTATGGCATCGTGTTAGCTTTGATAGCTTATCTTATAGGGAAGAAGTTCGTTAGAAATGAAGGCGGTGGGAAACAACTGTTCAGAGTATTAATTTTATCGGGAATAGCGACGGTAATTGTAGGCGCGCTTACAGGAGGTTGGTTTGCAATACCAATTGATGAAGGGCCATTGTCCTTCCTTTCAAAGGTTAGAGTAATTAATCCAGGTGAAGACCAGATGAAGTTTTTCGCTGTTGTTCTGGGTGTAGGATTTCTACAGGTCTGGTTTGGATTTGTTGTAAAAATGCTTATAGATATTAAAGAACGCGCTTGGGGCAGTTTTTTTCACAGTGATTTATCCTGGCTTATTATCATGACTGGGCTTCCTGTACTGATTTTGTTTTACAAAAAACTGCCAAACCAATTGCTGATAGTCATAGAAGCCCTCTTCGTTATATGCGCTATCTGGTTCGTTATCTTTTCCGACAGAGAGGGTAAAAATATTGCCGGTAGAATCGGCACAGGCTTTTTTGGATTATATAGTAGAATTTCAGGAAGCTTTGGTGATATTCTCTCTTATTCTCGGCTTTTTGCGTTAGGGTTGGCAACGGGCATTATTGCAAATGTGGTAAACACAATGGCACTGATGACATGGAATGTGCCATATCTCGGTAAAGTTATGACAGTGGGCATCCTTATTGGCGGGCACATATTTAATATTGTCATAAATACTTTGGGAGGATTTATTCACACAGCGAGGCTTCAGTTTGTAGAGTTCTTCACAAAGTTCTATGAAGGCGGCGGAGAACCATTTAAGCCTTTTAAGAGAGAACATGTTTACACAACGATTATGGAAAACGTGAAGCGTGAAACGTGAAACGTGAATAGTGTTCACTTCGTTCAGCAGTTTACTTCGTAAACTGCCTTTATCACGCATCACGCATCACGTTTTATTCTTCACGCAACACGAATTACGCAACAATTTATACCAAACGTTCAAAACAATTACTTTTTTTGTTGATTTGATTAGGGATTATCAAATCAACAAGTAATTGTTTTTTTGACAGTCGATAGTCAAAAAAACAAAACAATGGAGGAGCTAAATGTCAACAATAAGTGAATTGCTATCAACGATATTTCAATCCGGAATGCTTTACGCTCTGACGGGAGCTGCTATTGCGGTAGTACTCTCAGGAATCGGTTCTACCTTAGGTATAAGAAGTACAGCGCAAGTAAGCGCTGGGGCTATGAGCGAAGACCCCAGATATTTCGGAAAATATCTCATTTTAGTGGCATTGCCCGGAACTCAAGGCATTTATGGTTTTGTTGCCGCTTTCCTCGTGATTATAAAATTGCAATTTATCGACCCCGTGAAGGCGAAGGCAATAGCCGAAAGTATAACCACCACCCAGGGATTAAGTATCCTGTTTGCATGTATGCCAATTGCCATCGCTGGATTAGTCTCCGCAATTCACCAGGGAAATGTCTGTACCGCGGGCATAGAACTTACAGCCAAGCAACCTACGGAGTCCGGAAAGGCTTTAGTTCTCGGAGTGTTCGTAGAATTTTATGCCGTTCTGGGCTTGATAGTAACCATATTCATGCTTAATGGAATTCAACTGTAACCAAACTTTTCTTTCCACCCTTTTCTTTTCTTTCAGAAAAAGAAAAGAAAAGCGTGACCAAAAGAAAAGAAAAGGAGCTTTTACTTTCTTCTTTTCTTTTGTTTAATCAAAAGAAATAATTGGAATAGAAAGTAATTCGCCGGAAACCCGTTTTCTCCGAGAAAACGGGTTTCTTACTCTACTTAAAAGAGGAAGTCATCATGTCCCTGGAGAAGATATTAGCGCGAATCGCTGACGATGCTCAAAAAGAAGCTGATAGAATCATAGAGAGGGCAAATTTAAATGCCCAAGAGATAATAAAAAAGGCAGAAGAAGCGGCAGAAATTTTGAAGGTGGAGTCGTTTCAACGCACAGAAGAAGAAGTTGCTCAACGAAAAGAGAGAATGGTAGCAATGGCTCGCCTCGATTTTCGCAAACGGATTTTAGATGAAAAGCAACGCGCCATTGATGCTGTTTTTCAAAAAGCTATCGAAACTCTTTGCAAACTTGAGGATGATGAATATCGCGCTTTGATGAAGCGTATGTTGTTATCCGGCGTTCAAACTGGCGCGGAGGAAATCATCCTCTCACAGCGTGATAAAACAAGGCTAACACCATCATTCCTCAATGAACTGAATGAAGAATTACGCAACAACGGCCAAAAAGGCAATTTGACGATTTCACAGGAGACTCGCCAAATGTCGGGTGGATTTGTACTACGTCGAGGCGATATAGAATTGAATAGCGCTTTTGAATCACTATTTGAATCCTCCAGAGATGAACTGGAATCGGAAGTTGGGCGGTTGCTATTCGAATAACTCCAGACTTCCGAAGTCTCCAGGACTTCGGAAGTCTACAAAATCATGCGGGTGTCATATATCATAACTGAAATATATATCCTGCTAACTGTCTTGATGTATGGCTGTGGACAAGAAGAACCTACATCTACGTATGTAGTTGAGGAATTGTCTCCATCAGCTTCCTTTACTGTCTCACCACTAAGCGCCAAGCCGGGGGCAACTTTCAATGTTGATGCATCAGCTTCTTTCAGCAGGTCAGGAGCGGCATTAACATTTAGATGGGATTGGGAAGATGACGGAATCTGGGATACAGCCTTTTCGACTGAAAAATTTGCAACGCACAGTTATGATTCCCTCGGCTATAAGAGTATCCGATTGGAAGTGAAAGACAAAAGAGGTGCATCAGTAACCACCAGGAGAGAAGTCTTTGTAACTGTAGCATCAAAAGAGATGATACTGATACCGGCGGGGGAATTTATCATGGGGAGCGCAGAAGGTGTGGGCAACGATGACGAACATCCACAGCATAAAGTATATTTAGATGATTTCCTCATCGGCAAATATGAGGTCACCAATCAGCAGTACGCTGAATTCTTGAACGCTATTGGCAAGAACAACGACGATGCTGGTCATATGTTTGTGAAGATAGATATGACGTTTATCAGGTATAAAAACCAGATTTATAAAGCGGTGAAAGGATGGGAAGATTATCCCGTGGTAGGTGTAAGCTGGTATGGCGCAAATTCTTACGCCGAATGGGAAGGTGGGCGTCTTCCCACAGAAGCAGAGTGGGAAAAGGCAGCGCGCGGCAGCGATGGGCGCGAATGGCCATGGGGCAATTTATGGGAAGCAGCAAACTGTAATTCCTGGGAATCGGGACCGCATAGCCCTGCTCCAGTTGGCAGTTATCCCATGGGCGCAAGTCCGTATGGCGTAAATGACTTAACAGGAAATGTATATGAATGGTTAGCTGATTGGTACCAAGCTGATTATTATAAGGTGAGCCCCTTACGAAACCCGAAAGGACCAGATTCCGATGAATTTCGCGTATTGCGCGGCGGCTCCTGGGCGGAACTGGCAAATAAATGTCGTCCGACTATTAGGTTCGGTCAATCGCCCATTAATGGAGATTCCGATTTTGGTTTTCGTATCGCCAAAGATGTAAGAGAGTAACTACTTAGGTTAGTATAGGTATAGTGGAGGATTCTACAAAATCCATAAGGTATCCTGTAGGTGGGACAATAGTTTTCAAGTTTGATCTTGTTAAACTGAAGTGTATCCCCAACTTGTCGGCGATGGGGCAAACGGTGCTATGGACAACCGATGGCGTTAAAATCAAATAAATGAGGATTTTATGGAAATCGAATTGGAACTGGAATTTACCGAAAATGCTTTTAAGCATGGTATTACCGAAGACGAAATTTGGGAAATTTTCCTTAACGAAACTATCAAGTGTATAATTATAAAATATAAGACAGACAGAAGATATACGATTTATAATGCTTATGGAGTTACTTTCGATGGGAGGTATTTAGAAATCGGTTATATCAAAAGATCCACTTCGACATATCGCGTTATCCATGCAATGGATATGAAAGATTCATCGAAGAAAAGATTTAAAAAAATAAGGAGGTTACTATGAAACTCCCTGATTTCAAAAATGAAAATGAAATAGCGGCTTTTATGGAAGAACACAATGGTTTTGAGCTTCTTGACAAAGGGCTTGCTGAAATAATAGAAACTGATGTTTTTAGGAGAAAACAAGAAAATAATACTACAATACTGAAAAACAGAAAGATTAACATCTACTGTAAAGATAACACCGTGTTCCAGAAAATATATCCTCATCAACCTGAACATTCGGTAATAACATTTATTGTGCTTGAGGTAGATAGCAATGGTATATTGATATGCTCTGATTCACCAAATTCCAATGAGCAATTCTTTATTCCTTTTCTCAATATTTCTGGAATTAAGGTTTTGCAGGAATATACGGATTAGGAGAAGCATCTTGCTTGAAGGTATCCTGTAGGTGGGAAGATAGTTTTCAAGTTTGACCTTTGGAGGACTTCAAGAGCTTTGAGGAGTTCCAGAAGTACTACCAGACCCACACGGGGATGACTCATATATAAATAAAGATATACAACAAGAAGTAAACATCGGGCACCCAGTAGAGGTAGAAGCGGGACAAGAAATTGGCAGGCAAGGCGATTCAGGTAGGGCAACCGGTATCCATTTAGATTGGGAAATTCGTTTATCAGATTCCTCACCTGAAGAATTGAAGGATGAATCTAAGTGGACATCAGGTACATATAGAAGTAGTATGGTTGCAGCCAGCCCTGATTTCTTTACTGGTATGAAATTAACAGGTCAAGACGGTGATTCTAATACCTTATACGAAGAGGATATAAAAGCTGGCCCATTTGATAGACTAACGCCTAACCTGACAATCACAAGTGTAGAGCCATCAGTAGTCCAAACGAAAGATTGGGCAGAGTCGGTAACATACACAATCACGGTGAAGGATGCCAGCGGGAATCCGGTGAGTGGAGCAACAATTACAGTTGAGGATTCTCTTCGAGCGCTATCCACAACTGCTCCGTCCACAACTGACAATAATGGGCGGATTACCTACACAACAACGGTGCCGAATGGGACAAAGAATGGAACATATAATATCGCCTTCATTGCATCTAAGTCGAGATGCACGAACAGTGCAGCGGTAACAGGGCGGGTGCAGGTGAATCACGTCATTACAGGGAAGCAAGCGGCTAGGGTAAACTTAGCTACGGGTCTCAATATGTTTTCCGTGCCTATGAATGATACTCGCATCTCCAGGTTGAGCGATTTAGCCAGCCTTATCGGCGCTGAAGTCACAATGATAATTAGCTACGACAGTGCAGCCGGAAAGTTTGTCACTTACATGCCTACTTTTCCAGAAACTTCGCCTGCTAATGTGGCAGTCAAAGGAGGAGTGGGATACATTGTGATGATGAAAGAAGCTAAGAGTGTAACCTTCCAGGGACTTGCGTGGAGTGGTGATATCTCCTTGTCAGCAGGTAAAAACCTTATGTCCATTCCTGTAAATCCGGGGATTTGGAGACTAAGCAACCTGGCTAACTTCATCGGTCCTGAAGTCACAATGATAATTAGCTATAACAGAACCGCCGGAAAGTTTGTCACCTACATGCCTACCTTTCCAGAAACTTCGCCTACTAACGTGATAGTTGAAGGTGGCGTGGGATACATTGTGATGATGAAGGCAGCTAAAAATGTAACCTTCACGGGCGAGGCTTGGGAGACGACACCTATGAGCGCAGCGCCGGTGTCACTGATGACACATCGTAACGGTACCACTACATCTGTGCTGGTAGTAGAAGGTGCGGTTTGTCGAGAGGACACGGGTATGGAATTGAACGGTATGAAGGTGACAACACGTAACCTGAATGTCAAGCAAACAGCGACAGATTCCACAGGCGCAAATGCTGCCAGCGGCCGTTACATAACTACCTTTGTTGACTTGTCAGGCAGTTATGCAGCGAAAGTAGGAGATGTCTTTGAAGTGAGTGTTTTTGATGCTACAGGGACTTTCAGTGGAAATCCTCTAAGATATACGGTTACACCAAAAGATATACAGGCTGGCATCGTGTCACTGGATATTATGTTGTCACCAATCCCAAAGGAGAATACACTGCTTGCCAACTATCCCAACCCATTTAACCCGGATACTTGGATACCATATAAACTTAAAGAAGAAACAGAAGTGACTATCCTGATATACAGCATATCCGGTCAGATTGTTAAAACTATCCATCTGGGCAGGAGAGAAGCTGGACTTTATCTTACCAAAGAAAAAGCCGCTTATTGGGATGGGAGAAACAGTGAAGGTGAAAAAGTCTCTTCAGGCGTTTACTTCTATACCTTGCAGGCTGGAAAGTTCAGGGCAATGAGAAAGATGTTCATAATCAAGTAGAAAGGGTGATCTGGGGAAGTTCTGAGAGATAAGGAAAGATTTGAATTAGGAATTATGGATAATCGCCATTGGGCTCAACTTAACGGAAATTTGTCAATTCCCCTCCCTTGACGGGAGGGGGGTAGGGGAGGGTGAATGCAGAAGAGAAAACCGATTTCACCCCCACCTGGCCTCCCCTGTCAAGGGGGAGGAACAACGTGATACCTACGGAATAGGTCTTAAAGTGAATAGAATGAAAATGCAGCAATTTCAATTATTCAAAGATGATACCAGATATGCTTATGCGGTAGGCGTAATTCGTGTTTTGGAAACAAGACTCCTGAATAGCGCTGATTTGCAGCGAATGTTGGAAGCCGACTCTCCACAAACAGTTCTTGCGGCGCTTTCAGACACTGAATACGAAATCTCTTTGTCGAAAGTTAAAAGCGAATGGGATTTTGAAACCGCCTTGAGAGAGGAGATGGAACGCATATACAGGCTCACAGATAAACTTACACAGGACAAAGAGCTTACCGACATATTCCGGATAAAATGGGATTTTCATAATCTGAAAGTTCTGCTAAAGTCCAAATATCTACAATCTCTTGTAGATACCGAAACGCGTTCCGCTGATGTTAGTTCCCCCCCCCAACCCCCCCGTCAACAGGGGGTTAATATTCTCGTTCCATCTGGACTTGAGGATTTAACTGAATTGGAAGCGGCTGTTATGTCTGAAAAGAGCGATAGCAGAATGCTTCCAGAATATCTACAGGTGGCCATAACTGAAGTTGAATCTGAGGCTGAAATGGGAATTGACCCGCAGTTAATTGATATTATCTTAGATAAACATGCGCAGTCCCTTAACTATCGACGCGCCGCCGAATATTCCGAATTCCTCCAGGAATATTTTCAAATCGCAATCGACCTGAATAATATCAGAAATTTCTTGCGAGTTAAAATCCTGAACAAAGATAGAGATTTTCTCAGCAAAGTGCTTTTAGATGATGGAACACTGAAGACAACGCTGTTCCTCAATCAGTTTGACGAAAGCATTGAAAACTTTGCAAGGGCGGTGAAGTATACTCACTATTACGAATTAATAAAAGAAGGGCTCGAAGACTGGACTGAAAATCATTCACTGGCCACCTTAGAAAAGTTTTCTGATAATTACCTTCTGAACTACATTAAGCGGGCAAAATTTGCCATTTTGGGAGTTGAACCGTTACTGGGATATCTGTTGGCAAAAGAACATGAGATGAAACTTATCAGAATCATAATGATTGGCAAGCTGAATGGATTACCGTCAGAATCTATAAGGGAAAGGTTGAGAGAAACTTATGTCTGAGATTGCTATGGTAGGCGATAGAGATTCAATTTTAGGATTTAAAGCCCTGGGTGTGTCAATTTTCCCCGCCGAAACCAAAGACGAAGTAATTAGTATCCTCAGAACTTTGATTCAACATCAGTTTAAGATTGCATTCATCACAGAGCAGGTCACCCCTGATGCCGAGACTATTACCAATGAAATGTCGGGCAAAACAATGCCGGTTGTTATGATGATTCCCAGTAATAAAGGTTCTATGGGATTGGGAATGCAGCGAATGCATCAGTTGGTGAGAAAAGCCGCGGGCGCGGATATTTGGGGGCGGAGGAATTGAATTTTATATATTTTAGACTTCCGAAGTCTCGAAGACTTCGGAAGTCTATAGAGAGAAAGGGGAGTGAAACCGATGAGAAGAACGAAAGATGGGACCTGGGAGGAATCCTTAGACGATATTCGAGATAGAATTAAACGTTTTGAAAAATACTACGGTGTTAGTTCAGAAGAATTCCTCAAGCGTTGGCAGAAGGGGGATTTTGAGGATACTTTTTGGACGAATGTGTGGAGAATGGACATAAAATTTCTAAAAGGCGCCGAAATGCCTGGGGTTATTATAGAATCTGACTTTGATTCTGAGGAGAATAATGCGTAGATTCCCTGACATTAGATACTTTTCTGACTACTATCATTATATCGTAGGTTTGATAGATAAGAGTGATATTGTTATCAACCGAATTACCCTAACCAAATCATATAGATGGAGCACTGCATCAATTACAACTGGTGAAATACGTGCGCCAGAAATTGGTGGTTATCCTGATGAAACCGCACAGTCCTTTGATGAGAGGAATGGGCTAATCTTCAGGGATGGTTCATTTCTACGTTTTTCAGAAACAGTCAGTGTGAATCGCCGCGATGGCGTCACAATGCTTGATTATTCATACCACTATCAGCGCCTCAACGAGAATTTCTTTATCCGCTTTGATTTTGAGGAGTTACCGTCCCCCGACCCAATTTGGAAACCGCAGTGTCATGTCCACACAAACGCCAAACCGGAATTGCACATTCCATGCATTCTCTTTGACCTGAACATGGTGTTGGAGTTTATTAAAGTGAACTTTTTCATTTCATAAACACGAATTTCTCGCTTTGAAAGAGGTATAGTAAATGCAAGAAGGGAAGATAATAAAAGTTTCCGGCCCGTTAGTTGTAGCTGACGGCATGAGAGACGCCAAAATGTTTGATGTTGTGCGAGTCAGTAACGAACGGCTCGTCGGTGAGGTTATTGAGTTGAGAGGCGACAGAGCTTCCATTCAAGTGTACGAGGAGACCGCCGGATTGGGGCCGGGAGACCCTGTTTTCTCTACTGGCGAATCGCTCAGTGTGGAACTCGGCCCGGGTTTAATTGAATCTATTTATGATGGCATTCAGCGGCCATTGGATGCTATTAGAGCCGTCGCCGGCGATAGAATCACCAGAGGAATTGAGATGCCGGGGTTGAATCGTGAGAAAAAATGGCATTTCACGCCTACAGTCCAAAAAGGCGCTAAGGTAGTCCCCGGCGATATTATTGGCGAAGTACAGGAAACCACGTTAGTATTGCATAAGATTGTAGCGCCTGTGGGCGTTGAGGGGGAAATCGAGGAAATCAAAGAAGGTGATTATACCGTCGAAGCGGTTGTTGCTATCATTAAAACGGAAGATGGTGCCAGAGAAATAACCATGTTGCAGCGTTGGCCTGTACGCGAGCCGCGACCGTATAAGAACAAAGTGTCGCCTACTATTCCATTAGTCACTAATGAACGAATAATCGACGCTTTTTTTCCTATCGGCAGGGGCGGGACAGCATGTTTGCCCGGGCCTTTTGGCGCGGGGAAAACTGTTGTTCAACATCAATTAGCCAAATGGGTGGACGCGAATATTATTGTGTACATCGGTTGCGGCGAGCGCGGCAATGAAATGACAGATGTGCTTTTAGAATTTCCCAAATTGATAGACCCTAAAAGCGGCGACCCTCTGATGCGACGGACGGTGCTTATTGCTAACACATCCAACATGCCTGTCGCTGCGCGTGAGGCATCGATATACACCGGCGTCACCATTGCAGAATATTTTCGTGATATGGGCTACAGTGTCGCGATAATGGCAGATTCCACATCCCGCTGGGCAGAAGCTATACGCGAAATCTCAGGACGACTGGAAGAAATGCCCGGCGAAGAAGGCTATCCCGCGTATTTAGGCACTCGCATTGCCGAATTTTATCAACGTTCTGGCAGAGTCATCTGTCTGGGAAGCGACGGTAGAGAAGGCGCATTAAGCATCATGGGAGCAGTCTCACCCCCCGGCGGTGACCTCTCCGACCCCGTTGTGCAGGCGACGCTCCGGGTTGTTGGAGCCTTCTGGAGTTTAGAGGACAAATTAGCCTATCGAAGACATTTCCCCGCCATCAACTGGCTTACCAGCTATTCCTTGTATCTTAATAACCTTGAAGCGTATTTCCGCACAGAGATTGGCGAAGAATGGATTCAGATGCGCCAGGAAGCTATGAGAATTTTAGAAACAGAAGCCGAATTAGAAGAAATCGTCCGGCTGGTTGGCTTAGATGCGCTGTCTCCGGAAAATAGATTAATTATGGAAACAGCGCGGTCAATCAGAGAGGATTTCTTGTATCAGGATGCTTTTCATGAAATCGATTGCCATACTTCTTTCGACAAACAATATAAAATGCTCGATTTAATCTTATTTTTTCACCACCGCGCCGAAGAGTGTCTCAAAAGCGGCGTCAATATTGACGACATCGCGCGGCTGAATGTGAGAGAGGAAATTGCACGGGCAAGGTACATCGCGGAGGAAAATTTAAGTCAGTTTGAGACAATTAAACAACACATCGAATCTCAAATGGGGAGGAGGCTAGAGGGCTAGAGGGCAAAATGGCAAGATGGCAAGATGGCAAGATGGTTACGAAATTCTTTGCCTCCTTGCCCCCTTGCCTCCTTGCCCCTTTGCCACTTCAATGATTAAAGAATATCTCACAGTATCTGAAGTTGCCGGGCCGTTGATGCTTGTAGAAAAAGTAGAAGATGTAAAATACCAGGAGTTAGCTGAAATCGAATTGCCCAATGGCGAGGTCAGACGTGGAAAAGTGCTTGAAGTCTCCGAAGACAAAGCGCTGGTACAGTTGTTTGAAAGCGCCAGAGGCATGAATGTTTACGGAAGTAAAGTACGGTTTTTAGGAAAAGGAGTGGAACTCCCAGTATCTATTGATATGTTAGGACGTGTTTTTGACGGCAATGGCAACCCGATAGACGGTGGCCCGAAAATTTTGCCGGAAAAACGGTTGGATATTAACGGTAGTCCGTTAAATCCGTATGCGCGGGATTATCCCTCGGAATTCATTCAGACGGGTATCTCCTGCATAGATGGTTTAAATACGCTGGTTCGCGGGCAGAAATTGCCAATATTCTCCGGCTCGGGATTGCCGCATGCCAGAATGGCCGCCCAGATAACCCGACAATCGCGGGTCTTAGGAACACAAGAAAGTTTCGCGGTAGTCTTTGCGGCAATGGGAATAACCTTTGAAGAATATGATTATTTTGTCACCGATTTCCGCAAAACCGGCGCTATTGACCGCGCGGTGCTCTTCGTCAATCTTGCCGATGACCCGGCTATCGAACGCCTTGCCACGCCGCGCATGGCTTTAACCGCCGCTGAATATTTAGCTTATGAAAAAGACATGCATGTGTTGGCTATCTTGATAGATATGACCTCGTATTGTGACGCGCTAAGGGAAATCTCCGCCGCGCGCAAAGAAGTGCCGGGCAGAAGAGGCTATCCTGGATATATGTATACCGACCTGGCGAGTATTTACGAACGTGCGGGCCGGATTAAAGACCAAAAAGGTTCCATCACGCAGATTCCAATCCTTACCATGCCAGAGGATGACAAAACCCATCCGATTGTCGACCTGACAGGATATATCACCGAGGGGCAACTGGTCTTGAGCAGAGCTCTGGAGCGCAAACATATCTATCCTCCCTTAGACGTGCCGCAATCGCTTTCCCGTTTGAAAGACAAAGGCATCGGTGAAGGGAAGACCCGCAAAGACCATTCCAATATATTCAACCAATTGTTAGAGGCTTACACTAGAGGATTGGAAGCGCGAGAGTTGGAGGTTATTTTGGGAGAAGCCGCCCTTAGTGAATTGGATAGATTATATTACAGATTCGCGGATGTCTTAGAAAGAGAATATATAAACCAAGGTGAACACGAGGAAAGACCTGTTGAAGAAACGTTAGACACCGGTTGGCGCTTGCTTTCGATGCTTCCAACTACAGAGTTAAAACGTATTCGACCGGAATATCTTGAAGAATTTCTGCCCAAATTTCGCCCCAAAACTGAGGACGGATTTACTTCGTAAACCACGAAGAGGAGGACAATTGAAATGCTTTTAGAAGTCAATGCCACACGGATGGAATTGTTGCGGCTCAAAAAACGGCTTGCGCTTGCTAAACGAGGACATAAGTTGCTCAAAGACAAAGAAGATGAACTGATGCGACATTTTCTCAATTTAGTTAATCAAAATAGGGATTTGAGAGAAAAACTGGAATCCCAGCTTATTGTTGCATTTAAAAATTTTTTGATGGCGAGAGCAGTCATGGATAGAGAGAGCATGGAAGAAGCCATTATGTGTCCCAAGCAGAAGATAGATTTGTCCGTTTCAACAACCTCAATAATGAATTTGCGTGTGCCTCGTTTTGAACTGAAATCCGAAGGAACAGTCCATTCTTATGGATTAGTGAACACTTCTGCTGAACTGGATTCCGCATTACAAATATACTCTGACCTACTGCCGGAAATGGTCAAATTAGCCGAAACCGAAAGCACTGTGAAGCTTCTTGCAGATGAAATTGAAAAAACGCGGCGGCGTGTAAATGCCTTAGAGTATGTGCTCATTCCGAATTTGGAAGAAACCATCAAATACATCACGATGAGATTGAATGAAATGGAACGTTCTAATATCACTCGTCTGATGAAAATAAAGGAAATGGTTCAAGGTAAGTAACACGACTTTTTCAGTTATTGTACTCTGATGGTAAAGATAATGTGTGAAACGTGATGCGTGATGCGTGAAACGTGATGCGTGATTTTTTCTCTTCTCACGTTTCACTATTCATATATTACGAATATTGCGATAACTGAAAACTCGTAAAATTATCCAATTATCCAGTTTCCTAATTACCGCCGATTTGTCATGCGACCCAATAAAAAAAAGCCAGATTCAGCTTTCAAATACATAGGAATGGCGGGCAAAATAGCTTTTGGACTCATGGTGCCAATAACCGCCGCATGCTTTATCGGTATGCACCTGGATAAGCGATTAAATACTACGCCATGGATGACAATTATTCTTCTGTTATTGGGGGTTGTAGTGGGATTCAGCGGGCTTTATTGGATGCTAAAAAATGATGATAATTGAGTGAGGAAGGCAAGATGGCTAGATGGCAAGAGGGCAAAAAGCCCCTTGCCTTCCCACTTCCGACTTCCGAATCGTGGCGTCCGTCGATTTTGGCCAAAATTGTAAGGGAGGTAAACATGCAGATTAAACTTAGGTTCATGGGCGCGGCGCAGAACGTCACCGGCTCCAGATACCTGTTGGAAACCAATAACATCAGGCTTTTGGTGGATTGTGGGCTTTACCAAGAAAGAGATTTGAGGGTAAGGAACTGGGACCCATTTCCTGTTCCACCCAATACTATAGACGCCGTCCTTTTAACCCACGCTCATTTAGACCATTGCGGCTTGCTGCCTAAGTTAGTCAGGGAAGGATTCCATGGCAAGATTTACTGTACTGGCGCCACGGCGGAGATTGCCCAAATCGTGCTTTTGGATTCCGCCCATTTGCAAGAAGAAGATGCTCAGTTCAAGCGGAAAAGACATGAACGGGAGGGCAGAAAGGGACCGTACCCTTATATGCCACTCTATACGACGGACGAAGCTAAAGCATCTTTCTCTTTCTTCTCACCTGTTAGATACGAAGAGACCATCCAGATAAGCGATGAAGTTGAAGCGACCTTCCACGATGCAGGCCATATTCTTGGGTCATCCATGATAAAGCTCAAAATAAGCCCAAACGGAGAAGATAGGACAATTCTCTTCTCCGGAGATGTCGGCAGATGGAATAAACCGATACTGCGCGACCCGACCATCTTTGACGCGGCAGATTATGTCCTGGTGGAGTCCACTTATGGTGATAGAATTCATGAGGACTCGAAAGATATAGACGATATCATCTCCGATGTTGTAAACTCCACCCAAAAAGCTGGTGGAAATATTGTCATCCCCAGCTTCGCCGTCGAGCGCTCGCAGGAAATCCTATATCACTTGAAAAAACTACTGCTTGAGAACCGCATACCTCACTTGATAATCTTCGTTGATAGTCCGATGGCGATAAGTGTCATAGAAGTGTTCGAGCATCATCCTGAATTGTTCGACGAGGAAACCATAGAACTGATATGCAGGCGGGAGTCACCATTCGACTTTTCTGGTCTAAAGATGACCAGGACGGCCGAGGAATCGAAGGCGATAAATCACATAAAAGGAACGGCCATGATTATAGCGGGCGCTGGAATGTGTACCGGCGGCAGGATAAAACATCACCTGGTAAGTAATATCTCCAGACCGGAGAGCACAATACTGTTTGTGGGATATCAAGCGGTTGGGACACTTGGAAGACAGATAGTTGATGGAGATAAACAGGTGAGGATACTGGGACAAATATATCCCGTTAGGGCTAAAATAGCTAAGATAAGTGGCTTTTCAGCCCATGCGGACAGGGATGAGCTGTTCAAATGGTTATCCGGTTTGCAGCATCCTCCGAAACATCTATTTGTTACCCATGGTGAGCCTGAAGTTGCTCAACATTTCACGGCTTTCTTGAAGGAAAAAACAGGCTGGGAGATATCGGTGCCGAAGTATCAGGACGAGGTTATTCTGGATTAAGGGCAAGATGGCAAAAACTCCCTCCATTGCCTCCTTGCCATTTAGTCCCCTTACTTTTTTCCTCAGTGTTTCTTTTGATCAAACTTTTCCATTCCTCTTATTTCTTTTGATCAAACTTTTCTTTCTTAAAGAAAAGTTTGGTTACCCTAAATCAAAGGAGGTTATGAAAAATGTCGAAGAAGGTCGAAAAAACGGATTGCGGTTTAGCGTTGCTTACCTTTTTCGCCGGTGTTTTTGTTGGTATGACGGCGATGCTGTTGTTGTCTCCTATGTCAGGCCGAGAAACACGTGAAAAAATAAAAGATGTTTCCAGCGATGTTAAGGAGCGCGCACAAGAAGTGACGTCAAAAGTTGCATCAACGCTACGCGAAGGAACGTCTGCTTTGCAGAGAAAAGTGTATTCAATAAGAAGTTAATTTAATTTTCATTACCTTAAGGGCATGTCAATGACATGCCCTTAAGATTTTAAGGGACCACTACGGTAACGGTAGCAACTGAAGTCGCGACTACGAGATTTCAATTAACTCTTAGCATTCAACAACCGTTCCGCGCCTTGTCCCAATTGGTCTACAATCCATTCAACTGTTTTCTGGCCCAATTTCTGTGACGCTTCCAATGCCGCTGGGCTTGTCCAGAGATATTTACCAGTCGCTGGGTCAGGACATTTATCCATCTGCACCAATTCAGGTTCAAGCTCCATAAACAGCGAAGTTTCCCATTTACCGGCATGGTCAGCGCCGACTTCCACTTCACCTGACAACTCTGGTTCACAAAGCGCCCAAATTTTGATACTGCTTGAAACCATGTATTGCCGCGCGGCATTCTTGACGCATTCTACTTGTACTTGTGGATAGTGTCCCGTAATCGCAATAATTATTTTGAATCCAGAATATTCTATTTCCCGGAACATTTCCAGCAGTAGATGCATCAACAAACCTTCGCTGATGTAAACGCTGCCTGGGGGCTGTTTCGCCGCGGGGTTTGGCGATGAGTTACCACGCTTGTAATACTCTGCCCAGTAACCATGCGTCCCCCAGTGCAATGGAGGCAACACCACGCCGCCATATTTTTCCGCTGCACGTACGCACAAACCATGTACTTTTAGCGCATCAAGCCCAAAAGCTAAATGGCTGCCATGTCTCTCCAAAGTTCCCAAAGGCATGTAGCATACTGGACATTTTTCCAATGCTGCGGCAAATTCATGCGGCAGCATACGTTCCCAACAAACTTTTGTCAAGTTGTCCCAATCTACCATAAGTTGTTTTCTCCCCTGGCTATTGATTAGACGGAAAAATTCCTGTTGATTCAGGTTGAATCCCGCTTTAAAATCTGGTAAAATAATGAATCACCGGTAAGAAATAAAAACGCTTTTGGTTTTTATACCAAAATGAGCGACTGAAGTCAAGGAAAAATCTTGTGCGAGAAAGGATAGTCGAAATGCCTCAATATACAATACGAGAACGATTTAATGCTGTCATGCGAGAGGGTGACGTGTCGAAAGGACTTCCGATTATTGAGTGGGCTGGTTGGTGGAATCTGACTTATGAAAACTGGCTCAAGCAAGGAGCGCCGGCGAATACAAACCTCAGAGTCTGGTTCGGTTTGGATGAACATCATCAGATCTGGTATTCCCCCCGCGGGTCAGGCAATACCAGCATCGCCAATGAAGCTGATTATGAAAAAGTTTTGCCCAACCTCTATCCGACACCCCACTTCGAGCCAGCCAATATGGAACATTTGAGCAAACGGCAGGGACATGGGGATACGGTCTTGTGGCTTACGCTTGAAGGTCCATTCTGGTTTCCGCGTACCCTTTTTGGCATCGAACGCCATCTGTATGCTTTTTATGACCAGCCGAAACTTATGAAACGGATAAACGAAGATATAGCCGAATTTAACATAAAAGTCATCGAAGAACTCTGCAAATACTACACCCCGGACTTCATGACTTTCGCTGAAGATATGTCCTATAACCATGGGCCGATGATATCTTATGATATGATGGATGAGTTCATGGCACCATTCTATCTGCGAGTTACGCCCGAATTGACGAAACGTGGCACCATCTTGATAATCGACAGCGACGGTGATATCGAACCGTTGATACCCTGGTTTGAAAAAGTCGGGATTCAGGGTATCCTTCCATTAGAGCGAATGGCAGGCGTGGACGTTAACCGGGTTCGAGCCAATCATCCGAAATGGAAGATGATTGGGGGATTTGACAAAACCGTCATGCATCTGGGCGAAGAGGCCCTGCGCCGAGAGTTTGAGCGTATCAAACCCGCTGTCTTAAGCGGATATTACATCCCAAGCTGCGACCACCAGACACCGCCCGCAGTATCCGTGGACGACTATAAACTATATGTTCGGATGCTGAAGGAATTTTCTGACGAGGTAGCTGCTGAAAAAGCTTCTGTATAGACTTCGGAAGTCTCCGAGACTTCCGAAGTCTAAAAGAAAAGGAGACAGGACGTTTGCGCGTCTTTAAGCAGTTATAATGAATCGAGGAGATACCACAGATTTTATGGATGGACGCGGACAACATAGTCTTGTCCGCGTTCGTCTATTAGGTCAGTAGTATTTTTTTACGGCTCCGACACGATACACCTACAATGATGATGCGATTTTGTCATGAAAAATTATGGAGGTTCCTATGAAAATACGTGTATTGTCTGCATCTGACATCGTTCAAGCTCTTTTCATGGCGGATGCCATTGATGTGAACGCCCAAGCCTATACTATGTTCAGCGCGGGAGAAGTGAAAATGCCCCAGCGTTTATCTATTGAGACCGCACAGGGGGTAACTTTATTTATGCCAGCCTACCTGCCTTCCACGGGTGCATTGGCTGTAAAGGCAATCTCTATTTACAATGAGAATCCGAAAAAGGGCTTGCCCACTGTTCACGCTATGGTACTTGTGTTAGATAACGAAACTGGACGGCCACTTGCGCTGATGGATGGGACGAGGCTGACGGCACTGCGCACGGGGGCGGGAGCTGGAGCAGCGACGCGCCTGCTTGCCAGGGAGGACTCACGGGTGTTGGCAATGTTCGGCGCTGGAGGACTGGCGATGGACCAGGTGGAGGCAGTGCTGTCTGTGCGACCCATCAATGAGGTGCGTATCTACACTCCCTCGGGAAGTTCAGCGCGAAACCTGGCGAAGCGGCTAAGTCAACAGCATTCTAACCTGATAGCACGTGCAGTTGATAGCCCCGCTCAAGCGGTGCATGGCGCGGATATCATCTCCTGTATAACCACCAGCCGCACGCCCGTGTTTGACCCCGCGGATGTGGCACCTGGCACGCACATCAACGGTATAGGTTCTTTCATGCCGGATGTGCGGGAGGTGCAGGTAGTGGGACTTCCCAATCTGCGTGTATTTGTGGACAGCAAAGAAGCAGCTTTGGAAGAAGCGGGGGACC
>Ga0194125_10000191_pt1 | contig 94966 bp, 104 predicted proteins | sample TA2KigC250mmetaG_FD_148626 | JGI IMG/M metagenome (GOLD analysis project Ga0194125, IMG submission 148626) | Freshwater microbial communities from Lake Tanganyika, Tanzania - TA2015034 Kigoma Deep Cast 250m | ecosystem: Environmental > Aquatic > Freshwater > Lake | place: Tanzania: Lake...
ATCCGTAAGGATAGGGCGCAAAGCCTCGAGCCCCGACGTTATGTCGGGGTAGTCAGGTTCCCGAAACGAGGTCTTCTTTATTTGCGTGCCTATTCTTCCGGAGTAGGCATTTTTATTTAGTGAGTAATATTAAGGAGGATAAAATGAAACGCATAATATTATTAAGTATAATTTTGTTGATTAGTTTATTATTCTTTAGAGCCCATTCTTATGCAGGGGAAAATTGGCTAGCTTCAGAAGCTAGCAGCCTAAGCCCCCTCAATGGCCAGGTCAGAAAATTTTTGGAGTACGCGACTATAGAAGAAATGAGAGCTTCTCTTGGTGAAGGATCCTCTGGTCTTGAGGCAGCAACTTCTATAGAGCTATCCGATTCCTCTGGAATATTCGGAGGTAATGATGACGGGGTATGTGGTTCGGAAGGATGCGAAGCGGGTGGTATTAGAATAGAAGAAGTTGTATTTGGTGATGACGAGCATGGTGATGGTTTGGCAGGCACATATGGACTTCCGGATGTTCCGGATGGGCCTTCTATCAGCCCTGATGCGCAGGATTTAAAAGAGGCGCCTCCAGTTCCAGAACCGGCGCCAGCTCCAGAGCCGGACCCCGATCCACCACAACCACCAAAGTCAGGGCCGATATGGGATGATGAACTATAATGTAAGAACTTTTTGTAATTAAGTAATAGTTCCTTTTAGTTTTTAAGAGGGGTTAAGAAGCAAAGACGGAGGGAATGCTATATAAAGAGATAATTGAGAACAAAAACAGGTAGTTATATTTTTGGCATTTACCACTTTATATGCTATACTTTAATTGACAATTTGGAGTAGCGAAACTAAAGATCGCGAACGATAAAGGTAAGCCCCGTTAGAGATAGCGGGGTTGCCGAGTTAGAGTTAACGCTCTAACGGGGTAAACTATCCGTAAGGATAGGGCGCAAAGCCTCGAGCCCCGACGTTATGTCGGGGTAGTCAGGTTCCCGAAACGAGGTCTTCTTTATTTGCGTGCCTATTCTTCCGGAGTAGGCATTTTTATTTAGTGAGTAAAAAGGAGAATACAATGAAATACTTAAAACTATTAACCATGATAATTGTAATGGGCTTATTGCTTATTCCGGTTGTTTCTTTTGCTGACCCTGGAGATTATCTGCCGGGCGAAAGCAATACTTATGTACCGCAGATCTCTAACGAGCTGCAGAAGGCAGAACAGCAGAAAAAGGATAGAGAGGCAAGATTTGAAGCCTATGAAGAAATCAAGAACAGAATTGCCGATGGTTCGGCATTAGGAGTGTCTGTGAGCGCAACAGAAGCAGGTGTAGAGCAGGAAGAAGTTGTTTTTGTGGGTCGTCTTGACAGCATAGCAGGCAATCCTAACGAGGAGCCTTCTGTGGTCATGTCAACAAACGAACCGGATTTAGGAGGCGACGATACAGAGCCTCCAGCAGAATTAGTTAACAATGATCTCGATGCCGTAGCAGGCAATTATGGTCATCCTCGAGGAGGCAAAGGAGACAAGATTGAGGCTTTCGGCAGATAAAAATAGCAATATTTTATAAGGAGGACAAAATGAAACGTACAATATTATTAAGTATAATTTTGCTAATAGGGTTGTTATGCATTAGGGCTCCATCCTATGCGGGACCAGATTGGGTAGCAGAAGAAAGCAGCAGCTTAAGCCCGTTAGGTTTTCAGGAAAGAAGAGCTCTTGAGTATGAGAAGATCGAAAAGATGAGGGTTTCTATGTATGGGGCAGGCCCAGTTCTTGAAGCAGATGTTTCTCTGGAAGGAGCAGGTATTGCGCCAGTAGCTGGTTCGCCAGTAGGTTATAATGGCAATGATGATGGCCTTGCTGGCGCGGAAGGACAGCTTCAAAATCCTCTGCATGCGCAAGCAGCAATAATTGATGATGGAGGAGATGCTTTGGCGGGCATAAATGGAAGGCCAACTGTTCCGGACAGCATGCCAAACCCGGACGCTAGAGATTTAAAACAGCCCAGAGTGTTGCTAACGCCCGTGCTTGTATCTGATCCTGAGCCCGAGCCAGAGCCCGAGCCAGAGCCAGAACCCGAGCCAGAAGAAATGGAAGAAGAAGAGGAACCTCCTCCTAAAAATCCCAAGTTTCCTCCCACGGACGGTACTATTTGATAGCGTGGTTTTGGTTTAACTAGACGAGCATAGCCTCGCTTATATATTAAGCGAGGCTTTTTGTTTTTGCGGTTTCAAGCAGGCTGGGAGTAAAAGTGGATACTTTATTGCGGCCGGTTTCCTTGGCGTGGTACAAAGCCATATCGGCCGCATTTATTATTTCTTTTCCGGAGAAAATATTGTCTATTGGATACGAGGCTACGCCAGAACTTATCGTTACCCTTATGGCCCGAGAGCCGGCAAAGGAGTTGTTTGCAATAAGTTGCCTTATTTTTTCGCTATAAACCACAGCTCCTTCTTTAGGAGTATGCGTTAGGATAACACATAATTCTTCTCCGCCATATCTAAATACGATATCAGCCTTGCGAGTGTTAGTTTTTATTATCTCGCTTACCTCTTTTAGGATGATATTCCCCACCTCGTGCCCATAAGTATCGTTGACTTTCTTAAAATGGTCTATATCCATTATAACTAATGAAACATTAATATTGTAACGTTTACCGCGTTCGATCTCGCTGTGTAGGCGCAAGGTAAAATATCTGTATGTAAACAACCCCGTTAATTCATCGGTTATAGCCTGGGTTTTTAAGGAGATGTTCTGCACTATCAAATCAAAGTATTTATAGATACTGATTCCTATGTAGCTTGCTACAATTAAGGCAGCGGGAGCAAAATAATTCATTCTGATATTTTGTAAGTACAAAAGCAGTCCAAGTTCCCAGAAAATGATCACTGCGCCCAAGACTTTAAATATAATCCTGGGTTTACGCGCCCTATATGTGAGTATCGAGATGCAAATAACAAAGATACATAGTATGAGAAACTCGAGCCACTTAGGCATGTTCTTTACAAAATCATTGTTTAAGAACATTAATAATTCATTGGCGTTTATTACCACGCCGGGGATAAGCCCCAAAGGAGTATTATGGATATCGTGGAGGATTTCATTCGTCGGGCCAATCAGAATAATTTTGTCCTTGAACGTATCTTCCGGGAAGTCGGTCTTTATGATTTGCCAGAAAGGTATTATGGTAAATTCTTTGAATCTGCGGCGGTAATCCAGGGCAAAAGTCCCTTCTTTATCAACCGGGATAATAGTATCTTTAATTGAGACTGTCTTGCCGTCATATTTTATCGAATCTAAGGGCAAATCTTTATAAAGGGCAAATGCTTTTATTGATAACGAGAAATCTACTTTTTTATCTTCTTTAGAAAAAAGCACGGCTCTGGAGCGCCTTATATAAAAATCTATATCCCTAGGTTTATTTATAAATCCATAGCCCCTGGAGGCGTTATCGATTTTTTGAAAAGGCTTCATGTATTTTCCATCGCTGGTAAAATAAGATGCAGTAATCACATTGTTTGAACTGGCAAATGCCTCGCCCATTATTGCGTCATCCTCAGGTATCTCGCTTTCCCCGATAAAGGAGATATCAAAAGCTATAACCTTAGGTTTGGCAGGCGCGATCTTGTCCACCATGTAGGCAAACATTATTCTTCGCCAGGGCCATTTTTTGTTCAGGTACTTGAAAGAGTCGTCATCCACGGCGATAACTACGACTTTATCGATATTTTTTGTTTGCGGCCTGATCAGATGCGCCGCCTTAGCCATGATATCCTGGGCTTTTAGTTTGGGGATAGCGAGAAATTTTATATCGGTGAGAAAAAAGAAATATACGGCGCTTACAACAAGCACAATAAATAGAGACCTTATGAGCTCTTCGTGGTAACTGGTCAATTTTCTAAAAAATTTCATAAGTGGTTTATTGTAGCATTTAGCGGGCAATTTATCAATAAAATAATCTTTTCTAAAAGAGGTGATGGGGCGTTAAAGAAGGCTTGAGCCTTTCTTTGTAAGTTGATATAATTGTTCCATAATGCGCTTATCAAAATTAACGTTTAGTTTTGGGCTCTTTATCGTTATCTCTGCAAGCTTTATGAGGCAGGTTTTAGATTTTGTTTATGCCTTTATCGGCAAACAGGCAGCTATTTTTACGCTGGGCGCAGTCTTTATAATTATTTTTCTAGCTATTTTTTGGCGGGTTTACAGGTTCAAGATAACCTTTTATAGAAAGCTGTTATTCTTAATTTTTTTGGCCTTAGGATTATATTGGAGTTGGTCGCTAAGAATAGTGGCGGAACGTATCCACATTCTTGAATACGGCCTTTTGGGGTATTGGGCAGCCAGAGACTTGCTGCAAAACAAGATAAATATTCGGTCCTGCATCTTGTTAATTATAACTATATCAGTGTTTGCGTTTCTGGACGAGGGCCTCCAGTATTTCCTGCCCTACAGGGTCTACGATCTAAGGGATATTGCCTTTAATCTTACCGGCGGAGCGTGGGGAGCCTGCCTATTTTTGATTAAGAAACAACACTGCTCGGCCGAACTTTATCCTTGACAACCCGGCTCTTAAATGGTATATTTTAACAATAATAAAACCTTTAAGCTAGTCCTTGAGAGACCGGCAAGGGAGCAAAATGAGTAAACTAAATATAAAATATAAAAATCCGCTTAGGCAATATTAAGCGGATTTTTTTTACCCCACGCTTCCGCGTGGGGAATGGAAATCTGGGATACTACAGGCGGAAGCCTGTAGAGGGACAAAAATGAAAGAAAAAGCCAAAATTTTGGATAAAGTTGGTATCGAGCGCGCATTAATGCGTATTGCCCACGAGATAATCGAGAGCAATAAAGGCACACAAGACCTTTGTATTGTCGGCATAAGAACCCGGGGAGCTTTTTTGGCCGAGAGGTTAGCTTCCTGTATTGAAAAGATAGACAATAACAAAGTTCCCGTTGGAATTTTAGATATAACTCTCTATCGGGACGACCTTTCTTTGATTTCCGAGCAGCCTGTGGTGCACAAGACGCAGATAGGTTTTGATATTTCCGATAAGAAAATCATTCTGGTAGATGATGTTCTCTATACCGGCAGGACCGTGAGGGCGGCGATAGATGCGCTCATGGACTTTGGCAGGCCCAAAGAGATACAGCTTGCGGTCTTGGTTGACAGGGGACATAGGGAGCTTCCTATCCGGGCAGATTTTGCCGGCAAAAACATCCCTACTTCTAAAAATGAGATTATAGAGGTGCGCCTGCAAGAAGAAGACAAGATAGACGAGGTGGTAATCGTTGAGCGGGACTAAAATAAATGAAGCCCAGACTTACGTCGCACCTGTCTCCAGTAGATGGCGACGTAAGTCTGCCGGCTGAATTTACCCCCACACCAATTGCCTGTTTTTAAGACCTGTGGCTATTGGTGTGGGGGTCCAATTCGCAGAAGACCCGATATATTCGGGGCTACAACTTACATCGTCCGCCAACGAAGCAATGGCGGACTCTGTAAGTTGTCTGCTTACGAAAGATGAAAAATATGAGTAGTTGGACCAAAAAGGACTTGCTAGGGCTTTACGAGCTAAACAAAGAAGAGATCGAGCTTATACTAGATACCGCCGATTCTTTTAAGGAGATCTCCACCCGCGAAATAAAAAAGGTACCGGCGCTACGCGGAAAAACCGTGGTGAATTTATTTTATGAACCCTCAACACGCACCAGGGTGTCATTTGAAGTAGCCGCAAAAAGATTGTCCGCCGACGTGATTAATATTGCCGCCCAAGAATCGAGCGTCAAAAAAGGCGAGACCATAATCGATACCGGGACTAATATTCAGGCATTAAAAGCGGATATCATTGTTATCAGGCATGATTCATCGGGAGCGGCAGCCATGCTTTCCCGCCACGTCAATATAAGCGTAGTTAATGCCGGAGATGGTTGGCATGAGCATCCTACCCAGGCGCTTTTAGATATTTTTACCTTGAGAGAAAAAATAGGCAAGATTAAAGGGCTGCATGTGGTTATTGTGGGAGACATTTCTCATTCGCGGGTGGCGCGTTCTAATATTTGGGGCTTGACAAAACTAGGCGCCAAAGTCACAGTCTGTGCTCCTCCAATGTTGATTCCAGAAGAGATAGAAAAAACCGGAGCACAGGTTTGTCATGATATTGACGAAGCTTTAAAAAGCGCAGACGCGGTAAATGTATTACGCATGCAGTTTGAACGCGATTTAAAAGGCGCCTTTCCTAATCAGCACGAATACTTTAAGAAATTCGGTATTACCAAAGAGCGCCTGGAAAAGGTAAAAAAAGGAATTATCGTTATGCATCCGGGGCCCTTAAACCGGGGAATTGAGATATCAAGCGAAGTTGCCGACGGAGCCAACTCCGTGATACTGGAGCAGGTCACAAACGGCATCGCTGTGCGGATGGCGGTTTTATTTTTAGTCTCGCAAGGAAAAGAAAAACCATGAACCCAGCCTTTCCTTTAAAATATTATTTAGGAAGAGTTGGGTATAAATAAGGTAAGAAAGGAAGAGCTGGGTGAAGATCTTAATCAAAAATGGCCATATAGTTGATCCGGCAAACAAGATAGACGATATCAGGGATATCCTTATTGAGAACGATAAAATATCTCAAGTCGCCAAGGCAATAGATACTAAGTCCGATAAAATAATCGACGCCAAGGATAAAATTGTTATTCCCGGTCTAGTCGATATGCACGTGCATTTAAGAGAGCCGGGCAGGGAAGATGAAGAAACTGTTTTTTCTGGCACAAAAGCCGCTTTAAAAGGCGGCATAACTTCAGTTCTGGCTATGCCCAATACAGAGCCGGCAATGGATTCCGTCGAGAATATTAAAAAACTAAAAGATATTATTAACAAGACAGCCCAGGCAAATGTTTTTATCTGTGGAGCAATCACTATCGGCCGCTCGGGAAAAGAATTAACTGATATTTCTCAATTAAAAAAAGAAGGCGCGATTGCCATCACCGACGACGGCGCATCTGTGGACGACGAAATACTTTTCTTAAAGCAGCTAAAAAATTCCGCCCAAGAAAAAATTTTAGTTATCTGCCACTCTGAAGATAAATTGCTTTCTAATAATGGCGTGGTGAATTTAGGGGTAATTTCAACAATTTTAGGCTTAAGGGGTTCTCCTAAAGAAGCGGAATATAAAAGAGTAGAGCGCGATATTAATTTAGCAGAGAAGGCAGGCGCCGCAGTTCATATCGCGCACGTAAGCTGCAAAGAGTCGGTTGGAATAATTGCCCAGGCAAAGAAAAAAGGAATTTCTGTTAGTTGCGAAACAGCGACACATTATTTTTCTTTAGACGAAGAGCTGCTTATGGGATATGATACAAATTTAAAGATAAATCCTCCGCTGCGTACAAAATCAGATATTGCGGCAATTAAGCAAGGCTTAAAGGATGGAACGATTGATTGCATTGCTTCAGATCATGCCCCGCATACTCAGAATGAAAAAGAAATTGAATTTGACCGGGCGGAATTCGGGAAAATCGGCCTGGAATCTTCCTTGGCGGTGAGTGTAACGGAATTAATTAAAACTAAAATTTTAACCTGGACGCAGCTGGTGGAGAAATTATGCCTTAACCCAGCCAGGATTTTGCAAATAGACAAAGGCACTTTGGGCGAGGGCAAAGACGCGGATATTACAATAGTTTCCACGGACAAAGAATTTATAATCAGACGCGAAGAGATTCTTTCCAAATCCAAGAATTCGCCTTTTATCGGCAAGAAATTTACCGGCAAGGTGGAATATACCATCTTTGCCGGTAAGATCGCTTATGTAGGCGCGAATTACCGCTAACGACTCGAGATGCTCGTAGATAGAATGAAATTTATCGCCACCAAAGAATTGGGAAGGCTGGCTAAATGGATGCGCATCTTAGGATTTGACACGGAATATTTTCAGGAAGAAAACCATTCTAAATTAAAGATTGTTGCTCTTAGGGACGAGCGTATCATATTAACGCGCAATACACGCCTTTCCAGGCCTAAAGGAATTAAATTAGTTCAGATAAAACACGATTTACTCAATGAGCAGCTGCTGGATGTGTCTAAAGAATTAGAGCTGAAAGCCGATAAGGATCTGATGTTTTCGCGCTGCACCATATGTAATGCGGTGTTAGAGCCAATAGAGAAAGAGAAGATAAAAGACAAGGTTCCAGAATACGTGTTTGAGACCCATAATAAATTCATTAAGTGCCCCGCATGCCTTAGGATATATTGGTCAGGCACGCATTGGGGGAATGTAGAAGAGATCTTAAAAGAGGCAGGAATATAATGCAATGCATCGCCGATTTTCATATCCATTCAAAATACTCACGCGCCACAAGCCGCGACATGGATGTCAAAAATATCGCCAAATGGGCAAAACTAAAGGGCATCCAGCTTATGGGCACAGGGGATTTTACCCACCATCTCTGGCTGGAAGAATTAAAAGCCAACTTAGAACCGCAAAATAACGGCCTATTTATCCATAATGGGATAAATTTCATGTTGACCTCAGAGTTAAGCAGTATCTATTCCAAAAAAGGCAAGACCTATAGAGTCCACACTATGATTTTTGCCCCATCATTTAAAGTCGTAGATAAGATAAACCAGGCGCTTTCTGCTATCGGCAACCTTGCCTCCGACGGAAGGCCGATCCTGGGCCTGGATGTCAAAGAGCTCGCCCGTATAGTTATGGACATATCAGCCGATTGCTTTATTGTGCCAGCCCATATCTGGACGCCATGGTTTAGCGTATTCGGCTCCGCTTCCGGTTTTAATAAAATTGAATATTGTTTTGAAGAGCAGACCAAAAATATCCATTGCCTTGAGACTGGATTATCAAGCGATCCGGCGATGAACTGGCGCTGGAGCGCGTTAGATAAATTCAGCTTAATCAGTAATTCTGATTCGCATTCTCCGGCAAAAATCGGCCGCGAGGCAAATGTTTTTGATTGCAAAATGGATTACTACGACATTATTGATACCTTAAAGAAGAAGGATAAGAAAAGATTTCTCTACACAATAGAATTCTTCCCCGAAGAAGGCAAATATCATTTTGACGGCCACAGGAATTGCAATGTCAGGTTATCACCGAAGGAGTCCAAGAAGAATAACAATATCTGCCCGAAATGCAAAAGGCCCTTGACCATCGGTGTAATGAACCGCGTAGAACAATTATCAGACCGGGTCGAGGGATTTATCCCGGAGAATGCTATCCCATTTAAGAATTTGATTCCGCTGGATGAGATTATCGCTGATGCCAAAGGAATGGGCAAAAGTTCGCAGGCGGTAGAAAAGGAATACCATTCCATTTTAAGCAGGTTCGGCACAGAATTTAATATTTTATTAGATGTTGATGATGAGCAGCTTAAAAAATCTATTGCACCGCGTGTGGCAGAAGGCATTATCCGTGTGCGTAAAGGCAATGTGAAGATTTATCCAGGATACGACGGCGAATACGGTAAGATCCAGATTTTTGATGAAGGTGAGAATTTTAAGCAGGAAGAGCAATTAAGCCTTTTTTAGAGAAATAAAATGACCATAAATTCAAAATTCCTGCCTGCCGGCAGGCAGGAAAAATTCAAAAGGCAAAAATAAGGCAAGTCAAAAAGCAAAAATTTTTGAATTTTGAATTGCGCCCTTTTTGCATTTTTACTTTTGAATTTTGCATTATAGGGAGATAATGTGAAAAGTATTATTATTTTCTATTCCTATTCTGGCAACACAGCCGAAGTTGCAAAGACCTTGGCTGACGAATTAAATAAGCAAGGATCAACAGATATTATCCGTCTTGAAGCCCTGGATGAATCCAATTCGTTTCTTGGGCAGTGTAAGAGAGCATTTTTTAAAAAAAGGGCCCGGATTAAAGATACCATACTTGATCTAAGTAGCTATTCCTTGATTTGTCTGGGGACGCCAGTCTGGGCATTTGGCATGGCACCGGCGTTGCGTACCTATATAGATAGATGTAAAGGAGCCGAGAATAAGAATTTGATGCTTTTTACCACCTTTGGCAGCGGAACAGGCAATAATAAATGCCTGAATGAGATGCAGGCAATCTTGGCCCAAAAGGGCGTTAGGGAATTTAAACGTTTTTCTGTTCAACAGTTCAAGGTGAAAGACAAGGATTTTGTTAGAAAGAAAATAGAGGAATCTCTGCGCCTGTAGCTCAACGGATAGAGCACCAGCCTCCGGAGCTGGTGGTGGCAGTTCGATTCTGCCCGGGCGCGCCAGAATATAAACATTGTGCAGGTTCGACCCTTCGACAAGCTCAGGGTCGAATCCTGAGCGGAGTCGAAGGATTCAATTCCTGCCGGGCGCACTAAGTATAAATGGAGTATTCTACCCACAATATAGGCAAAAATATGTTAAAAGTGGAGTAAAAGTGTCAAATAATAAGGTAATTTCAGTAATAGGTGGTAACAAGTGCTCAGATGAAACAGGTAAGATTGCCCAAGAAATCGGCAAAAACATCGCTAAATTAGGGGCAATTCTAGTTTGCGGAGGATTAGGCGGGGTGATGGAGGCAGCAGCTAAAGGCGCTAAAGAAAATGGCGGTTTGACTGTAGGTATCTTGCCTGGGGAAAGAAAAACTGATGCCAATCCCTATATTGATATTGCTATACCAACAGGCCTAGGCCTGGCGCGTAATACCCTGGTAGTTAAGGCAGCTGACTTGATTGTGGCTTTGCCAGGGGAATACGGCACGCTTTCTGAGATTTCCTTTGCCTTGATATTTAAAAAGCCGGTGATAAATTTAAGCAACTGGGATATTTCCGGAACGATTAAAGTGAATACTATTGAAGAAGCAGTCAATCTTATTAAGAAAGAGCTTAAAAATAAATGAGGACAAAGGCGTCCCAAATTCAAATGGCACAGAAGCCTAAGGATAATTACAGATAGAAACTTGTTTAATATATAGATAAGGAGGATTTTCATGCCGCGTAGAAATGACATACACAAGATTTTGATTATAGGCTCTGGACCGATTATCATCGGCCAGGCCTGCGAATTCGATTATTCTGGGACCCAGGCCTGCAAGGCCATAAGAGAAGAGGGCTATGAAATAGTTTTGGTGAATTCAAACCCGGCAACCATTATGACTGACCCAGGAATTGCCGATAAAACATATATTGAACCATTGACAGTGGATAGCCTGGAAAAAATTATAGCTAAAGAAAGACCTGATGCGCTGCTTCCGAACCTAGGCGGCCAGACAGGGCTTAATCTGGCATCAAGCCTAAACAAAGCAGGAATCTTAAAGAAATACGGAGTTGAGATTATCGGAGTCAAAGCCGATGCTATTGAGCGGGGCGAAGACAGAATCGCCTTTAAAGATACAATGAATAAGCTCGGGATTGACATGCCGAAATCCGCGCCTTGTTATTCCGTGGAAGAGGCGGAAAAAATTGCCAAGGAATTAGGATATCCGGTTATTTTACGTCCGGCTTATACCTTGGGGGGAACCGGCGGCGGAAAGGCTAATGACGTCGAAGAATTAAGAACCATTGTTACCAGAGGTCTGTCTGCGAGTATTATCCACCAGGTTTTGGTTGAGGAATCGGTTTACGGCTGGGAAGAGCTAGAGCTTGAGGTTGTGCGCGATGCCAAAAATAAATTAATCACCGTCTGTTTTATTGAAAATATTGATGCCATGGGCGTGCACACCGGGGACAGTTTCTGCACAGCGCCTATGCTTACAGTGCCAAAGCCTTTGCAGAAAAGAATGCAGGATCTTTCCTATAAGATTGTTGAGGCAATCGGTGTGATTGGCGGAACCAATATCCAGTTTGCCCATAATCTAAAGGATGACCGGCTTGTAGTAATAGAAATTAATCCGCGCACTTCGCGGTCTTCAGCGCTTGCCTCCAAAGCCACAGGATTTCCTATTGCCCGGATTTCTGCCAAGCTTGCCGTAGGAAAAAATATGGATGAAATTCCTTATTGGAGAAAAGGCACTCTCGAGAAATACGAGCCCTGGGGTGATTATGTAGTTATAAAATTTGCCCGCTGGGCGTTTGAGAAATTTCCGCAGGCCCAAGATGTATTGGGCACCCAGATGAAGGCGGTCGGAGAGGTCATGAGTATCGGCAAGACCTTTAAAGAAGCATTTCAGAAATCCATCCGGTCTCTTGAAATCGGCAGATATGGCTTGGGAGGGGCCAAGAATTTTAGACAGCTTTCCCTTGATGAGCTAAAGAAAAAATTACAATATCCTTCAAGCGAGAGAATTTTCCTGATGTATGAGGCGTTAAGAAAAGGCCTTAGCGTAGATGAGCTTAATAAAATGACATATCTGCACAAATACTTTATTCAGGAGATGAAGGATCTGGTGGATTACGAAGAGGAGATCTTGAAATACGGCTGGAAAGATTTGCCCGATAGCAAGCTTGCTAAAAGCAAAGAATGGGGTTTTTCGGATAAATATCTGGCAAAGATTTTTAATATCAAGGAAAAGGATGTGCGCCAGAAAAGAATCGCTATTGGGAAATACGGACGCTTTGATGCCGTGCCGGTAAGCGGGGTGGAAAATGCCACTTATTATTATTCTACATATATCGGCGAGGATAAAGTTCCGGTAACCAAAAATAAAAAGGTGCTGATTTTGGGCGGCGGTCCGAACAGAATCGGCCAGGGGATTGAATTTGATTATACCTGTGTGCACGCGGCTTTCGCTCTGCGCGACGAGGGGTACGAATCAATTATGATTAATTGCAACCCCGAAACCGTATCCACCGACTATGATACATCTAACAAGCTTTATTTTGAACCGCTCACCATCGAAGATGTGCTTACAATTTACGAAAAAGAAAAACCCGAAGGTGTTATCGTGCAATTCGGAGGTCAGACGCCATTGAATATCGCCCAAGAACTAAAGGATAACGGGGTGAAAATCCTTGGGACTACTCCGGAAAGCATCAGACTGGCTGAAGATAGGGAATATTTCCGCAAGAAGATGATTAAACTAAAAATTCCTCAACCGGAAAGTGGAATCGCGCGTTCCTTAGATGAAGCAGCAAAAATCGCCAGGAAAATTGGTTATCCTTTGATGGTCCGACCGTCATTTGTCTTGGGCGGAAGAGGTATGAAAGTAATTTATGACGAAGAGAATCTTAAAAAATACGCTGTGGAAGCCATCGGCGTAAGCCCGGAATATCCCATGCTTATCGATAGATTCCTTGATGATGCCATCGAGACCGAAGTCGATGCCCTTTGCGACGGAAAAGAAACGTTTGTGGCCGCAGTCATGGAACATATTGAACTGGCTGGAGTGCATTCTGGAGATTCCGCCTGTGCCATTCCCCCTCGGACGATTCCAGAGAAACATCTAAAGACCATCGAAAAATACACCGCTATGATTGCTAGAGAACTTGAGGTCAAAGGGCTTATTAACATCCAGTATGCTATCTGCAAAGATAAAGTTTATATCCTGGAAGCAAACCCCCGGGCTTCCCGGACTGTGCCGCTTGTCTCTAAGGTTGCAGGAATTCCCATTGCCCACATCGCTACTTTGGTCATGCTTGGCAAAAAACTCAAAGAATTTCCTGAGTTGAAGAAGAAAAAATTCCCTTGGGTAGGGGTAAAAGAGGCGGTATTTCCTTTTAATATGTTTCCGGAGGTAGACCCGGTTTTAGGCCCGGAGATGAAGGCCACCGGAGAAGTTATGGGGATAGATTATTCTTTTGGCCTAGCTTTTTATAAAGCTCAAGAAGCAGCTGGCTCAAAACTTCCTACCAACGGAAATGTTTTGATTACCGTTTCTGACAATGACAAGCCTAAACTTGTTGCGATAGCCAAGCGCATTGCAAAATTAGGTTTTAAGATTTATGCTACTGAAGGAACAGGAAAATTACTTAAGAAAAACAAGATCGATTATACTATAATAAAAAAGGTACATGAAGGCAGCCCCAATATTGCCGATGCGATCAAGGATAACAAAATCAACTTGATCATTAATACGCCGGTTGGGCAGAAAAGCAAATATGATGATAGTTACATAAGAATGCTGGCCATCCAGAGAAAAATTCCTTACGTTACTTCTGTAGCTGCTGCCCAGGCCAGCGTCGAGGGTATTGAAGCCATAAAAAAGAAAAAGATTGAGCCGACTTGCCTGCAGGATTATTATAAGATATTCGAAGGCAAGAAAGCAAAGGCAAAGCCAAAGAAGAGAAAGAGATAGTGCAAAAAATAAATATTAGGACCGGTTCTAGAACAGAACTAATCGATATTACCGAGAAAATCCAGCAGGCCGTTGCCAAGTCTAAAGTGAGCGATGGGATGTGCGTCGTTTTTGCCCCGCATACAACGGCAGGGATAACTATTAATGAAAACGCCGATCCTTCGGTGAGAAAAGATATCCTAAAAGAGTTAAATAAGATTGTTCCTTTTAATGATGGCTATGAGCACTCCGAAGGAAACGCCGCTGCCCATATCAAGGCAAGTTTGACGGGCGCCTCAATAAATATTATTATTGAGGGAGGCGCCCTAGCCCTCGGCACCTGGCAGGGGATTTATTTTTGCGAGGCCGACGGTCCGAGAAATAGAGAGGTTTGGATTAAGATAATAAGCGATTAAACGTTTAAAACTTTGGATAGAAACGGCCGAAGTCTCGCCAGTTTTTTGGCGGACCGAGTTTGACGGTCCAAGAACGAGAGAGGTATGGATAAATATAATTCAAAAGTAAAAAGGAAAAAGGTAAAAGTACAAGGTAAAATTTAAAACTTTTGACTTTTTTATTGTAGTTTTGACTTTTTATTTTTGCCTTTTTAATTCCGAGCGACAAAAGGAGTGAGGTTGTGCCGGAATTACCGGAAGTCGAGACCATAAAGAAAGAACTGGGAAAATCAGTCGTCGGTAAAAAGATTACCGAGGTTTGTGTGCATCACCCCTTGGTGATACGCCAGCCGTCAGTAGTAAAATTTAAAAAGGATTTAGTCGGCGCCACCATTAAAAATGTGTTACGTAGGGCTAAGCTTCTGATTTTAGAGTTATCCAACGGAAAGTATCTGGCCATACATTTAAAAATGACGGGGCAATTGGTTTATCCCGGAGATGGCAAGAAAAGCCGGGTAACTTTTCATCTTTCCGACGGGAAAAATCTGGATTTTAATGACCAGAGGCTTTTTGGGGAATTAAGGCTGATAGACAACTGGCAGTCATTAAAGTTTATCAGAGAGCTGGGTCCCGAACCGTTTGACTTAAATCCCGAGAGATTTAAAGAAATGCTCTCTAACAAAAAGACCAAGATTAAACCGCTTTTGATGGACCAGAAGTTCATTTCCGGGATAGGCAATCTTTATGCCGCCGAAAGTTTGTTCAGGGCGAGGATCCATCCAGGAAGACCGGCGCAAAGCCTATCCGATAAAGAAAAAGGATTACTTTTTAAGGAAGTAAAAGACGTTTTGAAAGAGGCGATTCATTACGGCGGCTCATCCGTAGATAATTACGTGCGCCTATCCGGTGAAAAAGGAAACTATGTTTCTCACCATAAGGTTTATGACCGTGAAGGCAAGCCTTGCGTAAAGTGTAAAACAACGATCAAAAGAATTGCTTTGGGAGGCAGGGGAACATATTTATGCCCGAAGTGCCAAACCTAAAATAATATGAAGGTGAGATTGAAAACAAACGGAGTATTAGTTTTTATAGCCACAATGATATTATTGTTTTTGCCCAAGGTTTTCTTCCGTTCGGCTTTAGTAGACTGGCAGGATGATTTTGCCAAGGCTATCGGCATGGTATTAATTTTGATGGGATTTCTCTGGAGGCTTTCAGCAAGAGGCTATAAAGCAGAACATTCAAATCAAGGGATAAGCCTAATAACAACAGGGCCATACAGCATACAGCGTCATCCTATGTATTTTGGCATAGCATTAATTGGCGTAGGTGTTGTTTTAATATTATTTAATTATTGGGCGCTGGCGCTATTTTTATTATTTTTTATCGGCCGCTATATCGTGTTGAGTTTTCAAGAAGAAAAAAAATTAATTTTGCAATTTGGAGATGGCTACAACAACTATATGAAGTCCACGCCGATATTATTGCCGAGTGCAAAAACGGTATTTGCAAGAGAGCTAAAAGAGATTTTGCCGATGAGGGCATCGTGGTTTAAAAAAGAAATCGGCAGCTTCTTGTTTACTGTCATTGGGATCTTAATAATTGAATCATGGGGAGATGTGCGTAGCGAAGGTTTGAAGACATTTATTTGGGAATTGACGACATTCATGTTGATTTTAATATTATTCTTTTGGCTGGTTAATTATTTACGCGTTAGAGAGGCTTAAATGTTCCAAATAAAAGCAAAAGTAATTAAAAACATTGAAGTTATGCCAGATTATTATAAAATGGTATTGGATGCGCCCTCCATTGCTAAATCCGCTAAACCAGGTCAATTCGTGAATGTCTTGGTGGGCGATAAATTTGAGCCGCTTCTGAGAAGACCATTTAGCATACATCGTATAAGTAACCAGAAACCAGTAACCAGTAACCAGATTGAGATACTTTACGCAGTAGTAGGTAATGGTTCAGAGATTTTATCTCAAAAAAAATCCGGTGCATATTTGGATGTAATGGGGCCATTGGGGAATGGTTTCTCGATGCTCGATACTAAATACTCGATACTCGTAGCTGGAGGCATGGGAATTGCGCCTTTGTTATTTTTAGCAGAAACGACGAGGGTCCAGTATCCAGCATCGAGGATCCAGATATTAATCGGTGCAAGAACAAAAAATCAGATACTTTGTGAAAAAGAATTTAAAGATTTGAGTTGCGAAGTAAAAATCGCCACAGACGATGGAAGTTTTGGTTTTAGGGGCTTGGTCACAGAATTGTTGAAAAAGTTGCTGCGGACCATAGACCGTAGACCATCGACTATTTTTGCCTGCGGCCCAAAGCCGATGCTAAAAGAGGTCACCAGTATTTCTAAAAGATATAATATTGCAGCGCAAGTTTCTCTGGAAGAGCATATGGCTTGCGGGATTGGCGCCTGTTTTGGCTGCGTGGTTAACACAAAGCACGGATATAAGAGGGTCTGTAAAGAAGGACCAGTTTTTGATGCAAAAGAGGTGATTTTGTAAATTTCGCTTGATTTTAACTTGTTTTGTTGTATAATTTACAACAAAAGATGTAAATAATACTACATATAGAGATTTAAAAGATGACCATATTACTTACCACAAAACTTAGAAGAAAACTCCTAACCTATTCTTTTACCCACGCTGATGAGAACTATTATGTCCGGGAGATAGCCTCTTTTATCAATGAAGATGCAGGTAATCTATCTAGAGAACTTAAAAAATTAGAAGAAGAAGGTCTTTATAATTCGTTCTCAAGGGGAGGGGCTAAATTCTTTTCTCTTAATAAAAATTATCCTTTATTCGAAGAACTTAAAAAGATTATTTTCAAAACTGAAGGCGCTGAGGGTAGTCTTAAAGAATTGGTTATGAAGCATAAAGGTATATCACTGGCCTTTATTTATGGTTCGTATGCAAAGAATAAAGAAAAAAAAACCTCAGATATAGATTTGGTAATCGTAGGTAAATTCTCACTCGATGATTTTATTGGCCAAATCCGTGATTTAGAAGCAAAATTAAACAGGGAAATAAACTTTAGTTCCTATAAGAAAGAAGAATTTGCAAAAGAGAAAAATGAAAAAGGCGGGTTTCTTAATTTAATCCTTAAAGATAAAATAATAATTTTAAAAGGTCAAATTAAATGATAAATAAGGTTATCCAAGAATTTGAGAAACAAGGTAAGCTAAGAAAGCAGAAGGCGGGCATAATTCAAATAGAGGCATTGTTAAAAGAGGCGATAATAGACCTTAAAGAAGCCAAGAAGATTTCCGGTCTTGCCCAAAGAGCAACCTATATTTTGGCATATACAGCGATGCTAAAGGCGGGCAGAGCGCTTATGCTTTTAAAAGGCTATCGTCCTGCAGACGGAGCTCAACATAAAACCGTAGTTGAGATAACCGCGGTAATTTTAGGAAATGAATTTAAGAGTTTAACCGATCACTTTGAAACAATGCGCCGAAAACGCAATGAATTAACTTATGAAGCTGGAGTATTACTTTCAAAATCGGAAGCGAAAAATGCTTTTTCTCACGCCATTTCTTTGGTGCAGAAGATATCAAAAGAAATAAAATCCCAAAATCCACAGTTAGAGTTAAAGTTTGAACTGGAGGAGGAAGGAAGCAGGAAATGATAAAGAAAGCAGTATTATTCATCGCAATTTTATTATTAACCTCTTTTTCTTTTGCTGAGATAATTAAGACGAAATCAGGCAAGATAATCGAAGGCAAAATCGTCGAGCGAACAAACGAATACATTAAGGCAGATATTGGCATAGGTATGCCAATTACATATTTTTTGGATGAGATAGAAAGCATTAAAGAGACGTCTGCTTCTGAAACCCCTCAGGAAATTAAGGAAGTGCAAGCTACCGGCGGAGAGGCTTACGTTAACGAAAAAAAGGGTTTTTCTTTGGAACATCCGATAGGATGGCTAAGAAAAGAAAATGTCCTTTTACCTACAGGGACGTATGCTCTGCTTATGTATAACAAAGGCGTTTCAACTTTTCCTACCATAGCTATAACAGAAGATAGCATACTTGCTTTTCCAGATGTAGAGAATGTTATGGATTTTACAAAAAAGATGTGGGAAAAACCACCCTCTGGTTTCCGCATCATGGAAGAACCAAAATATATGACTATAGCTGGTATCCCAGCGACCAAAATGACCTTTGCTTATCCAGGAAAATACGAAAATGAAGATGTAATTGTTATTTGGAACCAAGTTTTGAAGGATAATACTGTGTTTACTTTTAGTCTTACAGACAAGCAATCGAGTTTTGAGAAAAATAAGATTATTTTTAATAAGATGGTTGAGAGTGTTAAGTTTTTTAAAACAGATACGCAATCTATCCAGGAAGGCTATTCTCAGTCTGATGCTAATAGGGATTTGGATAGTGCAGTAAAACTAGCAGAACGGGGAGATTTCAATGAATCCATTTTGCTTTATGAAAAGGCATCCACACTTGAACCCGTAGCGGCATATCAAAGTTTGGCCTTTATCTATTTTAACTTGCAAAGATATAATGAGACGATAAAATATTGCAAAAAAGTTTTAGAGATTAATCCGCATGATGGTTGGTCGTATTATCATATCGGGACAGCACATGCTTTTTTAGGTGAAACAGAGCAAGCGTTAGAATGGCTAAAAAAAGCAGCTACCAGTACAAACATAGAGCCGGAGTTAAGTATATGGGTTTATCATAATCTTGGTACTGCTTATCGAGATATGGGCAATATTTTGGAAGCAAAAGAAGCTTTCAATAAGGCTTTCGTATTGGCTGAGCAACAAAATAACACCACACTAGCTTCGGAACTTAAAAAGAAGTTAGATATTTTGGAAAAAGAATAGAATTAGTTAAGATTTTAAAGGAGGAGCATGGTTAATAAACCATTTATTTCTATCCTGATTCCGGTTAAAAATTTTGAGCGCACAATAGAGAAGACTTTTGAATATCTTCTTGGGGTAGACTACCCGCGCGATTCCTGGGAGTGGATAATCGCCGACGGAGGATCAACCGATAAAACATTAGATATCATCAAACAATGGCAGCAAAAATACCCTTTCATAAAACTGGTGTCTGTTCCTAATTCTCCCACTCCGGGTTATGCGCGTAATAAAGCTTTGGAGCACGTAAGAGGAGATTACATCTTTTTTACCGATGCCGATTGCGCGCCATGTTCTGATTGGATTAATCAGATGCTAAAAATATTCGATAAAGATGAAAAAATCGCAGCCGTTGGAGGCGAAGTTTATACATTGCGAGTGGATCCGAATAATTTAGTAGAATTATGGTGCCAGCATTTTCGCTTTAATATGGTTAGCCCGCGTTACGCATTTATTAAAGAAGGATATTTTCCTACTCTTCCCGAGGATCCTTTACCGACGCAGGTGGCAGGTCACCGCGCATATTTCTTTGGCACCTGCAACGTCGCCTATAAAGTAGCGGCAATGAAAAAGATCGGAGCCCGTTTCTGGGATAACCCTACAGGCGAAGACATGGATTTAAGTTTCCAACACCAGACAAAGGGGTGGAAATATTATTTTCTCCCCACCGCCAAAGTCGACCATATGCACCGAGCGGACATAAAGGCCTTGCGTAAAGTTTGGGTAGCATATGGGGCGGCGCATATGCCGTTACTTAAGAAATATCTTAAGAAAAAGAGAATGGAGATTATCTTTCAGTTCTTAAAAGGTAATCCGGCGATACATTTTCCGTTTCCTTTGGCCGGGTTTATCTATGTCGGAAATTTTCATCTCTTGCATATATTTGGTTTAGCGATGATTATCGGATTGATCTTGTCTCTCCTTGGCAAGGCTGCGGTTTTATTTACCGTAATCGCTGGCTTGTTGACATTATACTTTGCCTACCAGTATATAAAATGGAATTTGTCCATGGAGCCAAAATCGAAATTATTGATGTGGTGCAAGATGAAATATCTGACCAATTTAAGCTTTTTCATCGGCGGATTAAAGGATTTTAAGAAGTATAAAGTTTTATGTATAGAACCGAGTTTTTAAAACGGGGGTTTAAATAATGAACCAGGTTTTATATCTAATTTTAGGATTGGTAGCTGGTGTTTTAAGCGGAGTTTTTGGAATTGGTGGTGGAACTATTTTAATTCCCGCATTAGTGTTTCTGTTCGGGCTAACCCAGCACCAGGCGCAGGGAACGACCTTGGCCTTGATGGTTCCTCCTATAGGACTTTTGGCAGCGATTAGATACTATCAGGCCGGGAATGTTAAATTAAATATAGCGGCATTTGCGTGTTTAGGTTTTTTCTTTGGCGCTCTTTTGGGAGCGCACTATATACAAAATGTTCCTGATCCGATACTAAAAAGGTTTTTTGGCATTTTTATGGTAATCATAGGTACAAGAATGATTTTCTTTAAATAATACAATGAAGCAGAATTTATCAGTCAAGATAGGAAAACTCAGGCTCAAGAATCCAGTGATGGTGGCCTCCGGTACATTTGGATATGTCGAAGAATTTGCTTCTTTAATCGATCTTAAAAAATTAGGCGCTATCGTCACCAAGACCATAACCCTAAAACCCAAGAAAGGCAATCCGCCTCCGCGCACCGTCGAGACCGCAGCAGGTATGCTTAACGCTATCGGGCTGGAGAACCCGGGGATTAATGTTTTTATTAAGGAGAAATTGCCGCTTTTGAGAAAAATCGGCATTCCGATAATTGTCAGTATTTCCGCAGACAATGATTTAGAATTTATTGAATTGACCAGAATTTTAAATAAGACTTCCGGCGTATCGGCAATCGAACTTAATTTATCCTGTCCGAATTTAGGCACAAGCCGGATGGTTTCTCAGCTTGATAAAGCAACCTATCGTGTTGTGAAAGCTGTAAGAGCCGCCACCAAATTGACACTCATCACTAAGCTTACTCCAAACGTTACGGATATCGGGTTAATTGCTAGAGCAGCAACCGCCGCAGATACCGATGCCATAAGCTTGGTTAATACTTTTTTGGCCATGTCCGTTGACAAAGACACAAGATGCCCCAGGTTGGCGAATATTACCGGAGGATTAAGCGGCCCGGCGATAAAACCGATTGCCCTACGCATGGTCTGGGAGGTAGCCCGCACCGTCTATGTCCCGATTATCGGCATGGGCGGGATTATGAATACTGAGGATGCCCTGGAATTTATTATTGCCGGAGCAACTGCGGTTTCTGTGGGCACAGGCAATTTCGTTAATCCTAAATTAACGATAGAGATAATTGATGGGATTAAAAAACACCTAAAACAAAAGAATGTAAAGGACATAAAAACTTTAATCGGTTCAATAAAATGTTAGATATCAAAGATAAATTAATTGTAGCTTTGGATGTGGACACTCTTAAAGAAGCAAAAGACCTTGTCGACAAGCTTTATCCTTCGGTTAAGATGTTTAAGGTGGGCAGTCAATTGTTTACCGCCTGCGGCCCGGAAGCAGTGAAAATGATTGCACAAAAGGGCGCCAAGGTATTTTTAGATTTGAAGTCGCACGATATACCTAATACGGTAAAGAAAGCCGTAGAGGCGGCTACTAAACTAAAAGTTTTTATGCTCACCGTGCATTTATCCGGAGGGAAAGAAATGCTTCAGGCTGCAGCGAGTGTTCCAAACAGACCCAAGATTGTAGGTGTGACCGTATTGACCAGCCAGAGCGAAGACGGCACGGCAAATAAGGTTTTAGAGTTAGCTAAACTGGCTAAGAATTCTGGCTTAGACGGAGTTGTGTGCTCTGTGTCCGAGACAAGAATGATAAAAAAGGAATTAGGAAAAGACTTTCTGGTGGTTAATCCCGGAATACGGCCCAAAGATTTTTCATCTAATGACCAGAAAAGGGTTGCTACCCCCAAAGAGGCGATAGATGCAGGCGCAGATTTTATTGTAGTCGGAAGGCCGGTTATAAAAGCAGAAGACCCTCTGCAAGCGGTCCTTAATATATTTAAGGAATTAGGATAATCTTAGAATACAGCAAAGGTTTTATTTTGTAATATTAAAATATGGTATAATCCATATCGATCGCTACTCTTAAATAACCCCGATATTTTTAGGACTAAATAAAGGTGGTGTAGGATGCCAGAACAGTTAAAAGACCTTTTAGATAAGATTAAAAATGAAGGAATCAAGGCCGCAGAGGATAAAGCCCGCCAGATAGAATCCGAGGCTAAGAAAAACGCAGACAGGATTGTAAGCGAGGCCAAAAGGCAGGCGCAGGATATGATCGATGGTGCCAAGCAAGAGGCAGAGAAGCTCAAAGAAAGCGGCGAGGCATCTTTGCAGCAGGCTGCGAGGAATCTTCTGCTTTCTGTAAAAAATGAAATCAAATTGTTGTTTGAAAAGGTTATTTCCGCAAAAGTCTCCGGGGTGTTAAGCGATAGGCAGCTTGGTTCGATTATATCAAAGGTAATAGAGAAGTATATCGAAAGAAAGGCTCCGGTCGTTGATATAAAAGTCTTGCTTAGGAAATCAGACCTGGATAAATTGAAGAATACTTTTATTTCCGGATTAAAAACCAAATTAAAAGAAAAAATAGAGTTTAAACCGGTTCCCGATATAAAAGCCGGTTTTCTTATTAGCTTTGATAAGGGTAAGTCATTTTATGAATTTACCGACGAGGCATTAACCGAATCTTTAAGCGCTTATCTTAGTCAGGAACTAGCCAAACTATTGGAAGGCACGGTTAAAACAAGCAAAAAGAAATGAAATCAGAATATTACTATTTAGTGGCAAGTCTACCTATGCTTGATTTCGCCATGGCGCCTCCAACTTCATACGAGGATTTCTTAGAGCATTGTGAAGAGCAACTTAGCGAGAAGGATAAGGAGATTATCCTTCGGGCTACAATTGAGCCTACCCAGACAACATTGGATAACTGCGCAACACTGCAAAAATACAGAGAGTTTGATAGGCAGCTACGCAATGAGTTGGTTGTCGTACGAGCCGCAAAAAAAGAGAAAGAAAAATCTGATTATATAAAAGGGGAATACTACGCCAATCCTTTCATGGCGCATTATGTGTATGTTATTTTCAGCCAAGATTCTCCTCAGGAGGCAGAAAGGATGCTTGAGCGCATGAGGTGGGAGGTTATAGAGGATTTAAAGAGCGGCCATTATTTTGACGTTGATTATCTAGTCGCATATGCGTTAGAACTGCAGATACTAGAGCGCTGGGGGAAAATAGATAAAGCAAAAGGCAAGGCAATTTTAGAGGAGATAGCGGCTAAGGCATGATAAATTCTAGATATGGTAAAATTGCAGGCATAAACGGGAATATGATAGTCGCTGAATTCGACGATTATGTCATCCAGAATGAAGTAGCCTATGTCATTCATAATGAAGAAAGGCTTAAGTCTGAGGTCATACGCGTAAGAGGGAACAATGCCGAGCTTCAGGTTTATGAGGATACCAGCAGCCTAAGAATCGGTGAAAAAGTAGAATTTAGCGGCGAGCTTCTTTCGGTTGAATTAGGCCCGGGGCTGTTAGGACAAATTTTTGATGGCCTTCAGAATCCGCTGCCGCAGCTGGCTGAAAAATTCGGGTTTTTCTTAAAGCGCGGAGAGTATCTTGAGGCATTGCCGGATAAAAGCAAATGGAAATTTACTCCCACCGTAAAAAAAGACGATAAGGTTAAGGCCGGGGATAAGCTTGGTTTTGTCGACGAAGGAATATTCAAACATTGGATCATGGTTCCCTTCTCGCTGCAGGGAGAACTAGAGATAGTTAGCATTGCAGATGTCGGAACTTACGCGCTTAAAGATACAATTGCCCGGCTTAAAGATGCAAACGGCCAAATCCATAGCGCAGCGATGCAGCAGATCTGGCCGGTAAAAATCCCCATAACCGCATATGCCGAAAAATTAAAACCCCTTGAGCCCCTTACTACAAAAATTAGGCTTATAGATAGTTTTTTCCCAGTTGCCCGGGGAGGAACTTATTGTATACCCGGACCATTTGGTTCTGGAAAAACAGTCTTGCAACAATTGATCAGCAAGCACGCAGAGATTGATATCGTGATTATCGCAGCCTGCGGCGAGCGCGCCGGTGAGGTTGTTGAGACCCTAAGAACTTTTCCTGAGATAATAGATACAAAGACGAATAAACCGCTGATGGAACGTACCGTGATTATCTGTAATACCAGTTCCATGCCGGTTGCGGCCAGGGAATCAAGCGTATATACTGCAGTTACCATCGCAGAATATTATAGACAGATGGGCCTGAACGTTCTTTTGTTGGCGGATTCTACTTCCAGGTGGGCGCAGGCCATGCGTGAGATGTCAGGCCGTCTTGAAGAGATACCGGGCGAAGAGGCATTCCCCGCGTACCTCGAGACCAGAATCGCATCGTTTTACGAGAGGGCAGGTATAGTTAAGTTGCGCGACGGCAGTTTTGGCTCTGTAACAATCGGCGGAACAGTAAGTCCTGCCGGAGGAAACTTTGAGGAGCCGGTGACCCAGTCAACGCTTAAAGTCGTAGGCGCATTCCATGGGCTTTCGCGCGACCGGTCCAATGCAAGAAAATATCCTGCCATAGATCCTTTAGAGAGCTGGAGCAAATATAGAAGCGTTGTAGATGAGGCGCAAATCATCAAAGGAAAACAAATCCTCAAAAAAGCCAATGAGATTTATCAGATGATGAAAGTAATCGGCGAAGAAGGGACGTCCCTGGAAGATTTTACCGTTTATATGAAGGGCGAATTTATAGATTCTGTATATCTACAGCAGAATGCCTTTGATGAGGTTGACGCTGCCACTGACGCAGAGCGGCAGCGATATGTTTTTAATATTATTTATGAAGTAATCAATACCCAACTCGATTTTAAAGATAAGACTGAATCGCGAAAGTCTTTCCAGGTTCTTATTCAGAAGTTCCATGAATGGAATTCTTTGGAAATGCAATCGGAAGATTTTAATAAAAAAGAAAAAGAGATTAAAGATATTGTGGCGGGTAAGGCAAAACAAAAACAAAACAATGAAAAAGACTTATAGTCGTATTTTACAGATCTCCGGAGACGTTGTTACCGTTGAAGCGGAAGGCGTAGGTTATAGAGAGCTTGCCGAGATCTACATAAAGACCGGCAAATCTTTAGCTCAGGTTATTAGGATGAGCGGTCAAAAAGTATACCTGCAGGTCTTTGCTGGAAGCCGAGGCGTTTCTACCGGGGACAAGGTAAGGTTTTTAAACCATCCTATGAGGATTTCCTGTTCTGAAAATCTCTTGGGCCGTATTTTTAACGGCGCAGGGCTTCCTCGCGATAACGGCCCGGCTCTTACCGAGAACTTAATTGACATAGGCGGTCCTCCGGTTAATCCCGCCAAAAGAATTATACCCAGGAAAATGATCCGCACAGGCATTCCCATGATAGATGTCTTTAATTCCTTGGTAGAATCACAAAAGCTTCCTATCTTTTCCGTGCCCGGCGAGCCTTACAACGAGCTTCTTGCGCGCATCGCAATGCAGACCGAAGTAGATATGATTATTCTCGGAGGCATGGGGCTCAAATACGATGATTATTTGTTCTTTCGTAATACCTTAGAGGAACACGGCGCGCTTTCAAGGGCGATATTTTTTGTTCATACTGCATCTGACCCAACCGTGGAATGCCTGCTTGTTCCTGATATGGCTCTTGCGGTCGCAGAGCAGTTTGCGCTTAAGGGGAAACGCGTCTTAGTGCTTTTAACCGATATGACCAATTTTGCCGACTCCTTAAAAGAGATTTCAATTACCATGGAACAGATCCCTTCCAATAGAGGCTATCCTGGAGATTTATATAGTCAATTGGCTGCGCGATATGAAAAGGCAGTAGATTTCGATACAGCCGGCTCTATTACGATATTGGCGGTTACTACAATGCCGGGCGATGATGTGACCCATCCCGTACCAGATAATACCGGCTATATTACCGAGGGTCAGTTTTATCTAAGAAACGCAACTATTGAACCATTTGGTTCCTTAAGCCGGTTAAAGCAGCAGGTAAATGATAAAACAAGAAAAGACCACAGGACAATTATGGATACAATGACCCAGCTATTTGCCCAGTATCGCGAAACCCTAGAAAAGATGGCGATGGGTTTTCGCATGAGTGAATGGGATGCGAAGCTTTTAAAATACGGGAAAGCTTTTGAAGAGAAAATGATGAGCTTAACCGCAGATATTCCGCTTGAGAAGGCGCTAGATTTGGGTTGGCAGATAATGGCTGAAAGTTTTGAACCGGCAGAGACGGGAATAAAATCCATCCTCATCGAGGAATTTTGGCCGAAAAATAATAACCAGAAGAAATAAATCATGGCAAAGCTTAGATTGACTAAAGGAGAGCTCAAACGGCAGAGGGATAGCTTAAAGCAGTTCCAACATTACCTTCCTACTCTTCAATTAAAAAAGCAGCAGATTCAGATAGAGGTACAGCGTGTGCGTGCAAAATTATCTGAGCAATTGAATAAGATCAATTCTACGAAACAGAAGATAGAGGAATGGGCGGGATTATTAACAGAGCAGCCCGTTGATTTTAGAAATTGGGTTAAACCAAAACAGATAAGAGTAAAGACTATAAATATCGCAAGCGTGGACATCCCTGTCTTTGACGGAGTTGTTTTTGGAGAAATTGAGTATGATTTATTTTTTACGCCTTTATGGGTTGATGTAGCCGTGGAAAGAATTAAAAATCTTATAGCCTTAATCGAAGAGGAGCAAGTTACTAAAACCCAAGAACGTTTATTGCGGGAGGAGTTGAGGATAACTACTCAAAGAGTCAATCTGTTAGAGAAAGTAAAAATTCCTGAAAGTATTGAGAATATAAGGCAGATTAGGATTTATCTGGGAGACCAGCAGACCAACGCCGTAGGCCGCTGTAAGCTAGCAAAAAATAAGATTGCCCAAGCAGTAGCTGAGGGGGTTATGGCATGATAGTAGCGATGAAAAAGGCAACGGTTGTTGTGCAATCAAAAGATGCCGAAACAACGCTTAAGTCTTTAAGGCAGTTGGGAGTTCTGCACGTTGAATGCCAGGCTGTAGCCGACGGTGACGAGGTCAGTAAGCTTAAACACAAGATGACACGCATTGTTGAATCAATAGCTGCGCTCGCAGATATTAAATACCAAAGGAGCCTAGAGGGCCAGGAAGAAGAGATTTCTAAAGATATATTAGTTCGGCTGGAAGAAAAAGAAATCCTGGAAGAACAGATTAAGAAGCGGCAAAAGGATATAGATTATTGGCAGGATTGGGGAGATTTTGACCCGAAGATTATGGAGGAGTTTAAAAAGAAAAATCTTTGGGTAAAGCTTGCCCGGATTTATTCAAAGGAAAAAAAACAGATTCCTCAGGGTATCGCAGTAGAAACATTATTTAAAAAAGGCGGAGTTTTATATTGTGTTTTAATTTGCCGAGATGACAAGAAGCTTCCGTTCGATGTCTTAGAGCCGCCAAAGATAAGCTTAAACAGCATGTTAAAGGAGCAAGAAATTCAACAGAAACGAATACATGACCTTGAAAAGCAAATAACAGGATACGCTAAATATAAAAAAGCACTTTTTGGCTATTTCGAGCGGTTAAAATCAGTTTTAGAGTTTCAAGAAGTTTGGGCTAGCATGGGAAAAGACGAATTGCTTTCTTATTTAAGAGGCTACATTCCCCATAATCTTGTTTCGCTTTTAGAAAAAAGGGCAAAGCGAGAACAATGGGGTCTTCTTATCGAGGAGCCAAACCCAGAAGACAATCCGCCTACATTGATTAAGAATCCTCAGTGGATCGAGATGATAAAACCGGTGTTCGACATGATAAAAGCGCTTCCCGGTTACAAAGAATTAGATATCAGCCTTTGGTTTTTATTATTTTTTTCTATATTTTTTGGGATGTTAATCGGAGATTTTGGTTATGGCGCCATAGTTTTTGGCATTAACTTTTATGTACATAGAAAATTAAAAAATAGAATTGAAGGCCAAAGCATATTTTATTTGACTTATATATTGGGTGTCTGTGCGATGGTTTGGGGTCTTCTTACAGGGACATTCTTTGGCCAGGACTGGCTTCCGGCTTGGTTTAAGCCGCTTATGCCTTCATTGACCGAGAGTAAAAATGCGCAGGCATTGTGTTTTTTAATCGGCGCCATACATTTAAGTATTGCCCATTTATGGAGAGGAATAATTAAATTTCCGCATTTAAAAGCTCTTAGCGAAATCGGATGGATTTGTCTTTTGTGGGGAGGTTTCTTCTTGGCAAGATTTTTGATTTTAGGTGAAACTTTTCCTAATTTCGCAAAATGGTTTTTTATAGTAGGAGCCAGCTTGATTGTATTATTTGCAATCCCCGTAAAAAATCCTTTAAAAAGCGTAGGGTTTGGAGCAAGGGAGCTTCTTTTAAATGCAGTGAATAGTTTTACCGATATTGTATCGTATATAAGATTATTTGCAGTAGGAACTGCAACCGTGGCAGTAGCTGATGCATTTAATCAGATGGCAGTAAGCATAGAAGGAGGTTTCTTCGGCGGGCTGGTAACTGTTTTGGTGCTTATATTTGGGCATACCTTGAACATGCTTCTGGGTGCAATGTCTGTTTTGGTACACGGTGTACGATTGAATTTATTAGAATTTTCCAGTCATTTGAATATGGAATGGGCCGGAGTACCCTACCAACCATTTCAAGTGAAGTCAACACTTATGGAACGAAAATGAACGTAATCCTTCGGTTCCGCTCAGGGTTACGTCCTGAGCGTAGTCGAAGGACGTAAGTTTTGTGTCTGAGCTTGACCTCGCTCTTTTGGGAGGAACGGGAGTTATAATCTAATCCGCCAAAATGGCGGCGTTTAATCCACATAAATAACCTACGGAGTTGGAGACTACGTAAGGTACATGTTCATTAAAAAAGGAGAAGCGATATGGAAGGAACTTTGTTGCACTTTAAAAATTTAGGGATACTCGCGGCGTTAGCTTTTGCTGCGATGGGCTCAGCGTTGGGAACCGGAGTTGCGGGCATGGCTGCGGTTGGCTCATGGAAAAAATGTTTTTATCAGAATAAAAGCGCACCGTTTATTCTAATTGTGTTCGTAGGCGCTCCGCTTACCCAGACTATTTACGGTATGATTGTTATGAATGCCTTAGCGGCAGCCGCTAGCAAGGGCCAATATTTATGGGATGCAGGTATATTCTGCGGTATGGCAATAGGGCTTTCTGCCTGGATGCAGGGAAAAGCCGGAGCAGCAGCCGCAGACGCACTGGGGGAGACGGGGAAGGGATTTAGTAATTATCTTATGGTATTGGGTATAATTGAGACAGTTGCGCTTTTTGTGATGGTATTTACATTGATGGCTGTGGGTAAATTATAAATGTTTACTCACGCAGTTTTATTTAAGATTGATAAAAGAGAGCTGAAGAAATATCAGCGTGATTGCCGGATGTGGGCGCGCTACGCAGCTAAGGCAAAAGGTTTTATCAGTTATTCCACTATGAAGAGAGTTGATTCTAAATATCAGTACGCCTCGGTCTATTCCTGGAAGGACAAGAGATTTCACGATAGATTTATGAATAAATTCCATGATTGGCTGGTTTCTAAGTCTTATGCCAAGGTCAAGGTTTTAAGTTATTATAATTTTGATACTGTATAATAAGCATTTTTAACACAGATATTCACAAATCTAAACAGATTTCCACAGATATATCTAGACGATCGATCTGTGTAATCCTTGTGAAATATGTGTAAATCTGTGTTAAAGAAACTTTAACAGAAACCTTATTTTAAAGGAGTGGCCTATGATTAAAGATATTTTGTTGGCTTTTATTCCGATTTTTGTTGCTGTCGACGCTATCGGAGTCCTGCCAATATATGTCTCTTTTACCGAAGGAATAAAAAAGAAAGAAAAGACAAGGATCATCATCCAGTCGATGATAACCGCAATATGCCTAGCTGCTGGTTTTATATTCCTAGGGAAAGCTGTTTTTAAATTACTGAATATAACCGTGGGAGATTTTATGGTAGCCGGAGGCCTTGTGCTTTTGGGCATTGCTATATTGGATATCTTAAATCCGGAAAAGCGTCGCCGCGTGCCCGTCAATTCTCTAGGTGCTGTGCCTTTGGGCACGCCGTTGATTGTTGGCCCAGCTGTTTTAACCACCTCTTTAATTATTATTACTGAGCATGGAGCTATAGCTACCTTAACTTCAGTGGTAATTAATGTTCTTTTAGCCGGGTTGATATTTTCTTCTTCGCAAGTTTTGATAAAGGTTTTAGGCGAGGCGGGTTCAAAGGCCCTTTCAAAGATAATGAGCCTCTTGTTGGCTGCCATAGCCGTGACCATGATCCGCAAGGGAATAATGCAATTTTTTGGTCCCACATAGATTTTTCTCATTAACTATTCCAAAAAGCCCCCCAAGAATCTTTTATTGACAATCAAGGCCTCTGCAATTATTATAGTAATACTCGAAATGATAAATTTCGGGCGTCCGCCTACGCCCGTAATTTATAAGTAAGATATTAAGGGCTTCGGCGGGATAGCCTCGCCCTTGCCTGCCGTCAGGCAGGGAAGTTAGAAATGAAGGCGGGCGCTTAGCTCAGCTGGTTAGAGCGTGTGACTTACATTCACAAGGTCAGGGGTTCAAGCCCTCTAGCGCCCACTCGCTTTGCTTTTAGCAAAGCGAAGTAAAAAGGCAAAAGGGAAAAGTAAAAACTGAAAGTTAAAATTTAGAACTTTTTAATTTTAAGTTCTTTTACCTTTTTACTTTTTAGTTTTGAATTTTTTGGGCCCGTGGTGTAGCCTGGTTTAACATGTCAGATTGTCGATCTGAAGATCGCGAGTTCAAATCTCGTCGGGCCCGTTCTACTTCGCTCCCGAACTTTCATTCGGGAGCTTCGTAGGAACAAGCAGTCCCGACGTAAAGTCCTGCGAAGCACATACCATAGTTTTGATTCCGAAGCGCGAAGCAGACTCGTCGGGCTCGTTCTTCTTCGCCAGTAAATTAAATCCCCATTTATTGTAATGGGGATTTTTTATTCTTCAGGCGGTTTCTATTTGAGGGTTTATGCATATTGTGGTATAATAAATAAACATGGAGGAGGCTATGATTTCATTTAGCGAATTTAAGAAACTTGAGATAAAAGTGGCTACGATTAAAGAGGTTGTCAATCATCCCAATGCCGATAAACTTTATGTTATCAAGATCGACCTTGGGGATAAGGAAAAAACAATAGTTGCCGGGATCAAAGGCAGTTATAGCCCCGAACAGTTACTTAATCGCTCGGTTATCGTGGTAGATAATCTAGAGCCGGCAGTTATCCGCGGCGTTGAAAGCCAGGCCATGCTTTTGGCGGCATCAGACGATAACGGAATATCAATCTTGATACCTGATAAAGAGGTAAAAATAGGCAGTCTTATAAAATGAAAACGATTTTTTATCTTAACCTTGTAGTATTATTTTTCGGGATTTTAGCGGGCATAAATATTGCCCGGTTTATTATTTTAAGGAGATTAAAGGAGAAGTCTTCTTATCAGAAGGGGCCTAAGGTGATCGCTCCAATTCTGGATAAATTACCCAAAATTCATGAGCCAAAATACGAAGCGCCGGCATCTGTGCTCGAGAAAAAGATAATGTATGAAAACGAGCTGAATCTGCTTTTGAAGTTTGACCAGGAAATTTCTACCAAGTTAAAACTAGACGATATAGCCAAAAGTGTCGTAGAAAATGCCGCAAATATTTTTAATGTTGAAAAATGCGCAATTCTTCTGGCGGATAGGAATAAGAAAGAGCTAATAATAAGATACGCGATAGGTATGACCCAAGATTTGACAAGGCAGATCCGCATCAAAAAAGGCGAAAGTATATCCGGAAGGACTATGGAAATAAATGAATATATACTCATCAATGATATAGAGCAAGATAGCTGGTTTAGGTCTAATAATAAAGAACAATATTACCGCGGAGCAATCTTAAGCATGCCTTTATCCATCAAAGGAGAGGTTGTAGGCGTAATCAATTTGAATGACAAAAAAACAGGCACTAGTTTTGATCAGGACGATATTAGATTATTAAAAAGTATGGCTTTGCAGACAGCTACCGCTATCCAGAATTCATATTTTTATCACGAGATTCAAGAGGGGTATTTAAGGACAGTGGCAGCCCTAGCCGAGGCTTTGGACGCCAGGGATCCTTACACATACAGACATTCATCAAACGTAACTAAATACGCCGTAGCTATTGCCGAAGAGATGAAATTATCGCTTATGGAAATAGAAAATATAAGACGCGGGGGATTATTGCACGATATTGGCAAAATTGGAATTAGAGATGAAATTCTGTCTAAGCCCGCCAAGCTTACCGACGAGGAATATGCCCAGATTAAGAGCCATCCAGCAAAGGGAGAGGAAATCTTGAAATCCTTGCCCTTTTTGCAGGAGGCTGCCAAGTTGATAAGGCATCATCATGAAAAGCTAAACGGCACAGGTTATCCCGATAGATTGCCCGGCTATAAGATTGAATTAGGCGCCAAGATTCTTTCGGTTGCCGACGCTTTTGATACCATGATTTCCGACAGGCCCTATCGTAAGTCGCTCGGCCTTGCCAATGCTATTGATGAGCTTAAAAAATGCAGCGGAAGCCAATTTGATCCCGCCGTTGTCGAGGCTTTTCTTAAGATTTTAGAGAAGAACCCCCAGATTATTAAAGAATAAACTTCCTAATTTCAAGATTTTGATATGGAAATAATTTCCGATTATATAACTTTGTCTACTAAGGGCGATTCGGATATTAAAGACATAACCGGCGAAGTCAATTCTAGATTAGCCAAGGCAGGGCTTAAAAACGGTATTGTTAATATTTCGGTTTTGGGTTCGACCTGCGCGATAACAACCTGCGAATACGAACCGGGATTGATTAATGATCTGAAACAAATGTTCGAAAATTTTATCCCTAAAGACAAAGACTATAATCATGATGGGGCCTGGCATGATGGCAATGCCCATTCTCATCTTCGCTCGTCGCTAGTTGGGCCAAGCCTTTCAATATCTTTTATCGACGGCAAGCTTTTTCTTGGGACCTGGCAGCAGATAATTTTCATCGATTTTGACAACAGGGCGCGTAAAAGAAAAATTTTATTACAGTTTTCAGGAGAATGATTTTTATGGAACCAAAGCAATTTGTGCCGTCAAAATTTTGCCTTTCTTGCGATGTCTGTTGCAGATTTAGCGAAGCCGATTCTGCCTGGTCTCCGGCACTTACCGATACAGATATTCTAAAGCTGCCCAAAGAGTTAATTAATCAAAAGAATAAGTTTGAGCTTAAGTCTTATAAGGATGTCTATTTGTGTCCGTGTTTTCGGCTTGAAGATAATAGGTGCCGCGTATATCAGAGTCGGCCGTTTGATTGCAGCCTTTATCCGTTTTTATTAGTCAAGAAAGATAATAAATTCTTTCTCGGCGTAGACCTTAAGTGCCCTTTTTTGCAAGATAAACAGAATAGCCATGAATTCCAGGGATTCGTTAAATATTTGCTAGCATTTCTTGGGCAAGAAGACATAAAAGAATTGATAAAAATAAATCCGCAAATTATCGGTGACTATCAAGAAGACGTTATTTTCTTACAAGAGATAAATTTATCGTGAAAAAATTAGAACTCAAAGATAAATCAATCATAGAGAAATATCTGCGTCTTAAGGAACATAATTTATCGTCTTTCTCTTTTACGAATATATTTATTTGGAAGGATTTCTTTAGGATAACTTGGGAAATAATCGGCGGATCACTATGTATATTTATGCAGGATGACATAGGCTGCTTTATGTATCTTCCGCCGCTTGGAAAAGCAAGCCCAGAAATTATAAGTCAATGTTTTAAGATAATGGCTGACGCCAATTCCAATAAATCTTTTTCCCGTATAGAAAATGTAGAAAGAGGAGACCTAGATTTCTACAAATCATTTGGTTTGGCGGTTAAGCCTAGAACTAGCGAATATTTGTATTTGAAGAAAGACCTTGTTTCTCTTGCAGGAAATAACTACAAAAGCAAGCGCTCTGCTTATAACTATTTTGTAAAGAATTACAAATTTAAGCTGCAAGAATTCAAGCCCGATTTTCAAGACGAATGCATGGATTTATTCAAGAGCTGGTTAGCCAAGCGAAAAGAGAAGGCCAGCGATTCTATCTATCAAAGGATGTTAGAGGATAATTATTCCACGAACTTATTGGCGATGAAATATTATAAGTCTCTTAATCTCATCGGTAGAGTAGTGAAAGTTCAAGGTGAAATTAAGGGCTATAGTTTTGGTTTCAAATTAAATAAAGATACGTTTTGCGTGCTTTTTGAAGTCACGGATACAGATATTAAGGGGCTGGCGCAGTATATATTCAGGGAATTTGTAAGGGGACTTAATGGGTTTTCTTTTATCAATATAATGGATGATTCCGGCCTAGAAAACCTCAAAAAAGTAAAAATTTCTTACCGGCCGGTGAGGTTAGAGCCAGCATACGTAATAACTAGAAATTAGGAAACAAAAGATATGAGAGACGTCGATATAATTGGTTCTTCGGTTAATTTTAGAAAGCCGGTTTTGGCATTCGGCGCGGAGCTAAAAAATACTTTTTGCCTGGCGTTTAAAAAGCGACTTTATATCGGTAAAAACTTCGGGAACCTAGAGAATCTAAAAAGTTTTACTAAATACCAAAAAGGCATAATTTCTTTGATTAAAAGGCTACATACAAAACCAAAAATTATTGCTTATGATTTACACCCGGAATATCTCTCGACAAAATATGCTATGGAGTTTGCCAGGCGTTACGGAATTGATCAAGCCGTGAGCGTACAGCACCATCATGCGCACATAGCCTCGTGTATGTTTGGCAATAATATAAAAGGCAAGGTAATCGGGGTGGCTTTTGATGGAACGGGTTTCGGCAGCGACGGAAATATCTGGGGAGGGGAATTTTTAGTCGCCAGTCTTGATAATTACAGGCGTGCCGGGCACCTGAAGTACATACCCATGCCCGGAGCTACCAAAGCTATATTAGAACCCTGGCGTATGGCCGTTAGCTGGTTGGATAATATATATAAAGATAAAACCAAAACGCTCGGGATCGATTTCACCAAGAGGTTAAATAGGCCTAAGTTTAAAATTATAAAACAGATGTTAGAAAAGAATATAAATTCTCCGCTTACTTCAAGTATGGGCAGGCTTTTTGACGCGGTGGCCAGTTTAGTTATCGCCAGGGACAAGGTTAACTTTGAGGCCCAGGCAGCTATAGAGCTAGAAGAGCTTGCCTTTGAGGCTATAGACTCGCGCTTCGCCGGTTATGGATTTAAAATAAAGAATGGTGATTGCTTGGTTGTTGATCCCAGTCAGATATTTAAAGAAATCATTCGCGATGTAAAACATGGAGTTTCTCATGCCAAAATCGCATATAAATTTCACTGCACAGTGGTCAAGATAATAAAAGATACTTGTATGGTTTTACGTAAAAAAACTAATTTAAATAAAATAGTATTAAGCGGGGGAGTTTTCCAAAACCGCATAATTTCCGAATTGGCGTTGGATTTACTGCGCAGCGAAGATTTTGAGGTTTTTACCCATAAACAAATTCCCATAAATGATGCAGGCATAAGTATAGGTCAGGCGGTTGTTGCTAACGCTAAATTTGCAAAAAGAGGTTAATCTATGTGTTTAGCGGTTCCGATGAAGGTATTAGAGATAGAAAAAGATATGGCCGTTGTTTCAATAGGCCAAGTTAAAAAGAGGGTTAATGTCCAGTTAGTCGCTAATCTAAGGGTCGGAGATTATATTATTGTCCATGCCGGATTTGGCATACAAAAATTAGATGAAAAAGAGGCAAAAAAGACATTAAAGATATTCAAATGAAATATATAGACGAGTTTAAAAACAAGAAGCTGATTAAAAACCTCGCGGATAAAATTCGCGAGGCTACCCCTTTGGATAAAAGAGTTATTTTGATGGAGGTCTGCGGGACGCATACGCAGAGCTTTTTCCGCTATGGGATAGGCAGCCTCATCCCTGAGAATATTGAGATTTTGTCCGGTCCTGGCTGCCCGGTGTGTGTATCAAGCCAGGGATATATTGATAAGGCAATAGCCTACTCCAAGTCGGAAGGCACAATCATAACGACCTTTGGCGATATGATGCGCGTGCCCGGTACGAGTTCATCATTAGAAAAAGAAAAGGCTAAAGGAGCAATCATTAGGATTGTTTACTCAAGCCTGGATGCGCTAAAAATAGCAAAAGAAAATCCTAAAAAAGAGGTTATATTCTTGGCTGTTGGTTTTGAGACGACTTCTCCGACGACGGCTTTAGCGGTATTAGAGGCTAAAAAAGAAAAAATCAGTAATTTTTCCGTTTTTTGTTCGCATAAATTGATTCCGCCAGCGATGGAAATTATAGCGTCAGATAAAAATTTGAATCTTCAGGGGTTTATCTGCCCGGGGCATGTAAGCACGATTATCGGTTCAGGGCCGTATAATAAGGTTGCTCAAACTTTCAAGATTCCTTGTGTCGTTGTGGGGTTTGAACCGCTTGATCTTTTAGAGGGATTATTGCTGTTGCTCGAGCAAATTAAAAATAAAGATTCCAAAGTTTTAATTCAATATCGCCGGGTAGTCAAGAAGGAAGGGAATCCTGCCGCGCAGAAAATTATCGCAAAAGTTTTTGAGACCTGCGATGCCGAATGGAGGGGATTAGGAATCATTAAGAAAAGCAGCTTAAGGCTAAAACCAGAATTTGCAAGATTTGATATCGAAAAGAAATTTCCCCTAAAGATAAAAATGATAAAGCAAATGCCTCGAAATTTGTGTCTGTGCGGAGAAGTCCTTAAAGGAAAAATTAGGCCGACAGATTGCCCCAGCTTTGCCAAAAGGTGCAATCCTGGCAACCCCTTGGGCCCATGCATGGTTTCGAGCGAAGGGGCTTGCGGTATTTATTATAAATTGGGTTCTAGACGAGCATTTTAATTGACTTTAGAGCTTTAGCTATCTATAATAAGTTATTAAAAAATTCAAGAAAAGGAGGAATAATGGATGAGATTCTGGAGATTTTAGAGAGTGATGCGCGATTAAGCGCGGAAGAAATCGCCAAGATGGTAAGAAAACCGGTAGCTAAGGTTAAGTCATTGATTAAGCAATACGAAAAAGACGGGGTAATCTTAAAATATAAGACAATCATCAATAAGGAACTGCTGCATGAAGAGAAAAATGGCGTACGGGCGCTTATCGAGGTAAAGGTTACTCCGCAGAAAGATGTAGGCTTTGATTATCTGGCTGAACGGATTTACCGCTTTCCGGAGGTTGCCAGTTGTTATTTGCTTTCAGGCAGTTATGACCTTCTTTTAATCATTGAAGGCAAAGATATCCATACTGTATCAAGTTTTGTGGCGGAAAAGCTTGCCCCAATGGAGAATGTCCGCGGAACAGTTACGCATTTTCTTTTAAAGAAATATAAAGAGGACCATCAGATATTAAAAAGAAAAGAAAGGACAAAAAGGCCGGCCATCTCGTTTTAAGTGTTTAAAATGATTTTAAACCCTAAATCCGAAACCATAAACTCTAAACAAATCACAAACTCAAATGTTTTAAACCCAAAAACATTCATTTTTGAGTTTTGGATTTTTAGTTTTGAGTTTATTTAGGATTTTCCCGACGTTTTAGTCGGGATCCCGACATTGCGTCGGGAAGAGTTTAGTGTTTAGAGTTTTTAAGTTAGAAAATTAATTTTATGAGGTTTTAACCAATGAAGATTTCAAAACGCGTAGAAAAAGTTGCTCCTTCAGGGATCAGGGTATTTTTTGACTTGGTTTTGGGCATGAAGGATGTTATCTCTTTGGGCGTAGGAGAGCCAGATTTTATTACTCCCTGGGGGATTAGAGAAAAGGCCATCTATTCTTTGGAACAGGGTTATACTTCCTATACTTCTAACAAGGGTATGATTGAGCTTAGAGAGGAGATATCCAGCTTCTTAAAGAAAAGATTCGGGCTTGAATATGATCCCGAGGAAGAGATTTTGATCACCGTTGGTTCAAGCGAGGCTTTTGACTTGGCAGCTAGAACACTTACCAACTCAGGCGACAAAATTCTGGTGCCTGAGCCGTCATATGTTTCGTATTTCCCGTTATTTTATCTTGCGGGAGGTAGCCCTCATTATTTAAAAACTACTATTGATAACGGCTTTAAGCTAACGCCCCAACAGATAGAAAGAGCTTGCGATAAAAACACCAAGGTACTAGTAATCAATTATCCGGCAAACCCGACGGGAACGTCTTATACCAGAAAAGAACTTCTGGAATTTGCGAAAATTGCCAAGAAACGCAATCTTATTGTTGTAAGCGACGAGGTCTATGATGAGTTGACATACGATTTTAATCATACCCCTTTTGCAACCTTGCCCGGCATGAAGCAAAAGACGGTTTATCTGAATGGATTTTCTAAGAGCTATGCAATGACCGGATTCAGAGTCGGTTATGCATGCGGGCCAAAGAATATAATTAATCATATGAATAAGATTCATCAGTATACCATGCTTTGCGCTTCCATTATTGCCCAGATGGCGGCAATAGAGGCGTTAAAAAACGGGTCCAAGTCTGTTTTGCAGATGAAAAAGGAATATCAAAGGCGCAGAGAATATATCGTCGGTGAATTAAACAGGATTGGCCTGCGCGTCCATAAACCTGAGGGAGCATTCTACGTATTTCCTTCGATAAGAAACACCGGCTACAGCTCTATGGACTTTGCGTTAAACTTAATCAAAAAGAAAAAAGTTGCCGTAGTCCCGGGGACTGCTTTTGGCCCTTCGGGTGAGGGTTACATAAGAATGGCTTACGCTTCAAGTCTTGATAATCTCAAAGAGGCGATTTTGAGGATATCCGAATTTCTAAAACGATAGGCCTTGCCATTAATGTTTACCCAGAGAAATATCAAGCTAAAAAATAAGGACATTAGCGGTATTGAAGTCAATCTACACAATGCCAATTTTGTCTTGGCTGTTGCTCCTAAAGGATACATCTGTTGCGGATACCTGAATTTGGAGACTGCGCAAAAACTAGACGATATCGCTTGCGTAGTCACAGGTGTAAAGACCATAGAAGATTTGCTAAAGGCTGATATTGTAAATATGACTCATCAAGCCCAAGCTTTGGGGATTAAAAGAGGAATGAACGCCCAAGAGGTGCTGGAACGATACCTTTAAGATGAATACAAAAGCCAAATTTATAATAATTTTAGGGTTAAGTTTTATCGCCGGCTGTTTAAGCGCAAACAACCAAGGCCTAGAAAAAGCCAAGCTTTATTCTGACCAATCAATAGATTTTTATCAAAAAGCTATACGAGAGTATAGGCAGGCATTAAGCATATCCGAAGATAAGGAATCTATAAAGCTTAAGCTGGGTAACTTGTATTATCAACATGGCGATTATGATAAAGCAATAGAGGTTTTATCCGGGTCGACTTCTCTTGAGTCTAGAAAATTATTGGCTTATAGTTACTATAGGTCCAACGATTTTACAGATGCGCTTTCAGTATTTAATAAATTAGGGGATCTTGCCGACGACGAATATCTTTATTATTATGGGTTGACTTCCGAAAGACTGAATCTTTTTGACCGGTCAAAGAAGCTTTATCAGCAGATTAAAAACAAGCAATATAGTTTACTTGCCGAAGCCCGCATCCAATCGATAGATTCGCTGACGCAGGAGTCAAACATACGGGAATTAGATCCTTACATCTATCAGATTATTAAAAATTCCCCCAAGCAGGAAGACTATCCTCAGGCGGCAGCCTTAATCCTTCTTAGCGAAGAAAAACTGGATGTTTTAGCCGATAATACAGCGGTTTTTGAAAGACATTTCTTGGTAAAGATTCTAAATGACCGAGGTAAAAGTTTCGGAGAGATAGAAATAGGATATGATTCTACTGACGAGAAAGTAGAGCTGATTTATGCCCGGACGATAAAGCCGGATGGAGAAGTCGCTAATGTAGGCGACAAACACATTAGAGATGTATCAAAATATATGAACTTTCCGCTTTATAGCAATGCCCGGGCAAAGATTATTTCTATGCCCGAGGTAGCTATAGGGTCTGTAATCGAATACAAAGTAAGAATTTATCAAAGCCGCCTAGTAAATAAAAAAGATTTTTATACCGCCTATCTTGTTCAGGAGTCTGAGCCAACGATTTCTGCAAAATTTACCTTTTCTATGCCTAAAGAAAGAAAGCTGAATCTTTTAAATGTTAATGAAAAATATAATTATTTTAATGCCAATCTTTCTCCCCAGATAACAGAAAAAGATAATAAAAAGGTCTATTATTGGGAATTTAAGAATATCCCCGAGATTATCCCTGAGCCGGATATGCCTCCGGCAAGCGAAATAGTAACCGCATTTTTGTTATCTTCTTTTGAGTCTTGGGAAGAGATTCATAAATGGTGGTGGAATCTAGCCAAGGATAAAATTGCCATTAACGGCGAGATAAAGAAAAAAGTAGCCGAACTTATCAAAGATAAAAATACGGACCTTCAAAAAGCCGAGGCCATACATAACTGGTGTGTGCAGAATATACGTTATGTCGCCGTAGGGTATGGCGAGGCAGGCCATGAGCCGCACAAGGCAGTAGATATTTTTAAGAATAAATACGGAGATTGCAAAGATCAGTCAGTATTAATGGTCGGTATGCTAAAGGAAGCGGGTTTAGAGGCTTACCTGGTTTTAATTGGCACAAAAGGCGTTTTTAAGTTAAGCGAAGAATTCCCGGCGCTCTTATTTAATCATTGTATCGTAGTCGTTAAAATCAAAGATGATTTGATATTTCTCGATCCTACAGCTGAGACAGTATCATTCGGAGATTTGCCTACCGCAGACCAGGACAGAAAGGTGCTTGTGTTTTTTACGGAAGAAGGCAAGATATTAACCACGCCTTTATTGCCTTCCAATCAAAACCGCATCGAGATAAAAACTAAAATCAGCATTAAAGAAGATGAAAGCATTCAGGCGAATAGAGAGGTTGCTACCTATGGACTATTTAATAGTGCTCAGCGCTATTGGCTTAAATATACTATGCCCATACTGATAGAGGAGACTTTAAGAGAAAAAGCTAATTCTTTTTCTCCTGGCGCGGAACTCCTGGATTATAAGATCGAAAATCTGGAAGACCAGCAAAAACCTATTAAATTGGTTTATAATTTTAAAGGGCCGGAATTTTTAGTTAAGGCCGGCCAGGCAAGGATTATCCCTAATCTGGGAAGCGTAGATTTATCATATGTTTCAAAGGAAAAACGGGTCTATCCTATAGATTTAAGTATATTAAGCGAAAAAGTTGATGTTGCGGAATTTGTCATACCCGGTAATTTTAAAATAAGATTTATGCCGGAATCAAAAACCGAAGATTCCAAGTGGCTAAGTTTTGTTAATAAATATGAAGTAGGCGACGGGAAGATTATTTTTACTCAAAAAAGCGTTATTAAGACGTTGCAGGTTCCGCAGGAAGACTATCAAGAATTTAAGAAATTCTTGGAAGGACTTTCTCGCGAGATAAATCAGTGTATAGTCCTTGAAAAGACTGATACCAAGTAGCAGCCTCCATGAAAAAAACCAAGAATAAAGAATTAGAAAATTTAGACTTTGAGATTAATTTTTACGAAAGGGTTTTAAATGAATCCCCTGATTTTAAACAGGCCTTAATTGCCTTAGGCGACGCCTATACCAGGAAGGGGCATTATCAAAAAGGCCTGGAAATCGATAGAAGATTAATTAAGTTAAAACCAGATGACCCCATAATTTTCTACAACCTTTCTTGTAGCTATTCGCTTTTAGAAAAGAATGATTTAGCTTTTGGCGCTTTAAGCACAGCTATAGATCTTGGCTATGATGATTTTGATCACCTTAAAAAAGATCCAGATTTAGATAATTTGCGTAAAGACAGCCGTTTTCAGGAATTAATCAGCAGATTCATAAATTCTAAATAGAGCTTGGATACCAGCAATTCAAAAAGATACCACCGCATTAAAAACTATTTATTCCTCGCAGGCATTATTCTAAATATCGTTCTTCTATTGGTTTTTTTTATAAGCGGCCTATCACTTTCGCTAAAAGGGTTTCTGGCAGAAAGAGTCCCGCATTATTATCTATTAAATTTTCTATATATTTTAATTTTTAGCCTAGCGTTTTATCTGACAGGATTACCTTTAAATTTCTACGAGGGGTACATCTTAGAACATAGATTTAATCTTTCCCGCCAAAATATATTTTCCTGGCTAATACATAATCTTAAGCAAACCTTTATAAGTCTGGTAATGCTGGTGTTGGTTGTTGAGTTTATCTATTTTGTGCTTAGGAATTTTGCCTCAACCTGGTGGATATGGGCCGGTTTTTTCTGGCTATTTTTAAGCCTAATATTGGTTAAGATAACCCCTTCTGTGCTCATACCGATTTTTTATAAATATGTGGAGATTGATAACCAAGAGCTCAAGGGTAAGATTTTTTCTTTATTTGATCATTGCAATGTTAAGCTGAAAAATATATATGCGATAGATTTGTCCAAGGATACCAAGAAGGCCAATGCCTTTATTTGCGGCTTGGGAAATAATAGAAGGGTAGTTTTAACCGATACCTTGCTGAACAATTTTAATAACGAACAAATTAATAGCGTGGTTGCGCATGAATTAGGGCATTATAAAAACAGGGATACATTTAAGCAAGTAATCTGGAATTCAAGCTTATCTTTAGCGGCTTTTTTCGCCGTAGATATTATTTTTAAGCAAAGCATGGTGTCTTTCGGTTTTCAAAATATCGATGATATTGCGCTTTTTCCCTTGTTTGCGTTTTATTTATTGGTTATCAGCCTTATTATTTTACCGATTCAAAATGGTTTTTCGCGATTTTTAGAGACAAAGGCAGATTGCTTTAGTTTGAAAACCGTTGGATCTTATGCAGCATACATTGATGCTCTGACGAAGTTGGGCGAGATTAATTTAGCCGATTTTAATCCCAATCCTTTTATTGAATTTATGCTTTATGACCATCCCGCTTTATCCAGAAGAATAGATTTTGCCGAGCAATTTAAGGATAAATTAAAATGTCAATGAGATACAAAATCATTTTTATTGTTATTTTGGTAGTATCAGCTGTCTTTGTAAAAGATGCTTTCGCTTTTGAATTTCCTGCTTACGAGATAAGCTGCTTACTCGATACGCAAAATAATACTTTAGATGCCAGACAAAAGGTTATTTTTACTAATAATACCGATAAGAGTGTCCGCGAGATATTTTTCCATATTTATCCGAACAGGAAGTTTAGCGCAGATGAAAAGAAATTTATACTTCGTTATGCGGGTTATTTTAAAATTAATCCTTTTCCCGATGGATTTCAAGACCCAGAATTTAAAATCAATTCCATAAAAGAAAACAACGCGGTTTTATCATATAAAATAGAGGGCGATGACCAGACAATACTTAAGGTTACCTTAATCAAGGATTTACCGCCAAAACAAAAAATAGAGCTAAATATAGATTTTAGCTTAGTTATTCCGCATGCCTACGGCAGATTCGGCTGGCATTCATTGTCAGGGAGACATAAGATAATCAGCCTAGGCCGCTGGTATCCCATACTTAGCGTTTTAGATAAAGAGGGTTGGCATAATTATCCGTTTTATCCCTACCATCAGCCGTTTTTCTCAGATTCTGCAGATTATAAATTAAAGATTACCCTTCCCCAAAATCAAATAGTCGCTCATAGTGGTTCCGTGGTTAAGGAAACCAAGAATAATGATGGTTCCAAGACTATAATTATTCAAAGCGATAACCCGCTGAGGGATTTCTCGTTGGCGGTAAGCGAGGATTTTAAGATATATTCACTGGATTATAAAGGCGTTAAAATTAATTCTTATTATCTTAGTGGAGACGATTTTTATGGGCAGAAGGGAGCCGAATTCGCTTTGGGTTTGATCAAATTTTATTCTGAGAAGTTTACGAGTTATCCCTACCGCGAATTTAATATCGCTCCCGTCTATCTTGGTTACGGAGGGAATCAGTCATCTAACATTATCCTAATGGATACGCGAATCTATAAATTGCCGAAGTTTTTAATCCGTTATTTTGATTTTCTTGTATCGCATGAAACAGGGCATCAGTGGTTTTATAATCTTGTCGGCTCGGATGAATATAAACAGATGTGGATAGATGAAGGCATCAATTCTTATTTTCTTTTAGAATATCTGGAATCAAAGTATGGAAAAGATGCAAAAGTGATAGCTTTGTCAAAAACCATGGAAAAATTCATCCCCAGTTTTTCATTTCGCGAGGCAGCAAGCTCGCGCTATATCTTTTTGGTTAAAAATGGCCTGGACAGGCCGGTGTTAGGCAAACTTTCCAGTTTTAAAGAGCCATCGAGCATTTTTTCCCTTACCTACGGCAAGGGTTCGATGGTTTTATCAATGCTTCGCTATTTGGTAGGAGACGATGCTTTCAGGCGTATTTTTAAGCGATATTTTAAAGAATACAGTTTCCGCAATATTAATGTAAGTGATTTTATCCGGCTTGCCGAAGAAGAAAGCAAGCAAAAATTAAGCGCATTCTTTGATGACTGGCTTAAAAGCTCTAAATATTGCGATTATGCCATTAAAGAGGTGACTAAAGAAAGAATAATTTTAGAAAATCGCGGCTCAATTTATATGCCGGTCAAGACGGTGATGGAGTTTGAGGATGGAAAATTTCTTATCGATACGTGGGTCGATAATAAGAAAACAAGAGAGCTGGAGATTCCTCCGGGGAGAAAATTAAAAAGCGTAAAAATTGACCCGGGCAATAATATCTTAGATATAGACAGGGTGAATAACTTTTGGCCCAAATCCATACATAAACGCGGAGTCGGACTTTATTATTTTATATATGAGACGCCGATATTTCTTAATCGCGATTTTTATAATTTAATTTACGGTCCTGAATTAGCCGCTTCTGGTTTGGGTGCCAGGGTTACTCTGCAGAGACCATACGATAATATTTTTAGCTTATCTACAATCTATGACTTTAGCGAAAAAGTTGTAAAATCTAGCTTTGGTTACGAAAGAAAGCATCTTTTGGATAAACAGCTGTCATTGGGCCTGGAAGTTTTCAGAAATGAAGATACTGGCGGCAAAGAAAATGACTTAGACGGAGCGAAAGTTTATTTAAGAAGGGAGCTTTGGCCGGCAAGTTATGGCTTAACCGAGATTAATGACCACGTAAGCATTTATTTAATAAGAAACAGGGAGTTTGACAAAAGCCTTGTTTCCTCAAATAGGGAGGACATAGATCATTTTTCTTATAAAAGGAAACATGAGGCAATTACCGGAATTAATTTAACTATCAACAGATCCGAGCCTTATCCTGACCCGCAAGAAGGATTTAAGTCCAGCTTTTCTGCTGAGAACGCCGGCCATTTTCTGGGAGGCAAAGAATCTTTTACCAGGCTTATGTTGGAGCTCAATAAATATTATCTTTTAATTCCTGGACAAAAGCTGGCCTTGCGTTTAAAATATGGCTTTGGTTATCCCGACGATAAAGATCTCTATTATTTAGGCGGCTACGATGCTTTGCGCGGTTATGATCGCAAGACCAACAGAGGTTCTCAGATTATGCTGGGAAATATAGAATACCGATTTCCTATAAAAGAAAATCTGAATTTAAGATTGTTTGATAATATATTTAATGTCGATAGCCTTGGCGGAGTTTTATTTTTTGATTTAGGACAAAGCTGGTACGAAAGTTTTAAAAATACGGATCTTAAAAAAGATGCCGGTTTGGGTTTAAGATTTCATATTGATGTCGGTTCATTTTTAGAGAAAGTAATCGTGCGTTTAGATGTCGCCCAGGCAATAAACGAGCCTAAAGAAAAAGCTCATATTTGGTTAGGGTTTAACCATGCATTTTAATAAAATCATTACTATAATTTTATTTATTATTTTAGCCTTTTTGGTGCTATTGTTTAAATTTTCTTTTGCCCAGGATTCGGATAAATATCAAAAGTTTAGAAAAGAAATGGTCTCCCGGCAGATTAAGGCGCGGGGGATAAAAGATCCTATGGTTATAAAAGCCATGCTAAAGGTAGAAAGGCATCTCTTCATGCCGGAATATATCCGCGGCCATGCTTATAAAGACTCGGCTCTTCCTATAGGCGAAGGCCAAACTATATCCCAGCCTTATATTGTGGCGTTGATGACTGAGGCGCTGGAGTTAAGGCCTGCAGACAGGGTGCTAGAAATCGGGGCTGGCTCCGGTTATCAGGCGGCAATTTTGGCCGAAATCTCCCAGGAAGTCTATACGATTGAAATATTAGATACGTTATGTAAACGTTCAGAAGACCTGCTAAAAAAGCTAGGCTACAAGAATATTTTTGTAAAATGCGCCGATGGTTTTTTGGGCTGGCCGGAAAAATCTCCGTTTGACGCCATAATCATTACCTGCGCAGTGGATAAAATCCCCCAGCCCCTGATTGACCAGCTGGCTGAGGGCGGCAGGATGGTATTGCCTTTAGGAAACCCGGGTTATCAGGAACTTACCTTAGTGCTCAAAAAAGGCGAGAAGGCAGAACAATCATTTATCACTAATTGTATATTTGTGCCGATGACTGGAAAGCAAGTGGATAAATGAAGATAAAAATCTTTAAAGGATTTTTTAAAATAGTGTTTGTTGTCGGCTTTGGCATTTTTTTGTTTATATTTTTTCTTATGTTTCGTAATACCTCCGATTGCCGCACGCGGCTTTATTTCACGCCTCAACACTACGGATTAAGCTTCCAAAATGTAGAATTTAAGACCGAGGATGGCCTTAAATTAAAAGGCTGGTTAATCATCAATAACTACGAAAAACCAACAATAGTTATCTGCCACGGCTTCGGAACCAACCGTTCGGATGTCTTGGTATTGGCGGATTTTATTTATAAGGCAGGATATAATATCTTCTTATTTGATTTCCGCGCTCACGGAGAAAGCCAAGGATGGCATACCAGCTTTGGCTTCTTAGAGCAAAAAGACCTTAAGGCAGCGCTCGAGTTCCTAAAACAAAACCCAAATATCAAAACTAAGATATTTGGCGTTGTGGGCGTATCAATGGGCGCATCGATCGCGATTCTTACAGCAGCGCAAAACAATGATATAAAGGCGGTAGTGGCGGACAGTCCTTATTTAGACTTAGATACTTCGATTATCAGGCATGCCAAGCTTCTCCTCAAAATACCATTTAGCAGCCTGTTAGGAAAATTGGCAATTTTTTCCTATCGTTTAAGGTTCTTTACTGACAGCTCTAGAATATCTCCGCTTATAGAAATTGCCAGGATTTCTCCCCGGGCAGTATTAATTATCAGCGGCACTAATGATGAAAGGATGCCGCCGCAGGATGCCGAAAAACTATATCTTACCTGCCGCCAGCCCAAAGAGCTATTTTTGACTAATTCATCGGGCCACACCAATAGCTACTGGCAGGATAGAAAAGAATACCAAAAAAGGGTCATTGGCTTCTTTAATAAATGCCTTCCAATAAAGAATTAATCGTTTTACCTTTAGATAATAAATAATATCGTTTGGAAATTGGCGGTATTTAATCGTACTTTTTTGCTACGGGATCGGCTCCATAGATATAGGCATATAGTGTCTTGTCCAGTTGGTTTCGTTATCTTCAAGCTCTAAAAATACCGCGCTGGTGTATCCTACCAGGTCTCCCGGAGGGACATCGCCATCGGCAAATTCTGTATTATAAACGAATTTATTATATGCGCCACCCCACACGCCCCTGATAGGGCCTGGCCAGGAGTCAACATATCCGGTAGGATTGCTGCTGCTATAACAGTTGGCGCAAGGGACGCAGAGAGGGCCGGTGCAGGAAGAAAACACCCCGCCGCTAGGATTAACTGCTCCGCAGCAGCGCCTATTATACGGGTTTTCTGTTCCTGATCCGGGAAAATCTGTTTGTTCAAGAAAGACTCGCCCGCCGTAAATTTCTCTTTTAACACCGATCTCATAACCTGGCGGGTTTGCCAAGTCGCCAATTTGATCATCAGGATGGTAGACCCATCTTTCCAGGACATCGGGATTGGCTCCCCAATATCCTACCATAGCGACATCATAAACCCAGGGGTTGTCTCCAGGTGCGCCAGGGTCAGAATCTTGAGGTACCTTGTTGGGCATTTTCCCCTCATTGGTATAATACCAGTTATAGCCGGTGGTGTAATGGGGGCTAGAGGAATCGGGATAGGTAGTTTCATTTTCTGGTCGGCCCTTTCCTATCAGGGTTTCAATACAGGTGGGATTTCCCGCCGGACAATAAAAATTATGGATATTAGGAAAATCCGGATTTTTGGTGGTAAAGGGCAGACTTCCAGGATAATTCCAGTATCCGGATAAGGTGTAAACCTTTCTCCCGGAAATTGCGGCAGAGGGTTTGAAGGGTTCATTTGTAGGTTTATCATTATAGTTTCCGTGAAGATAGATATTATCTTCGCATACAGTCGTAAGGCCGCCATCCAAAATATCCCTGGCGTTGGTGAGTACAAGGGGATAGCCAGAATAGATTATGTTTTGAGTTAAGTTGGGCATTCCCTGCCCCCCTGTTTCTATGGCATTCTTTAATACCCCTATGTCAAGTTTGAGCACATATTTGGTTTCTGCGGTATTCGGATCTATAAAACTTTTCTTTTCCAGAAGCGTATCGTCTCCAATCTTGATTTCTTTTATATGTGGAAACATAGTGTACCATGCACCATTATTCCAGCCCTTTATTTTTACAAGAACATAGCCATTTGACACCTTCCGTATTATTATACCTTCGCTTTCAGCCTTTTCTTTATAAAATGCGCCCGCAATGCTTAAGGGTGCAACATGCTTTCCTCCGGAAAGGCCATCTTGCACAATATTTTCTAGGGTGGGGCCGCCGTACTCAGGCTCTGCGTCTGCCAGAAATTCCGCCCAATCCGCAGACTGATAAAAGCTGTTGAAATGGTAGACGTTTTGCCATTCCGAAGGATAATAAAACTTATTTCCGAGAAAACTATAATAATTAGGCGCTTGTAACCAACCATATTTATCCCAACTCCATAGAGATCTAGCGGAATAAAAATAACTAGGGATTTTTATTCCGTTGATAGAGGTATGCTGGCTATTAAGGTCATAGTGAAAGCATTGTGCCAAAGAAGAGCCACAGGTATAGCGGCCGAAATAGTCAGGATTATCCGGAAGGATTACAAAATTTTCCGGGGTTGTTCCCGGCGGCAGGGTTGGCGGCGGGTCATACACCTTGCCTAATTCGCGTATAGGACCGTTGTTTGCCGGATATTGCCAAAGCAGCCCTCTTAGGTTTCCCTGATTCCATCCATCGTTGTTATTACGATATTTATAATCTTCCCAGGTGGTGTTAGTAGGAGTCCTAAAAGGGTATCTCTGGCTGTAAAATACTTCATCCCAAGTATATGGCCGTGGCGGGGTTGTGCCTGGTTTTATTACTGTGCCCCCTGAAGGGGTTGTTGCAGGCGCTGACCCCGGAGAAGGAACAAAATCGTTTAGCGCATACTGAAAAAATTGCGCGGTGCTTAACTCCGAAATATTTGTTATTGTAGCTCCTCCGGAGAAATAAATATTCCCATTAGCGTGGATTGCTCCATTTCCGGCATCGTAGGTAGAGGTGCCAAAATTAAAAGAGGTAGGCGTAAAAATAAAATATCTATACAATGAACTGGGCACGTATTTGGTAACGATGAGTTTGGTTTGGCCGTTTGAGATGCCCCTAGACAGGATGACGGTTTCGCCAGGGATTTTAGGGTCAGAATATATCTTTACTTGGAATTGGTTATTCTCATTAGGGAAGCTGGAGGCGTAAACTCCTGTAGAAGTGTTTACATTTGCCAGCTTCGCTGTGGGTGGCGTGATTAGTTGCACCAGATTATACACAGGGTCTGCGCCGACTGCCTGGTGGGTTAAGAAGGCCGAGTTTAGATTCAATTCCGTAATCGCATAGTCAATGCCTCTTTCTGCTGCGTATCTGGCAGCCATTTCATTTTTGGAGATATCCGCGAATTTATGCTCATGGACAGTATAGTTAAAAAGGGCAACGCCCAAAATAATCAAGATAGTAACAGCAAAATAAGAGCTAACTAGAAGAAACCCTTGGCGTTTTTTTAGAATATATAGTCTGGACATAAAACCTCCCCTAGGCTGTATCTAAAAGCCTAATTTCTTAAATATATCGTAGAAGTTAATGGAACGTCTATAGTTTCCCCTAACAAGGTTTTGCCTTGCGCAGTAATAGTGATTCGTACTTTAGTGATGAGGTTTTCTATTTGCATGTCTTTGATATTGTTTGCGATTATCGCTATTTCATCGTCGGCAAAGGCAAGAGAGTTGAGAAGTTTTTTAAAGAAATCCAGAGGATTTTTTAAGTTTACATCGCCGCCATGTCCTGGCGGCTCAAAAGGATTTGATTTGTCTCTGGCTGCCAAACGGAAACGGCCGGCAATATAGGTATGGAAAGGATTGACATAAAAGTTATAGACCTTGACCGGCTCCTTTACCAGTTTTATGCTTTTAATTTCTTCGGGCTTGCCCTCGAAATTAAGGAGCTTATCACCGACTTTAAGCTTTCCGATTTCTATCCATTCTCCGGCCTGGTAGATCGGGTGGTTGGCGGTAACTTTTAGGTCATCGTTAATAACTAAATATTCTTTAGAGTCGTGTTCCAGGAATTTGCTTACTTTATCTTCTTTAAGGCTGTTGGTTTTTTCATCGAAGGCTAAAATTTTATCGCCGATTTTTATGTCTTCGATATTCTTATTTGAGCCATCTGCCATTAATATTGGGGTACCTGCCAAGAAGCAGGTCGGGTTTTGGCCGCAAGGATATGTTCCAGAGCAAGTCGCGCCCGCAGTCCATACCCCATCTAAATCATCCTCGCAAACAGATTGGATTGTTACGCTGCAGCAACTGGTGCCTGTACATCTACAACATTTTCCTGTGGGCGGGGGAACATATTCGGAAGGGACAAATCTTATAAGGCGGTTTCGATTTGGGGCGCTATTAGAGACAAGATAGGTTATTCGCCAGCCTTGGTGGCCTTTGGTTGTTCCATATGCGCCATATTTTATATTTCCATCTTGATAATATACTGAGTTTTCTACGGGATCTTCGGTTACAACAGGTATGCTAAATTGCAAATAATCACCTAAACAGGGATACCCTGTTAATGGCTCGTCAATGCAGTCTCCAACCTTAAAATTTTGTGCTGGGGATGCTTGGCTGAGTTCCATGGATATTTTATCTATGGCATAACGGGCCTTTTGCTGCAGGTCGACATAGGTGGCATTTTTAACCCAGGTATTTCTTCCTGTCAGCATTACGCCTATGATTATGCCTAAGAAAGATACTGCGACGAGTAACACCACTAATACCTCTATCATAGTTAGGCCCTTGTTTTTCATTCAAATCCTCCTTTAATATAATGGTGGGTAATATATTTTCTCTGACCAAACGCTGCCGGGAAGTTTTATGGTCAATTTATTTATAGGAACAGAGCAGCCGGGTGGCTTAGGAGAATCTACATCCAGGTAATGCTCGTCATAGCTGAAGAAATTGAATTCTCCTTTAGGCAGAATACTTGCCATGTCCTCCGGCCAGCCGGGATTAATTCTTTGCCTTGAGCCTTTTTGAATTATATCTGGTTGGTTCATTGTAAAATTATTAGAGGGGAGTTGTATTAGCGAGCCAACAACTTTTCTTTTATGCTTTATTACATTGTCATAAGAAGGAGGATTATTTATGTCTCCTGGATTATTGTAGTAGGACCATCTTTCCAGGGTATGTGGTAATAAATCATGGCTTATAATAGATACAACATAGGTATAATCTTTGTCTACAGGATTAGCCATATTGGCATTGCGGTTGGCATACCAGTTTCTCACGCCGGGGATAAAATCGTTCCGGTAAGGGAATTCCAAGTTATGGAATGTTATCGGCAAGGTTTCAGGGTAGTTAAACTGGTCAGAGAGAAGATAGGCAAATCCTGCCGCTATTGCAGCAGAAGGTTGCCATTCGGTAGTGTTGTAATCGCCTTTAAGGTAGATATTTTGATTTGAAACGGTGGTTAGCCCTCCTTGAGGGAGTGTTTCGGAATTGTCGAGCACTAACCCAACACCATTAGCGTACATAATTCCGTTTGGCGGCGATAATTCATTTTCAATCATTTTATCTACATATACAATTGCGACTCGATTAGTTTGAGTGCTGTTAGTGTTTTTGAATTCCTTCAATTCAAAGACTACATCTCCATTTATAATAATCTTTCCTTCGTTATTAGTCAACATAATTTCATTTCCTAATTTTACATTTAGACCATCGGCGTTGTTGTTTGTAATATATACACCATTTTTCTGCGCCTCAGATAAATAATAAAGGCTGTCAATTGTGTAAGGGTTGATTTCTTCTCCGCCTGTGCCAGATTCTTTTACAATATTCTCCAGGCCTTTAGCCTGCATTAGTTCGTTCCAGTCTTGAGGTTGCAATTTTGAGTTAGTATAGTTTACGGGTATTTCTACATTCGGAGCTCGCCAACTAAGGTCAGCCTGCATCCTCCAATACATGTTCCAGTTGTAATAACTTGAAAGCCTATTGGGTAAGTTGTTTCCGTTTATTTGGCTTATAAGTTCTTGATTTGCATATATATATGGATTTTTGTCAGGATCGATATAAGGTTGGCCGGAAGTTGGGTCCCAGTCGATATAATGTCCCGGCCTTCTGGGGTTTTCCATTAACAACCCTGCATTTTCGCCGCTTAAATGGCCGTCATTGCGGTTTCTGTAGAGATCGCCAAAAGTATCACGATACGGCTCAAGCCAGGGATCGCGTAACCAGTAGTAATACTGTTCCCAGGTTTTTCCTCCAAAATCAGGAATCACGCCTTGCGGGACGTAAGATTCAGCGAAATATCTTATAGCTTCCGGGGTGCTTAGCTCGGCAGTATTTAACAGGCGCGCATTGTCTCCGAAGATAATATCTTTATTGCTATGAATGCCTCCGCCTAAATTTGTATCCAATGAATCAAGAGTAATATAAGACAATAAAAGTTCGTTGGGAGTGAAGACAAAATAATTAACCAGATTTCTGAATTCTAGCCTGGAGCCGTATATGTTGGCGTCGCCGCCTTTAGAGTGTATGATAGTTTTCCCGGAAGCCGGGCTCATGAAACACATGACTGCAAAGCTACCGTCCTTGGCGGCATAATTGCCGTCTTCATCTATTTCGCAGGTATCATTTAGGATAACATGGGGCGGTTGGGGAGAGGGGGTAAGTATATATTCGCCTCCATTGAGTTGGGCGGTATGGGTATGCCATTCTTCTCCTTGTAAGCCCAGTTCGAATGTGGCGTATTCGATGCCTCTCATTGCTTGGTATTTCCCCTGGAGATTATAAAGATTTCTTTTGTTAATGAAATGGCCGTCGATAGTCTGCTTTACAAATGCAGCGACATATAGCGACATGACAATCGTTACGAAATAAGCGAATGGCGTAAGAAAACCTTTTTTGTTTTTAATAAGCCTAAACATTACGACTCCAGTTTAAAACCTCTCTTAATTGATTAAAGGAGCAATCTGGGTTTCGGCTTCGTAAAATACCGGTTCGCCTGCAAGCCCTGTTTTTTCTAATTGTAATTGGACAGTTATTAGTGTTTTGGTTGCATTGGCTATAAACTTAGCCTGCTTTACGTTTTCCGCGCATATAATACTTGAATTTAAAATTTGTTTTACCAGTCCGGCATATGCTTCTTTTACGCCTAAGAAATCATTGAATAATCTTCCCCACAAGTCTCCTCCGCCAGGTAGTACTTGATCGCCAGGAAGCTTAGCGTTATGCACTAACAAACCCGTGACGAAATAAGTATGCGCGGGATTAACCGTTAAATTATAAACCGTAACCCGCTCATTTTTCCTTTCAATGCTTTTAATTTCTTCGGTTTGACCTTTAAAGTTGAATAATTTATCTCCAATTTTTAGGGCGCCTATTTTTACCCACTTACCTTCATAATAGAAACGATGTTCGGGGGTGACTTTTAGAGCGCCGTTAATAATGAGATATCTTTTTGCTTTATGGATTAAAAGCTTTGTTACGGTATTTTTCTCATTCTTGCCAGTTTTTTCATTATAGGCCCAGACATTATCTCCAGGTTTAATTTGTTCAATGGGCTTTGTAGAGTCATCTGCCATAAGCACTGGCGTGCCAGCGAGAAAGCATCCGGGATTGCCTGGAGGTGGAGGTGGAGGTGGAGGTTGGCCTACTTCTACCCATTGCCAAGCATCTAAGACTAATTTATTGTTGTCATTGGCATAGATATCAAAGAAAGCATTTCTTACTGTATAGTTAATTCCTCCGCTAGAATAGTAGGCGCCGAGTTTTAAGCTACCGTAATTTGTAAATGCTGTTCCTGCGACCGCGTCATTATTGACTATAGGAACTTGAAAAGTAATTTTGTCTCCGTTGCATTGTCCAGGTGTGCATGCCGAAATTTGAATTGTGTCGGGGTCTGCTTTCTCTAGATAATTTTGTAAAAAGCTTAAAGAAATCTGGGCTTTTTGCTTTAGGCCAGAATGCATGCTATTTTGTATCATGCCCGTATTCATAATGATGAACGCGCTAAATATGACTGCCGCAACCCCCATGCCGATGCCAGCGACTACCAGTATTTCCACCAAGCTAAAAGCTTTGTTTCTCATTTTATCCTCCTCGGGTTTCTTTCTAAAAAATTAACCCATCCTTTAAAAGGATGGGTTCAACAAAAAAAACGTTGGCAGCCAGGCAGTCCCGACGTAACGTCGGGATCCTTAGCTTTGCGCCCCACCCTTTCAGATGGTTTACCTTTTTCAACGCAATCCTAATTGTCTACTAAAAGTATAACACAAAAAGGCAACTTTTCAATAATAATAGGGCTACGCAAGAAAACGCTTTCTCAGGATGTTAACAAATAGAAACCGTGATAGGATGTTTTTCTGTATCAACGCCAGCGTTATTTCTTGACTTTAAGGCGCATTTATATTACTATACCATTGCTTTTCGCAAGAAATAAGGACAAGAAGTAAAATGGTAAAATTCCGTAAAAAAATAACTACCGAAAATCCGGTTATAATGGTTGCGGCCTGGCCTGGGATGGGCAGCGTTGCCTTAAAGGCTGCCAGCTATCTTAAGGATGCGCTAAAGGCCCAGGAGATAGCTGAGCTTGAGTCAAAAGAGCTCTTCTTTCCTAATGATGCCTGGATAGATAATGGGATTCTTAAGACGCCGTCGGCTCCCGAAGGGAAATTCTATTTCTGTAAGAACAAAACCGGCAATGAAGACCTGGTTATTTTTATCGGACAGGCCCAGCCTAGCCCGGAGAAAAACCAGAAATATGTTGATGAAATCATGGAAATAGCAAAGAAGTTTAAGATTGCCCAAATTTATACCTTTGCAGCCATGCCGGCTCCGATAGATCATCTTAAGGAACCTGATGTATTGGCTGTTGCCACGGACAAAAAAATATTGGAAAATCTCAAGAAGCTTCCCACAAAAATAATGAGCTCGGGTCAGATTGGCGGCTTAAACGGTCTATTTTTAGCCATGGCAGCCCAGGCAGGATTTAACGGAGCCTGTCTTTTGGCAGAGATACCGCTTTACGCGGTCCAGATAGAAAACCCCAGGGCATCATTAGCGATTCTAGAAACACTAAGCAAATTGACCGGCATCAAAGTTGGTTTAGAGCAATTACAAGCTCAGGCAAAATTAATGCAGGAAGAAATAGAAAGATTGATTGATTATTTAAAAACTCCGGAGGAGGAGTTAAGCAGGCCCATAACCGAAGAAGAAATCGAAAAAATAAAGAATATGCTGGCAGCGCAGGAAAAATTGCCGGTTTCCGCCAAAAATAAAATTGAAGAACTTTTTTCTTTATCGAAGAATAATATAACCCGGGCCTCCGAGTTGAAGCAGGAATTAGATAAATGGGGAGTTTATAAAGAATACGAAGACAGGTTCTTGGATCTTTTTAAGAAAAAACAAAAGAAAGAAAATTAATTTTAGATGCTTAAGCAAGTAACCGCTCAACAAATCCGGAATTTAGACGATATCGCCATAAACAAATATAAGATCGATTCGCTATTTCTTATGGAAAATGCGGGAAAGGCAGTTGCCGACGAGGTAGCGCGTATCCTTATAAACAAAAAGACCAAGAAGGTCGCTATTGTTTGCGGTAAGGGAAATAACGGCGGAGATGGTTTTGTTGCCGCGCGTTACCTTCTTAATCAAGGTTTTGAGGTCAAAAATTTTTTGCTTGGGAAAGTGAAAGAAATCACAAGCGATGCCTACGCTAATTTAAATATGCTTTTGAATTTAGGGCAAAAAATTTCCGAAATCCCGGATATAAAAACATTCAATCGATATAAAAAAGATATCAGAGATTGCCAGATTGTTGTCGATGCTATTTTTGGAGTAGGCCTAAAAGGAGAGCCTGGAGGACCCGCAAAAGCCGTTATCAATTTTTTGAACCGTTCTAAAAAGAAAGTGGTTTCGGTTGATGTCCCTTCGGGATTGGATGCGACTACAGGCATTCCTTTGGGGGCTTGCGTAACAGCTGACAGGACAGTGACTTTTACTCTTGCCAAAAAAGGATTCTTTATGAACAAGGGTCCGAAGTTTATAGGAAAATTGAAAATTGTAGATATCGGCATCCCGAAGCATCTTGTTAGGGCCGCATAATTTGATGCTTCGCAGAGTTGATATCGATAAAATAGTTGAGATTCTGAGAAAAGAAGTAATGGCTTTAAGGAATCCATCGGTTTCTGAAGTAGCGCTGGACTTTAAGAATCCGTTCCATGTTTTGATCTCCTGCATATTAAGTCTGCGCACTAAAGACCAGGTAACGCGCAAGGCGGCGGAAAGATTGTTTGAACTAGCGAATAATCCTAAAGCTATGCTTAAACTTTCATTATCAAAAATACAAAAAGCAATTTATCCTGTTGGATTTTACCGCGTCAAATCCAAAAATATAAAAAATATTTGCAAAGATTTGATTATAAAATTTAAAGGCAAGGTTCCCAGCCAAATGGAAGAGCTTCTTATCCTTAAAGGGGTGGGAAGAAAAACCGCCAATTTAGTTTTGACCGAAGGATTCGGCAAGCCCGGAATATGCGTTGACACCCATGTTCACCGCATATCCAATCGTTTCGGGTATATCGCGACCAAAAATACTTTTGAAACCGAAATGGCTTTAAGAGAGAAGCTTCCTAAGAAATACTGGATAGAATATAATAATCTCTTGGTGCGCTGGGGGCAAAATATCTGTAAACCCATCGGGCCGCTTTGCGGAATTTGTAAAATAGAAAGATTTTGTTCAAAGGTAAATGTAAAAAATAGGGAAAATTAAAATGAAGCAAGATAAGATCTTATTAGGACACGGAAGCGGCGGAAAACTCATGCATGATTTGATAAAGAATCTCTTGCTAAAATATTTTAGAAATCCTTATTTGGATGAATTAACCGATGCGGCAATAATCGGATTAAAAAATAAGAGACTCGCCTTCACTACCGATTCCTTTGTCGTGAAGCCATTGTTTTTCCCCGGAGGGAATATCGGAAAGCTCGCTGTGGTCGGAACAGTAAATGATCTGGTAATGATGGGCGCAAGGCCTTTGTTTTTAAGCTGCGCTATGATTATCGAAGAAGGATTCAGTATTTCTGTTTTGGAAAGAATAGTTAAATCAATGAAGGAAGCGGCAAAAGAAGCAGGAGTTGAAATTGCTACCGGCGATTTAAAGGTTGTAGAAAAAGGCTCTTGCGACGGGATTTTTATTAATACGACAGGAATAGGAGAGGTTTTAGACAGAGTGGAATTATCAACCGCGAAAATAAAAACAGGAGACAAAATTATTATCAATGGTTCAATCGGACAGCACGGCCTGGCAGTTTTATCCGCAAGAAATGAATTAGATTTTGATTTTAAAATCAAAAGCGATTGCGCGGCATTATCTAAATTAATTTTACCCTTATTAATTGGGGATTCGGGAATAAAATTTATGCGTGATCCTACAAGGGGAGGCCTGGCTACCACGCTTAATGAAATTACCGATAAAACAAATTTAGGAATAATGTTGGATGAAGAAAGAATCCCGGTTCCGCAATCCGTAAAAGCTGGTTGCGAGATTTTAGGGCTAGATCCGCTGTATATTGCTAACGAGGGGAAAGTCGTATTGGTAGTAGAGGGATCAAAAGCAAAAAAGACTTTAGCTAAGTTAAAAAAGCTCCCTTTGGGAAAAAACGCGCAGATTATCGGAGAATTCGTGAATAAGCCTCAAAATAAAGTTTGTTTAAGAACATCCGTCGGAGGAATTCGTATCGTTGATATGCTGGCGAGTGAGATCCTGCCGCGCATTTGTTAGAAAAATGAAGACAAAACAATTCCAGCCCAGGTTTTATCGCAATTGGTTAGATGCCAAGGAATTATTCTCCAAGCGTATCGCTGTAGGGGAGTCTGATATTTTGATTTCTTCCGATGTAGATCTAGACGAAGATTTTCTAAAAGAAAGAATTTCAGATTATAGAAAGAATATTGAGAAATATATTTTATGTGAAAGAAGTTTTTCTACTTCGTTAACTCCTGTCCGCGTTTCCAAGGGCGCTCCTCTGATAGTAAAAGATATGGCGCAAGCTGCCAAAAGAACCGGAGTCGGTCCCATGGCCGCTGTTGCCGGAGCCATTGCAGATTATTTGGCCAAAGATTTAAAAGGTATGACAAAAGAATTAATTATAGAAAATGGCGGGGATATTTTCTTAAAAACTAGGGCTGAAAGGCGCGTAGGGATTTATGCCGGTAGTTCGAAATTGTCCGGAAAAATCATTCTTGAAATAGATCCTAAAAAAACACCCTTGGGAATCTGCACTTCTTCCGGCACCGTCGGGCACTCTCTAAACTTTGGTATAACCGATGCCACTGTTATTATTGCAAAATCAGCCACCTTAGCAGATGCCGCGGCAACGGCCACCTCAAATATCGTCAAAATTCCCGATGACATTAAACATGCTATCAATTTTGCAAAATCCGTAGAAGGTGTCAGCGCGGTAATGATAATTGTAAAAGATTTATTAAGCGCATGGGGAGATATAAAGATAGATAAAGCTAAACGATAACATGATGAAAAGAATTCCTGAAGCCTCCATCAATAGGTTAAATTTATATTTAAGAACGTTGAAGGAATTAGCCAAGAATGGTGAAGGAGTTACGGTATCTTCAAAACAACTTGCCGAAGAGCTAGGAATAAATTCCCATCAAGTAAGAAAAGATTTATCGTATTTCGGTAGGTTTGGTCAGCGAGGCATTGGTTATAGGGCAAAAGATTTAGTTAGTGATATCAATGAAATTCTTGGATTAAACAAAAAATGGAAGATTTGTTTATGCGGCCTGGGGAATTTGGGTTCGGCTTTAATATCTTATAAAGGCTTTAGAAAAGAAGGGCTTAATGTAGTTGCGGCATTTGAAAAAGATAAAGAAAAGATCGGAAGGAAAATTAACGGAATAGAGGTTTTCTCCGTCGATAAGATAAAAACAGTAATCAAGGAAAAAAATATTGAAATCGGGATTATCGCTGTGCCTGCCGAATCAGCGCAATGGGTAGCGAACCAACTGACCGCCGCCGGCGTAAAGGCCATTCTTAATTTCGCACCGATAAAATTACCATTTTCTAAAGAAAAAGTAAAAATCCGCAATGTAGATTTGTCAATCGAACTTGTAAATCTTACCCAATTCCTCGCAAACATTTCAAAAAAATCTTGACAAAGAAAACCTTAAGTGTTAAAAATAAATTAGTGATAAAATTTTTATAACACATTGGAAGGGAAAAAGTAAGTTAAGTTGGAAAAAATTAGAATATTAAAGGGCTTTTTAAACAAGGGCCCTTTTTTCTTTTTTAAAGGCAATTTATGAAGAAAACTATCGGTCTAACCTATGACGTAAAAGAAGAACACCAGCTTCAGGATGGCCAACCTAAGGATACTTATGCGGAATTCGATCCAAAGCACGTCATTGATAACGTCGTTGCTTCTTTAGAACAATGCGGCTACAAGGTTTTGAGGATCGGGAATGTCTATAATCTCCTCAGGCAGATCGATAATCTCGAAGTGGATATAGTTTTTAATTTGGCCGAAGGTTTGGGCAGCAGAAATCGCGAATCCCAGGTTCCGATTATTTTAGAGATGAAAGGAATCCCTTGTGTTGGTTCCGACGCGCTTACGCTCGGGCTTACCCTTGATAAGATAATGGCTAAAAAAATATTCATCTCCGAAGGAATTCCTACTCCGCGGTTTATTGAATTAAAAAGCGCTGAGGAAATCGAGAAAAATATGGATCATCTGCAGTTTCCTTTAATCGTTAAGTTGCGTTACGAAGGTTCTTCTAAAGGTTTAGACGAGGGCGCGCGCGTAGCCAATATCGACGAGCTGAAAAATAGAGTGGATAAAATTGTCAATACTTATAATCAATCTGTATTGGTAGAAGAATTTATCCGCGGCACTGAGTTTACCGTGGGGGTAATCGGCAATGAAAACCCCGAGGCCCTTCCGATTGTGCAGGTGCAGATAGACAACAAACTTGATTTGCAGGATATGTTTTACACCTTTGCCCGCATAGCATCTGATAAGTTGCAGTATATATGTCCAGCGAAGATTCCGGATAAGCTTTATAAAAAAATAGAAGATTGCGCTATCAAGGCATATAAGTCTGTAGAATGCCGGGATTTTGGACGAGTTGATTTTAGGGTCGATAGCCAAGGCAATCCCTATGTTTTGGAAATTAATCCTTTGCCGTCGTTATCCAACGAAGATGTTTTTATGACCACGGCAAAAGTATTAGGGATGACTTTTCCTGGAATGTTAGATAAGATTATAACTACTGCGCTGAAGCGGTACGGATTAAATTAAAAAGGAGATAGATTGAGCGAATCAATAACGACTACTGTCCAAGAAATTCAGTTAGTTGTCCCGCAAAGAAAAAGTTTCTTAGAATACCAACAAATCCCTCTTTGGAAAGATATTCCTCTTGAGCAATGGGAAGATTGGCATTGGCAGGTTAAGAATCGCATAAGAGACAGAGAACAGCTTTCCCAGATAATCAAGCTTACTGTCGAGGAAGAAGACGGTATTAAAAAATCCAATGGCCGCCTATCCATGGCGATTACGCCTTACTGGGCATCTTTGATGGATCCTAATGATCCCAATTGCCCGATCAGGCGCCAGGCCGTTCCTTTAAAAGAAGAATTCATGGATTCGCCGCATGAGCTGGTTGACCCTTGCGCCGAAGACAGGGATTCTCCGGTACCTGGAGGCCTTGTCCACCGTTATCCCGACAGAGTCCTTTTATTGATTACCGACCAATGCGGCATGTATTGCCGCCATTGCACCCGTCGGCGTATGGTTGGAGAAAAGAGGCAGGCCGCATTATCTTCGCAAAAACTAGATCAGGCAATAGAATATATTAAATCCAACCGCAAGGTAAGGGATGTTTTGATCTCTGGCGGGGATCCTTTTATGTTAGAGGATGAAGCATTAGAAGATGTGATTATTAAAATCCGCGCCATAGGACACGTAGAATTCTTGCGTATCGGCACGCGTCTTCCCATAAGCCTACCGCAAAGAATAACTCCGGAGTTGGTTAATATGCTTAAGAAATATGCTCCGATATGGATAAGCCTGCACGTCAATCATCCCAAAGAAATAACCAAGCGTTCCAAGATTGCCCTAGATATGCTTTCCGAGGCGGGCATGCCTTTGGGTAGCCAGACGGTTTTGCTAAAAGGTATAAACGACAGGCCTTATGTAATGAAAAAGTTGATGCACGAATTACTTAAAGTAAGGATAAGGCCGTATTATATTTATCAGTGTGACCCGGCAAAGGGCACGAGCCACTTCCGCACTCCAATTGCTGTAGGGATTAATATTATTGAGAAGTTGCGAGGCCATACTTCAGGATATGCTATTCCTACATATGTGATTGATGCACCGGGAGGAGGAGGCAAAATTCCTGTCGGGCCTAATTATGTGCTTTCTCAGGCCAAGGGAAGGTATACATTAAGAAATTACCGCGGCAAAATATATACCTACCTAGAATAGGTATCCTTAAAGCATTTTATCCGCCTTTGTCAGGATTTCGGCGAGATGTCGCCGAAAAGGCGCATTCTTTCCTTAATATATATCTATTAAATACAGATTATATACAATCAAGCTTATTGCTTTAATAAGGAGTTTTGATTATGAAGAAATGTAAAAGTTGTAACGTTCCCCTAGAGGGCATATTGGGCAAGGTAGCAAATAAATTATTTAAAGTCGAGCCTTCCAAAGACGATCCCGATACCTGTAATAAATGCGTAGAAACCAAGCCTAGGAAATATAAATGCCAGATATGCGAACGTATGATTGATGAGAGGGTCGCTTTGTCTCACGCTAAGGCTGAAGAGTACATAATCAGCCTGATCAAGAAGGAGCATCCTGAGTGGCATAAAAACAAAGAGACCTGTCAAGAGTGTTTGGAGTATTATAGGAAATTGGTTAAAGAAACAGAGATATAAAGGTCAGTTAAAGGAGGTCAAATGAAGCCTCCCGACGGTACCGTCGGGATTGGCTGAATTTGACCCCCACACCAATCGCCATAATTCTAAAAAACAAGCAATTGGTGTGGGGGTTAATTCGCGCAGACAACTTATGTCGCTGAAATAAAGAAATTAGTGCTCCATAAGTTGTGCGCTCATTAAAGGAGGGTTGATAGTGAAAGGTAAAGTTAAATGGTATAGCGATAAGAAAAACTTCGGTTTTATCACCGGAGAAGACGGGAAGGATGTCTTTGTTCATCAGTCAGTCTTGACCAGCGCCAATATTTCATCATTACAGGAGGGGCAAGAAGTAGAATTTGAAGCGAAAGACTCGCCCAAGGGTCCGCAAGTTACAAGCATAAAATTATTATGATAGTTCTGCCATAGTTATCGTTTTTTGCTATAATAGGCTTATCTTTTCGGTGTTGCTCTGCCGCAAATTCATAGAGGAAAATTCATTCTAGAATTTCTTGACCGTAGGTAGTTTTTTTCATATAATATCCTTACCTTTCTTAAGATCGGAGAAATAAAATGGACGCAAAATTAAAGCGCAATTTTATTTTAGTAGGACATGCTCAATCGGGGAAAACCTCGCTTTCAGAGAGTATCCTTGCTTTCTGCAAGGCCACTTCCCGTAAAGGTTCTGTCGCAGAGGGAAATACCGTAAGCGATTACAGCGCCGATGAGATAGAGAGAAAAATTTCTATAAGCTCAGGCTTGCTTACCTTTAAATATAATAATTACCAAATTCAGGTTATTGATGCACCCGGATATGCAGATTTTATAGGTGAGGTTATATCTAGCTCCCGGGCGGTTGATGCTGCTGTAATATTAGTAGATGCGGTTTCTGGGATAGAAGTCGGCACTGAAAAATCCTGGGAAATCCTAGATTCTTTACGGCTTCCCCGAATTTTATTTATAAATAAGATAGAGAAAGAAAACGCCAACCCCGCAGGTATAATTGCAGAAATCAAAGAACGCTTTTCTAAGAAAGCGGTCTTAATTGAGTCGCTAGATTCATCCGACCTTATAGAGGCCGTTGCCGAAACCGATGATAAATTACTGGAGAAATATCTTGAAGCTGGTTCGCTTCCCAAAGAAGAATTATTGCCCGCATTAAGAAGCGCCGTAATTAACTGTAAGCTTTATCCTATAATCCAAGGTTCTGTTGCAACCGATAAAGGAATGCAGGAATTGATGCAGGCGATCTTGGATTATTTCCCGAGTCCTTTAGAAAGGCCTCCCCTTAAAGGCAAAGATCCCAAGAATAACGAAGAAAAACAAGTTAATATATCGGAATCTAATGATTTCTGTGCTTTTGTGTTTAAGACCATTTCCGATCCTTATGTCGGCCAGCTTACCATGATAAGGATATTCTCCGGAATGTTGGCGTCCAATACCGCTTTTTACAATGTCAGTAAAGCTCTGAAAGAAAGAATTGGCCAGATTTATCTTGTGCACGGTAAAGAGCAACGAGCCGTTGAATCCGTTAATTGTGGCGACATTATCGCTATAGCCAAGCTTAAAGATACAGCCACCTCTGATTCATTGGCTACAGAACAAAACCCTATCCTTTTTGATCCGATAAAATTTCCTGAGCCCGCTATTTCATCTTCTGTAAAGCCTCGTTCCCGTCAAGACGAAGAGAGAATTTCAGCAAGTCTTGCAAAGCTGACTGTTGAGGACCCCACATTTAAGGTATCGCGAGACATTCAGACAAAAGAACAGATAATTTCCGGAATCGGAGATCTGCATCTGGACATAATGATAGGAAGATTAAAAAAACGTTTTAATGTAGAGGTTGATTTAGGGACTCCCAAGGTTGCATATAAAGAGACAATCACTAAATCAGCCAGGGTACAGGGAAAATACAAAAAGCAATCCGGAGGAAAAGGCCAATATGGGGATGTCTGGATTGAAATAGAGCCCTTGCCTAAAGGGGAAGAATTTGAATTCGTGGATAAGATTTTCGGAGGTGCGATTCCCCGTAATTTTATTCCTTCCGTAGAAAAAGGCGTAAGAAAGGCAATAGCCGAAGGAGCTATTTCCGGCAATCCTTTGGTCGGGGTCAGGGTTACTTTAGTAGATGGTTCTTATCATACCGTTGATTCTTCCGATATCGCTTTTCAGATCGCAGGAAGGATGGCGTTAAGGAAAGCAGTGCAGGAAGCCGGCGCAGTTCTCCTGGAGCCGATTATGGAAGTTGAGGTATATGTTCCAGATGAATTCATGGGCCATATTACCGGGGATTTAAATTCCCGTCGAGGAAGAATTATGGGCATGGATACAAAAGGAAAACTCCAGGTTGTCAAAGCCACAGTTCCGTTGTCCGAGATGTTTAGCTATGCCTCGGACTTACGTTCTCTTACCGGCGGAAGAGGCAGTTATTCGATGAAATTTTCCACCTATGAACAGGTTCCACAAAAAATAGCCTCCACAATTATAGCTCAGGCGCAAGCAGCTAAAAAAGAAGAACAAGAAGAATAGTTTTAGGACGCACAAGTGAAAGTAGCAATTTACGGCATTCCAGACTTTCCCCAAGGAAAGAAAAATCTTCCAGATGAGCGATTAGATAAGCTTAAAGACCTCTATCGCGCCCCCAAAATAATTTATATTTCAATAGAATTTATTGACGAATCTCGGTTGCCAGAGGCCGAAGGCATAATCTGCCTTAAAGAAAGGCGGGCAGATTTAGTTTTATTGGATTTAGAGATTGTTGAGCGCAGATTAAACCAGGTTGATGATGAGAAAGAAAAGGCGTTATTTTCTCGCTGCCAAGCAGAGCTAGAAAAAGAAAATTTCTTGAATGCAGTTAATCTTAGCCCTGAGGAGAAGGCAGTATTGGCAAATTCAGGTTTTAATACTATAAAACCAGTTTTGGTGGTTCCGAAAGATAATGCTAATGACCATAAAGCGATTTTTAAAGATGTTTATGCGTTAATGGGTTTTATTTCTTTTTATTCCGCTTGTGCCAAAGAAGTGCATGCCTGGCCGATAAGAAAAGGGACCAAGGCAGTTGAAGCCGCAGGGGCAATTCATTCTGACCTTCAGAGAGGGTTTATCAAGGCAGAAGTCGTCTCTTGCGAAGCTGTTATTAGTTCCGGCGGAATAAACCAGGCAAAGTCAGCTGGGGCATTGCATCTTGAAGATAAAGAATACATAGTAAAAGATGGGGATATGATTAATTTTCGTTTTAACATATAAATAGCTAGTTAAATTACAGATCACAATATACAAATTACAAACAATACACAATTCCAAAATTCCAATGACCAAAACCATTTTTGTTTTGGACATTTGGTAATTGTATATTGGAATTTGTTTGTTGGAATTTAAAATCAATTTATCTCGTCTAAAAGTGACGGAAATCATCAAAAAGCAGCTTAGAAGAAGGGGGAGCAATGATTAAAGTACAAAGAGCACTTATAAGCGTATCAGATAAGGCAGGCATTATTGAATTGGCTAAAGGCCTAAATGAATTAAAGGTTGAGATCCTTTCAACCGGCGGAACCGCAAAGCTTCTCAGGGAATCAGGAATCACCGTAAAAGATGTATCAGAGCATACGGGTTTTCCGGAAATGCTCGACGGGAGAGTGAAGACTTTACATCCCATGATTCACGGCGGGCTACTTGCGGTAAGAGATAATCCTGAGCATATGGAACAGCTAAAAAAACACGGAATAAAACTTATCGATATGGTCGTGGTTAATCTTTATCCTTTTGAGAAGACTGTGGCCAAGAAAAATATTGAACTTGCCGAAGCGATAGAAAATATAGATATCGGCGGGCCATCAATGCTTCGTTCCGCGGCAAAGAATTATAGAAGCGTAGCCGTAATCTGTAATCCCGCGCGTTATAAAGAAGTCTTAAACGAACTAAAAAATAATAACGGCATGCTTTCCGATACGCTGTTAAGAGATTTGGCGGTTGAAGTTTTTCAACGTACCTCGCAGTACGACGGGGCAATTTATAATTTCTTGAATAGCCGCCTTAAAACCGCTACTGCTATATCCGAAGTTCTACCCAAGGAATTAAATTTAACATTTAATAAGGTTCAGGATTTACGTTACGGAGAAAATCCTCATCAGAAAGCAGCTTTTTATGAAGATACAAAATCCAGCGGAGGTCTTCCTAAGATCAAGCAGTTGCACGGCAAAGAACTTTCTTTTAACAATATCCTGGATTTAAATGCCGCTTTGGAAATTTCTGGCGACTTCACTGAGCCGGCATCAGTTGTTATCAAACATAACAATCCTTGTGGCGTTGCTACAGCAAAAACTTTAGAGAAGGCATTTAAAGATGCTCTAGCTTGCGATAAACTTTCTGCTTTTGGTGGGATAATCGGTTTAAATAAAAAAGTGGATAATGCGACCGCTGAAGCAATCGCAAAAAGCGGATTTATGGAATGTATCATTGCGCCCGGATATGAAGAGGGGGCGCTTAAGATATTAAAGGAAAAAAGTAAGAATTTACGCATTCTGGAATTACCTTTGGACGATACGACAGAGCAGTCAGATTTTAAAAAGGTTAAAGGCGGCCTTCTTGTCCAAGATAAAGATACGAAGAAATTAGATGTTAAAGATTTAAAATGCGTTACCAAAAAGAAACCGACAAAGGCAGAACTGGATTCGCTTCTTTTTGCCTGGAAAGTTGCAAAGCATGTAAAATCCAATGCCATTGTGCTGGCAAAAGGGACTAAAACCGTCGGTATCGGTCCGGGACAGACCAGCCGCGTAGAGAGCGTAATTATTGCCACCAGAAAAGCCGGCAAACTTTCCAATGGTTCAGTGCTTGCTTCAGATGCCTTCTTCCCCAAAGAGGATGCGGTACAGCAAATTGCCAAGGCAAAGATAAAAGCTATAATCCAGCCCGGCGGTTCGATTGCCGACGAGCAAATCATCAAGGAATCCGACAAGGCGAAGATCTCTATGGTCTTTACCGGGATGAGGCATTTCAAACACTAAACTCTGCTTTAATTCAAAATAATTAACGCCAAAAGAATTTTTAATTTATTCTTGACAAATGATACTATTGTGGTATCATTATCGTGAAACCCAGACTTATGGAGCGAACGAAGTGAGCGCTCATAAGTCTAAAGGTTGAACTAACCCCCACACCAATTTTCTGTGCGTGAGGGTAAATTACAAAAATTGGTGTGGGGGTCAATTCGCAGACGCTACGCTATAACTTACGTCACCGCCTTCGGCGGGTTCCGTAAGTTATCTGCTCATTGAAGGAGGTTGGTATGTGGACAAAGAGGTATATGTTACGCGCAATTGCGCACTGTAAAGAGGGCTGCTGTAGCTTGTCCTAGACACGACAATAAACTGTCTAAATAAAAACCCGTTTATCGTAAAACAGGTTGAACGGTTGCGCTGCTAGAAACGTAAAACGTTAAACATCCAGCGTAAGAAGATAAAAAACAAACGTAACCGTATAACGAATAACGATTCCAGCCGCGCAACCGACAAACGATAAACAAAAGTCAATTTAATAAAACTTTTAATTAATATAATAAATATGAAATTAATTACCCGAGACACAGATTATGCGATAAGGGCGCTGCGCTATCTGGCAACAAACAAAGAAAGAATAGTGCCGGTGGCTGAGCTTGTAGGGAAATTAAAGATACCCAGGCCGTTTTTAAGAAAGCTTTTACAGATCCTGAATAAAGAGGGGCTCTTGGAATCTTCTAAGGGGCAAGGCGGAGGTTTTAGGCTGGTTTGTTCTCCCGGTAAGACTTATTTGGTTGATTTAATTGAGATATTTCAAGGAGATCTAAAGCTCAATGAATGCGTTTTTAAAAAGTTGATATGCCCCAATATTAAAACATGTTTATTAAGGAAAAAGTTGGTTGGAATTGAGAAATACGTTATTAAAGAATTGAGATCTATAACTTTGGCATCATTGATAGGAGAAGCGGTATGAGCAAAAGAAAGATTATCAAAATTGACGACGCAAAATGCAATGGTTGCGGCTTGTGTATCCCTAACTGCCCTGAAGGGGCTTTGCAGATAATTGACGGTAAGGCGCGCCTGATAAGCGATTTGTTCTGTGACGGGCTGGGCGCCTGTATCGGCCATTGCCCCGAAGGAGCTATTATAACCGAGGAAAGAGAGGCCGAGCCCTACAACGAAAAAAAGGTTATGGAGAATATTGTAAAACAGGGCAAAAACACCATAATCGCTCATCTTAAACACCTTAAAGAACATAATGAAACCGAATATTTCCAGCAGGCAACAGAGGTTTTAAAGAAGAAGAATATTGAGATACCACACGAAGCGATTTCTGGAGGGCATGGTCCTTTACCTTGCGGTTGTCCGGGCACAATGGTTAAAGATTTCAGCGCTGAAGATAAGGATAGTACACAAAAACAGGGGAAAACCGCCTCAATGCCATCGCAACTTCGGCAGTGGCCGGTGCAGATTAACCTAGTTCCGCCTTTTGCCCCTTATCTTAATAATGCCGATTTGCTTATAGCTGCTGATTGTGTTCCGTTTGCTTACGCGGATTTTCATAACGAACTATTAAAAGGTAAAATTTTGCTTGTTGGTTGTCCCAAGCTCGACGATATTTCCGTATATGAAGAAAAGTTTAATCAGATTTTTAAGAACAATAATGTAAAATCCCTAACTTATGTCCGGATGGAGGTGCCTTGTTGCTTTGGAATGGTTCCGGTTCTAAAGAAGGCGATAGCAGCTTCTGGCAAAGAAATTCCATTTGAGGAAATAGTCATAAGTATAAAGGGTCAAATGAAGCCCAAACTTACGGAACGTTAGTGAACATAAATTGTGGTCTCATTGAAAAGGATAAAATGATTTTTGAATGTCCAGGAGCAAGAGATTTAAAAAGGCCCAAGCCGGAAAACATAAAATGTCCTTCTTGCGGGGAAGAAGTAGAAATCTGGACAGATGAAGCCAGGGCTACCTGCCCAAAGTGCAAAAAAGTCATTACCCGTAAACAGGATTTAAGTTGCATTGAATGGTGCAAGTACGCCAAAGAGTGCGTTGGCGAAGAGATTTATAATAAATATCTGAATAATAAAAAGAAGAATTAGTCATTCTGGGCCAAAGTTGATTGTTGTTGAATAATTAACATTTTACGGTAAAATTAAGGAGGTGTCATTCCTATGGCTGAAGAACTAGCTCAAAAAAAATGCGTTCCCTGTGAAGGTGGAACTACACCCATGTCTAGCGAAGAAGCTAATCGATATATTAGCCAAGTCATGGGTTGGCAGATAATCGAGGATAAAAAAATCAAAAAAGAATTTAAGTTCAAGGATTTTAAGGGATCTTTAGATTTTGTCAACAAAGTCGGCGCTTTGGCAGAACAAGAACAGCATCATCCCAATATTACTATAATCTATAATAAGGTAAATATAACTTTGTCAACTCATGCCATAGGCGGATTGTCCCAGAACGATTTTATTATGGCAGCAAAAATTAACCAGATAGATAAGCGCAATGAAGATAATAAAAGCTAAATTAACCGGAAAGATTCAGAGAACTCCCAGCGTGGTGAGTTTTAGGCTTATTCCTCGGGAAAGGATTGATTTTGCCCCTGGTCAATTTCTCCAGGTCGTATTTGATCAGGACAATCCCAACAACAAAGATTTGAATAAATACCTTTCTTTTTCTGCTTCGCCTTCAAAAGATTATATAGAAGTGACCAAAAGGATTAGCGATAGCGACTTCTCACAGAGATTAAACAATTTCAAAATCAATGATGAAGTTTTAATAAAGGCCCCCTTGGGGAGCTGCGTGTTTAAAGATGATTACAAAAAAATAGGGTTTTTAATCGGAGGAATCGGCATTACTCCCGTAATCTCTATTATAGAATATATCGTCGAGAAGAAATTAAATACTGATGTAGTTTTATTTTATTCCAATAGAACCGAAGATGAGATCGCTTTTAAGGCAGAATTAGATGGCTGGCAGGAAGAAAATAGCAATATAAAAGTAATTCATACCGTGACCGAGTGTCAGCCAAAGGATAAAAATTGCATTTTCGGCCGGATTAGCAAAGAATTGCTACTTGAAAAGGATAAATATATAAAAGAAAGAATACTTTTTATTTTCGGACCTCCCAAAATGGTTGATGTAATGAAAGGTTTGTGTTTAGAAACAGGTTGCAAAGGAGAGAATTTAAAAACCGAAAGTTTTATAGGTTATTAAGGAGAATATTATGCCAGCAATCCAAATTTATAAAGATATATATTGGGTAGGCGCCATTGATTGGAATGTAAGAAGTTTTCATGGCCATACCTATTCGACAAAAAGAGGCACAACCTACAATGCATATTTAATAATGGATGAGAAAATTGCTTTGGTCGATACTGTCTACGGGCCGTTTAGCGATGAAATGATAGAGCGCATTAAAGAGATAGTTGATCCGCAGAAAATTGATTATATCATTGCTAATCACGTCGAGACGGATCATTCCGGGGCTTTGCCCGCTATCAAGAAAATAGCCAAAAACGCAAAGATTATTTGTTCCGCCAAGTGTAAAGACGGCCTTTCGCGGCATTACTACGGAAATTGGGATTACCAAATTGTTAAGACCGGCGATACCTTAAAATTAGGTAAGAAGACTTTAAGTTTTCTTGAAGCGCCGATGATCCACTGGCCGGACAGCATGTTTACATATTTGGTCGAAGACCAGATTCTTATGCCTAATGATGCCTTTGGCCAGCATTACGCCACATCCAAAAGATTTGACGACGAGGTTAATCAATTTGAGCTTATGGATGAAGCGGCAAAATATTATGCAAATATTTTGATTCCATTAGGTTCACTAATCTTGAAAAAAATCCAGGAAGTGCAAAAGATGAACATTCCCATAAAGATGATTGCCCCAAGCCACGGCATTATCTGGAGAAAAGATCCGGCAAAAATCATCAATGCCTATATTGATTGGGCGAGCAATAAAACTAAGCCGAAAGCCGTGGTAGTTTTTGAAACAATGTGGGGAGCAACGGAGAAGATGGCAAGAAAGATTACCGAAGGCGTAACCGATGCCGGCATCGAGGTAAAACTTTTTGATCTTAACCAAACCGACAGGACCGAGATAATCAAGGAGATGCTGGATGCTAAAGGTTATCTGATTGGTTGTTCAACTCATGACAACGATATGCTTCCTAATATGGGCGGATTTTTAACGTTCTTAAAAGGATTGAAGCCCAAAAATAGAATAGCTGCAGCCTTTGGCTCTTATGGATGGGCCGGAGGAGCAGTCAAGGGCATAGAAGAAGCCATCAAAGAATCCGGGGTAGAACTGGCTCAGCCTTCGATTTCTGCCAGGTATGTTCCGGACGAAAATGAGTTAAAGAATTGTTATGAATTCGGCAAAGAATTTGCCAAGAAGATAAAATAGGAAGGGGTGGTGAAATGGATAAATACCGTTGCACTGTTTGCAGTTATATTTATGATCCCAAGATAGGTGATCCGGATAATGGTGTCAAGCCGGGAACGCCATTTGAGAATTTGCCTGCGGATTGGGTTTGTCCCGAATGCGGAGTGGGTAAAGATATGTTTGAAAAAGTAAGTGAGGTCTAGACTTATGGAGCCTTGAGGCGACATAACTTATGTCGTCATTTAAAAAAGGAGGAGTAATATGAGTAGTTCAGCAGGTATTAAAAAAGAGTTAGCAAAGATGTTAAACCAGGCGCTTGAATTAGAGCATCAGGCAAGAATTCAGTATCTAGCGCACGCAGAGCTTTTAAAAGGTATTAACGCAGAACCGGTAATTGAGAGGCTCAAAGAAATTGCTTCCGATGAACAGAAACATGAGGGGATATTTCGTAATCTGGTAGCCAGTTATTTAGATGAAGAACCCTCTATGGGTATAGCCCCGACGCACAAGGCAAAAGATACCAAGAAAATCCTGGAAGTGAATCTTGCTGGCGAAAAAGAGGCAATAGATTTCTACAAGAAGATTTATCAAAAGGTAATTGAAAACAGAACCGCTTTACAATATGAATTTGAAACCTTAGAACATGAAATTCGCCACGTAATAATTGATGAGCAAGAGCACGTAACCGAATTGAATGTATTGCTGGGAATATAAGCGAATCTTTATCTCGAGATTTTTTAATAACTATGAAGAAATTAGATAGCGGAATAGTGGCGTTTTTCCGAAACCAGGGCTTTGTCATTGTTTCTACTATTGACGAAGATAGCAGCATACATAATTCCTGCAAGGGAATAGTCAGAATAGACTCAAAAGGCTTGGTCTATCTTTTTGACCTTTATAAGGCCAAGACATTTCAAAACCTAAAAAATAATTCGACTATAAGCCTTACGGCAGTAGATGAACATAAATTCCAAGGTTATTGTTTGAAAGGCAGGGCAAAAATAGTAGAAACCGAAAGTCTTGGATCTGATATTCTGGCATTGTGGGATGACAAGATAACCAGCCGCGCAACAAAAAGGGTAATAAAGAATATCCACGAAGAGAAAGGCAGTTCTAATCATCCGGAGATTTTGTTGCCCAAGCCGGAATATCTGATTGTTGTGCAGGTAGAAGAGATTATTAATCTTACGCCTGGGAAAATAGAGGAGGCCAAATGACCCCTGCTGTTTCGCTTTGTGAAGCGAAACAAAGCGGCAGGGGAAATTTGACCCTTGACAATTTGCTTCACCGACAGACATTTCAAATTGTCAAGGGTTTAATTCGCACAAACAAAGAAGTGTTTCAAAGAAGATTGATTTATGTCGTCCTGTGGACTCCATAAATCAAGTGTTCATTAAAGGAGGTAGCTATGAAAGGTTACGTATGTAAAGTCTGCGGGTTTATTTCCATAGACGGCGCCGCTCCGGAGAAATGCCCTGTTTGCGGTGCGCCGCAAAAGGCTTTTGAAGAGAAGCAAGATGCCATAAAGACAGTCAAAGACGAAGAAAAGTTGAGCGAGAAACATACTCCGGTAATTACGGTAGTCAAAAAATGCGGCCTTATTCCCGAAGGCTGCTCCGACGTGCATGTTAGGATAGGCGCGGTCATACATCCGATGTTAGCCGAACATTACATTACGGATATTGATTTCTATATCGATAATAAATTTCTAGCAAGGACAATATTGACTCCTGAAAAACTGAATCCAGCAGCGGCATTGCATCTTAAAGTAGCGACCGGCAAGATTTCCGTGGTAGAACACTGCAATATTCATGGCGCCTGGATAGCAGAGCAGAACCTATAATATAAGGAGGTACAATGGCAAATATTTTTTCTGGCGCCGAGATAGTCATGATGGGTATCCAGATTGAAAAAAACGGCAGAGATTTTTATAATACATTGATTCCTCAGTCTCAAAACCAGAAGGCAAAAGATCTTTATAAGTTTTTAGCTTCTGAAGAGGAAAGGCATATCCTTGCTTTCCAGGGTATATTAGATAGCTTAGAAGATTCTCAAACTGCTGAGTCTTACCCTGGAGAATATATTTCTTACATGAAGAATTTGTCAGCAGAATATGTTTTTACGCAAGAAGATAGAGGCGAGGCACTAGCCAAGAGCACCAAGAGCGATAAGGAAGCAGTGGATTTCGGGATTAGGTTTGAGAAAGATTCGATACTCTTTTACGAGGCAATGAAGAAATCGATACCTGAGGCGCATCACAAGATAGTTGACCAGCTGATATTGCAGGAGGCTTCTCATCTTAAAAAACTATCAGACCTAAAGAATGCTTTGGCTTCCTGAAGAAAGCCATTGTCATAAAAATAGAAGTCTCTGCAGTTATGTGGAGGCTTTATTGTTTTAAGATAAAGTTTTTTCACGGCGAATAATTATGGAACTAAACCAATTTCCTTTAAGAATAGAAATTACCAATAAATGTAATCTTAAATGCGATTACTGCTTGAGCCTGACTAGCTGTTATTATCGCAATAGGCCAGAGACAGATTTTGCGGCAGTAAAGAAATTTATTAAGTTTTTAAAGATAAGAGCTCTATTTTTATTGGGCGGAGAGGTTTGTTTTTACCATAAGATGAAAGAATTGGCAAAATATTGCCTGGATCATAAAGTCGGCATAGGAATCGTTACAAACGGCACAATATTAGATAAATACAAAGAGCTATCCAAGATAAACAAGAATATTAGTTATCTTGTTTCTTATAATGAAGAGGGTCATCCCAGAAGGCTTGAATTATGCGATAAGTTCATAAAAGAGATGAATGTCAATTCAATAAACATCTTGGTTAATAAAAATAATCTTAATACCATTATCAAACGGGTAGAGAGATTCCATAGATTAAAAAAAATAAGGCTAATTAAGATTTTCTCCGACGAAAGAACCAACAAAGGCAGCTACGACAGGCTCTTTGAATCTTTGGCTTCAAAATACAAAAAGGTCTATATCCACGATTACTCGCTTATGAAAGGCTGTTTGGAGAAGGTAGAAGATATAAAGGGGCTAAGGGTCCGTTGCGATAATCCATTGTCTTTAAAAGGAAACAGTATAAGTTTCTGTAAAAATATTGAATATTTCGGCATGGATATTACCGAAATAGACTTTAGCAAGAAATATAATCGTGATCGACTCAAAGATAAATTTTTGCGCTTCCAAAAAACGATAAACAGCGGAAAGGTAAGATACTGCAAAAGATGCAGGTTTAAGAGTTATATAACCAGGGACGAATTAGTGGCTCAATGGGTCATCAATAATTTAAGGAAGCACAAGAAATATCAGATTTTAAAGAAAATGTTCAATAGAAAAGCAAGATGGGCTTGCTAAGTTGAGGTTATTTAGATGAAAAAAACTCAGTTGATAAGCATATGGCTGCTTCCTGTTGTGGTAATCGGCGGGATTTTTTATCCTTTATTAGGATATTTGGTATTGGCGATGATGGTATTTTTTTTAACGTTTTCATTTTTTAAAGGCCGATATTGGTGCTGGAATCTTTGTCCACGCGGAGCATTTTTAGATATAGTAATATCGAAGGCGAGTCTTAAAAAACCTATTCCTAAAATTTTTATGAAGCAATGGTTTCGCTGGCTCATTTTTGTCTTGCTTATGTGTTTTGTGGCGGTACGAACTATCCGCACTGGAGGAAATTTAATCGCCATCGGAGCGGTTTTTGTTGGCATGTGTATTTTGACTACTATAATTTCAATTATTTTAGGAATATCTACCAGACACAGAAGTTGGTGCGCGATTTGTCCCATGGGGACTTTACAGGAAAGCATAGGTAAAATAAAAACTTCGAAGCAGGAATAAATGGCTTGTAAATGACTTTTACATATGGTATAAAAAAAGAGGTGAAATAAAATGGAACAAGATTACAGAGAGCCAGTTTATACAATAGGAATTGTCGCCAAGAAGCTGAGTGTTTGTCCGGCTACCCTCCGTATCTGGGAAAGAAAGAAGTTGATCAAACCCACGCGCCTGGGCAAAAACCGGTTTTATTCTCAGTGCGATTTAGATCGGCTGGAACGGATTAAAGAGATGCTTCAAAAGAAGCATATAAATATAGAAGGCGCTAGAAAGATTATGGAGACTACTCGTTGCTGGGAGATAAAAAATTGTAAACCAAAACAAAGGGATTCTTGTCCGGTATTTATCAAATACGGAAACGCCTAAAATTTTTTTATCCGCTATATATAAATATAGTTAGCATATAATATAAAAATAGTATTGACATATAGAGATTTTTATGTTAGAATTCATTTATCTTTTTAATAGTTTTTTTAATAATGGAGGTTATAGATGTTCCAGAGGACTACCGAGGCAAGGATAAGCAAGGCAATTATAAAAGAATTCAGCGGCTGGCTGCAGGATTATATAATTTCAGATGTTATCGTGGTCGGCGGAGGCCCTAGCGGCCTCGTTGCAGCGCGTGAATTAGCAAAAAACAAATTCAAAGTATTGGTCATCGAAAGCAATAATTATATCGGCGGAGGTTTTTGGATCGGCGGATATTTAATGAATACGTTGACTTTTAGGGCGCCAGCACAAGAGGTTCTAGAAGAGTTAGATATCCCTTATAAAGAAGCAGAGGATGGTTTGTTCGTCGCTGATGGCCCTCACGCTTGTTCGAAGCTTATTGCCGCTGCCTGCGATGCAGGAGTAAAAATCTTAAATATGACCAAATTTGATGATGTAGTGCTTAGAAATAAAAAAGTAGAAGGAGCGGTTATTAATTGGACGCCGGTATCGGCCTTGCCCAGGCAGATTACCTGTGTCGATCCAATTTCATTAGAGTCCCAAGTCGTTATTGACGCCACCGGCCACGATGCGTTTGTTTGTAAAGCTCTGGAAAGAAGAGGTATTATTAAATTAAAAGATTTTGGGGCTATGGATGTTAATTCTTCGGAAGATTTAGTAGTAGAAAACACAGGAGAAGTTTATCCAGGTTTGGTTGTGACGGGAATGGCAGTCTCCACCGTTTATGGGATTCCGCGCATGGGCCCGACTTTTGCAGGAATGCTTTTTTCAGGAAGAAAGGCTGCGCAAGAAGCTGGGAAAATACTTGCTAAAAATAAAATGAATTCCGAATCTATGATGATGCAGGAGCAGATGACGGCCTGACGGGAATGAAAGGTCTTTAAAGCCTCTCGTCCCAGAATTGAGGCTTAGGGGACGAGAGGCTTTTTGTTTTTATGGGAAAGGTAATTTCTAAAATAGGAGGTAAACATGACAAAAATAGCCAACGACATAACCAAATTAATCGGTAATACTGGTATAGCCCTGGCTTTTGTATGTACAGATAAAGATTATAAATATGCTTGAGACCATGACCCTCGAGCGCCGAGCACGCATTCTAAACATTGAATAACAAATTGGGCGGGGAGAAACTTTTAGTTTCTCCCCGCCCAGAAAACGAAAGGAGAAGTACAATGAGCAAGATTGATAACCAATTAAAAGTTGAAACACTCGCTTTGCATGGCGGACAGGAGCCCGACCCAACAACCGGCTCACGGGTCGTTCCTATTTATCAGACTACGTCATATCAGTTTAAAAGCACGGAACATGCGGCTAATCTTTTTGGATTGAAGGAGTTCGGTAACATCTACACCAGAATTATGAATCCAACGCAGGACGTTTTCGAAAAGCGAGTAGCGGCATTGGACGGCGGAGTCGGGGCACTTGCCACTTCTAGCGGTCAGGCCGCGATGACGCTGGCACTACTTAATATAGCCCAGGCGGGAGATGAGATTGTTTCCGCCGACAATCTTTACGGCGGTACGTATAATCTTTTTCACTATACTTTTCCGCGTTTAGGCGTAAAGGTGAAATTTGTGCCTTCGAACGATCCGGATGCATTAAGGGAAGCCATAACTGCAAAAACCAAGGCAGTGTTTGCTGAATCCATTGGTAATCCTAAACTGGATGTTGCGGATTTGGAAGGGATCTCTAAAGTCGCCCACAAAAGTGGGATTCCTTTTGTCTTGGATAATACGGTGTCTCCTTATTTATTGAGGCCGTTTGATTTTGGTGTGGACATCATCGTGTATTCCGCCACCAAATTCATCGGCGGACATGGCACGAGTATTGGCGGAGTAATTGTCGACTCTGGAAAGTTTGACTGGGATAACGGAAAATTCCCGCTTATCTCTGAACCGGATCCAAGCTATCATGGAATCGACTTTATTGAAGCGCTTAAGCCGTTAGGAAACATCGCCTTTATTATCAAGGCCAGGGTTACTTTGTTGAGGGATTTAGGTCCAGCCATTTCTCCTTTTAATGCTTTCTTGTTTTTGCAGGGCTTGGAGACATTACATCTTAGAATGCCGCGACATTCTGAAAATGCGCTTGCAGCAGCTAAATATCTCAAAAAACATCCTAAAGTCAGTTGGGTTAATTATCCTGGGCTTGATGATAGTCCTGAGAAAGACAGGGTAAAGAAGTATCTGCCCAAGGGAGCTGGTGCCATTTTGGGCTTTGGTATTAGGGGAAGATTAGAGGCGGGAAGAAAATTTATTGATTCGCTTCAGTTAATATCGCATCTTGCTAATGTCGGAGACGCAAAGAGTCTCGCTATTCATCCCGCGACCACGACGCACCAGCAGCTATCTGCCGAAGAGCAGTTGTCAACCGGTGTTACGCCGGATTTTATTCGGTTGTCAATAGGTCTCGAACACATTGATGATATTATAGCCGATATAGAGCAGGCTTTAGACAAGACATAAGGAGGATAATGATGGCAAAGATATATTCAGATATTACAAAGACAATAGGCAACACCCCACTTGTAAAGCTTAATCGCATTGCCGATGGACTCGAGGCTACGGTCGTTGCAAAGATAGAATCTTTTAATCCGCTTTCGAGCGTTAAGGATCGTATCGGCATTGCGATGATTGAGGATGCAGAAAAAAAAGGATTGCTTAAAAAAGGTAACGTGATTATTGAGCCGACGAGCGGTAATACAGGGATTGCTCTTGCATTTGTGGCTGCAGCCAAAGGCTACAAATTGATTTTGACCATGCCCGAGACAATGAGTATCGAACGCAGGCAGCTGCTTAAGATTTTTGGCGCGGATCTTGTGTTGACCGAAGGCGCAAAAGGAATGAAGGGCGCGGTGGAGAAAGCTGAAGAATTGACAAAATCCACCCCCAGCAGTTTTATGCCGCAGCAGTTCAATAATCTCGCCAATCCAGAGGTCCATCGTAAGACCACGGCCGAAGAAATATGGAGAGATACTGACGGAAAAGTTGATATTCTGGTTTCTGGAGTCGGTACCGGTGGGACAATCACCGGTGTATCCGAAGTGATTAAAAAAAGAAAACCGGAGTTTAAAGCTATAGCGGTTGAGCCCGAGGCTAGCCCGGTTTTATCTGGAGGAAAACCAGGACCGCATAAAATTCAAGGGATAGGAGCCGGTTTTGTCCCTCAGGTTTTAAACAGGGTTATAGTGGATGAGGTTATCCAAGTTTCTAATGAGAATGCTGGCGAGGCCACTCGGCAACTAGCAAAGTTAGAAGGAATTCTTGCTGGCATTTCGAGTGGAGCAGCTTTATGGGCAGCATTAGAAGTGGCAAAGAGAAAAGAGAATAAAGGTAAGCTGATAGTGGTAGTTCTTCCAGATACTGGAGAAAGATATCTTACCACCTGGCTTTTCCAAGAGGTAACATTATGAAGAATGAAAAGATATTGACAAGAGAGGATAGCGTAGGCATTGTCGAAACAAAATATTTTACCTTCGATAATATCGCGCTTGAGCATGGTGATAAATTTGGCCCGATCACTCTAGCCTATGAGATTTACGGTGAATTAAACAAGGAGAAGTCAAATGCTATCCTTATTCTTCATGCCCTTTCCGGTGATGCGCATGCGGCTGGTGTTCATGAAGGGAAAAATAATCCGGGCTGGTGGGATTCCATGATAGGCTCAACTAAAGCCTTTGACACTGATAAGTATTTTGTAATTTGTTCCAATGTTTTGGGCGGATGTAAAGGCTCTACTGGTCCTTCTAGTCTGAATCCTAAAACAAGTAATCCTTACGCTCTTGATTTTCCGCAAATATCGATCAATGATATGGTCGATGCCCAAAAGCGCCTTATTGATTATTTAGGTATAGAAAAATTGTTAACGGTGGTGGGCGGTTCAATGGGGGGTATGCAGGTTTTGTCGTGGTTGATTAAATATCCAGAGAGAATTCGCAGTATTATACCTATTGCTACGGCCGTCAAGCATTCTCCTCAGCAAATCGCATTCAATGAAGTAGGAAGACAGGCGATTATGGCTGACCCTAATTGGAAATCGGGAAATTATTATGGAGCAGCTCTGCCGGCGAAAGGCCTTGCTGTAGCAAGAATGATCGGACATATAACATATATGAGCGACGTATCAATGGCTGAGAAATTCGGAAGGGCCAAGAAAAATGGTGCACAGCCTTTTAAATTTACTGCCGATTTCGAAGTAGAGGGATACTTACGTTACCGGGGCGATAATTTTGTAAAACGCTTCGACGCCAATTCCTACCTTTATATTACTAAAGCGCTGGATAATTTCGATGCCTCGGGTGGAAGACCATTCCATGAAGTTTTAGAAGGGATAAGGACAAAAGCTCTGGTTATCGCTTTTAAATCTGATTGGCTATATCCTGCATACCAAGCCAAAGAAATAGTTAAAGCGTTTAAACTTTCTGGCATAGAAGCGTCTTATTGCGAGATTGACTCTACGTATGGTCATGATGCATTTCTTCTTGAGATCGAAGAGGAAACACATCTAATTAAGCATTTCTTAAAAAAAATATTTTATAAATACGAGGTGACAGGTGATTATCAAATATAGCCAGATTAGATTGGATCACAGAGTCATATTAGGATTAATTCGAGCCCATGCTTCGGTTTTAGATTTAGGCTGTGGCGGCGGCGAGCTTCTCTATCTTTTGATAAAGGAAAAAAATGTGCGTGGCCAGGGTATCGAGATAGACGAGCAGGAAATATACAAATGTGTGGCAAAAGGCTTAAATGTTTTTCACGGCGATATTGATAGCGGTCTTTCGGAGTATAAGGATAAATCATTTGATTACATAATACTGAACCAGAGCCTGCAGCAGGTTAATCATCTGGAAAATGTGCTTAAAGATGCCCTCCGCGCAGGGAAAAAGGTAATTGTAGGGTTTCCTAATTTCGCCTACTATAAAGGACGGCTTCAGATATTTTTTCAAGGCAAGACTCCGGTAACAGGCTCTTTGCCTTATCAATGGTACGAAACGCCTAATTTGCACTTCTTGAGTATATCCGATTTTATATCCTATTGCCGCCTTAAAAAAATCAAAATTGAGCAGAGCTTTTATCTAAACGAGAGAAGAAAAATTATATTATTTCCGAATTTGTTCGCGCAGGCAGGTATATTTTTGATATCTGGCGAGAAGAATCAGCCAGAAAAGATTTGAAGATAATCTCATAAATATTTACTCATAAGCATTGACAATAAAATCGATCTTAAAGATGATTTTAAAAGTTCGTTTTTGGTTTTGTAAGCACAAAATGGTCAAAGGGATTTTTGGCCAAGAGTCCTGAAAATATTGCTTGCATATTCGGCTCCATTGGAGTAAATATATTGCTGTGAACAAGTTAAGACTATAGGAGAAATATGGCAAAAAGACAAGTTTATATGGATCATAATGCGACCACGCCGCTCCATCCCGAGGTTAAAAAGGTAATGATAAAGGCCTTGGAGGATTTTGGCAACCCTTCCAGCCTTCATGCTTTCGGCAGGCACACAAGAAAACTTGTCGAGGAAGCACGGGAAAATGTAGCTACGTTTCTGGGCGCTAAAGCTGAGGAAATTATCTTTGTGGGTAGCGGCACAGAAGCAAATAATACGGTGCTATCAATTTTTGCCTGCCCGTCAAAAAAGTGCAATTTTCACGGTAAAGCCGCTGCAGAGATAGTTACAACCAGCATAGAGCACCCCTGTATTTTGGAAGCTGCTAAATGCCTAGAGGATAGAGGATTCAAAGTTTTATATCTTAGCGTTGATCGTTACGGTAAAGTCAATATAGAACAGCTAAAAGATATGATGAAGGATAATGTGGGCTTGGTTTCCGTAATGATGGCAAATAATGAAATAGGTACAATCCAGGATGTCAAGACTATTGCCGATATCGTACATAAAAAAGGCGTATTGTTTCATACCGATGCTGTTCAGGCGGTCGGTAAAATTCCCATAAATGTGCGGGACTTGGATGTTGATTTCTTAACGCTTTCCGCTCATAAAATATATGGGCCAAAAGGGATAGGCGCTTTGTATATCAAAAAAGGGATCCCTTTTTGTCCTTTAATTCGCGGAGGCCATCAGGAACAGGGTAGGCGCGCCGGGACAGAGAACACACTCGGAATTATCGGTTTGGGCGAAGCAGTGCAAATGCGCGAAAAAGAAATGAAAGAAGAAGAAAAACGCCTGCTTAAATTTAAAGCGGTTCTTAGGAAGGGTATTGAAGATAATATCAAAGATATATCATTTAATGGCCATCCTACAGATTGTCTAGCTAGCACTCTCAACGTATCTTTTGAGGGCGCGGAAGGCGAAGCAATTTTGTTATATCTGGACTTGGAAGGCATTGCTGTTTCTACTGGTTCTGCTTGCGCCTCGGGTTCACTCGATCCTTCGCATGTGCTTTTAGCCACAGGAATTTCCGCTGAGCGTGCTCACGGCTCCATACGTTTTAGCATGGGTAGAGAAAACACAATGCAAGATGTGGAATACGTGATAGATAAGCTCCCAGAAGTTATCAGGAGAATAAGAGGCATGTCTACAGCATATACAAAAAAGGTCAGAAAACAATGATTAAAGACGAGTGGGTCTATTCTGAGAAATTAAAAGAGCATTTTATGAATCCTAAAAATGTTCTTCGGGATGAAAAGGTAGATGAGTACGACGGAAAAGGTATAGTCGGAAATCTTAAGTGCGGCGACGAGATGATGATGGTTATCAAGGTAGATAAGAAAAATAATACTATTTCCGAGTGCAAATGGAAGACCTACGGATGCGCCAGCGCCATCGCCAGCACCTCAATTCTTTCGGAAATGGTTAAAGGCATGACGCTGGATAAGGCATATCATGTTTCCCCTAAAGACGTGGCAAAAGAGCTCGGGGGTTTGCCTGAGCATAAGATTCACTGTTCTGTTTTGGGAGATAAGGCGCTTCGCGCCGCCATCAATGATTATTATCTGCGCAATAACATGCCCCAGAAGATAGAAACAGAGAAGGCTAGGATTATCTGTCAGTGTATGAATGTTACTGATAAGGAAATCGAACACGCCGTACTTGAAGGAGTACGTACGTACTTAGAGCTTCAGGAGCATACCAAATTAGGCACAGTCTGCGGCCAGTGCAAAGACGAAGCCACCCGCCTGATGAATGAGTATATACAGAAGCATTTCGGAAAATAAATATGGTATACTTTATAATAGAAGATGAGGAATTAGGATGAGAAAAGTATGTTTTATAATTATGATTTTATTCATTACTATTAGCTTGATTGCAGTAGCCACTGTACCAATTTCTTCCGATGATTGCCAAGATGGATGCTCTTGTTGTGGCAGTTCCTGCAGTTGCACAGTTAAAACATGCTTTTCAAATTGGCAACCAGTACTTTCTATCCAAACAGGAAATATGCTTCCCAGGCCGGTTTTTAATAGTTTTTTATCTAATAAATTAAATTTTATCTCCTCCTACGAGATAGTTCGCCGCATTTTTCATCCACCCAGAGTCATTTCATTATCAGACATTGTATAAGTTATAATCAATTCATTTAAATTAAAGGAGAAGTCAATGAGAAAAACTTTAATTATTTTGCTTTTGTTATCAGCTTTTGTCTTCTCAAGTTGCGTTTCCTATGCCAAGGTTGGCTGTTGTATGAAGGCCAAATGCGCCTGTTCCGAGGGGGCATGCTGTATTGAAGGAAAATGCACCTGTGAAGGCGGCTGTTGTAAGGATGGCAAGTGTCTCTGTGCGGAAAAAGGATGCACAGAAGGATGCGCCTGCTCAAAAACATAACCGCTGCTTGAGGCATGCGTTTTTCAAGATGGGGGGCGGCGAAATCGCCGCCCCCCATTTTTTACTTTTTAGCTTTAATTGACAAATTATCTTTGACGCCTTATAATCAAGTAGCATTCCAATTCATTTTCTTCATTATTTTAACCTAACTACCTAAAATGAACTTTAAAGAAGCACAAGATTATCTTCATTCCTTCGTCAATTACGAGACCAAGGTTGAATTTCCTTACAAAGAAAGCTTTAAATTAGAAAGGATACAAGATTTTCTTAAGTCGCTAGGTAATCCCCAAAATGCTATAAAATCCATCCATATTGCCGGGACCAAAGGAAAGGGTTCGACTTGCGCCTATGTAGCAAATATTTTAAAAGAAGCAGGATTTATAACCGGACTTTATACCTCACCGCACCTTAATTCCTTCCGGGAAAGGATTAGAATTCTTGATAGCAGCGTTCAGGACCAAAACCCTGAGCCGTATTTTTCAGGCATGATTTCTGAAGATGACGTTTGTGTCTACGTTGAGAAATTAAAAACAGCCGCCGATCAATTCAATGAAAAATCGCAGTGGGATAAACTGAGCTTTTTTGAGGTTTATACCGCTTTGGCGTTTTTATATTTTAAAGATAAAAATGTTGATTTTGTAGTTTTAGAAACCGGATTAGGCGGCAGACTAGACGCAACTAATACAACCGATCCTTTGGTCTGCGCGATCACGCCGATAAGTTTTGAGCATACCCAAAAATTAGGCAATACTTTGGAGGCGATCGCGAAGGAAAAAGCAGGAATAATTAAAAATAAAAATCAGGTTGTAGTAAGCGCTATTCAGCCAGATGAAGCTTTGAAAGCCATTAAAAAACGTTGCCAAGAATTTGATGCCAAGTTATATGTCGTAGGCAAAGACATTTTTTTTGAAGAGCTATTTTCCGATATCAATGGCCAGGTTTTCAATTATTTTGATAGTTTTAGCGAATACACCAATTTAAGAACTGGATTATTAGGTCGACATCAACTGATTAATGCCGCTACCGCTATTGGGATAGTCGATGCTTTAAGATTGTTCAATTTCATTGTGCCAGCTGAGGCGATTAAGAAGGGTTTGGAGACGACTTTTTGGCCCGGCAGATTTGAAGTTATCGATAAGGATCCTTTTGTTATTCTCGACGGGGCACAGAATTCCGCTTCGGCAGAAGCATTAAAAAATACCATAAAAAAGATATTTGGCGAACAGAAAACAACTTTAATCCTGGGCATTTCTCAAGATAAGGATTTAAAAGGCGTTTGTAAAGCCTTAGAGCCGATAGCAAAAACGGTTATCCTTACTAAGGCTGACAATCCGCGGGCAAGCGAGCCAAAGAATCTTTTGGGATTTTTCTCAGAAAACCAAGATATCAAAACAACCTCAGGTGTAAAAGAGGCGCTGGAATTATCTAAAGCTATTTCTTTAGAAAATGATATAATACTGGTCACCGGTTCACTATTCGTAGTGGGCGAGGCAAGAGATTTATGGTCAAGAAAGATAAAACAATAAATACCTTTAAGTTAGGATTAAACGATACTATCGCCGCGGTTTCAACGCCTTTGGGGCAGGCCGGTATCGGCATTGTGCGTTTAAGCGGGAAAGATTCTTTGTCTATCGTAGATAAGATCTTTGTCTCTAAAGAAAAATCAAAGCCCTCGAAATTTAGAACTTATACCACGCATTATGGATGGATTTGTGAAAATGGCAAAGGAAGGATTATTGATGAGGTTATCCTGACTGTAATGCGCTCACCCAAAAGCTACACCAAAGAAGATATCGTGGAGATAAATTGCCACAGTGGGCTCATACCGCTTAAAAAAATATTGGAAGTAGTAGTTAAGTTGGGGGCGCGGCTTGCCGAACCGGGAGAATTTACCCGCCGGGCATTTATTAACGGCCGTATTGATTTGACTCAGGCAGAGGCGGTGTTGGATATAATCAATGCCAAGACAGATTCAGCCTTGGAAATCGGGGTAAGCCAGCTAAAGGGTGAGCTTTCTAAGAAAATAGAACAAATAAGAAATGAATTAGTCGAAGTCCTAGCTTACTTAGAAGCGGGAATAGATTTTCCCGAAGAAGATATTGATAAGTTATCTTTAAAACAGCAAGCTAAACATTTGGAAATGGCGAAAAGAAATATTGAGAGTTTATTAGAATCATCCGAGCAAGGTAAGATTATGCGCGAAGGAATTGATGTGGTGATTTGCGGTAAGCCAAACGTAGGAAAGTCATCTTTGTTAAATACTTTGATAAAAGAAGAGAAGGCAATCGTTACACATATTCCGGGGACAACCCGCGATATCGTAGAGGAAGTCATAAATTTGAAAGGCATTCCTTTGCGATTTGTTGATACCGCAGGAATTATCGAGCCCAAGGATCTGGTTGAAAAAGAAGCAATCAAACGCAGCCACCAGCAGCTGGAAAATTGCGATTTGGCGCTTTTTGTTTTGGATAATCACGAAAAAATATCCAATCAAGATAAAAGCCTTATTAACAAACTCAAAGGGAAAAACATAATCATTGTAATTAATAAGATTGATTTGTCTTCAAAAATAAACATAAAAACATTGAAATCATTGGCTAAAAATTCTACAATAGTAAAAATCTCGGCATTGCAGAAGCTGGGTATAAAAAATCTGGAAGAGGCAATTATCAAAAACGTCTGGCAAGGAAAATTCAAAATCAACAAAGGAGTTTTTTTAAGCAACATTCGGCATATTCATGCCTTAAGAAATGCTTTGGTCCAAATCGACAAGACAATAGAATTAATTCTTAAAAGATTTTCTGCTGAGTTTATTTGCTTGGAATTAACTTCGGCAGTTAAAGAACTCGATTCCGTGACTGGAAAGACAATAGAGAAAGATTTATTAGATAGGATTTTTTCGGAATTTTGCATTGGGAAATAAATGAGGACATAAGTTATGGAGCACTGTTAGTATTCAAGCGACATAACTTATATGTCCGAATTTACCCCCACACCAATTTTTTGGTGTTGAGGGGTACGAGAATTGGTGTGGGGGTTCAATTCGCAGACGGCCTTTCGGCCTACGATTTACGTCGTTTGTGCTCCGTAAATCGTCTGCTCATTGAAGGAGGTATAATGGATAAGAAAAAAATCGAAAATGCGGTAAAGATGATTTTAGAAGCCATCGGAGAAAATCCTAAAAGGCACGATTTACAAGAGACTCCCAAAAGGGTAGCCGAGATGTATGAAGAGATCTTTGCGGGAGTGCATCAGGATCCTAAAAAGGAACTGGAGGTAGTTTTAGACCAGAAACATAACGAGATAATTCTTCTTAAAGGCATTCCTCTATATTCTGTGTGCGAGCATCATTTGCTTCCTTTTATCGGAAGAGCCCATGTGGCGTATATCCCAAAAGGCGGAAGAGTGACCGGTTTAAGCAAAATCGCCAGAGTCGTCGATGTCTTAGCCAAAAGGCCGCAGGTCCAGGAGAGGCTTACTTCCCAGATCGCCGAGATAATTATGTCGAAACTAAAACCTTTAGGAGTTATGGTGGTGTTGGAAGCAGAGCATTTATGCATGTCTATGCGCGGAGTAAAAAAACCCGGGACAATGACCGTGACTTCGGCGGTAAGAGGAATCTTTAAGGAAAACCAAAAGACGCGTTCAGAGACTTTAGCGTTAATTAAATCCTAAGATGATTCACAAAGCTAAAACCTTTATAAAAAGTTTTAAATTTGCCGCAAGCGGGCTGATTAATATTTTAAAAACAGAACGCAATGCCAGGATAATTTTTATCTTGGGTGCTATTGCAATAATATTGGGAATCCATTTTAAGATTTCAACGACGGAGTTTCTAATTATAATTTTGACCATAGGCATGGTATTTATGGCAGAGATATTTAATACCATGGTCGAAGAAACCCATAATTTATTCTCGGAAGAATTTGATCCCAAAATTAAAATGATAAAAGATATGGCTGCCGGCGCGGTATTGGTTTCGGCAATTATATCTTTGGTTGTGGGTTATTTTATCTTTATTAAACGATTACTACCATAACAAAGGAGAGGACATGATAGAAAGAAGCGAATTTAAAGGCAAGCCTTTAATTGTCTTAAAAAGAAGCGAAGACGATCAATATCCGTTTTCATTCGGCATAAGCAAGGCCAAGTTGATAGTTGAGAATATCGAAGAGATAAAGAAATTTGTCCAAGAGAATTCGGGCGAATAAAGAATCCGATTTAAGCAAATTTAAAAGGGCTGGATTTTCGTCCAGCCCACTTGGTTTTCTTTCTCATTTTTACCTTGCCACAAAATTCAAGTAGAAAATAAGATATTAAGTAGTTTTTACTCTCTTTCAGCCTCTTTTAATAATTTACTTAGTGGCGTGTTTAGTGCTTTTGCGATCTTATAAGCTACCCCAATACCCACATCTACCTTCGCCAATTCAATTGAACTAACATAGGTACGATGAATATTCGCTAGCTCAGCAAAATCCTCCTGAGATAAATTGAGCTTATGGCGTCTTCTTCTAATTGCCATTCCAAATTCTTGACTAAACTTTTTTGTATTGACTTCCTTACCCATGAAATGTATAATCCCATATTGTAGAGTATTTATCTACAGACGATAGTCTACAAAAAATGTTTGCCAAATTTTTACAGAAAGGAGGTGGTATCTGTTTAGAGGAGGTGATTTTTTTATTATGGGCAAAGACAGAATTTGTTTGTTTTGATATTTTAAAAAGGAGGGAAAAGTGAAAAAAATCTGGTATATAGTAGTAGTCATGATGGTTATGACTATTTTTTCTGTAGCTAGTGCAGCGCCAGTTGGCAATCCTGCAAAACCGATTTTAGAAAAAGGTGACACCCCTTTTAAAGTTGGGGCCGAGCTTGATTTTGTTACTGAAAGAGAATTAGATTATTCAGATGAAGATATAGCTATAGAAAATTTAAACTCATATATGGGAAAAATTTCATACGCCATGGCAGATAAAGTAGAGGTTTTTTGTCTTCTTGGTGCAGCCGAAGGAGAATTTAGCGAAAAATACACGGGAGTTGATCTGAAGTATGATACTGAAACCGCATTTTCTTGGGGATTAGGTGCGACAGCTTTTCTATATGAATTTGATAATGGTATTAGAGTTGGTTTAGATGGTAGATATCGCCAAGCAGAGCCGGATATTGATAAAGTTACTTTAAACGGAGTAAGTTATTCTCCCGGAGAAGCAGGCATTTCTGATTTTAGTGCTGAATATAGAGAATGGCAAGTAGCTTTAGGGTTATCTAAGGAAATAGGGCAGTTTGTTCCTTATGGTGGAATTAAATATAGCGATGTTGAAACATCAATGCAAGCTACAATTTCAGGGACAACTTATAAGACTGATGATATAAATAGCGATGACGTGGTCGGAATTTTTGTTGGTTGCGATTTTCTTCCTACAAAAAATCTTTCAATTGGTGTTGAGGGCAGATTCATCGATGAAACTGCCTTTACAGTTAGTATGAATTACAGGTTTTAGAAAACGATAGATAGAATTTAAACCTTTAAATTTCTTTTTCAATTTTAAGCTCGAAAGCCGATTGGCGGTTTTGGCTTTGCCTTTGGCGGTTCCAGGAGTTGCTTTATCGCCTGAAAAACAATAGTAAATTGCTTATCGTATTTTTTCTCCATTTGTTCGATTTTTCGTTTGAGATCAGCATTGGTTAATAACATCAGTTTCAACTGAATAAATGCCCGCATAATCTGGATGTTCACCCTTATGGCTCTTTTACTATGTAGCACACCCGAGAGCATAGCAACGCCCTGTTCAGTAAAAGCATAAGGAGACTTGCGGGTGCCGCCCCAACTTGATGTGCCATTTTGGCACATCAAGTTTCTAAACTCATCTTTAGTCAGCTGGAACATAAAATCTTCTGGGAATCTATCAATATTGCGTTTTACTTGACGACTTAATTGTCTAGTATCTACCTCATAAAGTTTTGCGAGGTCCCTATCTAACATTACTCTTTTGCCGCGTATAAATAAAATCTTCGCAGCAATGATTTCTAATGAAATAATATTTGACATCATAACCACCTTTCTAAGTAGCAACTGTTGAATGTTTTAATGGATTGAACCGGTCCAGATTGTGATTAATCCATCTTTTAAACTGGTGCCAATTTGGCACCAGTTCAGCTCTGAAAGATGCTCTATATCGATGGTATCACATTTTGTGATACCAGGCATTTTCGTTTTGAGGTCACAATTTGTGATTTCCAGCCGGACTCAAAACCACAAATTCCTATCAAGACTGCGATACTGAATTGCCTCAGAGATATGTTCTACCAAAATATTTTCCGAACCTGCCAAATCCGCAATCGTGCGGGATATCTTTAGGATTTTATCATATGCCCGCGCGGAAAACCCCAATTCGTTTATCGCCATTTTAAGCAGTTGTTTGGCTTCATCATTAATTGTGCAATGTTTTTTAATCTGGCGGTGGTTCATTTGGGAATTAGAATATACATTACCCAAGAACCTATCGCGTTGGATCTGGCGCGCCTGGTTTACGCGGGATTTGATTATAGCTGAGGGCTCAGCTGCCTGCTCGCTTACCAATTCTTTATAAGCCAAAGATGCAACTTCAACATGCAGATCAATTCTGTCTAAAAGCGGACCGGAGATTTTGGAAAGGTACTGATTGATTTTTGTAGGCGTACAGCGGCATTGTCTTTTGGAGTCGGTAAAGAATCCGCACGGGCAGGGGTTCATTGCCGCAACTAACATAAATTTTGTAGGAAATTTCAAAGACTTGGTAGCGCGCGATACTGTCACAAATCCGTCTTCCAGAGGCTGTCTTAAAGCTTCGAGTACGTCGCGATGGAATTCAGGTAGTTCGTCTAAGAATAATACGCCGTTATGGGCCAGGCTTATCTCTCCGGGTTTCGGGTTTGATCCTCCTCCCACAAGCGCAATATCAGAGCAGGTATGGTGCGGAGTTCTAAATGGGCGGTTAGCGATAATCCCGGATTTAGCCGGCACCAATCCCAATATAGAATGAATTTTAGTTGTCTCCAGGGATTCCTCAAGACTCATATCCGGGATTATAGTCGGGATTCGGCTGGCTAGCATAGTCTTGCCGCTTCCCGGTGGGCCTATCATCAGGACATTGTGAGCGCCTGCTGCGGCAACTTCCAAAGCGCGCTTGACATGAATCTGGCCTTTCACTTCGGAGAAATCTACTTCGTAATTACGAGATTCTTTTAAAATCTCTTCGGCATCGACCTTTACAGGCTTAATGCAATCACGTTCGTGCAGAAAGCAGACAACCTCTTGCAAGGTCTTTACCGGGTATACGTTTATATTCTTTACTATCGCTGCTTCCAACGAGTTTGCTTGAGGCAGTATGAGGGAATCAAATTGTGTTTTATGGAGCGCTAGGGCGATAGGAAGGCTACCTTTGACAGGTCTTATGCTACCATCCAATGCTAATTCTCCCAAGATGATGAGATCATCCAATTTTTCTTGATTAATTTGTTTTGTAGCAGCAAGTATGCCTATGGCGATGGCGAGATCAAAGACAGGGCCTTCTTTTTTGATGTCTGCCGGAGCAAGGCTTACCGTAACCCGGTCAGCAGGATAATTATATCCGCTATTCTTAATCGCGCTCCTCACGCGTTCACGGCTTTCTTTTACCGCGTTATCCGGCAGCCCGACAATTACAAAGCTAGGTAGGCCTCGGGTTATGTCTACTTCAATCTCAACAGGAAAGCCTTCTAGCCCAGATAGACCAAAACTATAGCATTTTGATAACATAGTGTTTTTTATATTAACGGGCTGGATAAGGAGATTTGTTGCTTTGAATATTCCTGAAGAGGGTTTACGATTTTGCTACTAGAGGCAGCAACAAAAAACTTGCCTTTTTAACGAGCTGTATTATAATATGGGGTAAGCTTAACACGTTTTTTGTGTTAAGTCAAGCCCAATTATTCTACTTCGCATAAGAAATGTGAAAATAATGGTATATGCTTCGTAGAATATTCTCATCGGAATAATTCTCCCCTGCCTGCCGGCAGGCAGGGAAGCCTATACCGGTGTTTCCTATTAGTAAGGCGAAGGAGAATAAGAAAGGACCAATAAATGAAAAAGTTTTTTACTACCCTTTTTGTCATTTTGATCGTAGCCTTCGCGGTTTTTTCCTTTTTTAGGTATTTTTATTTGCTCAAGATTAATTATAGCTTGGAACTTAAATTAAGGGAAATAAACGATAAAATAGTCGAGTTAGATACCACGAAAAAGAATTTGGAGACGGTTTTAGACAAGAAAAAAGAAGAATATCTCAAACTTTCTAAAGAAAACCAGGATCTATTAGTAAAGCTCCAGGAAACGGAAACAAAGTTGAATGAGAAAAATTCCGAGCTAGAAGATTTCAAGAAAGAATCCCAATCCGCCAAAACAAATTTAGAAAATTTAATAAATGAATATGCTAAATTAAAAGAAGAGATAGCTTTGCTGCAGCAGGAGAAGGACACGTTGCAATCCAGGTATGATTCCTTGCCGGAGTTAAGGGAGGCATACGATATTTTGAAAAAGAGGCTGCGCGAGGCTAAATTGGCAGAGCGAAAATCCAAGGTTAGCAATATAGATACAGAAGATGGCAACAAAGGTTATTTGCTTTGGAAGGGCGAGCCTACCTTAGAGCGGAAAGTTAAAATCGAAGTAGCTCCCATTACAGAATAAATGGAACATTTTATTTTACCTTTACTAAAAAACAAAATTCTTTGGATAACTTTATCTGCCTGGTTTATCGCCCAGACAATTAAGGTTTTTCTGGGTGTAGTCAGGGAGAAAAAATTTAATTTTAGATGGTTTATCGGTACGGGAGGTATGCCTTCAAGCCACGCTGCGGGAGTGAGCGCTTTTGCTACCACTTGTGGTTTCAATGTCGGGTTTGATACAGCAATATTCGCTGGGGCCGTAGTTTTTGCTATCGTTACGATGTTCGATGCCCAGGGTGTGCGGCGTTCTACCGGACAGCAGGCAGAGATATTAAATAAGATAATGGATGATATATACTGGCGTGGCAAGATTGATGAGAGCCGTTTAAAGGAACTTATAGGCCATACGCCGATAGAGGTTATTGTAGGCTCCGTTTTAGGGATATTAATTGCTTTGTCTCTTCAATAAGCAAAGGAGAATATGAAGAATTTAAAAATTATTATAATTCCAGTGGCTGCTTTTATTTTGCTACTTGTTTTAGTCGCGCTTATTGTTAAAAACAAAGGTTCTAGGGAATCAGGCATATCCGCTAGTTTCGCTTCTGAGCTGAATTCCCAGGCAGATAATCTTACCAAAGAAGGAAAGCTCATTGAAGCGCAGGAGATATACAAAAAGATAGTAACAGATTCTCCAGATTTTAAAGATATCGCTCAAGTTGAGAAAAAACTTCAAGATTTGAATATGCTAGTACTCTTTTCCCGGCTGGAAACTCCCCAAACGACATTATATGAGGTAAAATCGGGGGATTCGCTAGCAAAGATCGCCAAGAAATTTAACACTACCGCTGAGTTTATCAAGAAATCCAACGGTATTTCCTCGGATGTAATAAAAGCCGGAGAAAAATTGAGAATTTGGTCCGGGAAATTTTCCTGCGTCGTTGATAAATCGCAAAACACGCTTATCCTCAAGTCTAACGATGACGTAGTAAAGGTTTATCTCGTCTCTACGGGGGCCGATAATCATACTCCCGTGGGGATTTATAAGATAATAAATAAATTAGTCAATCCTCCTTGGTATAAAGAAGGCGCAGCGGTACCTATACCCCCTGAAAGCCCAGAGAATATTTTAGGAACTCGCTGGATGGGTTTTGATATTCCAGAATACGGTATCCACGGCACAACCGAACCCGAATCTATCGGGAAGCAAGCCACGAAAGGTTGTGTGCGTATGCTAAATAAAGACGTAGAAGAACTTTATTCTATCTTACCTGTTGGCACGGAAGTGACCATAATCGACTAATCAAATCTTAAAATAATAATATGCACGGTTTAGATTTTGAAAAACCAATAATTGAATTAGAAAAAAAGATTCAGGAATTAAAATCTTTTACTTCTAATAAAAAGATAGATTTAGGTTCTGAGATAAAGAATCTAGAGGATAAGCTTTCCAAATTAAGAAAAGATATATATGGCAGCCTCTCCGCCTGGCAGAGAGTCCAGATAGCCAGGCATCCCAAAAGGCCTTACACCCAAGACTATATAAATATGTTAATGACCGATTTTATTGAACTTCATGGCGACAGGCTTTTTTACGACGACCAAGCTATCGTCGGGGGAGTGGCAAAGTTGAATGGCAACAAAATCATGATTATGGGCCATCAAAAAGGACGGGATACCAAGGAGAATTTAAAGCGTAATTTTGGTTGCGCGCATCCC
>Ga0194125_10000197_pt1 | contig 94425 bp, 81 predicted proteins | sample TA2KigC250mmetaG_FD_148626 | JGI IMG/M metagenome (GOLD analysis project Ga0194125, IMG submission 148626) | Freshwater microbial communities from Lake Tanganyika, Tanzania - TA2015034 Kigoma Deep Cast 250m | ecosystem: Environmental > Aquatic > Freshwater > Lake | place: Tanzania: Lake...
TGTTCCGTTCAATCCGCTCCAAAAATCCGATCACAGGGTCTCTGATGGACAGACTTTGCGCTGTCATACTAATAACAATGTACCGGTTGAGGTGTTATAATCAACAGGGATGCAGCCTGAAGGCATCCTGAGGGATGTTCGATGAGTGAGAAGAAGATCAGCGAATCAACTCCGGAAATCGGGCATGCGGTTGACCAAAGCATGACCACCGAGGAATCACATCGGATGGTGCTGGCCGCGCTCAAGGTGGAGAGCAGGCCGAAGAAAATGACGTATGAGGAATTCCTCGTCTGGGCAGACGAAGATACCCTGGCAGAATGGGTGAGTGGCGAGGTGATTATGACCAGTCCAGCGAGTTTACGTCATCAAGAAATCAGTGTATTCCTTGGGACCGTTTTGCGCGCCTTTGTCGAAGCACATGATTTAGGAAAAGTCATCGTTGCGCCGTTTCAGATGAAAGTGGGCGAATCGGGCCGCGAGCCGGATTTGATCTTCGTTGCCGAGACGCACCGAGAGCGATTGAAGGAGACCTACCTCGATGGCCCCGCCGATCTGGCAGTCGAGATCATCTCACCCGAAAGCGGCGACCGCGACCGGGGGGAGAAGTTCTATGAATACGAAGCCGTCGGCATCCCTGAATACTGGTTGATTGACCCCCAGCGCGAGCAGGCGGAGTTCTATCAGCTTGACGAGAAAGGGCACTACCAGTTGATCCGCCCGGATGAAGAGGGGGTGTATATCTCGAAGATACTCACCGGACTAAGTTTGCCGCTAGCCTGGTTGTGGCAGCCTCCGAAAACCCTCGATGCTTTGAAATATTTACAATTGATTTGAGCGGCGATGAAGCTTTTATTTATCGCCGACGGCCGCTCGCAGATCGCCCTCAACTGGATGCGCTACTTCATCGAAGGCGGGTACGAAGTGCACCTGGCTTCGATCTATCTCTGTCGCCCGGATCTCGATCTGGCCTCGCTGACTGTCATCCCGGTGGCGTTCAGCGGGGTGGTGGGGGATGCTGAACAGGGGAGCATGGGGGCTGGGATGAAGGGGAAGATTGTGCGCAAGTTGGCGACCCCGGCGGTGCGGACGTGGCTGCGTCATCGTTTCGTGCCGCGCAGTCTGCCAAAGGCCGCCGAGAATCTCCAATCTCTAATCTCCAATCTCCAACCCGATTTGATCCACGCCATGCGCATTCCTTATGAAGGGATGTTGTCGGCCTTAGCCCTGAGCGGCGTCTCGACTGCGGATTTCGACAGGCTCAATCCTCCGCTCGACGCGCGGTTATTGGTATCTGTTTGGGGCAACGATTTTACCCTCCATGCCCCGGCCACTCGGGCGCTGGCGCGCCTCACTCGGTTGACGCTGGCGCGCGCCGATGCGCTGCACACCGACTGCCAGAACGATATGCGTCTGGCGCGAGAGTGGGGCTTCTCGGCGGAAAAGCCCGCCATCACAATGCCCGGCGCGGGCGGCATTCAGCGCGACCTTTTCTTTCCCGTGGATGAGCCGCCGGAGCCGGTGGTCATCAACCCGCGTGGGCTGCGCGCCTATGTGCGCAACGATACCTTCTTTCAGGCTGTGCCGCGCGTTTTGGAGAGTCTGCCCGGGGCGCGGTTCATTTGCCCGGCGATGCAGAATCAGCCCGAAGCCGAGTCCTGGGCGTCCCGTTTGGGTGCAGGAGAATCGTTGAGCCTGCTGCCGCGCCTTAGGCGCGATCAAATGGCAGATACGTATCGTCAGGCGCAGGTTGTCTTATCGATTACCGAGCATGATGGCACACCGAACTCGCTGCTCGAAGCCCTGGCTTGCGGCTGCTTACCGATCGCGGGCGACATCCCCTCTTTGCGAGAGTGGATCACCCCCGGTGTGAACGGCCTGCTGGTTGATCCCGCCGATCCACAGGCTTTGGCAGATGCCATTCTGACTGCTTTAGGGGATGCTGAACTGCGGGCGCGGGCACGCGAGATCAACCTGCACCTGATTGGCGAGCGCGCCGAATATCGAAAAGTGATGGGGGCAGCAGAGAGATTTTATATGGAGTTAATCGGCGCCGGGGTTTAGGTATTTATCCCAGGCGGTCTCGAAATGCGCCTGGACTTCGGGGTTCGCAAGAATGTCAGCGAATTGGTTGAGCCAGTTACGGATGTAATCTGGGTCGAGTTTTTCCCTTTGCCTATAAATAACCCCTTCGATGTCGAAGATATCTTGGGGACGGCCTGCGACAGCCTTGTGGATAATGAGGTCTTCTGGAGAACAGATGAGGACAGCTTTTCCCGGTTCCAGTTCATAGTTTCTGGCGCGGTTGAACACTTCATCTTCGTAGCCGGGGAGGGCAAGAGAAATATCTACATCAATACCATTGCTGGCCGTTACTAGAATTAATCGGGATTTTCGAGCGAGAGCGAGGGGATTGTCTGTCCGTGATGGGAAGCGCGTCGTGATGAGGTGAACAAGAGGTTCGCATCCTTCCTCAAGTGAGGCGGCGATTGTCAAGTCAACGTCTCTGGTGAATCTTTGATCGCCCCATGCGGTTGCAGCAATACCACCAATGATTGCGTATGTGATATTGTGTTGCTCCAAAAACTGGTGAAGTTCCCAGGCTGCCTCAAAACGCGGGTTCATAGCCGTATTCCAATGCGAGCATTTCTATTGCCTGGCGGACTTTCAAGTGGTGTTTCACGCTGAAATCTGCAAGGCGAGATTTTTCTTCAGCGGTCATTTCAGGTATGCCCATATTGAGGTCGTTGAAAAGTTGTTTGGCCTCATCATCGGTCATTGTTCGCAGCCGTTTGCGCCGTTCAGTCTCGGTGATGCGGTTGACTTCGGCGTAACCGCGTAAGGTTTGTAACACGATTTCCTTATCCAGCTTGGTCATGTTCACCTCCGAATATGCCGCACCGAATCCTCTACTCGTAATTATTGCAGTGGACTCCTCCGATTCAATTTTATCACGCCTGCGGGCGGCTTTTACGCCAGACGGCGTAGCGGGAAGTGAAGTGCACCCATGGAGCGGATTGGATCAGCCGGGGGTGGATGGCTTGCCTGAGGGCTGCTCTCAAACTTTCAGAGTCATGGAAAGGGGGCAAGAAGAGCGAACCGCGCCCCACTTCGAAGGCGGCGTGGGCGTCCGAGCCGCAGGTGCCGGGCAGGTTGTGCTGGTGAGCGAATTTTTGCGCCTGCCAATTAGACCCGGGCCAGAGATTACGCGCATTGAATATTTCTATAGCGTCTATGCAGGGCAGGATGTCGAGCAGCGTTTCGAGTTTCCAGGACCCCGAACGCGCTTTGTCGAAGGGATGTGAGACGCTGATGAAGGCATTTTGTTTTTCGAGCAGTTCGATCGTCGCCATGGGCGTCAGGCCCAGGGGGATTTCCTTTTCGAGGAAGATGGCTAACAGCTCCCCTTCTGTTGTGCGGATTTCCTCGCCGACGATCACGCGCTCGGCATCGAGTTCCCTCGCCCGCAAAGCTCCCGCGATGGTGTTGTGATCGGCGACTACAACTCGTTCGACTCCTCTTCGTCGGCAGGCGGCCAGCAGCTCTTCAGGGCTGGTCAAACTATCGGGGGAGGCGATGGTGTGAACGTGGAAGTCGGTCAGCAGGTAGGGGAGTGATTGGGGATTGGGGATTGGGGAATGCTTCATAGTTATCCCGCCCGATTCCTGCCCGATTGCCTTGTCTTTAATCACCTGTTTCTGAGCAATAATGCCAACCCGATTGCGCCGGCTGCCAGGATAGTCAACCCCGCCACAGCTTGAATGACGGTCTTTGGTTCCAAACCAGGCATCACCACCTCGCCATTGCCGTAATTCTTGAACATCTGCCCCCACTTTGTCTCCAGGGCGCTCTCGACGCGTTTGCGGCCCACGAAGGGGTACCAATAGACATTGTGATAGAAATTGCTGGCGAAATAAGCCCAGGGAACGATCGGGCTGCGAAGGAGCGGCTTCTCGACGAAATGCAACCAGCCATGATAGATCATCTTCTGGCCGCGGCTGGCGAAAGTGTCTTCCTGGACGAAATGCCAATCCGGTTCGCGCTCGATGTCGTAACCGACGATCTCGATCTGGCGCGGGTTGCCGACGCCCAGGCCCATCTCGTGGGCCAGGCGGATGAAGCGCAGGCTCAGGGGGTCGAAGCCCTGCAATTTAGCAGAGACCGCATCAATGGCCACCTGATCCGCCGAGGCCAGCAGGATGTCCTTCTCGTGCCAGCGCATCGCCCGCGGGCCAGGCCCATCCCCGGCGAAGGTGCCATCCATCACGGCGAAAATCCCCGGGTGGATCTCCTGCTGGATGGTCAACAGGTCAACCAGCGTGTCATGGATCACCGAATGCGTCCAGTGGCGGTGACGGTGCAGCAGTCCGCCGAAAGCGTTTTTCATTGCTCCGGTGATGGTGGTGAATACATGGGTTTTAACGGTGGGCATATGGAGGATATTCATGCCGATCAACGCTTTTGGGATATGGACCCCCTCGGGGAACACCTTGTCCAGCACCAGGAACGGACGACTTTTAGGGTGGTACTCGACCCAATCGAAATCCTGCTCGTAGAGGTACAAACAGGGCACCTCGTTTTTGTCGGTGACGAATTTGTGCTTGTTATTGCGCTCGCCATCGGCGGTGTCCACCACGACGGTATCGTTGTGCACGCCGACCAGATCGTCGTAGCCGGCATCCTTGAGCGTTTTGATCACGCCCTCGAGCTGCCACGGCGTCGTCGAGCAGGCCGGATACCAGGTCTGCCAGGAGATATTGATTTTCAAGCCGGTGCGGTTGCTCTTGGGGAGAGCCGCCTCGAAACCCGCCTTTTGCATGACATCTCGTATGTCATCGAAGATGGTTTCGGGTGAAGTTTTTACGACGGCAACTTTTCCGTAGCCGGGGAATGGTGCCATTTTTGCCTCCAGACTTTCGTTGTTTTTTCAGTGGACTCTTATAGTATATAGTATAATGAAATTACCTTGGTACTACTTGGCTAATCCTCGTGGTATTTAAGCACATCATCTGGTATTTGGCAAATGGTTTTATTGGAAGCGGCGTAGGACAGGATGACATCCTGTCCCACGGAGGTGAGAGTGTAGGAAGCCAATGAGCAAGATCATGCCTGAGATAACTGCTTTCTGAAAGGTCTATGGCGGGGATAAAGTCATACTTTTCCAGGATACCTGTTCAGGTATTCTTGTTTAGTATCGTTTCGATATACATCTTCCTTGTCCTTCCGCGCCCGGTAGAAAATGTATACGATATCGAAGTCGGTGATGGGATCGCTTACCTGGCCTACGGCGAGCAGGGGATCGTTGCGGTAGATATTTCCGATAAAGAGAATTTCAACGAAGTAGGGGTTTTCGACACGCTTGGATCAGCCCGGGGCATGGCCTTGGCGGGGACTGATCTCTATGTGGCGGATGGGAGCAATGGCCTGGTGATCCTGGATGTCTCTAATCCGGCTGATATGAAACAGAAGTGGTATCTTGGCGACCTGGAAGACGCGCGGGATATCGCCATATCGGGCAATTACGCCTATATCGTTGATGGCGTGAAGGGTCTCCACAGTTTGAGGATCAATCCCTATCCGCCTGACAGCGCGGTGAAATCTCTCGGGCTGACCGGTGAAAAGGGATCGGGGTTCACCCGCATTTTGATCTCTGGGAAAAAGATCTATACGATCGGAGCAGGTCAGCATGTATATTTCTACGAGATCGTGGATGACGATCCCGCACGCCTCACGAATATCGCCGCGGTAGATACTGGCTCAGCCATCCAAGATTTTGCCGTATGGGAATCGCGCCTGTACCTGGTCACGGAGGAAAAGGACCTGGTCTGGATAAGGAATCCAAATGCTGAGACAGAAGCAGTAGATGGTGAATATTCGAGCGATGATGTTGTTTTTTCCAGCCTGACGATCTATGGCGATTACGCGTTTGTGGGCGTCCCAGAGCGCGGCGTGGTCATGTATGATATTTCCAATGTAGACCACATCACACAGGTTTCCTCCAACGAAGATATCGAGGATGATAACATCAAGCAGCCCACAAAACTGATCTATTATGATGCCGGGATTGGTGAAGGTGGCTATCTGTACGTAGGGGATGGGGAAAAAGGTTTCAAGGCGGTGCGGATCGAATATGGGTCCAAAATCCCTGGCGAGGGCGGGGAAGTGTCAGGCAGCGTAGAAGATATCGCTGTTTCCGGTAAATATATCTATCTGGCCAGTTGCGAGCAAGGGATTCAGGTGGCCGAATTGGGGGAAGAAAAGAATGTCCTTGACCGGGGCGAATTCAAAGAGTTGCCCGGTTGCGCCGTTTCCGTTGCAGTGACCAAAGGCTGGTTGCTGGCAACCTACCAGGAAAGGGGCCTACGGGTTTATAGCCTCGATGTTGTTGTGTCGCCAAAACAAGTCGGCGATATCGAGACTTCCGGAGCGGCCAATGATGTCGCTATCAAGGATGAATACGCCTTTGTCGCCGATGGCCAAAGCGGATTGCAAGTGATTGATTGGGACGCCCTCATCAACCAGATTGTAGCGAATGTGAACCTCGATGACGATGACGATGGCAAAGCGGCGGATGCTCAAGGGATCTTCGTCCTGGGCGATTATGCTTATATTGCAATTGGAGATGAGGGCCTGGCTATCGTAGATATCAAGGAACCGGTAAATCCGCGATTGGTTTCGACGCATGAAGTAGGTTTCTTCGCGCGAGCGGTTTCCGTACAGGATTTCCCTTTCGACGATAAAGAACGCTTCTACGCCTATGTCGTTGGCGGAGAAGAAGATGGAGGTTCAGGGCTGCAAGTGATTGATGTGACCGATCCGGCTAATCCCAGTGATTATGGGTCTCCCCTAGATGTCTCACAGCCCGCGGTTGATGTGCTTGTCGAGGGACGTTATCTTTTCCTGCTCCAGTCAAGCGCAGGGTTGAGGCTCTTTACGATTGACGCCCCCGACTCTCTCGCCGAGACCCGCTTGGAGGAACAGGCTGGCGAGTATTCGAACCTCGCTTTCCATGACAAATATATCTATATTGGGAAGAAACGGGATGGCTTCGAAGCCCTCACATTCGAAAACGGACAGATCGTAGACAAAATGGTATTCGTTGGAGGGAGGATCGTCGAGGACCTGGAGGTGCTAGAAAACTATGCCTACGCTGCAGATGGTAGGAAAGGATTGCGCATCATCAACCTGGAGAACATCGAGCATCCCTCTCTCGTGAAGTCATATCCAACCTCGGGCGCATCGCATGGCCTCACCATCGTTGGCGATAGAGCATATCTGGCGAATGGCGATAAAGGGCTGGAAATCCTGAATATCGAAGACCGCGAAAATCCAACTCAGGCAGGGGTTTACGAAAAGCTGAAGAACGCCCTGGATGTAGAAGTCAGAGGGAATTACGCCTATGTGGCCAATGGCGAAGATGGGATGGTAGTCCTGGAGATTAGCAATCCCTCAGAAATCAAGCTTGTTGCAGAATTCGAAAGAGGATGGGTTGCAAAGGATATTGCGCTTTTGGGAGATTATGCGTTGATTGCGACTGGCGGATCAGGCATTCAAGTTGTCAGGATCGTAAATCCCGCGAATCCCACGAGTGTGACATCGGATTTCGACTCGAGCGACGCCAGGGCTATCCTGCCTTCGCAACAATACTTGTTCGTGGCCGATGGGGTTGATGGCCTCAAAGTATTCGATAGTTCGAAGATCGCCGCCCCTGCGATCATCTACGATTTCGAGGGTGAGGAGAATAACCAATCGAGCGATGTTTCGATGATGGGGAGATATTTTGCGGTGGCCGATGGCGTAAACGGCGCCAGAATATTTTATTTTCCCCGCGAGCAACATATCCCTTCCTGGGAGGATACTGTGGAAATCGGCGTCGAAGGCGCTGATGTAAACAAAGTAAGGATCGTAGATCTCACCCCCGATACGCCAGCCGAATTCCATCTTGTGATTTCGGATAATAAAGGCGGCGTGAAAGTCAGGACGATCGAGAAGAAGGTGAGTACGTTTTTCGTAGCATTCGACGAGTCGCCTGGCGACGCATCTTTCAGGGAAGTGGTCGCTGCCTTGAAGGCTGTCCTCATATCCACATATGCATCTATGTTCGACCAGGGTGATCTTACTCTGTTGAATCTTCCATGGCGATTGATCGAGACCGGCATCGAGCAGTGGCAAACCATTGTCGTTGGCCGGGTAAAGGACAAAGTCTCGATAAGCCTGTTTGCAGTGATCTTCTTCGTTCTGGTCAACCGAATCGGGCTGGCATTGGCCTCGGGGATGATCTTGCCGACCCGGACGCTGAAACCGTCCTACGAAGTATTTCGCCGCCTTTTGTTCTACCAGCGCGGCCGACACGGGCCGGTGGTATTCGCCGAAGACGGAAAACAGACCAACCGTGAAGGGGGCTTCCGGGAAATCGGGCCGGGCTTCGTGAAAGTAGATGCCTGCAGCGCAGCCGTCATCGAGCGGACGGCTTTTCAACCTGGGTGTCTGTGGGGAACGATCTTTGCGCTCTTTAGACGCCACCCGCGCGAATACTTACGCATGCGCACTGTAGATGCAGGATTACAATTTACCCGTTTTGGCGAGCGAGTCCGTGGGGTGGCCGACCTGCGCAAACAGTTTCGATTACGGCTAGCGGTGAAGGCGCACACACGTGACGGGATAGAAGTCAATAGTGTTGTCTTCACCCTGTGTACTTTAGGTGAACCCCCCGATGTTTATAAGATCACCTATATTGGAGAAGAAAAACCTGAGAATCTGCGCGTCGTCGAAACCGAGTTGCGGGACCCCGGCGAAGTAAGAGGTCAATATCAAATTCAAGTCGCCAGGCTGGTAGATATCCTCGATCCAGAAGACAAATTAGATGCCCATCGTTTTATTCAATCCTACCGCCGAGGAACCGGGCCGGAAGCGGCTGAAACAAGAGACGCTCCGAATGGATGGCGACCGTTTCGTTTTTACCCCGAAAGGGTTTTTGCCGCGATTGCTTCGCGTCCTTTCGATGATTTCAAGGAGGAACGCACCGATTGGGCGGAGATCCCGGTACATGTCGCCGTGAATACCTTTAGGGAATTATTATCCCAGGAGCTTTACGATAGTCTTTTCTTACCAGACAGGCCTGAACCGTATCCCTTGATGGATTTGAAAAATCAATTACGGGTTCGCATGATAAACCAGGGTATTCTGGCATACCAGTTTGTAGAGCGAATCGATAAGAAACAGCTTGAGTGTGGTCAAGAGTTGAGAAAAAGCGAAATCGTTCAACATCCCGTCAGGGAATTTCAGGCGCGCAAAGTATTGAGATCGCGTGGCATCAAGATCATTCTGGCCGCGTTTACTGAGTTGCGGCCCAGCCTGTCGGATGTTCGGGGAAGATATATGTTCGATCACTGGCGCGCGCCTTGGCAACAAAAGGCTGTCATCACTCAGTCCGATCATGAACTGCAGGCTGTTCGGATGAAAAACCAGGCTCGCGCCCAGGCGCAACGGGGTATGGCTTATACGCTGTCGAATATCCTGAGCGCAAGTGAATTCTCCAAAGAGGCCATGGCATTGCGGGTCTTCCAGGCTTTAGAATCCGCCGCGGCTGACCCCGCTACACAGCGTTTGTTGCCGCGAGATACCATCGAATTGCTGCGCAGTTTGAGAAATTTGCTGCTACCTGGCGAGGGGGCGTTTTTCTAAAGGAAAAAACGTCATGCGAAGATTTCTTGTTCTCACAGATCCATGGTTAGGGGATCGCTTGCGGGGTTATGCTCGCATGTTGGTCGTGTTTGGATTTGTGTTGCTGCTGGGGAGTATCGGGAGCGTTTTGTTCGAGGAATTCAATACGGAAGCTGTGGCCACAGCGTGGCGCGAGCAATCTCTGATCTTGAAGCTCATTCCTTTCGGTGTGTTACGGCTGAGCGCATTTTTGGCAAGGAGTTATCACCATTATTTACTGGCATTTCTGGCGATTATGGTTATTTTTTATGTCGTGGCTCACTATGTCCGTGCGATTTTTAATCTGGATGGGGTAGGTCTGAGCGTGCGTTATCTGGCGGCGCTGCTGTTTGCGATACGATATCCTCGGTTGACGGTCCAGGATGGCGAAAAGCAAATTTCCCCAGGCGAGATCAATTTGCTAGATCGTATCGGTGGCCCGGGCTATCTAATCGTTCAGCCTGGCAGCCTGGTTTTATTGGAAGGTGTTGATGGGTCGGCGCGAGTGTGCGGCGAAGGCTCGAATTTTGTGTCCCGCTTCGAAAAGATACGCGAAGTCATCACCCTGGATGATCGCCAGGGGTTCATCGAATCGATGTTTGCCACTACCAAAGATGGCGTTACCATCGAAGTTCGAGATGTCAATTACGCGTATCGGCTGAGAACTGGTCGGGTTTCCAGCGAAACAGCCCGCCAGAATCCAGATGAGCCATATCCGTTTTCCTACCGGGCCGTACTCAACATGGTCTTTGGACGCTCTGTTCGCTCCGTAGGTATTACACCCTGGCAAGAGCTGGTTGACTTTGCTGTTAACACCGCCATCACGGATTATATTATAGCAAACCGATTCGATGACGTGACTATGCCGCGTTTCGATCGTGATGTAGCCAGGGTGGAGATAGCCAGGCGGTTGAATTCAGAAAGAATTCGCAATCGTCTGAGAGGGGTGGGAGCTGAGCTGCTTTGGGTGGATATAGGCCACTTCGAGGTTGTTGACAAACGAGTTGAGGCCCAGCGCGTGGAAACATGGGGCGCCAAATGGGCCGGCCTCGCCGACGTTCAGCGCGCATTTGGGGATGCGAGACGCCTGTCTTACCTGGAAAAAGGTCGCGCCGAGGGGCAAGCTGAGATGTTGATTAGCATCCTTGAGGTACTCGATGACGTGGATAATTTGGTTGATAATGAGGACACCATCCGGGCGATCATTCTTGCGCGCACCTCTCAAATATTGGATGGGATGACTGAGCGAGGATTGTTGACGGGGGGGCCAGCAGATGAATTGCTTCCTCCTTTGCCCGATCGTTGAGGGTAATCAAGAAGGAGTAGGGATATGTTCGATATTGATACAGCCTTGGAATGTTTGAATAAGTTCGACTCCAAAGATAGTTACCTGGGGCCGACCATAGAAAAGCTGTTCGCCGGTTTACACACCGCTATCGTCAAAAAAGACTTGAGAACAGCTTGGGATTTGGTAGATCGTATCCAAGAGGTTTGCTATCAATACGGTGTCGTCACAGAATGCGCCGAGGCTGATGTGAAGTTATCTCGCATAGTCTTGGATCTTGGCGACTTGGAGAGAACTGAGGAATTACTGGAAGGAGCCTCGGGACGATACAGTTCGTTTCGACACCAACAGGGAATCGCTATTTGGATGCTGGGTTGTGTTCTTTGGCAGATACCCGGACGTGAGAATGACGCTATTGTTACTTGGCGGGAGAGCATCAGGATATTTCAATTCATTCTCAAGTGTCAATTCGCGGCTGAAAGTGCACCAGGGATTCGCGGCAACACTGCGCCAGTAATTTTCGGCAACGCTGCACCACCTTGAGGGGGTGTGCAAAATCTGTGCGGGGGCTGTTGGGTAACTGGCAGTCCTACCGCGATAGCGGCATATATAGTATTTTGAAAGTCAGGTCAGTATGAAGGTAAGAGTCTGTCCCAAATGTAGGAAACATAATTCGGAAAATGCATGGAATTGTATAGATTGCGGAGAAACGCTTTCGATAAAGACCCTCAGGGACACAAACAGTGGTCAATTGCTGCATCCTGACCAGATTGAGGGCGCTAAAAATGAAGCGCCTCAGCAAGAAAAGAATTTTACACAGCAAACAGGCTCACAAGGAGCAAACAGAACAATTGTCTTCGCTCTAGGTTTGCTCTTGGTTTGCTGCGTGGTGTGGGTTTTTACTCAATTCTGGCTTACACCGCCTCAAATCGGTCCTTGTGCCCCTGGGGGGGCGCACTATGACAGCTACCTTGCTCTCGTGCAGTATTGGTCTCTGCACCTGGTATTGGGTTACTTCGTTGTAGTCGCTCGTATCTTTGTGGGGACACAATCAAAAGACAAAGGAACAGTGATGTTTGGTCATTTCCTGACTATTGCAATCGTGGTGTGGATTGTGGTAGTTATTTTTATGTGGAACCAAATCTTCTCACGGCTTTGTGTGTGATGCGAGTGATGATTGATCTTCTAGCCATGCTACTGCCAACATCGAGCAGGACTGAATGGCACGGCTAACGGTATATCACAGCCTAGAGCAGTACTTTTCCGGCGATGAGTTCGTTGTGCAGCACGTAGCTTTGCCCTGACCCTGAATGAAGTTAGGTGGAAGGGAGAGCGGAGTGCTGCATGCCCCGGGCGACTCGAGGCCTGCGCTGTGCAGCCGAAGCGACGGGTCTTCGATCCGATTTTCGGGAAGCAGGGACTCAAAACTGAATTACCCCCGCCCCGGCGGCCGCATGCGCCGGGTAGATTTCTGGCTCGATATGGGTTTGCTCTACGTAGCTGTCGAAGACGTGATGAGCAAAAGCCTCTTGCGCGCCCTCTTCGATGAATGCCACCAGACAACCGCCGAAGCCTGCGCCGGCGCCGCGCGTCCCCAACGCGCCCGGAGCAGTGATGATGGCCTCCTTCATGGCGATCATCTCGATACAGACGATTTCGTAGAGATCGCGTGCGCCGGCGAATGACTCGAGCGCCAGCCGACCGGCGTCTTCATGGCGGCCCGCGGCCAGGGCGTCGGCCATATCCAGCACGCGCTGATTCTCTTCGATGATGAACTGACAGCGCTTGTAAACGACTGAGGGCAGGTCGGCCTGATGGGCTGCCAGTTGATCCAGGCTGGCGTCGCGCAGGGAATGAATTTCAGGGTAGAAGCGATGGAGGATGCGCGCGCCCTCCTCGCACTGAGCGCGGCGTTCGGGGTATTCCGATCCAGTCAAAGCCCGTTTCGCCTTTGTGTCACAGATCATCACCTGAACGCCCGGGGCGATCGGTCTGATCTCATGCGTGATCGCCTTACAATCCAACAAAATTACGCTGCCCGAAACGCCCATCGCAGAGGAGTATTGATCTAGAATGCCGCAATTCATCCCAACGAACTCGTTCTCCGCGCGCTGGCACAAGATCGCCTTCCGAACCGGAGCGATTTCCCAATCCGCCAGGGATTCGAATAGCACCGCCGCGGCCACCTCCAACGCCGCGGAGGAACTCAGCCCGCTGCCGAAGGGGATGGTGCTGTGGATCAGGCCGTCGAAGCCAGCCAGCGGATACCCTTCCTTTTGGAGTACATCTGCAACCCCGCGAATATAATTGCTCCAGGGGTGGATCGTATCACGCTCGATATTCGCCAGATCGAATTCGGAGATGCCTGCGACATTGAGAGAGGCCAGGCGTGCCACCCCATCCGCGCGCGGACGGGCTGCGATCAAGGTATTGCGATCAATGGCCTGTGTGAGCACATAACCCAGGTTGTAATCGGTATGGCTGCCCATCAGATCAACTCGCCCCGGCGCCTGCACGAATAGAGTCGGCGGCGCGCCATAATGCTCGATAAAGCTTTTTTCGATCAAAGCTTTCCGTTGGGATAATTGCATATCGAACCTCTTCCAGTCATTCCGCCATCTGATACAGACAACGCTGGATGATGTGATCCTGATATTCAGGGGCCAGTTCGCAAAAATAGCCGCTCCAGCCCCACACCCGAACGATGAGGTTGGGATACCGTTCGGGATGTTGGCGGGCGGCGAAAAGGGTTTCGGCGTTCAGGCTGTTGATTTGTAACTGCTGCCCGCCCATCCGGGCAAAGGAGCGCACCAGCATGGCTACCTTGCGGATGACTTCCTGATTGCGAAAAACCGAGTCGGAAAGTTCGATGGTCACCGGGCCGCCATTGCAGATGCGCCGGTAATCAATTTTGGAGAAAGACTCGAAGACTTTGAGTGGACTGTCAGCCCTGACCCCGAGGCTGGGCGCCAGGTTTGCGCTGAAGAAATCCCCCGAACGTCGGCCATCGGCGGTAGCGCCCACCACGGGCTCGCGCATCGCTTCTCGACCGCGCGCCAGCCAGACGTAGTACATCGCCGAACCCGTGCCCGGGCGCAGGATTCCCCCCCGGGGGTTGGGGGGCTGTCCTTCACAGGCATCCGCAAAACAATCGAATAGAAAGACCAGCATCTCGTCAGCGAGCGCATCCCGATTGGCAACCTTTGGGGCCTGGTGTGATAGAGCATCGCGCAAGTCGGCGTATCCCTCGAAATCGGCTTCCAACGCGGCGATCAGTTCGGCGGGGGGCAGACTCTTTTCCTCGAAAACAAAACGTTTTACGGCTGCCAGGGCGTCGGCAGCGTTGGCGGATGCAGCCCCGTGCAGGCCGAAGTTGTTGTACCGCAACCCGTGTGAGAGATCGCGACCTGTCGCCAGACAACCATCCATCAAGACTGAGTAATAAGGGGCTGGCGGCAGGAAGAGCTTGCGATAGTCAGCCAGGCGCGCCTCGGTTTGGTCTCGAATATTCGTCCGTATGCGTTCCAAGATGGCGTCGAAATCCTCGTTCTGCCTCAGGCCTTGCCGGATCGCCTGATCCACCGCATGGGGGAAGGAGACCGCCCCGATATTGACGACTTCCATGCCCTTGCCTGGGATGATGAACTCCCAACAAGCAGCCACGGTGTAGTTGCGGGCATCTTCCAGGTCGTAGCCGTGCGCGGTCAACGCCGGGATGACGAGGTCATCGTTGGAGTACTGTGGGAACCCCAGACCTTTGCGGGTCAACTCGGCAGCCAGACTGAGCAGTTCGAGGTCGGTTTGGGTGGAGATACGCAGGTTGATTTTTGGATCAATCATGCTCAGGTCGCGCGCTGCGCGTAGAACCATGGAGGTAAGCTCGTTGACGGCATCCTCGCCTCGAGGCGTGACGCCGCCGAGCATCAGCGACTGGCCGTTATCTCCCTGCTGCACGCCGGGGTAAAGATCGCTGTCTTTATTGAGAGCGATGAAGAAATCTGCCACGAGTTCCTCGGCTGCGGGGAGGTCGAGCCGCCCGGTTTGAAGATCTGCCCAAAGATAGGGCCACATATATTGGTCGAATCGCCCCAGCCCGACGTGATAATGGCCGCTTAGCCAAACTACCGCCTGTAACAGGCGCAGCGATTGCAAAGCCTCATGAAATGTGCGTGGCGCTTGCGCCGGGACGTGTTCGAGGATTTCAGCCAAATCGCGACGCCCGGCGGCGCGGGCGGCCTCCGCATAACGAGCAGCAAGGCCCAATACCGCCTCGATGGTTTCGATGGCGGCGTCGAGGAATTCCACTGCTTCGGGGTTGTCGGCCAGGCGCTGGCGGGCAGCCTGAGCTATTCGACGCCGGGTCAGGAGACCGTCGGCCAAAACCGCGCCCCAATCGGCGCAGATGTTGCTGATGGGACCGAGTTCATGCAGGATGCGCCCGCGGGTCATTTCGGCGATTTGGGATTCCGTGTAGATCGGCGGCGTTTCGGGGATGGTGCGCGTGAAGACAATCCGTTCTTCTGGCCAGATCACCGGGCGTTCAGCCTCGCACATACGCCGGGTGCGCTGTGCGCTGCGTTGCATCCAGCCCAGTTTCTGGGCCTCGCACTCGGCCCACACATCCGGTGCGGGCGTGGTTCGCTCATCCGTCTGTTGACGCTGGCGCACTCGCTGGCGTAAGTTCGTCAATCGTTCGTTCATACCACTCTCCAGGGTATTCCGGCCTTGTCGAACGTCTCGCCATGGATTTGCGGTGAGCGCTTTTCGTCGAAACCGGGATTGTAGCTCAGCCCCGCCAGGGGATATTTAGCTGCAGCCAACACTTGATAGGCGAGCAAATCGACGCGCTGCAAGGTCGGCAAACTGGCCGCTGCCCGGGCGATGGCAGTCATGTTTTGGATGGAATCGGTCACGCCGGGGATCAGCGGCGCGCGGATGACAACCGGCGTAGACATCGTTTTCAATTGTTCGAGATTCGCCAGTATCACAGCGAGGTCGCCGCCGCAATACTGCCGAAAAACTTGAGCGTCCAAGCTCTTCATATCCAGGTAGATCAAATCAACTCGGGCTGCCAGACGCGCGAAATCCTGTGTTGGGGCATAGCCAGAGGTGTCGAGCAGAAGATGGATCTCATCGAGGAGAGCGATGGTCTCGATGAGAAAATCGGCCTGGAAGAGGGGTTCGCCGCCGGAGAAGGTGACGCCGCCTTCGTTTTCTGTAAGAAATGTGGCTTGCTGGTTAAGAAGGTCGGCTAAACCCCTGGGTGTGTACTCTTCTCCGGCGAGCCGCGTTCCGATGGGAGTGTGCAAGATTTGAGGCTTGGGTGAAATCCCCTCGGGGTTGTGGCACCAGGAACAGCGCAGCGGACAGCCTTTGAGAAACACCGTGGTGCGGATGCCTGGGCCGTCGTGGACGGCAAACTCTTTGATGTCGAAGACGATACCTTTCTTCATGTCTTTGCCCCTCCCGATTAACCAACATGCTCTTCGGCGGGACGCCAAAGAGCATGGAGGTCTTCGGGGACTGCGACCCACCCAGGGGGTCGCAGGTCACTCCACGCGTTTACTCAGGTAAGTGTGCATGATCACGGATAACACGATGATCAAGCCATAGATCAATTGAGTCCAGAAGCCGGTCAATCCGATGGCCACGGTGGCTGCTTCGATCGCGCCAATGATGAAGGCCCCGATGAACGTGCCGAAGATCGTCCCCACGCCGCCAAAGACCGAGGTGCCACCCAGGAATACGGATGCCAAGGTGCGCAGCAGGTAACCCTCGCCCAGGCTGGGCCAGAAGTAGGTCACATGCAGGCTGGCAACCACACCGGCAAAAGCCGATACCAGTCCAACCAGGATAAATCCCATAATGCGCGTGCGACCGGTGTTGACGCCCATCAGTTTTGCGCTGTTGACATTATCTCCGATGAGATAGATGTGAGCGCCGAATTTATGGCGGTTGAGTAAAACCCAGGCCAGGATGGCAATTACGATCAACCAGATCATCTGCATAGGGACATTGCCATATGGTTTGCCGACGAGCGCCGGATGCAACAGCGAATCTTTGGTATATAGTAAGGAGCCGCTTTTCCCCTGGCCGATCACCAGCACAGCCCCCCGCCAGAAGAATTGAGTCCCGATCGTTGCCACTAAAGAAGGGATGCCAAATTTAACCACGATGACTCCATTGAGCCATCCTATGAACATGCCTGTCGCCAGCGCGCCAATGAATGCCAGGGCGACGCTGTCAGTAGAATCATGGATTAAAATGAATGAAATCATACCCATCGCCATGATGGAGGGGAAGGAAAGGTCCATCTCGCCAGCGATGACGATCATGGTAAGGGGCATGGCCATCATGGCGAAGAATGGGATGGTGGACATGAAGGCGTAATAGATTTGTGGTTTCAAGAAGGTATCTGGCGCCATGACGATGAAAAACGCCCACATGGCAATGAACACGCTGAAAATCCCCAGTTGAGCGCCATTTCTGCGGGCGAATTTCGTCAGGCTGAAGGTGTCTTTGTAGACTGGCACCGCCTTGGGGGTGATTCCGTTCGCTTGTGTACTCATGACGTCAGTCCTTTTCAGTTGAGGCTGCCGGTTTCAGCAACCCGGATCATTTTTTCCATCAGGTCATCCAGGGAAATGTCTTTGGTCGAAAACTCTCCAGCAATCTGACCACGGTCAATGACGACTACCCGATCGGCGACTGAATAGACATGGAAAACATTGTGATCAATGAACACCGCCGATTTTCCCGCCGCCCGGATGCCGCGCACGAAGTTGAGGAGTTTATCGGTTTCTTTGAGAGAGAGGCCCATCGTAGGTTCATCTAGCACGATGATCTCGGCGTCGAAGAACAGCGCACGGACGATGGCCACGCCTTGCTTCTCGCCGCCCGAGAAAGACCCGACTTTCGATTCAGGCGTGACGGCAGCCGAGGTAAACCCCATGGACTGAGTCATCAGTCGGTGCGTCTCCGATTTCATCTTCTTGACCGCGAGAAAGCCCAGAGGATTGCTCAATTCACGTCCCAAGAAAATATTGCGCCACAAGGTTTGCAGCTCGGCCAGAGCGCGCTCCTGGTAGACAGTCTCTACACCCAATGCGCGAGCCTTTGGCACGTTCAGGTGATCAACCCGCTGGCCGTTGAAATAGACCTCCCCGGAGGTGGGCTGATAGTAGCCGGTGATGATTTTGATCAGGGTTGACTTGCCTGCGCCGTTATCTCCTAACAGACCGACTACTTCATTATTGCCCAACTTGAAGTTCACATTCTGGAGGGCTTTGACTTCACCGAAGGATTTCGACACATTTCTAAGTTCGAGGCGATGGTCCATATATCATCTCCACTATATCTTTCGTATTAGCGGTTTAAAAACCTACTTGGTTCCGGCTTGTCCTGGTAATGTTTGGTTGCGGCTGGAGGCCGCGCTATGAATAATTACGAGTTACTGCTCAGCCATCGAACGGATTTACCCGAAAAAAGGGTGTGCGCAGGGGGCGTAGCCCCCTGCGCACACCCTTTTTTCGGAAATCTCTCTGTTTGGCTGAGTAGTTACAATTACGAAAGGTATTTCTCCGGAAAAGTCATGATTTCACGTCAATGATAACGAGCAAGAGCTAGACGGTGTTGCAACATGATGAAACAACGGCGCGAGGTGAAGCATGTTGCCATCTAGCTCTTGCCATGTTTTTCTAAACGCCAGCAGATACATAAAGCCAGCGCAAGAAAACAACCTTAGCGAATCTGCGCCGCGACCAGGTCCGACAGCAGCGCAACATTGTCTTTGTGCGCAAAGCCGGCGCCGGTATCAATGTGCAGACCCGTGAAGGCGTAGTTGTGGGTCAGGCAGATCTGCAGGATGGCCATGTAGCCCTGCAGCCACTGCTGCTGGTCAATGACCAGGTCCGTCCAACCAGCCTCGATGGCGGCCACGGTCGCAGATGAGAGGTCGAAGCCAGCGGCATAGACATCATCGGGGCCGAAGCCGGCGCTGCTCAAGAAGGTTTCCAGCGTTCCGGTCAGGTTGCCGTGATCGGTGACGACCAGCTTGATATCGGGATTAGCCGACATGACACCCACGAAAACAGGTACGCCTGCCGCAGCATCCGCGTTGGTGGCGTCATCAATTTCCTGATAGATCACTTCGAGGCCAGCTTCCTCGAGGGCGTCAACGATGCCCTGGGTGCGCTCGCCGCGGCCAGCCTGGGCAAGGAGGCCCCAGACGAAGGCCTGATCGCCAGCCTGTAGCCCAAAGCGGGCAACAGCCTCTGAACCCAGCGCATGACCTGCATCGTACAGGATCGCGCCCACATAGCCAAAGCCAGCGGAGCTATATTGAGCCTGAAGTTCAGCAGTCTGCGTGTTCATGCTGGTGACGATGATTCCCTGGGCTTCGGCTTCTTCCACCAACGGGCGGAACGCTTCATCGCCAGGGTGGCCCATGATGGCGATGCCATTGGGGCCGGTGGCCATTGCTTCGGAGAATTGGGTGATCATCTTCTCAGGATTCCAATCGGACCACATGTATTCCACATTGGCGCCGAGGTCGGCAGCTGCCTGAACTGCGCCATTGTATACAACGGTCTCGAAGGAGCCGCCAGGAGCGCCGCCGGGGAAGAAGACGATGTTGGTGTTGGAGCACCAACCATCTCCTTCCTGGGAAGGCTCATCGGCGAATACGGCGGTTGGGAAGGCCAGTGCTGCGATCATCACGATGACGAACAGCAAATACAGTTTCTTCATTTTCTTTCTCCTTATAAATAATAAAGTGTTATTCGAATCGGTTGGTAGTAGGTTGTTTGGTCTTTTTCAATCAATCCATCAGCACCTCCTCATGCCTTTTGGCGATATTATAAACGAGTCTACTGAAAAAACTACGAGTAGAGGATTCGGGGCGGCATATATGGGGGTGCGTGCGCAGCACGCACCCCCATATATGCCGCCCCCGCCCCTCTTTAACGAGTTTTTTCGGTGAACACATAAACAACAGCGGGCGAAAGTGTATCAGGACCATTTTTCTACTCGCTTGAGAATAGCGATCTCTTCCTCTTCGCTCTCTGTTGCTACCCATAAGAACAGACCTTTGGGATCCATGACATCAATGAAGTCCTCGATATCTTCTTTAGCCAGATCGATCACTATGGGGATCCCCTGCGCCTGATACTCTTTGATGAACGGCGTCCATTGCATGATAGGATAATCATCGCCCACACCTTGAACCCATTGCAGGGCGTGAACATCGGGAACACCCAGTATCGCATCCAGATGCCTGGCGACCCCAGCGCCATCCACATGGAAAATGTTGTGCGTCATGGATTTGACTTCCCGCTCGAGGATGGGCAGACCGAACTCGACGAAGAACTCCGGTGAAATCATACTCGAAAAATCACAACTGGGGATGTGCATTTTCCCGAATGAGGGGATGCCCATCCAACTCACAGACAATTGCTGCCTGGCTTTGAGCATGGCGTCGAAATGATCGAAGATCATCTCGAAATCCGCGATGGCTAGATCGGCCAGGATTTTAACCCCTTCGGGATTGTCGTATAAATCCAGGCAAAACTGTTGAGGATCGCGCCAGGCAGCCGCGCAATCCAGGCCGGGGTGCAGATCGGTGTACCCAACCATGAACAATCCTTCGCCGCGCTCGAGCGCATATTGGGTGAGCGCCTCGAGAGTTTTGATGTAGGGATTGTCCATATCTAGCTTGACTTTCGAAATATCATCCCAGGTTTCTACCAGGGGAAGCGCATACGAAGTCACATCTCCGTAGATCAGTTCGGCGCCATAGAACGCGGCATACACCTCGGGGCCCAGGTTCGGAAAATACACCGGAAAGGTCTCGGCATGGAAACGCCGCCCTTCGACGGATCTGGCGAACAACTCCACCTGAAGTTCCACATCGAACCACCAGGCCTTTTTCTCTTCTCTGGGGAGCTTCTCGATCTCTTCGGTGGCAGCATTCAAAAAGGCGTTATGCGCCTGGAAGCGGATCGGCGGCCGATCGATGATCTCGTTTTGGTACCAGGCCTCGATGCGCTGCATGGCCTTGTCGAATTGCGGCATGCCTTCGATCTCGAGAGACCAGCGTTTCTGTGGCGGGTTAGGTTTTGACATAATCTTCTGACAGCTTGTCGGAGAAACCCGGTTTTTGTGTTTTGCAGGGGCGTTTTTCCAGGCTAAAAAAAACCGGGTATCTTGACTAGCATTCTGAATACCAGTAGATCACGAAAAAGATCGGAAGCCCGTCCCCGGGCGACCCGAGGACGGGTCTTTGATCCTATTTTCGTGAAGTACTGAATATGGAGTTTGGGTGATGGTATTGACCATCGCCCAGAAATTCTCCAGGGGCGTATCGAGCTGGACGTGGTGGGTGGGCGACAAAATCAGGCCGCCGCTATGCCCGAGGGTTTTCAAGCGTTCGAGCACCTCAGCCCTGACATCTTGCGCGGAACCGAAGGGCAGGGTGTACTGCTCATCAATGCTGCCCCAAAAGCACAGCTTATCGCCAAACTGTTTCTTGACTTCTGCCGGGTCCATGCAGGCGGGCTGGACAGGATTGAGCACATCCAGGCCAATCTCGATCAGCTCAGGGATGATCGGCAAAATGTTGCCATCGGAATGATAGGCGATTTTCACTTGTGGATTGATGGCTTTCAATTCGGCGATCAAGTTCGCCATGCGCGGCTTGAAGAACTCACGCCACATCTTTGTGGAGATGAGCATATTCTCTTGTGCGCCCACATCATCGCCCGTCCAGATCATATCCACGCCCATCTCGACCAATTTCCTGGCCGCGGCGAGGTGGTAGTAGTAGGGGATGTCGAAAATCCGCTGGGCCAGATCGGGGCGCATAGCCATATCCAGCAGCATCTGCTCCAGGCCGCGCAAAGCCCAGGCGGTCTCGAAGATGGTCGTCACCGTCACGCCAACGATCCAGTAATCGTCTTTGAAGTCTCGGATCATCTGCGCTGAGGCCAGGTACAACTCCGGGCGCAGGGGATCTGGGGGTTGGTAGCCCTCGATAGCAGTATCCTCCGCCAGGGGGTGGCTGACGATCTCGGTGTAATGACCCACCCCAAAGGGAGTCTCGTAGGCCTGCACATCCCAGCCGACGCCCCATTCGTCGGTGTAAGCTTTATCGTCCATATAATAAGAGTTGGCCCAGCCGACCGAGGTCAAGAGCATATCTTCGCCGAGAGCGCGTTCCAGCTCGTAGGTGTTGCCGCCGCCGTGGGGATTATGCACTTTCTTACCCTGGATTTCCATATCCGCCCGCAACCGGTCGGCAAATTCCGGCGTGAAGCTGACCTGCATGGGGCAGCGGTCGGGCTGTTCGTGCTCGAGAGCCATCTGGACGCGTTCTCGGGGTTTCATCGCTATTGTCCGTATACGTTTTGATAGCGGTCGTAGAGTCTGGCGATGTCGCCTGAGGCGATGGTCAGCGGTGCGCCCATCATGAGCGAGGCCCAGGCGATGGCGGCGTTGTCTTCTGTCATCACCGCTGCTTTTACGGCCTTTTCTGCCGTGGGACCGATGGTAAAAACGCCGTGGCTTTGCATCAGACAGGCCGGGCTGCGGCTGCCTGTTAGCGTGTCCACCACGACCTGGCCGATGTCTTCCCCGCCGATCAGGGCAAACCTGCCGCAGGGGATGTCTCCGCCGAATTCATCCCCCATCGCTGTGGTAATACAGGGGATGCTGCGCCCGTGTGTGGCGAAGGCCGTGGCATAACGGGAATGCGTATGGACGATGCCGCCTACTTCGGGCATGTGGCGGTAAATATAGCAATGCGAGGCGGTGTCGGATGAGGCTTTATAATTTCCTTCGATGGTTTGGCCTTCGAGGTCAACGACGACCATCGTTTCAGGCGTTAGATCAGGGAACTTGACGCCGCTGGGTTTGATCACTACCAGCCCTGTTACCGGATCGCGGGCGCTGACATTGCCGCTCGTCCAGGCGACAAGGTTGTTACGCGGCAGTTCGAGGTGTAGTTGCACAAGCTCTTCTTTGAGTTTCTCGAGCATACGACTTTCTCGCTTTTTGCGCGCTATCGAGCGCTGAGCGCATCCACGGCGGCTCTTTCGATGACAAGTCCCTTTTCGTAGCGTTCCATGAAGGCCAGGAAACCAGCCACATCGCCCGGATCAGGGGCGATCGTCGTAACATTTTCTCCAGCAAAGACCTTGTTGGCGAGATAGTCCTCAAGGGATTCGTCCTTTTCCTTGCGCAGCATATAGGAAGCCAGCAAGGCGATCCCCCAGGCCCCGCCCTCGCCTGCCATCTCCATCACAGAGACCGGGACATTCATCGCCGCCGCCATGAACTTCTGTCCCACGTCCCTGGTTTTGAAGAAGCCACCGTGACCGAGAATCTGATCAATTTTCACTTTTTCGCGCTCGAAGAGAATGTCCAGGCCGATCTTCAATGCGCCGAGCGCAGAGAACAGATGCGTACGCATGAAGTTCGAAAGCGTGAACCGGCTTTCGGGGCTGCGCACGAACAGGGGGCGTCCCTCTTCGAGATGCGTGATGTGCTCGCCCGAAAAATAGTTGTAGGCCAGGAGGCCGCCGCCATCCGCATCACCGATGAGGGCTTGTTGATATAGCATTTCGAACAGTTCGGATGGACCAATCTCCACGCCGATCGCCTCGGTGAATTCCTGGAACAAACCGACCCATGCATTGAGATCGGAGGTGCAATTGTTGCTATGCACCATGGCCACAGGCTTGCCGGTCGGCGTCGTCACCATATCAATCTCTGGATAGACTTTCGACAAGGCTTTTTCCAAAACGATCATGGCAAAGACGGATGTCCCCGCGGAAACATTACCCGTTCGCGCTGCAACGCTGTTGGTCGCCACCATGCCTGTGCCTGCGTCGCCCTCGGGTGGACAGAGCGGGATGCCCGTCTGGAGTCCTCCCGTGGGATCCAGCAGTTTTACGCCTTCTTCGGTGAGAGCGCCTGCGGCGTCTCCTGCGAGAAGGACTTTTGGCAGGATGTCCTGGAGTTTCCAGGCAATGTTTTCTGCTGCGAGCCGTTCGTTGAACCGCGCGAGCATGTGTTCATCGTAGGCATTGGTCCTGCTATCTATAGGGAACACGCCCGATGCTTCGCCGACCCCCAACACCTTTTGCCCCGTCAGTTTCCAATGGACATAGCCTGCCAGCGTGGTCAGATGGTTGATCTCCCCGACATGGGGTTCTTTGTTCGATATCGCCTGATAGAGGTGCGCAATGCTCCATCGCTGGGGAATGTTGAATTGGAACAGATCCGTGAGTTGTTCGGATGCCTGTCCGGTGATGGTGTTGCGCCAGGTGCGAAACGGGACGAGCAGATTTTCATCCTTATCGAAAGCCATATACCCGTGCATCATGCCGCTGAAGCCGATGGCGCCTATCGTTTGGAGCGGGGTGTTGTACTGCTCGAAAACATCTGTGCAGAGTTTCCGGTAACTCTCCTGCAGGCCTGTCCAGATATCTTCGAGGCTATATGTCCAGATGCCGTTTTCATACCGGTTTTCCCAATCGTGGCTTCCCGATGCAATCGGCGCATGGTCCTCGCCGATCAGCGCCGCCTTGATGCGCGTCGAGCCAAATTCGATGCCTAGAACGGTTTTTCCGCTCTCAATTGCCTTCCGGGTATCGTTTCGATTCATGTTCAGCTCTCATGGTTGGGTTCACTGAAAAACAAAGAATAGTGGATTCGGGGCGGCATATTTTGAAGTCGTTAATTCACACTCTTTATCGGGGTGAATCTACTTCTAATGTGGCTGGACGGAGGATGACTTCTCCATCCGCTTCGATTTCGATGACCGGCCAGCCCGGGATTTCGGTCAGGATTTCGTTGCCATTCGCGCCAACAAGGATCGTGTCTTCGGATTTGGTTCCGGTGATGGAAGGATTCCAGGCATAGACCTGGCCCTCGGCGACTACAAAATCGGACCCTGGGGTGGCTACTGTTTCCCGGGGGAGATACCCCGCCGGGCCGCCCTGGTGGTGGAGTTGCCACTCGTTCTCGAAGCCTGACCTGGCATATTGGGCTTGAGTCTGCCTGAAGATTTCGCCTAACCTGGCGCCAGGTTTCGTTGCGGCGATCATGGCAGCGTCAATCTCGGCGACGGCCTGGGCTTTCCGCTGCAATGCTGGCGGCATGGCGCCGAAATGGATCAAACGCGTGAGGGAACACACCAATCCAAATTGCCGCCCGCAAAGCACCAGCATGGCGTATTCGTCGAGTTTCTTGCCCGTGGGCAGCGGATGACGGAAGTCGTAGATGCGCCGATCGGTAGCGATCAAGTTGACGATGGGCTGTACGCCGCGGCGTTGCGTCTCCGCCCCAAGAATGGCGGCGATCTCGAATTCTGTCATGCCGGGCTGCGCCTGGCGGATGGCGGAATCCATGGCCGCCGCGCATAGTTTGGATAAGCTTCGGAAGCGAGTCTGTTCCTCGGGTGACAGGTTCACGCGTAAAGGAGTCAGGTCAACGCTCGAATCGACCTTGCCTGGGTAAACTCCGTCCCTCCCTAATTTCAGTCCCTTCGTCAGTCGCGCAATTTCGTCCTCGGCTTGATACCAATCTGTCACGACGAATTCCCAGCCTTGCTCTTCCAATCTTTCCTCAGCCCGAAGACGAGGGGCTTCGATCTTGTTGGTTAGGAGATAGCGACCGGAAGGGGTAACGAGCAACGAGGCTACGCCGACGATATCCGCTGTGTTGACATAGGAAGCCGCGCCCCCGGTAAGCCAGGCGAAGTTCGCCACCTTATGAACCAGCAAGGCGTCCAAACGATGGGACGCGAGCAAATTGCCGATTTTCGAAAGTTTGACCTGTAGTTCGTTGTTCATCGCTTTATTGATGGAAATATACATCCCATCCCAGGTATTTGCTCAGCGCCTCGTTTACTGCGGAGGCGTTTTGGGAGAGATTGACAGCGACATGATGCTCGTAACCATTCTCGCAGATATAGCGGAGTAATTTTTGCATGTTGGGGATCTGTACGACGCCGTATCCGCCAAAGGTTTTCAATGGATCGTCTGTCAGTTGGCCCTCGCCGATGTAGGCCACGATTTTGCCGCTGAAGTCGTCAGTGGATACGCGCAGGTATGTGAAGGGGCCGGTGCGCACGCGCCCCACCACGGTACCATAGGTGTTCTTCTTGCCGACTGCGCCGGCAATGATTTCCTGGTAATCCATCACGGGAATGTCTTCCGAAGCGATCTTCTCGTCCACGAAGATGTCCTTGGGAAGGTTGGAGCAGTGGAAGATCACGCCTTTCTCGGGATCATCGCCGTAGTTGTTGTTCCAATCCACGATGGCGCTGGGGGTTTGGGAAGCCAGGGTCAAGGCATACATACCCACCAACCCAGTGATGTCGGTTTCGCAGGCGGAGGGCATTAATTTATTGCTCATCATGCTCATCAGCGTACAGGGAACCACGCCGAAATATTCTTCCATCGAAGTCCAACACTGGATGGCGCTGGCGACCAGTTTGGTTTGCTCCATCCAGTCATCAATCACAACGCCAAACTTTGCCATCTTCAGGAGAGCGTCTGCTGCGATACCTTTTGTGGGGACATAGCTTTTGATATCCGCCAGCTTCTCGACGACTTTGGGATCTTTCTCAACCAGCCTTTCGACGCGCCCGAACGCCTCCGAGAGGTCCAGAGTTTCGATGGATATCCCGGAGCGCTCGAGCAGTTTTTCACTGAAGCGGACGGTATTGAAGGCGGCAGGTCGAGCGCCCAGCACGCCCATGCGGGCGTTCTTCAGGCCGCCCACCACCCGGCAGATGGCGGCAAAGCGGCGCAAGTCCCTCCGGAAAGACTCGCTCTCTGGAGCGACGGTATGCAATTCGGTCAAGGTGTACTTGACGCCATACTGCCGCAAGTTGTTGCACGCCGACATCTTGCCGCAGAATGAGTCGCGCCGGTTGGCGATGGTCATCCGTCCGGCTTCATCGGGGAAGGCCTGAACCAACACAGGGACGTCGAGATCAGCCCAGCGCAAGGCGTTGGCAATGGCGCGTTCGTCGCCGAAATTGGGCAGTGTGACTAATACGCCGCTGATCTCGTGGCGATGTTTCTCGAAGAGATCTGCGCATTTTCGCGCATCGGATAAACTCTCGATACTGCCATAGGGGGTATCTTCTGGGGAGAGGGTGATCGCGTTGATGCCCTCCTCCTCGAATACTTTCAAGATCGTTGCTCTTCCAGTTTCACACAGATGCGAGGGGAAAAACCCCCGGTTGCCGACAATAATGCCTAACGTAAGTTTATCCATCATTTCCTCTTCTATGATAGAGTCCACTGAAAAAACAGCGACATGAATATTTTTAGTGGGCTCATGATTCTTGGATAGAACTCTTGCGTACGACCAGACTCGGTTTGACCCAACTGATATCCGGTTTGAAATCTTCATTATTCTGATGCGCCTGGATGAATTTCGCCATTTGCTCGACGGCGATCGCCCCCAATTTTTTCGCATTCTGTCTGACCGTGGTCAAGGATGGATAGAAATAGGCCGCTTCGGGGATGTCATCGAAACCGACGATCCCCAGGTCATTGGGTACTTCCATTCCAATTCGCCGGGCGGCCTGGAAGACGCCTAGCGACATTTGATCATTGCTGACGAAGATGGCGTCTACATCTGGGGCTTTGGCGATCAGTGAATGCAGCCCAACTTCGCCGCTGGCGGCTGTCCAATCGCCTTCGACTTTCAGGTTATCCAGGTCATCGAGGCCCGCCTCGAGCATGGTCTCGCGCCAGCCTAATTCGCGCTGCTGCGCCTCCCACCATTCGGCAGGCCCTGTAATGATGCCGATGCGCCGATAACCCTGTTCTAAAAGATGTTCTGTGGCCAGATGGCCCCCGAGGCGGTTATCCATGGCGGCGATGGCGTCGTCATTGGTTTTCTCTTTATTCAAAAAAACCACCGGGATCGGAATATCGGATAACTTCTTTGGTAGTCCCCGAAGCGCCTGGCTGATGCCTGGGACCGCCCAGATGATGCCTTCGACCTGTCGAGAGAGCAAATCCCGCAGGATTTCATCCACTCGCTCCATCTCGAAACGATCCAACAGACTCAAAATAAACGAAAACCCCAACTCATTGGATTTTTGCTCGATCCCTGTCAACACGCTGGTAGAGCCGTAGTAACCCAATCCGAAGCCGACGACGCCCAGTGTATTGCTCCTGCCGCGACTGAGGCTGCGAGCGAGTACATTCGGGGCATAGCCCAGGTTGGCGATCACTTCCTGGACGCGCGCCCGAGTTTCTGGCGAGACATCATGACGATTGTTCAGAACGCGTGAAACGGTTTGGGTGGAAACCCCCGCAGCTTTGGCGACATCTTTAATCGTGATTTTATGGTTGTGAGCCATCTACACCTTGCGTTATCGTTCCCGTTAGCGATAACATGCGCCTGATACAAAAATAGCATATTGGCCTCCTTCAGTCAAGTTTGTTATGTATTATGTCACGAGGATCGGGTGATTAAACTCATATAAACCCCTTGATATGCGAACTAGCAAAATGTTATCGTTTCTGTTATCGCTAACATTCGAGTAGAGGATCCGGGACGGCATAGATGGGGGTGCGTATGCATCACGCACCTATATATATGCCGCCCCGCCCCCTCGTTCATGAGTTTTTCAGTGAACTCAATGAAGCATTTTCAGTATCATCTCAATAATTGAAGGAGGGCGGGGGGTGTGCGGGCGGCGAAGCCGTCCGCACACCCCCCATCTTCCCCCAAGTTATTGAGAAGATACCATTTTCAGCAAAGCAGCGACATTCTCCATAGAAATGTCTGTCATCATCCGGTGTGAAGGAGCAACGATCAGTCCGGTTTTATTGGGCGCAAGAGTTGCGATACACTTTTCGGTCGCCTCTCTGACCTCGAGGGGGGTTCCATGAGGCAGCACGGTCTGTGTAGAAATCCCCCCGTAGTAGGCCAGGCGATCCCCGAAGGCGTTCTTCAACCAGGCGTGATCCAACACCTCGGGCTGGACTGGATTGAGAGCGGTCAAACCGATTTCGACCAGGTCTGGCAGAATCCGAGCGATCTGTCCATCGGAGTGCATCATGACCGGCAGGCCAGCCTCGAGGAAGGGTTGGAATAACCGCTTCAGGCGCGGCTTGATCATCGTCTGCCACATCGCAGGGGAAAAAAGCAGGTTCGCCTGCGCGCCGTAGTCATCGCCAAAATAGCCGCCGTCTACGCCTAGCCCGATAAAGCGTTCGATCAGAATCAACTGGATTTCTGTCACCCGCTCCAGGAGTTCTTCGACCCAAATCGGATCGAGGGCCATCTCCAGCAGAAGGGTGTCGAATCCGCGCAACGACCAGGCTCTCTCGAACAGGGCCCAACCGAAGTTCGGAACGATGAAATGCTGGCCGCCATCGGCTGCGATCTTCGCTGCGGCCTCATCCATCAATTGGGGCTCATGCGGATCAGGCCAGGGGAAGGCATCCAGATCTTTCGACTCCGCCAGGGGATTGTAGGCTGCGTAGTAACCCTCCTCCTCCACATCGAAACCGACGCCCCACCAATCGTATTTCCATTTGCCATCGGCGCTAACCCTGGCATCGTAGGAAAGATCGACGCGCAGCAGATGATTGCCAAGGAATTCGGGCAAATCATCCAAGGCAACATCGAAACGGGCAGCCATCTTCTGCCCCATGGCGTGGGTGTAATTGATCTGTGTGGGCAGATGATCCACTGGCTGGTGGGCAAGTGTTCGTTGCAGGCGTTCTTTCGGTGTCATTGGCGATCGGAGTTCATGTATGCGCAAGTCATGACTGATGGATGTCTTTACTATAACAATTGGGGCTTCTACTGTCTAGTCGATTCGAACCTTAAGTCTTTGTGAATCGATTACTGGCGATTACCCTTGACTAGATTTCCCAGGACGGGTATATTTACTGTGCTTGTTAGAAACGGAAATAAATAGAAGTAATAATGTATAAAATCGACAAGATAGACTACGATATTGTTACTTTCTTGATGGAAGACGGACGCATGTCTGCTTCCGAGATTGCGCGGCGGCTGGGAGATGTGACCGAGCGCACCATCCGGTATCGCATCGAGCGCATGGTAGAGGAGGGGTTGATGCGCATCAGCGCTGTGGTCAATCCACAGGCTTTGGGCTTCGATACGATAGCCGACGTCTTCGTAGAGGTCGAGTCTGACTTGATTGCCGATGTAGCAGAAAAAGTCGCCCGGTTCGATAATGTCAGCTATGTGGCGTATTCGATTGGCGAGACTGATGTCAGCGTGCAGGTGGTTGCTAAGGACACAGCCGATGTGTATCGCTTCGTGACCGAGGTGATCCGCAGGATCCCCGGTGTGCGCAAAACGACCACTTCGATCGTGCCTTCGATTGTCAAAGATGTTTACCAATGGCCTATCCCTGCCAGCCTTCTGGCAGATGTCGGCGAATAGTTTTGGCTCTCTTCAGATTTGTGGGAGACGGCAGTTGAAAACTGCACCAACACCTGCGAAGTTGCCCTTCGGAGAGAATGACGTATGACGCAAACCCTGAACGATGCCCTTGTTTATTCGCAGCGTTGGCTGGAGATCATTCACAAGGACGAAGTGTCCGAAGCGGAGGGGAAACAAATCATCGAGGAATCCACGCAAAACTTTGCTGAATATTTCAACCGCGGCTGGCTGGAGTACCGCAAATCCGTCACCGAGGCTGGCGATTGGGCTGCCACCGAATGGACGGGCCGGGGGGCTGTCTTTCGGGATGTGCTGGGCCGCGAGTATCTCGACTGCCTGGGCGGGTTCGGCATGATGAACCTGGGCTGGGGGCACCCCGACGTGGCAGCCGCCGTCGCCGCCCAACTCAAACGAACCCCTATGCCCAGCCAGGAGTTGATTGACCCGCTGCGCGGCGTGCTGTCGCGGTTGATGGCGCAAATCACGCCCGGCGACCTGAAATATAGCTTCTTCGCTGCCAGCGGAACCGAGGCCATCGAGGGCGCAATCAAGCTGGCCAAGATGTACACCCGAAAGAACGGCTTCATCGTGGCGGTGAAAGCCTTCCACGGCAAAACCATGGGGTCGCTCTCGATGATGGGCAAATCTGATTACCGCGCCCCTGCAGGGATGCTCTACGGCGGGCCGGTCTATCACGCGCCCTTCGGCGACGCCGAGGCCGTCGAGCGCCAGTTGGATATCTGCCAGAAAGTGGGTGTGGATATCGCCGCGGTGCTGATGGAACCCATCCAGGGCGAGGCCGGGGTGATCGTCCCGCCGGATGATTTCTGGCCGCGCATTCGTGAGGCTACCCGTCACTACGGTGTGCTGCTGATCGCCGACGAGGTGCAGACCGGCCTCGGGCGCACCGGTAAACTCTGGGGCGTGGATCACTGGAAGGTCACGCCTGACATCCTGGCGGTTGCCAAATCCCTGGGCGGGGGCGTGATGCCGGTGAGCGCCTTCTGCTCGACCGAGGAAATCTGGCAGGTGATGATGGAACCTAACCCCTTCATTCACACGACTACCACCGGGGGCGGCGCGCTGGCCTGTTCAGCCGCCATCGCCTCGATCCACGTCACGCTGCGCGACCGCCTGTGGGAACAGGCAGCCGCCAAAGGGGAGTATCTCATCCCGAAATTGAAAGACCTGGCAGCCAGGTATCCCCAAATCTACCAGGAAATCACCGGCAAAGGTTTGTTCATCGGCCAGCACTTCCACACCCCGGAACTCGGCTACAAGGTGGCTGCTGGCCTGTTCAAGCGCGGCGTACTGGTATCTGGCACGCTGACCAGCGCTAAAACCATCCGCATCGAGCCTCCGTTGGTGATTACGTATGAGCAAATAGACGAGCTGCTCGACCGGCTGGAGGATACGCTGGAAGACGTAAAACGTAATGCGTAAAACGTAATGCGAAAAACGTGAGGTGTAGTTTCACGTTTCACGTTTTACGTTTCCCTATTCCCTCATCGTGCCAACCCACGAAAGGTATTCCATGAACATCTTCGATCCTCTTTTTCTCTCCCGGACCCAGAAATCGAAAGCCATGTTCGAGCGCGCCAGCCGGCGATTGCCAGGAGGGGTAGCTGGCAACGGCAAATTCCTGCGGCCCTATCCAATCTATGTGGGGCAGGCGCAGGGGGGCGAGTTCCTGGATGTGGACGGCAACCGCTATGTGGATTTACTGATGGGCGCCGGTGTACATATTCTAGGCCATTCGCCCGAGGTGGTGATGAGCGCCGTGGAAGGCCAGTTGCGCAAGGGCGCGCAGTATTATATGGCCGCCGAAGCTGAGGTGCTCCTGGCCGAGAAGATTTGTTACTTGATGCCGCACGTCGAGATGGTGCGTTTCGTCAACACCGGCTCGGAGGCCACTCAAATGGCCTTGCGGGCAGCCCGTGCTTATCGCAAACGTGATAAGATCGCCAAATTCGAGGGCAATTTCCACGGCCAGCACGAGGCGGTGCTGATCAGCACCCTGGGAGCGGAGGGGGAGGCGGACGCGCCATCCCCGCGGATAGATAGCGCGGGGGTGCCCGCGTCGACTCGCCAGGGGGTGCTGGTGTTGCCCTACAACGACGCCGGGCGCGCTGCGGCCTTGATCGAGGCGCATGCCGACGAGTTGGGCGCGGTGATCCTGGAACCCGTCTCGGCCTTTGGCCTGGGCGTGGCGGCTGCCGAGCCCGATTTTCTCCAGGCGGTGCGCGACGTTACGGCGAAGCACGGCATCCCGTTGATTTTCGACGAGATTGTGACTAACTTCCGCCTGGGGTTGGGCGGGGCGACGGAATATTTCGGCGTCACGCCCGATCTAGTCTGCCTGGGCAAGATCGTGGGGGGCGGCTTCGCTATTGGCGGCTATGGCGGGCGTCGCGAGATCATGGATCAGGTGGTCACGCCGCGCACCGGGCTGTGGAATCTCAGCGAGCAGATTTTCCAATCGGGCTGTTTTTCGGGCAATCCCATCTCGATGATGGCCGGGCTGGCCGTGCTCACCGAACTCGAAAAAGGGCAGGTTCACCCGTATATCAACCGAATCGCCGAACGATTACAGATTGGCTTGACAGAGATCGGCGAGCGGCTGGGCTTCCCCATCCTGGTCAATCGGGCGGCTTCGTGCTTTCAGGTGCATTTCGGGGTCGAACGTATCCGCAATAAGCGCGATCAACTGTGCGCTGACAAGAAGATCGCTGATTTGTTCCACTATGGCCTGCGCGCTCACGGGGTGATGGCAAGCTCACATCCTCTGTTCATTTCCGCTGCCCACACCGACCAGCATGTCGGCGTCGTGCTGGAAGCGGCAGAGCGCGTCTTGGAACAGATGCGGGACGCGGACACTTCGACTTCGCTCAGTGCAAGCGAGCGCGGATGAGCGCGGAAAGAAGCGAGAGCCGAGAGAGCCATGAATGAATTCTGCGTAGAGTTGCGCGACGTGGTGAAGCGGTTTCCTACCCCCGAGGGGAGTGAGGTATTTGCCGTTGACCACGTCACCATGCAAATCAAGAACGGCGAGTTCTTCTCCATGTTGGGGCCGTCGGGCTGCGGGAAAACCACCTCGCTGCGCATGGTCGCCGGGTTCGAGTGGCCCACCGTCGGGGAGGTCTATATCGAGGGCGAAGCCATGGGGCGCAGGCCGCCCTATTTGAGGCCGGTCAACACCGTCTTCCAGAGTTACGCCCTCTTCCCGCACATGTCGGTCGCCGAGAATGTGGCCTACGGTCTCGAAATGGAGAAGACGCCCAAATACGAGATCAAACGCCGCGTCGGCGAGATTCTGGAGATGGTCAAGCTGAGCGGCATGGAACGGCGCAAGCCCAGGCAGCTCTCCGGCGGACAGCAGCAGCGCGTCGCACTGGCGCGTGCGCTGGTCAAACATCCAAAGGTGCTGCTGTTGGATGAACCCCTCGGCGCCCTCGACTTGAAGCTGCGCAAGGAGATGCAGTTGGAATTGAAAGCCCTGCAGCAAGAAGTGGGGATCACCTTCGTTTACGTGACTCATGACCAGGAGGAAGCCCTGACTATGTCCGACCGCATCGCCGTGATGGATCATGGCCGGGTGCTGCAAATCGGCGCGCCGGTGGAAATCTACGAGCGCCCCAACAGCCGCTTCGTGGCCGACTTCATCGGCGAGACCAATTTCCTCAGCGGCGAGGCGCGCGCCATCGAGGAGGACCGCGTCACGGTGTATATCCCCAGCCTGAAGGATGAACTGGTCGGCGCCAAGGCCGCGCCGGTAAACGTGGGTGATCAGGTGGTCGTCTCGATGCGCCCGGAGAAAATCCGCCTGGCCTCTGATAGAGCTTTGCCGCAGAACTGCTTCAGCGGCATCGTGCTGAACACGGCTTACATCGGCTCGGACACGCGCGTGATCGTAGACCTGGGCGGCGCGCCGCTGGCGGTTTGGGAGCAGAACAAGATCTCCACCCTCGACCCGGAAGCCTATTACGCGCCCGGGGAACAGGTCTGGGTGGTGGTGCTGCCCGAAAACGCCCTCGTATTGCAGGATGTGTAGGTTGTTACCATGCAATCTCTTCTTCATGCGCACAATATGTATCGGACGCGGATAAACGCGGATTTACGCGGAAATTCAAAAATGAATCCGCGTTCTTCCGCGCTCGCTTGCACTAAGCGAAGTCGAAGTGTCCGCGTCCAATGGAAAAGCCATCATGCTGCGAAAGCTGCGAGAAGATAGATCTTTCCAGGGCGCGGTGCTGATCTCGCCCACGCTGCTCTTCATGATTGGGCTGCTGATCATCCCCCTGCTGCTCACCCTGGTGATCAGCTTCGGCAGCCGCGCCCCCGATGGCACGGTGATCTACGGTTTCTCGTTCGATAACTATGTGCGCCTCTCCGGGGTGCGCACCGAATGCGACAATGGCAAGTCGCTCTGCCTCGACCCGATCTACATCCAAATCCTGTCGCGCTCGCTGAGCCTGGCTTTCAACACGACCGTGCTGGCGATCCTGATGGCCTATCCGCTGGCTTACTTCATCGCCCGCGCCCCGGCCAGAAAACGCAACACATTTCTCTTTTTGATCCTGGTGCCGATGTGGACGAACTTCATCATCCGCGTCTACGCCTGGATGATGCTGCTGCGCACGCAGGGAGTGATCAACAGCGTCATCGGCTGGCTGGCTGGATTGGTGGGACTGCACTTCACGCCCTTCGAGATGCTCTACACCCAGGGAGCGGTGCTGGTCGGCATGGTTTATGAGTTCCTGCCCTTTATGATCTTGCCGATCTATACCTCGCTGGAGAAAATCGAGCTTTCGCTCTACGAAGCCTCGGCAGACCTGGGGGCGCGCCCTTTCCGTACCTTCCTGCGCATGACGCTGCCGCTTTCTATACCGGGGGTGGTCGCCGGGACGATCCTGGTTTTCGTGCCGGTGATGGGCACCTTCATCGTCTCCGATTTGCTCGGTGGGCGGCAGATTGTGCTGGTGGGCAACCTGATCCAGAACCAGTTCCTCATCGCCCGCGACCCCACCTTTGGCTCGGCGGCTTCGCTGATGCTGATGACTCTGACGCTGATCGTGACCTATTTCTACACACGCAAATTCGGCTTCGGGGAGGAGATCGTGACCGCATGAACCCGCATCGCCGTTCTCCCCTGGTCATCGTCTCTACCGTGCTGGTGTATTTCTTCCTGTATGCGCCGGTGGTGGTTTTATTTCTGTTCGCCTTCAATTCCTCGAAGACCAACGTGCTCTTCGAGGGATTCATCACCCAGGTCGGCCCGACGGAAATCGTCTCCGGGAACGTCATTCGGAGTCCCTGCGGCGCGTTCCACTGGTTCTGCGAGCTGGCCAGGAATGTCGAAGTGCGCAACGCCGCCCGAAATACGCTGACCATCGCCTTTGTCTCGACGATCACTTCGACCATCATCGGCACGCTGGCGGCGATAGCCTTGCAGCGTTACAGCTTCAGGCTGAAGACCTTTTCGGAGGTTTCGCTGTATATCCCCATCGTCATCCCGGAGATTGTGATGGGCATCGGCATTCTGGTCTTGTTCAGTCAGTTGTTTACCCTATTGAACAACACCCTCAGCCTGAGCGGCGACAGCCAGCTTACCCTGGGATTGGGAACCGTCATCGTTTCGCACATCGCCTTCAGCATCCCCTTTGTGACGCTGGTGGTGCGAGCGCGCCTGCACGGTTTCGACAAGGCGATCGAGGAGGCCTCGATGGATTTGGGCGCTAACGAAATCATCACTTTCTGGCGTGTGACGCTGCCCTCGATTATGCCGGGGGTGCTCTCCGGGGCGCTGCTAGCTTTCACTCTCTCACTGGATGATTTCGTGATCACTTTCTTCACCACCGGGCCTGGCGCCTCCACGCTGCCGATCTATGTTTATGGGCTGCTGCGCCGCATCGTCACCCCCCAGGTCAACGCCCTCTCGGCGGTGTGGATTTCGATTGTGCTGGTGGTCGTCTTCTTCACGCAGCGCCTGCAAAGCCGCCAAATGTAGGACAGATTGCCAATCTGTCCTACTCCCAGCGCTTGCAAAGCCGCCAGGCGTAGGACAGGTTGGCAACCTGTTCTACAAAAGCCCATATTGCTGCATAATGCAGTCACTATTGGTCAAGGAATGCAAGTAGAGTGTAAAATGTCTAATGTTACCATACGGGCGCGCATCAGCCCTGAACTCAAGCGAGAAGCCGAGGCCGTTTTTGAGGTCATCGGTATGACCACCGCGGGAGCCATTCGTGTCTTTTTGAAACAGGCTGGCAACAGCGGTGGGCTTCCCTTTCCGCCGGTTGCCAGGAAGCCCAACGCCGAGACTCTAGCAGCGATGATGGAGTTGGAAGATGGCGGTGGGCAAACGTTCCAAACCACGGATGAATTGTTTGCCGATTTGAACGCCTTCGTCGAAACGCGAATGAACGCGGACAAACGGAAATATCCATGTTTTCCGCGTTCGTCCGCATCCTATGCAAGAAGACCTTTCAACCCATATTTTTACAGGAGGAAGTAATGAAAAACTCAACCTTTTGGAAATTGCTGGCAGCCATGATGGTATTCAGCCTGCTGTTGGCGGCCTGCGGAGGCAAGGCACCTGCCGCGGGCGAGGCTGAAGAATTCGTCACCGGTTCGGGATTCGTGTGTCCGGAACCGCAACCGCGCCTCGAGGTGACCTCTCAGGAGTTCAATCTCTTCGTGTGGACGGAGTACATCCCCGTCGAGTGGAAGGAATGTTTCGAGAAGGTTTACGGCATCAAAGTGAACCACGATGAGTATTCTAGCAACGAGGAGATGTACGCCAAACTCTCCGCCGGCGCCACGACCTACGATCTGATTCTACCCACCGACTACATTGTCTCGTTGATGGTCGGCCAGGGGATGCTCCAACCGTGGGATCATGCCAAACTGCCGATGCTGGCGAATATCAACCCCGGCTACATGGATCTGCCCTTCGATCCCGGTAATAAGTACACCATCCCCTACATGGCCGGCACGGATGCCATGGTCTACAATGCGGAGCGCGTCGCAACCCCGCCGACCTCCTGGGCCGATCTGTGGAATCCCGATTATGCTGGTCGCTTGGTGTTGCTCGATGACCCCCGCGTGGTGATCGGCTTCACGTTGCTGACCCTGGGCTACGATCTCAACACCAAAGACCCCGCTCAATTGGAAGAGGCCAAAGCGAAACTGTTGGAGCTGATCCCCAATGTCAAGCTCTTCGATAGCGACAGCCCCAAGACGGCCCTGATCGCCGGAGACGTGGATTTGGGCAATGTCTGGAACGGCGAGGCCTTCACTGCCCAGCAGGAAGATCCCAATTTCGAGTATGTCTTCCCGAGCGAAGGCACCATCCTGTGGCAGGATAACTGGGCCATCCCGGCCAGCGCCCCGCACCTAGACGCCGTCTATGCATGGGTGAACTATATCGAGCAGGGTGAAATGTTCTGGATGATGCTGCGTGACTTCCCCTACACCGTGCCCAACGCTGCTGCCCTGGAATACGCCAAAGCCAACCAGACCGAGTTATACGATGCCTATGTCAACTCGCCGATCACCAACACGCCCGCCGATGTGCTGGCAAACGGCTTCTTCATGGAAGATGTCGGCGAGGCCACCCCGCTCTACGACCAGATTTGGACCGAGGTCAAGGGCGAGGAGTAACAAAACCTTTACCGCAGAGAGCGCTGAATGCGCAGAGAGTTTGTTATTTTTCTCAGCGTTCTCTTCGTACTCTGCGGTTGAATGCACAAAAACGCGAGGAGGCCATTATGGCTTATGGATATGCTGGAAAAATTCTGCACGTTGATTTGACGCGCGGCGCGCTGACCATCGAAGAGCCGCCGGAAGCGTTTTACCGCAAGTACCTGGGTGGCAGCGCCATGGGCTTGCATTATATTTTAAAAGAGATGCCCGCCGGCGCAGACCCGCTCGGCCCGGAGAATGTGCTCACCTTGATGCTAGGTGTGACCACCGGCGCGGCCATCTCTGGCCAGAGCCGCGTGAACGCTAACGCCAAATCACCGATCAGCAGCGGCATCGGCGATTCACAGGGCGGCGGTTTCTTCCCTGCCGAGATGAAATTCGCCGGCTTCGATGGCATTGTCGTCAAGGGCAAGTCTCCAAAGCCAGTATATCTCTCCATCATCGAGGGCCAGCCTGAACTGCGCGACGCCAGCCACCTGATGGGCAAGATCACCGGCGAGGTAGAAGCCATCCTCGAGGAGGAAATCGGCGACGATAAGATCGAAATCCTGCAGCACGGGCCGGCTGCCGAAAAAGGTGTTCTGTTCTCGTCGCTGGTCAGTATGTCGAACCGCAACAATGGGCGCACGGGCATGGGGCTGGTGATGGCGAGCAAGAATCTCAAGGCCGTGGTAGTGCGCGGCGCGAAGAAGCCCAAACTGGCCGACCCCAAAGCCCTGACAGCCCTCAACCGCCTGGGGCCAGAATGGCTGCCCGATAATCCCGATATGGTCGGTCTGGGCAAATACGGCACCGCCAGCGTGGTCATGCCGCAGAACTCTTTTGGCACGCTGCCAACCCGCAATTACAACGAAGGCCAGTTCGAGGGCTGCGAACCGATCAGCGGCGAGGTGATGTACGACACCGTGCTGCGCGGCGCCGCGGAGGGCAAACAGGATAAGCTGGGCCGCGATACCTGCTACGCCTGTGTGGTGCGCTGCAAGCGCACGGTCGAGATCAGCGATGAGCAGTATAAAGTCAACCCGCGCTATGGCGGCCCGGAATACGAGACCCTGGGCACTTTCGGCTCGTACTGCGGCATTGACGACCTGGCGGCGGTCTGCCTGGCGAATGAGATCTGCAACCAGTATGGCGTGGATACGATTGCCTGCGGGGCGACGATTGCCTTTGCGATGGAGTGCTTCGAGAAGGGCGTCATCGGCTTGCAGCAGACCAGCGGCGTGGAGTTGCGCTTTGGTAACGTGGATGCGATGCTGGTCGCTCTGCGAATGATTGTTCACAAAGAGGGCGCGCTGGGAAGGGCGTTGGCCCAAGGCTCGGAGCGGGCGGCCAGACTCTGGGGGAATGGCGCGGATGAGTGTCTGATTACCGTCAAGGGCGCAGAGGCCCCGGCGCACATGCCGCAGGCCAAACGTTCCCTGGGGCTGATCTACGCCGTCAACCCCTTCGGCGCCGACCACCAATCCAGCGAGCACGACTGGATGTACGAAGAGGGCATGGCGACCAATCTATACCTGGGAAGGCTGGCGATGCTCGGCTTGAACGAGGTCCAACCAGCGATGAGCCTCGGCCCAGAGAAAGCGCGCTACGCTTACCTGACGCATGTCTTCTACTCGATGCTGGACTCCGCCGAGTTGTGCCAGTTCGTCTGGGGGCCAGCCTGGACGCTCTATGGGCCGGCTGAGGTGGTCGAATTGCTGCGCGCAGTGACAGGCTGGGAGATGAGCCTGGACGAATTAATGGCTGTGGGCGCCCGCCGCCTGAATCTGATGCGCGTCTTCAACGCCCGCGAGGGGTTGACCCGTGAGCACGATAGGCTGCCCAAGAAGTTCTTCGAGACGCTGCAAGGCGAAGGCCCCACCGCTGGGATTGCCCTCGATGAAGCCGAAATAGAGACCGCCATCAGCCGATACTACGAGTTTGCCGGTTGGACATCGGATGGCATCCCCACCACCGCGACGCTCGAAAAGCTCGATCTGGCGTGGGCGGCGGAGGTGTAGAGCCTATTACTCGACGTTAGCGATCTGAAAATGAGGCGGGACGATCAGTTCGGTGTGCAGCATCTCAGCCGCTTTGGGCAAGAAGATCTCTTCCGAAGAGCAGGAAGGCCCCCAAAGCGGTCAGCACACCCACCCCAATCGCGCCGTACATCCCAGCCACGCCCAGGCCGTCTATCAGCAAGCCGCCCAGCAATCCCCCTCCTGCTACGCCGAAGCCCATTAAAAAGCAGCCCAGTACTCCCTGAGCGGTGGCGCTCGATCCCGGTGGGGTGTTTCGTGAGGCAAAGTTCACCCCCGCCACCCACAGGGCCGGGAAAGTCAGCCCGTGGAACGCCTGAATAGCCAGGACGAATTCAGGTCTGGCAGAAAAGGCGTACAACATGCAACGCAAACCGGTGACCCCCATTGCCAGTGAAAGCAAACCGCGGCTTCCGAACTTCTGCAGCAGGCGGTTGGAGAAGAACATCACGGGCAGCTCGAAGATCGTCGAGATTGTCAGGGCGACTCCCACTAAACCTTTGCTGGCGCCCATTTCGTCCAACAGCAACGCCAGGTAGTTGGTGTGGGCGGACAGGCCGATGGCGGCGACGATGATCATCCCCAGAAAGAGCTGCCATTGCCGGTTGGCCAGCACGGCGCGCAGCCCCTGCCAGAAAGGCGTCGTCGAGGCGCTGTGTGGGAATTCCAGGCGTTGGATGGGGACCAGGGTGATGATGATCAGGGCTGCATAGATCCAAAACATCCATTGTAATCCCAGACGTTGGAAAAGCTCACCGGCCAGGGGCGCGCACAGCCCCCAACCGATGGTGCCCCATAGGCGGATACGCCCATATTCATCCCTCCGATCGCCCAACATGGAAAGGGTGGCGCTGTCTATCAAGGCTATGATCGGCGCTGAGAAGAAGGCCAGGCCGAGGATGGCCAAAAGCAGCAAGGCAAATGAACCGATTACTGGGATGAGCAGGTTCACCCCTGCGGCAGCGACCAGGGTCGTTGTCAACACTGTTCGATGGCACTGCCGGGAATCGGCCAGTCCCGTCCAGAATGGCGAGGCGAACAGGGTCACCAGTGGTGAGACGCTGAGCAGCAAGCCGATCTGGCTGCCCGAAAGCCCCAGGGATTGATAATAGAGCGCCAGGAAGGGTACCACCGCGGCGATGGCAGCGAAGTACAGAAAATAGATGATCGAAGACCAGGTGTGCGCGCGCATCAGTGGGTGCGGGTGATTTTGTTCAGGCCGCGCGGCTGGTCTGGATCATAGCCCTTCGCCAAAGCGAGATGGCAGGTGAACAACTGGGCCAGGACGATGTTCACGATGGGGGTCAGCCATTCAGGGATGCCGCTGGTCAACGGGATGGGGGATTGCGCCAGCCCCAGGATCAACTCATCGTCGGAGATGACCACCAGTTCGACCTGATGCCCCTCGCGCAGGGTTGTGAGCATCCCTGACATCGAGGGGAAGACCTGCCCGCGGGGAGCCACTGCCAGCACGGGGAAGCCCCCTTCGACCATGGCGATCGGCCCATGCTGGAAATCTGCCGACGAGTACGGCTCAGCGATGATATAGGTTAGTTCTTTCAACTTCAAGGCCCATTCGAAGGCCGTGGCATAGTTGAAGCCACGCCCCAGAACGACGCATTGATCCATATAACGATAACGCTGCGCCATATGGACGATGGATTCATCCTGTTCGAGGGCTTGTGCAACCCACCTGGGGACTTTTTCCAACTCAGCCCAGCGGGCAGGATCAGGAGCCAGGGCGACTGAGAGCATGGCGATAGCAGCTAATTGGGCGGTGTATGACTTCGTGGCGGCAACGGCCTGCTCTTCGCCAGCCTGTATGTCGAAGACCAGGTCGGCGCGCTCCGTCAGTGGGGAGTCGGGTGCGTTGGTGATCGCCAGCGTCAGGCAGCCTTGCTCGCGCCCCTCGTTTAGCACGCTGATGATATCTGGCGAGAATCCCGACTGGGAGACGCCGACGACCAGGGCGCTTCGAAGGGAGGGCGGCGATTTGTAATAGGTGAACAGGGAGGGTGTTGCCAGGGCTATAGGGTAACGATTGTGTGCGCCCCACAGATAGTTGGCGTAGCGACCGGCGTTGTCTGAGGAGCCGCGCGCCGTCAGGAAAACATAGCGAATATCGCGCGCCTGAATAGCCTCGGCAATGGCGCAGGCAGCCTGACGTTGATTGTGGATCAGGGCTTGCAGGCGATCAGGTTGTTCGAAGATCTCTTGGTATAGAGAATAAGGCCGCATTTTCTCTGCTCATCATGAGTTCACTGAAAAAACTTCTGAACGATGGGGCGGGGCGGCATATATGGGGGTGCGTGCGCAGCACGCACCCCCATATATGCCGCCCCGCATCCTCTACTCGTAGTTTGTTCAATGGACTCCATCATTCTTCGAGGAGTCCGAAGCCGAAGGGGAAGAGCGCTTCGCCAGATTGGGCGTTGTGGATGTTCAGCGGCAGTTGATCGTTGGTCCACGGCCAGGTGTAGGGCAACCTGCCATTGAAGGGATAATCGCCGAAGAGCACATCGGCCACGCCAGCGCCCTCACTGCCTGGCAGCCAGGCGGCTACCAGGGCGTCCATCATGGGCAGCTGGTCGCTGAGAACCAGCGGCCTGCCGGAAAGCAGGATGACGACCAATTTTTGGCAGCGTTCGCGGGCGCGGGCGATCAGGTCGCTGTCGGCCTGGGCGAGGGTCAGGTCAGCCTGGTCGCCGACGCCCTCGGCATACGGTTGCTCGCTGATCACCACGATGCCGATATCGGCGATGGCTGGCTGTCCGCTGGCATCGAAGACTTGATCGAAACGGCCAAAGCGGTTGTATTCCACCTGGGTACCCGGCGAGATGGCAGCCTGTATTCCTTCCAGGATGGTCGTGCCAGGGGTGATCATTCCGGATTTGCCCTGCCATTCGATCGTCCAGCCGCCAGCTTGCAGGCCAATATTCTCGGCGCCCTCGCCGGCGACGAAGATCAGCGGGGTATCTTTTGGGACCGGCAGGGTCCGATGTTCGTTTTTGAGCAGCACCAGCGACTGGCGCACGGCCTGACGCGCCAATGACCGGTGATCTTGCGAACCGACGGCTTCTACCAGCGCCGGGTCGCTGAATGGCTGCTCGAAAAGCCCCAGAGCAAACTTGGCGCGCAGAATGCGTTCAACAGCATCGTCAATGCGTTCGATGGAAACACTGCCTTCGTTCACAGCGCGAGTAAGCGAATCGATGAAGGTTTTGTAATCATATGGCGTCATCACCATGTCTATCCCGGCGTTGATCGCCGCGACCACCGCGGCGTCGTAATCATCCGATATCTGGTCAATGGCTTGCCAGTCGGAGACGATGAAACCCTCGAAGCCTAATTCGCCCTTGAGCACCTCGTTGAGCAGGTAGTGATGGGCGTGTAGTTTATCTCCATTCCAACTGTTGAATGAGGCCATGATGCTCAACGCGCCGGCTTCGACAGCAGCCTGGTAGGGCGGCAGGAAGAGCGCCCGCAGTTCCGCCTCAGTCAGGCGCGTGTCGCCCTGGTCGAGCAAGAAAGGTTGTATATTGATCGTCTTCGATGAGCCGAACGCCGTGCCGCCATCACCGAGGTAATGTTTGGGTGTAGCCAGAACATAGATCGGGCCTCCCGACCAGTTTTCGGGCGGGGTCTGCAACCCCTGGAGATATGGGACCGCCAGGCGCGTGACCAGTGTGGTGTCTTCGCTATACCCTTCGTAGGTGCGCCCCCAGCGAATATCCTGTGGGATGGAGACCACCGGAGCGAAGTTCCAGTGGATTCCAGTGGCTCGCATTTCTACCGCGGTGGCCTGGCCGATGGCGAACATCAAATCAGGGTCATCCACCGCGCCCAGGCCGATATTATGCGGAAAGACGGTTGCCCCTTCGAGGTTAGCGTGCCCATGGACGGCATCAACGCCGTAGAGAATAGGAATCCCCAGGCGGGTTTCCAGGGCCGCCTGTTGGAATGAAGCAACCATCTCGGCCCAGACGGCGACCGTGTTCTTGGGAGGCGACCCGCCTCCGCCGCTGAGCACCGAGCCGATGAAGTACTTGGCTACCGCCTTGGGGGTGACGCTGTTCTTCTCGACTTGAGTCATCTGGCCGATTTTTTCCGCCAGGGTCATGCGGGCGAGCAGATCAGCGATGCGGGCTTCGCTGGGTTGGGCGGGGTCTTTGTAAATTGGAGGGGACGTAGTGGGTTCAGGCATGGTTACCTCGATTAGGGTTGGCGATGGAGTGACACAACCTGCAAGAAGGATTCCTGTTAGAAACAGGTACAGGAGTTGGGATATCAAGCGGGGCATTTCATCACGGCTGTTTGCGTTGGTTATGATTCTTGGTCAACCAATTTCGGCAAAGGAAATCAATTCGATGCCTTTCTGAGCGATCATTTCTTTTATTGATGGGTTGGTGAGGAGATGTAATTCGCTTTCGCGCTGGCGCGAATAGTACGAGGAGGCAATCAGGCTGGGATCGGCGTAACCTGGGTGGCACATCATTTCCGAGATTCCCTCGCCGAGCTGGTCGAGGATGCGAAGCAGCTCCTCACGCGTTGCCAGGTCGTCGTAGAAGCTGCCGAAGAAAGCATCCGGGCGGCGCGGCTCGAACTCAGCCAGCAGGCGCGGAGCGTAATCCTGGATAGGTCCCTGCACTTGTTCGGGAAGGCTATCCAGGCCGCCGTCGGATCGGAAGGCGCGTGGCAGGCGGATCGCGCAGTTGTATTCGCAGGCCAGTTCTAGCATCGCGCGCATCAACGGTTCACTGAAGAAGGATGAGTGATGATGCGAATCCAGGTGTGTAGGGCGGCGGCCCGAGGCAGCGATGAAGGCTTCGATTTGAGCGCGCCATTCGATCTTAACCTGGGCGATATCGGTCTCCTCGAGGCGGGTTAAGAGCCTATCGTATTTCGGAAACCAACCCTGGGGGTCGGTCAGCGTGTCCACAGCTTCGGGAGGGGAGAGCGGCTTACCGGCAGTCAACACCAGGTGCACTCCCATTCCTATATCAGGCGTCTCTTCCATGGCGATACGGATATCCGCCGTAGTGGTGGGCATATTCATCATGCAGGTGGTCGAAGTAACGATGCCTTGCAGATGAGCCTGACGCACACCGCGCGAAACCTCGGCTGTACGGCCATAGTCATCGGCATTGACAATCAGACGGATCATGATGCGCTGTCTCCTATGCAGAGTTGATCTGTGTAATCACTATGGTATCTCACCTGAGACGATTCGGTGAATGGCCAGCAGCAGCGAGTGTTCGTCCTGGCTATCGTGATCCAGCGCCCAGAACATGATCCCGCCAGCAGATTGCATGGCCAAACAGGTTTTCGCCTGGATAGTGGGGATGCCGTTATAACGCTGCGGCGCGCCAAGGAGATCGAAAGTATCTCCCTTGGCGGCAGCGGGGTTGGCGGCGACCAGGTGGGCATAGGGTGCGCCGTCAGGGCGGGTATAGAAAGGCAGGCCCATCACCACCTTTTCGGGCGGCAGGCCGCGCCCCAGCCAGTATTCCAATCCTTTTTGGAATTGCTCCATACTGCCGTGATCCGGACCGTCATAGGTCATGACATTGACGAAATCCATCAGCCCGAAGGCTTCGGCGGGGATACCCTGGCCATATTCGTCGCCATAAGCGATCACTGCTGCGGTGAGCGATTTCTCAGATGGCAAGGCAGCGCGCAGTTCTGTCATCAAAGCCAGGAAATTCTCAGCTGACTGGCCCGGGTCGGGATATTCCCAATCGATATCAACCCCGTCCAGATCGTAAACCTCGACGAATTCCATTAGATTATGCACGAAGGCTGAGCGGGATTCCTTGTGGGCTGATAGCTGCTCGAATTGCTCGTCCCAGCCCCAACCGCCGACCGAGAGGAAGACCTCTACCCCCTGGGCGTGACCCAGCTCGACGATCTTTTCCAGCTTCCAGGCATTATTCAAGCTGACAAAGCTCCCATTGGTGTTAGGGATCAGGAAGGCATAGTTGATGTGTGTAAGCCGGTCGAAGGAGATCAGTTCTGTGATGATCGCCTCGGTGGCGTATGCAATGACACGAAATGAGGGTGTGGGCATGGCGATAGATTCTATTTCAGATGATGTCTTTAGTGCGCTGCAAGCACAAAGGAGCAGGATGATGCCAACAACCCAGCCATTCTTTGCCAGTTCGATTTGCATTACGGATTTTCCCTGGTAGGGGTATTCATCCAATCACTCAATGAATGGCAGATCGTTTTTCGAATGACAGGTGTGGTCTCTAAGCCCGCAGCAGACATGCCGATCAGCACCGCTCCCATGACAGGAGAAACCTTCAGACGCACCAACCGGGCTTGAGGAGCGATTTTGTGGATGGTCTCGCGCATCGGGTCAATCAACAGATCGCCGCCTCTGAACATGCTCCCGGAGAGCACGACGTCGAAGGCCAATTCTTGAAAACTCAATTGGCGGATGACGCTATTGGCCATCTCGCCCAGTTCGGTTCCAGCCCAGCGGATCAGGTCGCAGGCCACCGGGTCTCCCTGGCGCGCCACGTCGAAGATCAGCGGGGCAATATCAGGGCCAACCGAGTATTGATCTTCGGTATAGCCTTCGATGAAGCCGTCGAGATCTTTCGCGCCGGTGTATTGGATGAATACATCGCTCAGCGCGGTCAGCGGCACGCGTTTCGCCCAGGAACGACCGACCAGTTGTAAAGCGCGGAAGATCAATTCGGAAGCGCCTGCGCCTTCGCCCATTCTGGTCCCATAACCGGTGACTCGGCCTTCGCGCTGATGTTCACGGTCCCAGCCGCGGCAATTGCAACCCGTTCCAGAAATAACCGCCACGCCCCAGCCCTCTTCGGCGCCGGCCACCAGACTGGGGATGGTGTCATTGACGATAAGATATGGCGCATCCAGACCAAGCCGGTCAAGCACAGCCTGGGTGCGCGGTTTTTCCGAGGGCCAGTCGTATCCGGCGATGCCGAAACCGGCTCCGGCGATGTCTATCGCCGATAGCCGCGCCGAACTCATTGCTCTCTGAAATGCGGTATTCAGGGATTCGAACATACCCTCATAACCGACGGATTGGTGGTTGGCGGGACCGCCTTCGCCAAAACTGGCAACACGCCCGTTCTCGTCGGCGATGACGATATGGGTCTTCGTTCCGCCAAGATCGGCGCCAAGAAAATATCGCATAGTTGCTTGCCTTAGAGACTGTTTTAAAAGTCGCCAGAAACCACAGAGAAACACAGATGAACACCGATTTTCTTGATGAACAGCCGTCTTTCATCGCCGAAATCCCTTTTATCTGTGTTCATCTGTGGCTGATTTGAGTTTTAAAACACTCTCTTAATGAGTTCCCTGAAAAAACTCGTGAATGTCCGTAATTTTTTCAGTGGCCTCCTTAATCGAATTGCGGCAAATAATCCCGGTGGGTTTCGATCAAATCCTCCAGAACCGCCTGGATGTTGTCCGCCGAGGGGCCGAGGGGGTGGGCCAGTAGAGCCTGGTAAGCGGCCAGCCGGTCGCCATGGACCGCCGCCTCGACGGTAAGCAATTCGTAGGATTTTACTGCGGCTATCAGCGAAAAGCAAGCTGGCGGCAAAGGTTCTGCTGGCAGCGGCGTGATACCGGCGCGACTGACTCTGGCGGGCAATTCCAGCACCCAATCGGCAGGCCATGTTGCCACCGCCGCCCCGTTAGGCACGTTGACGATATGCGTTTCGCCCAGGTCGTTGTAGTGGGCATTGAGCAACTGCGTAGCAACGGTGGAATAATACGCCCCGCCGCGTTTCATCAGGTCTGCAGGCGGCTCTTCGAGACTGGGGTCAGCATACTGGCGAAGCAGGTCTTTTTCGACCTCGATGACCTCTTCAGCGCGCGAGGGGGGCCAGCTATTTTGGGCAGCCAGCTTTTTCTCGGTGAAATAGAAATACTGCAAATAATAATTGGGGATCATACGCAACGAGGCTACGGTGGCGGGATCCCATTCGGGGTGCTCGACAGATTCGAGGTGGGTGATATAGCCCTCGATGACCTTTGGCCAGAGGTCTTCGCCAGCGATGGTCAGGCCGCGGTGCCAGGAGAGATGATTCAATCCCAGGGTTTGCAGTTCCGCCTCGAAAGGATCAAACTTACCACATCCGGTCATTTCCAGGTTTTTGAGTATGTGCATCTTGGCGGTGATAGCCACGTTACAGACACCCACCGAGGGGATGTCAGCGGCATACTGGCTGAGGGCCTGGGTGACCAACCCGGCCGGGTTTGTGAAATTAACCAGCAGAGCGCCAGGCGCGGCTACTGCGCGCATGTCTCCAGCGATGCCAAGCAGGACGGGGATAGTGCGCAGGGCTTTGGCCATGCCGCCCACCCCAGTGGTCTCCTGCCCAATCAGGCCATGCCGGCGCCCAAGGTATTCGTCCTTGCGGCGGGCTTCCATCTGCCCGACACGCAATTGAGTGATGACATAGGCTGCCCCTTCGATCGAACCACGTTGATCGTTGCTCAGGATCACCTCGAAGGGCGACCCCCTGGCCGCCACGATGCGCTGAGCAAATCCGCCAACGATCTGGAGTCGATACGGATCGTTATCCATCAACCAGAGTTCCTCGAGCGGGAATTCCCTCGCCCGGGCGATAAAACCATTGACCAGTTCGGGGGTGTACGTCGAGCCACCACCGATGACAGCTACTTTCATAAGATTGTGCCCCAAGAAATGGTAGGAATGAACATGTGCTATTTTTCGACCCCGGTAAAGACGATGCCTTGCATGAAGATGCGTTGCGCCAGGAAGAAGATGATGATTGGCACGAGCAGACCCAGGAGCGAGCTGGCCTGGATCATGTGCGGTTGGGCAAAATAACGCGCATTGTAGAGCTGGATCCCAATAGAGATGGGTTGTAATTCTCGTTCTGTCGAGAGATAGAGCAACGGCTGGAAAAAGTCATTCCAGGACCACATAAAGTGGAACATTCCCACGGCAACGATAGCCGGGATAGATTGGGGAAGTATTACCGAAAAGAGGATGCGCATGGGGCTAGCCCCATCGATCATGGCTGCCTCGTCTAATTCTTTTGGGATAGTCATGAAAAATTGACGGAGGAGGAAGACATTATACGCGTTGGCGAAGAAGTGGGGAATGATCAATGGAAGCCAAGTACCTATCCAACCAATACGTTCGAAAACGACATAGGTTGGTACGATCGTGACGAATTCTGGGAGTATGATGGTGGAAATCAGAGCCATGAAGAGGATATTTTTCCCCGGAATACGGAAGCGAGAAAATCCATAGGCAACCGCAATGCAAGAAATCAATGTGCCTATGGAACCCGTGATCGCGATGACCAATGTATTCCGCAGCAAGCGAGGCATGTTAAGCCCTTTCCAGGCTTCGGAAAAATTTTCCCATACTGGACTAACACTCCAAACCCTTTCCAAAGTGCGCCACCTGCCTGTCCATTCGGTTGGGCCAGCCTCCAGGTTCGTGGGATCGATAAAGGTGCTTTCTTCTCTGCCTTTTTTGAGGATGGCCCATTCATGTACTTTGCCATCCTCGGTTGGCACCAGGTAAACCGCCAACTCCTGGCCTTCATAATTGAAGGTCGCCTCCTTAGAAGGTAGGATAGGGGCATTGGGGTCGGCGATCATCGAACGATCCTTGATGGCTGTGACTGTCATATAGCCGAAAGGCGATAAGTAAGTCGAGATGATGATCAGGGCGAAAAGGGTGAGGCTGGCGCTGAAGAGAAATACTCGCATACGGTTCGATAATAACGTGGTCGAACGATCTGTTCTAATAGCCATCGTCACACCTCCTCCGCTGCATAAAACACCCAGTATTTTTGGGTCGAAAAGAGTATTATGGTCACAACAATAGCAAATAAGAAAAGTATCCAGGCCATTGTCGCCCCCATACCCATGTCAGAATAAGCAAATGCTTCTTTGTAAAGATACATCCCATAGAACCAGGTCGCATTCCCCGGATCCCCATTTGGCCCCTTGAGAACATATGGAACTAAAAAATACATCAGGATACCAATCGAGGAGAGCACAAGGTTGTAGAAAATAATCGGCGTGATCATAGGTATCGTGATATGCCAGAATGTGGCGAAAGCACCTGCGCCATCCACACGCGCTGCTTCGTATAATTCTGTGGGTATCCCCTGCATGGTAGCGAGGGTGTACAGCATCATATCACCGACGCCCCACAATCCGATTAGCACCAATGCAGGGTAGATCCAGGCAACTGTGTTGATCCAATCTGGTCCTGGTATGCCGATTGATTCGAGAGCAATATTAACCCACCCCGTGCGAGCATTCAAAACACCCTGCCAGATGTAAACGACCGACACCATCGGGACGATTTTTGGCATATAGAATAATGTGGTAAAGATGCGCTTCCATCTCAAACTCTTTTGATTCAACAAAGCTGCCATCAGAATGGGTTGAATAATACCTATAGGCAATGAAATAAGGGCAAAAGTTAGCGAAACCTTTATTGCAACGCCTGCCAAAGGATCGCCGAAGAAGCGGATATAGTTCTCCAGCCCGGCCCATTGAACATCCTCTCTATGCAGAAGGTTGAAAGAAGTAAAAGAAAAAACCAACGAAGCAATCATTGGAAGGAATTTCCAGAGGAAAAAACCAATAATCCATGGAGAGAGGAAAAGCAAACCCCAATTCGCTTCACGCCGGGCGAGCTTGCTGAGCTTGCCTCGGGTGAACCTGAGATTTCTAAGCGTGAATTCAGAAAACATTGTTGTCATGGCTTACTCCTATGAGGGTGGGGTCAGCTCACACAGCAGCTGACCCCACATTCCTTCTCGCATTGCTACTCCATCCCCCTGAGGCAATAGTTCCATGTCATTTGGCTTCGTCGAAAATAACCTGTAGGTCTGCCACCAGATTATCAAGTTCAGCATTGATATCGAGGTCAGGAGTAGACTCATACAGGGTCTGAAAAGCGCCAATGCGGTCGTAGGCCTTGGCGTAGTTGGGCAGGTTGGACTCGTGATTAGGAACGTCAGGGTAAGCCAATCCTTGAACGGCTACGTCCCAATTGACGCCCTGCGGGAAGCGCTCATCCATTGTAGCAAAGAACTCTTCCTGCAAGCTGATGCGACCAGGCATACCGCCATAAATCTGTAACAGATCTCCAGCAGCCTCGCCAGTCAAATAAAGGAGAACCTCCACGGCTTCTTCTGGGTTTTCAGTCGAGGCGAAAATGCGGAAGGTATCCGCATGGAGCTTGACGGTCACATCACCGGCATCATTGTAGGAAGGAACGACTGCCATATCCCAATTCGGGACGTTGCCAAGGCAGCATGTGTACCAAAGGTGACAGTGCACTATGGCAACATTACCGGAGTCAAAGGGATTGCCGGCTGCCAACAGGTCGCTCTCCTGGTATGTCGTGTTGGGCATGAAGTGCTTGACGTGCATACCCTCATAATACCAGTTGAAAGCACTGCGCCAGCGCTCGGAAAGGACTGCATTACCTTCATCGTCAATAAAATTGTCTGCGCCGAAGAGAGCTGCGGCCTGCCCGCGTGGATCAGTCCACTGGGAGTGGTAGCCAAATTGGACGATATTTTTCGGATCGAAGTCTGGGCTATTGGCATCGTTGCCGTTAGCGTCAACTGTCAGGGCTAATGCAAGCTCTTCGAGCTTCTCGACGGTCCAGGGATCACCATCCGCATAGGGATCACCGTAGTTCTGGGGCGGATAAGCCAGGCCAGCCTCATCGAACAGGTCACGATTGTAGTAGATCATCGAAGGGAACACGGCGAAAGGAAGTCCAAGCAATCCTTCGCCCTCCAAACGATAGGCGTTGATAGAGTCAGCATCGAAATCCCCCCAATCGAACGCGCCCAAATACGGTTCGAGATCCAGGAAGAGACCGGAGAATTCATTCGTGCCGCTCCAGCCAACAGGACCGATGATATCTGGGGGGTCGCCAGCAGCAATCTGTGTCTTCAATTGATCGGGAGCTATTGAGTTTTCCACGAATTCGACCACCAGCTCGATATTATCATGGGTTTCATTGAAACGAGCGACGACTTCTTCCTGGCCAGGGATGTGTTCTGGGTTAGCGCCAGTACCCAGGCCAACGAACCATCGAATGGTCACCTTCTCGGGTGGCGCGGCCTCTTCAGCGGGCGCCGCTTCTTCAACAGGCGCGGCTTCTTCGGCAGGCGCGGCTGCTTCGGGCGCGGCTGGCGCCGGTGGCTTACATGCCGCCAGCAGCATCGCCGCGATCACGAGCAGTGAAAACAGAACAGTCAATATCTTTTTCATGATATTTCTCCTCACGGAATAACTTGTTGTGGATAAAGTAGTACAGTGTTATTCAAAAGGAATTTTTCGATAGAGCACCTCCTCCTTTGAAAGTAGTTTTTCGTAACTGCTCAGCCATCGAACGGATTGGTGTGTAGTTACAGTTTTTCATACATCAAGTAGCCTCCATGAAAGGAAGGATGAACTCCTGACGATGGAGGCATGATCATCCTGAATTGCATCCACAGGAGCGCCGTAGGATGATTTCCGTGGGCAGAAGCGTGACGTCATCAACGGGATGTCCTTCGATCAGGTTGAATAGATTTTTCGCCGCGATTCGCCCTACTTCTGCAGTGGGAGCGCGTACAGTTGTCAATGGAGGGTTCAAAAATGCCGATAACCGGGAATCATCGAAACCTGCCACAGCAACATCTTCGGGGATGCGAATGCCGCATTCAGTCAGCGCTTCGACCACGCCGATAGCGGCATCATCATCGCCTGTAAATACAGCATCGAAATCAATAGGATCGCTTCTATCTATGAAATCCTTCAATGAACGATAGGCGACTCCATGCAGAAATTCTCCCGTCAGCATCAACTTTGGATTGATCTCGATATCATGATCTCGAAGAGCGTTCAGATACCCTAATTTCCTCCAATAAGAGTCTTCTTGCTGAGAAGGTCCCTTCATGAATACGATCTGTCGCCGATCATGGTCTTCGATCAGGTGGCTAACCAGCTTATAGGTGGCTGCTTTGTTTTCGACGGTAACACAGGGAATCGAAAGGGATTCAGGCGCAGTATGGTGGATAAGTACAACGGGGAAACCTTGGGAACTCAGCTCGGCGAGATCATCATCTTTTATGCTGCCGGCAAAGATCAATAGTCCATCGGTATTGTGAGGGCCAATGGGAAGAGATATATTGGTTTGATTATCGAGGCGGCATGTCGCCACCAAAAGGTTATACCTGTGTTCACCGACTACTGATTCGATGCCATAGAGCAGCGGGCCGAAGAAATCATTGTACATATTGGTCAACAGCAACCCGACGACCATGGTTTTGCGCGTGGCCAACTGTCTGGCGGCAGAATGGGGGACATATTTAAGTTCCGCCATGATTTGTTCCAGGCGTTCGGCTACCTCTGGGGATACAGGCGCGCTGCCATTGATATAACGACTAACCGTCGCAACCGAGACGCCGACTTCGCGAGCGACGTCACGCATTGTGATTGTGGATGATGATTTCCTCGTCATAAGGCTCCCTGCGGCCTGGGGTGTAACCGGTTACTGTAACCGGTTACATTATTCCATAGATTTCATACTGAGTCAATGCTGCTTGCGAAAAAAATCAACCCCGTCTGTTTTTATTATTGGGTAGTGAGATGAGTATGACGCCGCCGATCACGAAGATCGCGCCCAGGATTTGCCAGAAGTCGAGGCGCTCCCCTAGGATGATATAGGCTGAGATAGAAGCAAAGATGATTTCTGCAGTGGCGCTGATCGAGGCCACGCTGGCTTGCAAACGGTGGAGGGCGATGGTGAAGATGCCGAAACCGCCGATGGTGGGAATCAGGATCAGACCGGTGAAATATGCCAGCGCTTTCGGTTCTACGGGCCAGGGAGATGGTTTGCCGATCTGAAAGGGGAGCAACACCAAAGCAGCGAAGGCGAAGATGTACAACATGATCGTCCATGGGCTGTAGCTGCCGATCAATTTCTTTCCGAATAGCGTGTATGAACCATAAGCGCAGGCCCCGATTACCCCGATGGCGATGCCAGAGAATGTGACCGGTTGGCCTGCTGAGCTGATGATGCCTGAACAGAGTATGGTTCCAATGACCGAAAGGAAAACGGCAAGAATCTTCTTGCTTGTAAGCCCTTCTTTCAAAACTAGACAGGCTACGATGGTGACGAAGATAGGGGCGTTGCTCTGCATCACCGTAGCGATGGATGCGCCGAGCATCACCACAGTGATATTCCACAGCACATGGAAGAGACCGATGCTGATTGCGCCCATCGCCAACAACCAGGGTAGATCGCGGCGTTTTACACTGAACAGCCTCGGGCGAAAGATTAGGATGCCAAGAAAAAGAGCAGATAATGTGCTCAGGTCGCGCCAAAATGCCAGGTTGACGGCAGGGATATTGATCTCCTGGTAGATGAGGCCAATGAGGAGGCTGGACGCCGACCAAAAGATGGTTGCCAGGATAACCAGGAGGACGCCCTGGATGCGGGTGGAGGGAGAGATTCTCAATAAATGGCGTGCTCTGGTTTCACCAACCCAATAGCGCGCAACCCGGCGATTACGCCGCCGCCGATGACCATACCAACGATGGCCCGCAACAAATTCTCGAAGGGAGCGACAGTCATCACTTCGTAGAATACTACTTCGGGATAATTGAACACGTGGTAATAGATCGCTGTCAGGCAAATATGCGAGATGCCATAGACAGTCCAGGTGCCCAATCCCAGGCCAGCAAGAACCAGCCCCCAGTTCTTACTGTTGATCCATTTTGCGAAAAGCGTTCGAGTTGGAAGAGCAAGCAAGATGATTGCAGACCAGTCAATGAACGCAGCGGCGATCGCGACCCACAGACCTACGCCGTTGATGAAAACAGCGCGCCCAATGAAATATAAAAGCGACAATAAAGCATACAGGCAGATCCAAAACCACCAGCCTTTTCGTTTCGCGCCGATCACCATGGTCCCAGCAGCAAATGACGCGATCAGCGAGCCCCATATGCGGAGAAGGGGGATGGGGCCGGCGGTGTGGGGAGCCAGGAAGATGCCAATCAACGCGCCAATCCCGGATGCTACCGCGCCTGCGACGGGGCCAAGTACCCAGCCAACCAGACCAAGGACGCCCTGACTCATGGGGAAGCTGCCGCCTAGGGCAATGATGACAGAAATGGGGATGAAGGATAACGCCACCACGACAGCAGCTAATACGACGATGTATGACACGGGTGCGCCGTCTATGGTTTCGCCGCTAAGGAATTGAACTTTTCGTTCTTCGCCAATCGGTTGTTTTTCAGACATAATGATCCTCCGGTAATATCTCATACAAAAATTGAATTGCTTTGACCCCCCTTTCATCCCCCCATTTTCGCCCAGATAGCTCCTGGTTGAGCAGCAATCCCGTGAGCGAAAATGGGGGGACAGAGGGGGGTAGATTGATATGTGTCATTGTCAGGCTACTTATCCATTGAGCGGACTCACGAGCGGGGATTTTATCATTTTTCCCGAGATCTGTCATTGCTTATTTTCCTGGTGGGTACGCAAACAGCGTCATTGGTGTATAATTCCCCTCATGCTCAGTAGACTCCGCCGCAGCCTGATTCCAAAAACGAAGAGCCTCTGGTTGATCATCTCTGCCATTATCATCCTGGCTATATTATTCCCAATTGTGCAGACCGTTGTCCTGATAAGAGACCAGGAGGCGAATACCCCCCAGACGCCTGAAGAACACTATGAAGCTGGCCTGAAGTATCTGGATGACGAAGAATATAGTTACGCCTATTACTCTCGGTTCGCTCATTTTCAGGCGAGATTTTGAAATATGGGCTGAAAATAAGGCAAAATGCTTTCTTCATTACAAATTTGACCTTTCCAGGCCAGAGATTTCTTTCAGTAATGCCACTGGTGTTGCTTTCCTCCAGAGCGCGATGAGGTAATACCGCCATATATGGGCATGGGCTTGAGTTTCGTGCCATATATAGGGGTATCGGAATCTTTATAACCGCTCACAAAATGAGCGAACGGAGAGTATTATGAGTTCAATCAGGCAATCAAAGGAAATCCAGATTATCTCGAGGCATACTTCGAGCTTGGTAAGATCTATTTGATGGCAGGGGAGCCGAGCGCTGCCAGCGCTGCTTTTTCTTTTATCGTTCAACGAGATGCTGAACACAGCGAGGCCTGGTATTATCGCGCTCTATCCTACGTCGCCATCGCAGACCTGATTACGCAGGCCCAAACGGAATCTGAGCCAGGCGCCGAAATCGCCACGATCATCGAGCCTCCTCCTTTGTTCGATCTTACCGATATCCTGACTGTAAACATCCATGAAGAAGTACTTGATTTGGAAGAGGGGGGTTCGGAGGAAGAATTACCGGCATTGACTGGGGAGCAAGTGGATGTGAGCCAGCGAGTGGATGATCCGATATCCCAGGCGATCGATGATCTGACCCAGGCCATCGAAGTCCGCCCCGATTACGAAGAAGCCATACTCGGACGCGCCTATCTGCTCGTTGATACTCGTAACTATTACCGGGCAATAGACGATCTCGATCGCCTGATCGAAATGGATCCGGAGAAGGTCATCGCGCTCACCTTGCGCGCCCAGGCCAGGTATGCTCTGAAGAAATACGCCGACGCGACGAAGGACCTCGACAGACTTCTGGCGCTTGGGGAAGAAAGCTTGGAGATATATTTCTACCGTGGGAGTTGTTTCTTTCATCTGGGCGAATTCGAAAAAGCTGTTGACGCCTGGACACATGCCATTGCGCTGGAGCCGAATATTACGGATATCATCTTGAACAGGGCTTATTCGTATCATATGCTCGAAGATTATGAAAACGCCCTGGCTGATTATCAGGCTGTGTTGGCCGTTGAACCCAACTCGCCTTCTATTTACAAGGATATGGGGGATATCCATATACAGTTAGAGGAGTTCGAGCATGCTGTAGCTGATTACACCCAGGCGATCATATTGGATCCTCAGAATATCGAATTTCTCTACAATCGCGGAATGATCTATCTCGAGTTGGAAGATTACGAAGAAGCGATAGCAGATTTACAGACTGTCCTCGAGATTGACCCGGACACCCCGGGTATTTATAACAGGTTGGGAGACGCCTATTATCTTGCTGGCGAATATCGCCAGGCGGTGTACCGCTATTTGCTTGCAATCGAACAAGATCCTAGCGATATGATCGCCTACTATAATATCGGCAGAGCGCATGTTAGTTTAGAAAATTTCGAAACCGCCAAGGGCTATTTCGATCAGGCTATCGAGCTGAACCCCGAATTTTCCGAGGCCCTGGATGGCAGTGCAGAGATGGCGCTTCGTCTGGGCGACTACCAGACCGCGGTAGATAATTATTCGACTCTCTTGGAATTAGAACCCGATTATGGCATGGCTTATTACAATCGGGGGTTGGCCTATTATCAACTGGACGAGTTCGAGAAAGCCATTGCCGATCAATCCCGCGTCATCGAAAACGATCCGGAATTCCTGGATGCCTACTATCAGCGAGGCCTGGCTTACTTCCAACAAGACCAATTTGAGCCCGCCATCGGGGATTGGGCCTATGTGATCGAGAAATATCCAGAGTATGCCCAGGCATACTACAGCACAGGATTAGCCTATTATTTCCAGGAAGATTATCAGACCGCGATTGACTACTTCGGCCAGACCATCGAAGTTGATCCTGATTATGGCTATGCCTACTACTTCCGCGGCAATGTGCATGCCGCTCTTCAGGATTACGATCCCGCCATCGAGGATTATACGATGGCGATCAGCCTGGATACAGAGTTGGGGCAATCCTATTACAACCGAGGAGTGTCCTATTTCCAGAGGGGCTATCAGAGCAAAGCGCTCGAGGATTTCAAGATGGTCCTGGAAGTCAGCGAGGATGCTAAACTTCTCGAAAGTGCAGAAGAAATATTACGATCCTTTGGCATTATGCCGTAATCTGATCCCAAGGTCAGTGGATTCGGGGCGGGATATATGGGAGTGTGTGCTCAGCACGCACCCCCATATATCCCGCCCCGCCCCCTCTTTCTTGAGTTTTTTCAGTGAACACAACAATGATATGGGTGCGTTTCATTCCAGTTGAAGGTTCCCCGAAAAAAGGGTGCAGGGGGTGCGGAGCACCCCCTGCACCCTTTTTTCGGGACTCTTTCATCTCGTTTGAAACACGCCCCAATGATATAATCTCCGGCGTGAGAAATAATGAAGAAAGGATGCTAACCAATGTTAGCTTTATGCCCGATCATAAGGGGTTGTTCGATATACTGGCAGGATCTATGAAGGGAAGGTCAATATGAAAGAGATTGACTTGAAGTCCGAATCGAAAAGCCCAGTATGGTTTACTGTATCCAACCCTGAAGTGAGGGTGGATCATTTTCATCTGCGAATGGGCCCGCGCTCTCGGGTCTGGAGTCCCCCCACTGACGTTTTCGAGACCGAGGAGTCGGTTATCATCCGCGTCGAAGTTGCGGGTATGAAGGAAACCGGGTTCTCGATTTCGTTAGATGAACAGAGCCTGATTATTCAAGGATCCCGGCTCGATCCGCCCGAGCGGCGCGCGTATCATCAAATGGAGATCCGTTTTGGCGAGTTCATCTCACAGATCGAAATGCATTGGGTGATAGATCATAATGGAATCAAAGCAAAGTATGAAGATGGCTTCTTGCGGATTTGCTTACCGAAAGCCAAACCTCATCAGGTCGAGATTAGGGAGTAGCTGATTATGCCTGCATCTCGTTGGAATTCTGACTTGATGGAATTGCTTTCGTGGCTCGGCGCGGAGGACTTGAAAATAGATGATTTTCTCCTGCACCCAATCGTGACTCGCGTTGGTGGAGAGGAAGATAGTCCTAAAGGGGAGATCGAAGTCCTGCAAGAGGGGGATCAAATTCCCAGCATGCTGCCGATCTTGCCGCTGCGCGGTTTGGTGGTTTACCCCGAGACAGCGGTGCCATTGACCATTGGTCAGCCTCGTTCTATTCACCTGATTGACGATGTCGTTTCCGAAGAAAGCCGGCTGATCGGCCTGGTGGCCTCTCGCAAACCAGAGTTGGAATCCCCTGATCCCGAAAACCTATTCGAGGTAGGCACCGTCGCCATTGTGCATCGTATGTTGCGCGCCCCCGATGGCACGATCCGCCTCTTGGTGCAGGGGATTGCGCGTTTCAGACTCATCGAATACGTTCAAATTGATCCCTACCTCAAAGCCAGGGTGGAATTGACCCCTGAGATCGAAGAGGAAGGTCTGGAAGTAGAGGCCATGGCTCGCAACGCCCGCGACCAGTTCGAGCGCATCGCCAGTATGATCACCTCGCTGCCGCGCGAGCTGGTCGAATCGGTCTTGCTGTTGGATGATCCTCTGCAAACCGTCTATACCATTGCTAACTTCCAGCGGATCGAACTCGAGGATGCTCAGGCGCTCCTGGAGTTGGATTCGGTCTCCCAAAAATTACAAAAACTGATCTCGATTTTAGCCCGCGAAGTCGAAGTCTTGGAACTTGGACAAAAGATACAGAAAGAAGCGCGTTCGGAGATCGAAAAAGTTCAACGTGAGTATTACTTGCGTGAACAGCTCAAGGCCATCCAGCGCGAACTTGGGGAGGGGGATGAGCAGGTCATCGAGGTGGATGAGTTTCGCGCCAAGATCGAAGCAGCCCACATGACCGAGGAAGCCGATAAGCAGGCCCGCCGGGAGGTGGATCGCATGTCGCGATTGCCCACCGCGGCGGCGGAATATGGGGTCATCCGCACCTATCTGGATTGGTTGGTCTCTCTGCCCTGGTCGGTTTCGACTCAAGACAATCTGGACATTGCCCATGCCCGTACTGTGCTGGATGAAGATCATTATGGGCTTGAAGATATCAAAGAGCGCATACTGGAATTCCTGGCTGTGCGCAAATTACGGCAGGAGCGCGTAGAAGAATTCACCGCCGAGGACAACAAGTACGATGATCGAATTCGCCGCTTACGCGAGGGTGTGATCCTGTGTTTTGCAGGACCTCCGGGTGTGGGCAAAACTTCCCTCGGGCGTTCCATCGCCCGCTCCCTGGGGCGTGAGTTCATCCGCATCTCTTTGGGCGGCGTGCGCGACGAGGCCGAAATTCGCGGTCATCGCCGCACGTATATTGGCGCATTGCCGGGGCGCATCCTGCAGGCCTTGAGGCGGGTAGAAACACACAACCCGGTCTTCATGCTCGATGAGATAGATAAACTCTCCCAGGGCTTCCAGGGCGATCCGGCCTCAGCCCTTTTGGAAGTTCTGGACCCGGAGCAAAATGTGGAGTTTCGCGATCATTACCTGGAAGTGGCTTTCGATCTCTCGGAGGTGATGTTCATCACCACAGCCAATCGCCTGGATACCATCCCCCAGCCGTTGCTCGACCGCATGGAGACCATCCGGCTCTCCGGATACACGGAAGGCGAGAAGAAACATATCGCCAAGGGATATCTGATCCCGCGCCAGCTACGCGAGAACAGCCTGCGGGAAAGCGAGGTCCGCTTCACGGATGAGAGTCTGGACGAGATCATCCGCTATTACACCCGTGAGGCTGGCGTCCGCAATCTGGAGCGCGAGATTGGGGCGGTGTGTCGCAAGGTGGTCACGCGCATCGCCGAGGGCAAGGGGAATGGCGTCGTCGAGATCAACCCTGAGCGGATCCACGAGTACCTGGGGAGGCCAAAATTCCGCGATTTGGAAGAGATCGCCGAACGAACTTCCCTGCCCGGCGTAGCAACTGGATTGGCCTGGACCCCTACGGGCGGTGACGTGTTATTCATCGAAGCGACCCGCATGCCGGGCGGAAAGGGCTTCCAACTCACCGGGTCGTTGGGCGATGTGATGAAGGAATCTGCCAAGGCGGCGCTTTCGTTCGTGAGATCGCAGGCCAAGAAATTAGGCCTGGAGGAGAACTTCTATTCGGAGGCGGATTTCCATTTGCACATCCCGGCTGGGGCGCAGCCAAAGGATGGCCCTTCTGCCGGCATCACCATGGCTACCGCGCTGGTATCGCTGATTTCCGGGCGGCCGGTTCGTCCTGATGTGGGCATGACGGGAGAGATCACCCTCCGGGGTAAGGTGATGCCCGTTGGCGGCGTCAAAGAAAAGGTTTTGGCTGCTCACCGGGCAGGACTCAAAAAAGTCTTACTGCCCAAGCGCAATGAAGATGATTTGGAAGACCTGCCCGAGGAAGTCCGCCAGAGGATACAATTCATCTTTCTGGATACGGTTGACGATGCGATCGAGGTTGCTTTGGAGCCTCTGCCAAAACCTAAGAAGAAAAGGCAAACCCAAAAGAATCCTGCTCCCCAAAAAGGTAAAAGAGCAGTAGATTTAGTATCAGTGGATGTAACTACTCAGCCAAACGGAGAAATTCCCGAAAAAAGGGTGTGAGCAGGGGGCTACGCCCCCTGCTCACACCCTTTTTTCGGGTAAATCCGTTCGATGGCTGAGCAGTTACTCAGTGGATTACGAAAAAGGAAGTACTGAGCAGAGATCCTGATCCTGGTATGCGAAGTTGCGTATGGCTAAAGTGATGCTCATTGATGATGATTACATTGTGGTTGATCTGTTGAAGACTTTGTTAGAGATGGAGGGCTTCGATGTCATCACGCATTCCGTGGGGGAGGATATTATTCGATCCATTCGAAATCACGAGCCGGATGTGGTTTTGATGGATGTTTATCTACGGACCTCTCCTGACGATGACAAAGTGGGCCTCAAGCTGTTAGCTCAGATTCGTGAAGACCCCGATATCTCCAAGACCAGGGTGATTATGTCTTCAGGTCTCGATTTCCGCGCCGCAAGCGAGCAAGCCAAAGCTGATGGTTTCATACAAAAGCCGTATATGCCTGAGGATCTAATAAAAATGATCGAGCAGGTTTTATCATAAATGAGCGTTGGACATAGTTCTAACATGTGTCACAGTGGGTGACAACTGAAACGATAGAGAGTGATACAGGAATGAAAAAACGATCTCGTACCACGATGCAGTGGTACACCATGGATTTACATTTACATACCCCGGCTTCGAGCGATTATCAACAGCCCAATGCCAGTTATCTGGATATCCTAAGGCGGGCTGATGAGCAAGACCTGGATATGGTTGCTATTACCGACCATAACACGGTGGCGGGCCTTCGCCGCATGCACGATGAAATACAACAATTGGAGATGCTCAAGCGATTGAATCGCCTGTTGCCGGAGGAGCAATCCCGCCTGGATGATTACCAGCGGTTATCAGAGCGGGTGATGATTCTGCCGGGCTTCGAGTTTACAGCAACCTTTGGGTTTCATATTTTGGCGATCTTTGCCCCCGAAAAGCCACTGCGCGAGATCGAGCATATTCTGCTGGATCTCAACATCCCGGCTGACCAGTTAGATGAAGGTTCTGTGACCGTGGGAGCCAGCGCTGATGTGTTGACTGCCTACGAAAAGATCAACGCCGCTGGAGGGTTGGTGATCGCCGCCCATGCCAATTCCACGAATGGCGTCGCCATGCGCGGATTTCGATTCGGCGGACAAACCAAGATCGCTTATACCCAAGACTCCAATTTGCATGCGTTGGAAGTGACCGATTTGGATCGCAAGGAACGTCACAGCACGGCGGGGTTCTTCAGCGGCGCCAAACCCGAATATCCCCGGCGCATGCATTGCATTCAAGGCTCCGACGCCCACCGCCTGGAGAAAGACGCCGAGCGTCGCAAGAACCTGGGGGTTGGCGACCGGGCTACCGATGTGCGTCTGCCAGAGCTATCATTCGAGGCGCTGAAGGCGCTGTTTCTGGGGAATGACTTTGCCCGCAGCCGTCCTCACCGCCCCAAGGCCGAGCCGGCTTTCGATTTCATCCAGGCAGCACGCGATGAAGGCGCCAATATCGTGCAAGATTTCCATGAGAGCATGATGGTGCGCGGCGGGAAACTTTACGCTGTGATCGCCGATGTGTGCGCTTTTGCCAATACCAATGGAGGCGCGATCTATATCGGCATGGGCGGCGACCCGAAGGGCAATGTCGAGGGGGTGACCCTGGTCAACCAGGCTATCACCCGTTTGGAAAAGGAGATCAGCGACCGTATCAGCCCTGAGCTGGTTTGCAGCCTCGACGCCCACAAATTCCGCGGCAAGGATATCATCCGCGTCCTTGTGCCACGCGGCGACGATCCTCCTTATGCAGTTGACGACAGTAAAATCTACCTGCGCACAGAGGCCGAAACCGGCATGGCTGTACGGGATGAGATCGTCGAGCTGGTTCTACGAGGTCAGGGCGACCGGACCAGAAAAGAAGCCCTTGCGGCGCCCACGACGAAAGTCAGCGACGAACCGGCGCCTCTTCCTCAGGCTGTCGAAAAACCCCAACTCGATGCTGACGAAGTAACAGCCCCGCGCACCGGCGTGGAGGTCGTCTCCGTCGAAGAGCGCCAGGGCGTGCGATATTACACCGTGCGTGATTTGCGCAATAACAATGTGGTCAAGAATGTGACCCGCAAATCGGCGCGCAAATTGTGGCATTATGCGGTCACCCAGTTCGACAAATACTCCGAAATCCGCGCCCAGGCCGAAGTCAAATGGCAAGGAAATTTGGGACTGTTGTATCAACAAAAGATCGGTAACTTCAGCCGTTACGACTTGATCCAGCGGGATGATATGGACAATTATCGTTTCTACTTCGGCGTCACCGAGGATGGCCTCGACGAAAACTGGCAGCGGGTGGCAGGGATCAGCGAGGACTGAGCATGGCCCTGCGCGTTGCCATCCTTACCGTGTCTGATCGTTCTGCGCGAGGTGAGCGACCGGATACATCAGGCCCGGCGTTGAAGGCGAAAGTGGAAGCGCAAGGATGGAGCGTCTTACAGGAAGATATCGTTCCGGACGATTTGCTGGTTTTGAGGGATACCCTCTCCCAATGGGCTGACGGACGCTGTTTCGACGTGATCCTGACCACCGGGGGGACGGGATTCGCCCCCAGGGATGTCACCCCCGAGGCCACCCAGACCGTGATTCACCGAGCCGCGCCTGGGCTGACCGAAGCCATGCGGGCTGAAAGCCTGAAGATCACCCCACATGCCATGCTCTCCCGGGGCGTTTCCGGCATCCGTGACCGCACCCTGATCATCAATCTGCCCGGCAGCCCCAAGGCCGCCCTTGAAAATCTGGAGGTAGTCATCCCCGTACTGCCCCACGCCGTGCAACTCCTGCGGGAAGATGCTGATGCGGAAACCGGACATCAATTCGCTCAGCAGAGAAAAAATACAGAGTTCACTGATACTCAGTAGTTCACGAAAACGATCAGGAGCCCGTCCCCGGGCGACCCGCAGACGGGTCTCGGATCATTTTTCGTGAAGTACTGATGTTTAAAAAATTACCCAGATATTGCCAGAAAGTCTGATCTTTGTGCTACAATAGCTATTGCCGGGGTACTGTTCTTTGCGAGTGGATGCTCGCAGGAGGAATTGCGTTATGAGTGATAAAGAAACCATGCTCAAGTTGATGCGATTTTGGCTGTTTGGCACTTTCATCATCCTCTTCACGGCAGTAACAGTTTATGTAGGGGGCGCGCTGGGGACTGGCTTGGCGATCTTCCGCGAATTGTATTTCTGGCTGGCGGTCGTCATCACCGCAGCTCTGTGCGTGTTGTGGTACTTCATCTACAAGTGGTATTTGGACAAAAAAGCATAAGTCACAACTATATTCCCCCCGGCACAATAACTGACGAAGCAGGGAGCTCATGCTTCGTCAGTTTTTTATACGAACACGGTTCCTCGCAGGAACCGTGTTCGTTTACTGGATCTCTTCGAGAACATGACGGGCGATGACCATGCGCTGCACTTCGCTGGTGCCCTCCCCAATCGTCATGGCGCGGGCGTCGCGGTATAGGCGCTCCACCGGATACTCACGGCTATAGCCATAGGCGCCATGGATTTGGATGGCGTTATAGGCGACGCGTTCAGCCATCTGCGTGGCGAAGAGTTTGGCCATTGCGCCCGCTTTGGTGAAGGGCTTCCCCTGTTCTTTGAGCCAGGCGGCGTAATAGATCATCAGGCGAGCGGCGTGGATTTCGGTGCCGGCGTCAGCCAGCATCCATTGCAGAGCCTGGTGCTGGGAGAGGGTCGCCCCAAACGAGCGACGTTCTTTGGCATAGCGTATGGCCTCTTCCAGGGCTGCCTGAGCGATGCCCACCGAGATGGCCCCGATGCCGATACGACCACCAGCGAGAGTCCTCAGGGTTTGCTGCAGTCCGCGTCCTTGTTCCCCGAGCAGGTTCTCGCGGGGGACGTGCACGTTTTCATACGTGATGCCGTGGGCATGGCTGCTGCCCAGGCCCATTTTCTTCTCATGAGGCGCGATATGCAGCCCAGGCGCATCTGTAGGCACAATGATCATGCTCATCGAACAGGAGCCGCCTGCGGGGTCGGTGCGTACCAGCGTGGTGACATAGTCGGCATCCCCGGCGTTGGTGATCCAGGCTTTAGCCCCATTGATCACCCACTCGTCTCCCTCCAGCCTGGCCTGGGTCTTGATCCCCTGAAGATCGGAGCCTGCTCCCGGTTCGGTGAGCGCCAGCGAGATCAACTTTCCTTCTCCGCTGACGGCGCGCGGCAGGTATTTCTCTTTCTGCTTTGGGGCGCCGAACATGGCGATGGGCGCGCAACCCAGCCCGGTATGGGCGGCGATGTTCAGGGCGGTGCCGCCGTCCCCCCAGCCCAGTTCCTCGATAGCGATAGCCGCGCTGATCGCGTCCACTCCGGCGCCGCCATATTCTTCGGGTGTGGTGATGCCCAACATCCCCAGCGGCCCCATCTTGCGGATAGCAGGCCAGTTGAGTTCTTCCGCTTTGGCGAACTCGGCGGCCTGAGGCTTGACTTCCTGGGCTACGAAATCGTGAACCGTTTTACGCCACATGCGTTGTTCTTCGGTGAGTTGAAAATCCACGGTGGTTCCTCCTTTGAGTCCACTGAGTCCACTGCAAAAACTACGAGTAGAGGATTCGGGGCGGCATATATGGGGGTGCGTGCGCAGCACGCACCCCCATATATGCCGCCCCGCCCCCTCGTTCAGGAGTTTTTTCAGTGAACTCACATATGTCACATTTCAACGAATTTCGGGGTTCTTATAGGCGAAAATGGGAGGGCCGAGGGGGGGGTACAGCATTGATCTCAGGGGTTCATCTCGTAAAGGTCTTTGAGAGCATAAACATGCTCGGTCCACACCTGTTGATAGCGTCCCTCGTCGGACGCTGGTTTGCGGATCATGCGCTGGCAGTAATCCATCTGGGTAGCTGTGCTGCTCGGTTTGCTGTAAAGCTGCAGGGCGTACCTGGAAAAATCCCGCACCATGAAGTCGAAAATCTGGTCGAGCAAGGCCTGGGCGATGGCGTAGATAGGGGCGTTCTCCAGGATGAGTTGACCGTAGACCACCAGGGCGAATAGTTCACCCAGGGCGAGCAGGAAATCAATATCCTTGCGCTGGGTGTCATCCGGCGTCGCCATCGCCAGGAATTCCTTGAGGAGGGCGATCTGGTCTTTGAAAATTCCGATATTGGGGAGGTCGTACAGGTCGTAGGCTAATCCGTAATCATGGAAGCGGATCTTGCTTAGCCCGCGGGTTGGTCCCTGGTCGAAGAGGTAATCGTCGTTCCGAGGCTGATCCTGCTTAGGCAGGTCGGGATATTCGGCATGGTCGAAGAAATAATTGGGTATGAACTTGACGATCAGGGCGATGTTGACGTGGACGGTCCCTTCCAGCTTGGGCAGCGCCTGGATGTCGCGCGCCGCCATCTCGAAATAGGTATCGCGCTCGAAGCCTTTAGCGGCGATCACATTCCAGAGCAGATCAATGACCTCCTCGCCCTGGGTGGTTACTTTCATCTTGACCATGGGGTTATACAGCAGGTAGCGGCGGTCTTGCAGCGAGGCTGCCCGCATATAATCGGCGGCTCGCAGGGTGAAGAGCTTCATGGCGACCAGGCGGGAGTAGGCATCGGTGAACATCTGCTGGACATGGGGGAAGTCGGTCACGTACATGTTGTACAGGCGGCGGTTTGCGGCGTGGTTGATGGCCTCGTACAGGGCATGGGTGCAGATGCCAATGGAAGCCCAGCCCAGGTTGTATTTTCCCACGTTGACGGTGTTGAGCGCCGAGTCCCAGGCGGCTTGCCCCATCGAGAGAATTTCATCTTCAGCGACCGGGTAATCTTCGAGCAGATATTGCCCGACGTAGTTCTGGCTGGCGCACACGTTTTTGACCAGCTTGTACGCATCTTGGCGATAGTCGGCCACGAAGAAGACGTATTCATCTGTCCCGGCTATTTTTCCAAAGGTGGAGACCATCGGGGCGACGTTGGCGTTGCCGATATAGTATTTCTCGCCGTTGGCCAAATAGTTGCCATCCGGCTGGGGGGCAAGACTCATCTCCGTCGAATAGATATCCGCCCCATGCGCCCGTTCGGAGAGTCCAAACGCAAAAACAGCTCCATCCTGAAGGAGCTGCGCCGCCCTTCGTTTCAGGGCTTCGTTCTTACTCATCCAGATAGGGCCGAGGCCGAGGATGCTGACCTGCCAGGTGTACCAGTAGGCTAATCCATAGAAGGCCAGGATTTCATTGAACTCGCAGTTGCGCCAGGTATCCCAGCGGGTATTTTCGTCCGTTCCATATTGGGAGGGGGTTAACAGGGCAGCGAAGAGTTTTTCCTGTTTTACGAAATCGAGAAAATCGCTGTACCAGGCCCGGGCGTGGTCGTCTTCCTTGATCTTCCTTTTGCCCCGCTTTTCGAACCAGGCGATGGTTTTGAGCATCAGCTCCCGAGAATGGTCATCGGGGTAGTCGCGTTGATGGGCTTTCGGGTTGAGCAGGAACATGATGTACTCCTCGGCTATCAGCTTGGTTTTGGAAATTATATCAGGAACGTGATATAGTTTCACAGATGAGAATTGGAGGAGCTATCTTGAACAAACCTGTCATCCTGATTACCGGCGCGTCCTCTGGCATTGGCGCGGCGACGGCGCGCCTCTTTAGCGAGCGGGGATACCATGTCGTTCTGGCTGCCCGCCGCGAGGATCGCTTGCGGGCGTTAGCGGACGAAATCGAAGCAGCCGGGGGGCAGGCGCTGCCGGTTCCTACGGATATCACCCGCCTGGATCATATCGAAAATTTGGTAGAAACCAGCCTGGCCTGGTATGGCCAGATTGACGTTCTGTTCAACAACGCCGGCTTCGGCCGCCTGAAGTGGTTGGAGCAGCTCGATCCTGATGAGGATATCGAACTTCAACTGCAGACCAATCTCCGTGGGGCAATCCTGACCACCCGGGTAGTCCTGCCGCACATGATCGAACGCCGTGCGGGGCATATCATCAATATGGCTTCAATCGCCGGTCTAATTGGGCCGCCCACCTACAGCATCTACTCGGCGACTAAATTCGGGCTGCGCGGTTTCACCGAAGCGCTCCGGCGAGAAGTAGGCATTTGGGGGATTCGAGTCTCAGGGATCTACCCCGGGGGTGTGGCGACAGAATTCGGTCAACACACCGGGATTGATCGTAGAACCGGCCTCCGCACCCCAGCGTTTTTGCGATTGTCCGCCGAGGATGTAGCCCGGGATGTATATCGCTTAGTCGAACGACCGCGGCGCATGCTGATCATCCCCTGGCCGATGCGTATTGCTGTCTGGTTGAATGTGTTGTGGCCGGGGGTAGTTGATTGGGGAATCCAGCGAATCTTCACCATCCGTGAACGGCCGCCCAGAGGCTTGCACTGAGCGAAGCGAATGTGCATGATCCCTCGATCAAAAGCCCGTCCTCGGGCGCCCCGAGGACGGGGCTGTGGATCGTTCACGCCGCCCTCTGTCCCTCCATATTTTGCCGCCGAAAAGCCGGTCGTTCATGAAACTGATGGCGAAAATGGGGGATGAAGGGGGGTGGAAAAATTACTGTGCGGATGGATCGTCGGGGATTTCTAACCCAGACCCCGCAAGATTGGATTCTGGCTCGGGGTTTGTCTCTTGTTCGCTGATATTCTGCAAGGCCATGATCCCGTTCCGAGCCTGATTGAGCAAGCGTTCCAGCTCCGCTTCGATGCGTGAGAGGGTTTGAATGACGTAATTATCGGCCTCGCGACGGGTGTGTTCGGCATTGACCCCGGCCTGCTTGATGACATCTTCTGCCCGTGCTTTTGCGGCAAGCACAACGGCGTCGCGCTCCACAAGTTGCTGGCTCTTCTCGCGCGCCAGATCAACTGTGCGTTTGGCTTCCTCTTGGGCTTGCGCCAGGATGCGATCACGTTGGGTGAGAACCTGCTGCGCTCTCTTGACTTCCTCAGGGATGGTCACCCGCATCTGGTCAATCAAGTCCAGCATTCGATCTTCATCCACGATCACATTGTGGGTGAGGGGAATGGGACGACTTTCGTTGAAGAGTTCTTCCAGTCGGTCTACAAGATGTAAGATATCCATGCCGCTCCTCCCTCAGAGGCGCAGTGTTGAGAAAGCAATCCTTTTCTTCCGCAAAGTTTTGCATGTTCTAACGAGTATATCAGGTGCTTGATGGCGATAATCTAGAACACGCTTTGGTAATAACCAGTTGCAAAAATTATGCCGGTAATCTCTCGGCTATTGCCGAGTTAACCGCATATGGGATTGTGACGCTCTTATGTGCGATTAGTTTCTTGGATTGTAACTATTCAGCCAAACGGAGAAATTCCCGAAAAAAGGGTGTGCGCAGGGGGCTACGCCCCCTGCGCACACCCTTTTTTCGGGTAAATCCGTTCGATGGCTGAGCAGTTACCTTGGATTTTTTGTAAACCTAACCATGTAGAAGTGTCTTGCCACTTCCCGGTAGTCGATGTGAATTTATATTTGCGCTGCCTCGTGAAGGGGACAATTCGTTTTTGCATCTCTCGAAAGTTCCGAGATGCTTTTCGTAACCGGCTCTTTTGTTCTTTTGTAAGAGGAGAGATTGAGTTGCTCATTATTCTAATTGCGCACTGGGGCTAAAAATGAATGTTCTTTGCTCAAAATACATTTACGACTTGAGAAGATGTAAATTCACTTGTTCGAATATAAAGCTCATAAACCAATCGCCATAAATTGCTTTGGGCGTCCATGCTCTCGACAACTAAACCGCAGTTATGTGCTTCGTCTCGATAGATTGGTCTGCCATGTGTTTTTTTACTAACCGGCGTTTTGTAAAATGCCCGCTAACATATCAACATCTGAATCTTCAAGCATAACAGGATACACGAAACTTGTAAAAAGAGTAACGACAGGGCGATCTATTATTGCTTCGAGTTCGACAAATATCCGCTCCCTTGTATCGTGATTCTGGTTGCGTTCAGAAATTACTTGTAAAACAACCGGATTTACTTCTTGCGCTGTCATATTTTCTCCACTTGAACTCGACAAATGGGCATAATCTAAGATTACACGGAAGTGAACGATTAGTCAAGTAGTCGTCGGTCTGCTTCTAATCCCGCAGCGAAGACGTTGGGACGATGTCCTGCCATTCGCCCAGCTCTCCAAACCTCTTTTTGAGGGCCGCTTCGACGTGGGGAGGCACCAGGCTGCTGACATCGCCGCTCAACGAGGCGATCTCGCGCACTGTCGCGCCCGAAAGGAAGGTGTGCTTCTCGTGGGTGATCAGGGCCACGACTTCGATATCGGGATCGATGCGGTGGTTGGCCAGCGCCATGCGGAATTCATATTCGAAATCCGAGAAGACGCGCAGACCACGAACGATGACCTGGGCGCCGATCTTTTTGCAAAACTCGACCGTCAATCCGCTATAGCCGGTAACCTTGATCTTCTCGTTCTTTCGAAACACTTCCTCGGCGAAGGCGATTCGTTCATCGGGTGAAAAGAGCAGGGTTTTGAGCGGTCGGTCATAAACCGCGACAATGACTTCATCGAAGAGCCGGGCTGCTCGATGAGCGATGTCTATGTGGCCGTAATGAATAGGATCGAAGGTTCCTGGGAAGACAGCACGAATCATATTTGGCTCCTCAACTAATATCTCCGCTTCCACTGCTCCAGAAGCGTTTCAAAGCAGCAGCGAGCTGCTGGTGTTCGTCATGAGTCAGATCAGGGTCATCTTGGAATAATCTCTGGGCGTGATGTCGGGCCTTCTGGATCAGTTCCACATCGGTCAGACTTGCCAGGCGCAGTTTGGCGTAACCAGCTTGCCTTGCGCCCAAGAAATCACCCGGGCCGCGCTGATCTAGATCGCGTTCGGCCAGCACGAAGCCATCGTTGGTCTCTGCCATGGCTTGCAGGCGTTCGCTTTCGATAGCATCCGCTTTGCCAGGGATCAACAGACAAAAAGCCCTGGCCTTGCCCCTCCCTACCCGGCCGCGGAATTGATGTAACTGCGCCAACCCGAAGCGATGTGCGCCTTCGATCAGCATCACTGTGGCGTTGGGGATATCCAGGCCCACTTCTACTACCGAGGTGGATACCAGGGCATGGAATTCGCCATCGCGAAACCTGGTCATCACAGCTTCTTTTTCGGATGGTGTCAACCGCCCGTGCAGCAATCCCAGCTTGAGATCGGGGAAGATCTCCTTTTGCAGATGGGCATGTTCTTCGACAGCGGCCTTCTCTTCGGATTCATCGCTTTCTTCGACCAGGGGATAGATGATAAAGGCCTGGTGCCCGGCCTCGACCTGCCGGCGGATTAAAGTATAGGCGCGCTCGCGTTCCTTTGGATAGAGCACGTAGGTATCCACCGTCTGGCGCCCGGGAGGCATTTCGTCAATGACCGACAGGTCCAGGTCGCCGTAGACCGTTAGCGCCAGCGAGCGCGGGATGGGGGTGGCCGTCATCACCATCAGGTGAGGGTTCGTCCCTTTGGCTCGTAAAGCGGCGCGCTGCCTGACGCCGAAGCGATGCTGTTCGTCAATGATAGCCAGTTGGAGATCGTGGAATTCCACCGGGTCTTCGATCAGGGCGTGAGTGCCAATCACAAGGCTGATATCCCCCGAAGCCAGCCCGGCGCGGATTTCGATCTTTTCGCTTTCTGAAGTCGCGCCGATCATCAGACGAATCTGTTCGGGACTCAGCGGCCCGCCATTCGTGGCGAGAATCTGTAGCAGGGTATGGTAGTGCTGTTCAGCCAGGATGCTGGTCGGCGCCATCAAGGCCGCCTGCGACCCCTGGTCGCAAACCAGGGCGATGGCTAAAGCGGCGATGATCGTTTTACCCGATCCGACATCTCCCTGGATCAGGCGATTCATAGGATGCCCGGAGGCCAGGTCGGTCATCACTTCATCGAGGGCGCGTTGTTGGGCCGATGTCAGTGCGAAAGGCAGCTTCTGCAATTGCCTCTCCAGCCAGCCTGCTTCCATTCGAAAAATACTGGCGGTTTGCTGAGACCAATTGACTTTTTGCTGCAAGACGCCCAGTTGGAGCAAGAAGATCTCATCGAAGGAGAGACGATGGCGGGCGCTCTTGAGTTGTTCCCAGGAAGTGGGGAAGTGGATTTGTTCCAACGCCGGTGATAGATCCATCAGGCCGGCTTCGGCGCGCAATGATGCAGGCACAGGGTCGAGCACCCGGGGGGCCCAGTCTGTGATCACGGCGTATATCTTATTGCGCAGCCATTTCTGGGTGATCCTGGCGGTCAGCGGATAGACAGGGACGATCCCCTCGGAGATGAGATTTTTCTTCTCGACCGGGGACCAATCGGGGTTGTTCATCGTCAGCCGGCCCAGGTATTGGTCGGTCTGTCCGGAGATGACAACTTGCATCCCTGGTTGTAATTGTTTCGTGATCCAGGGCTGGTTGAACCATGTCACCCGTATCGAAGCGCTGCCATCATTGATGATCGCCTCGACGAGTTTCGTGCCGCCGCCGCGTGTATCTCGTGCGCTGACCGATTTGACAGTGCCGATCACGCTGACTTTTTCCCCGTATCCCAAACGGTTGATGGGCTTCATTTGGGAATAGTCGTCGTAGCGATGGGGGAAATGGTAGAGCATATCGCCCAGGGTGTGGATTCCCAGGTTCTCCAGGGTTTGGGCATAGGCAGGCCCGATGTGTTTCAGGGTAGTGACATGCGCGTTGAGATCGGCGCCTGCCCCGGGGGGGAATTGCGGACGGGGCCTTGGGGTGGCTGCCGGCCCTGGGGTTTCTGCTGCCACCCCAGAGGGAGTCGGCTCAACCGTCTCCTTGGGGGTGGGCTGTTCCTCTTGCGCTGGTTCCTCTTGGGGCTTGATCTCCTCCTCGGGCGGCTCTCCTTCCCCCAGCTCCCTTTGGATGCGCTTCCACAAACCAAAGAGGGTCTCTTTGCGGGATTCTACGCTCAAGCGATGATAATCCCTGAGGCGAGTAGTGACAGCCTGGATGATGGCCTCTGGCAGGCTGTCGGCGCGCGCTTCCATTGACCAGGGGTCGAGCATGCGTTCCAACCCCCCGATGACGGCGCTATTGTCATAGCCGTTTTTCGCTTCGAGTTTGAAGTAGTTGCGGAGTTTTTGTATCGAGGGCTTCATTGAGTGTATTGTACCAGTTCGTCGTCATTTCAACACCGCAGCGATGCCCAGGCCGTTGACCCCCACATGGACGCCGATCACAGGGGTGACGTTCACGATATGGGGCGACGTGGACAGGTCAAGGTTCAGATCAGCGAGCAGTTGTCGGGCATCGGCTTCGGCGTTGCTGTGCAGGATGGCCAAACGTTCCAGCTTGCCCAATTTTCGGATGAGTTCTTCGAGATGCGCGATGCCTTTGCGTCGCGTGCGTGCCTGCCCCAGGTTCAGTACCGCCCCATCCAGGACTTCTACGAAGAGTTTGATATTCAGAAGCGACCCGATTCTGGCCGTCAGCCAGGAAACGCGCCCGCTTCGGCGGATATTTTCGAGCGTGTCTAGCATGGCGATCACGCGGATCTTGTCTCGAACAGCCTGGAGGTGGTGGATGATCTTCTCTACAGATAGACTCTGGGTGACCGCTTCGGCAGCCGCGATGACCTGGAATCCTAACCCCATCGAGACCGATCTGCTATCGAAGATGTGCACCCTCTCGCCAAAAGCTTGCGCGGCCATTTTGGCCGTGTTGTACATGCCGCTGAGTTGACTGGCAACGTGCAGAGATAAGATCGCCTGAGCGCCTTCCTGGAATAATCTTTCGTAAGCGGAGTGGAATGCTCCGGATGAAGGCGCGGCGGTTGTGGGCAGAGTCTCTAACGTGGGCAATTTTTCGTAGAACTCGCCGCGGGAGATGTCCTTTCCATCTACCAGGCTTTTGCCTTCCATCACGATGATGGCTGGGATGACTTCTATCTGATGCTGCGCGACGATTTCAGGGGGGACATCGGCGGTGCTGTCGGTGACAATACCAATTCGCATGGTTGCTCCAGGGTGTAGAAAAGGTGGGGGCGCTTTCCACAAAGCGCCCCCCACCTTTTCTACGATGGTTTATTCGATCGAGATGATGAACTGGTAGTGAGGCTGCCCGCCGTATTGGACTTCGATTTCGTGGTCGGGGTATTTTTCTCGGATCACATCGGCGACGCGAAAGGCCTCCGTCTTCGGCAGATCCACGCCATAGAACAGGGTGATGAGTTCATAATCCTCTATATCTGCTTTTTCCAGGAAACCCAGGCAGGCATCTTGCAGGTCGTCTGACGAGAGAATCAGTTTGCCATTGTGCAGGACGATGATCTCGCCCTCTTCGACAGAGACGCCGTCTATCTCGACGCTGCGGGTGGCGGTTGTGATTTCGCCAGTCTGCACATCATCGAGGGCGGAGGTCATGTCCTGGACGACAGCATCGAAATCCCCGTCGGGGACCAGGCGCAGCAGGGCGCTCAATCCCTGTGGGACGGAGCGGCTGGGGATCACAGCAGTTTGTTTGACAGTCACCTCGGTGGCTGCCCTGGCGGCCAGGATGATGTTCTTGTTATTGGGCAGGATGATGATTTTATCTGTGGGTAGGTTCTCGAAAGCGTGCAGGATATCCTGTGTGCTGGGGTTCATGGTCTGCCCGCCTTCGACGATGGCAGCAGCTCCCAGGCTGGCGAAGACATTGGCGATCCCTTGCCCTGGGGATATACTGACGACGGCGATCTGGCCTGGCTCCACGGGCGCCAGTTTCAATGGCTGAGTCTGACGGTCGCGTTCGATATCGCCTATCTGCGCGAGCAGGTTCTCCATGTGAACTTTCGTGATCGTACCCACGGTCATGGTGTAATCAATGGGTTCGTAGCGCTTCTCGGTGGGCACGTGGATGTGCATGCGGTACATGCCATCGCCCTCGCCGATCTGGATAGATGTGCCCATCTCTTCGAGAGCGCCGAAATATTTTTCGAGCACCAGCGGCTTATCGGGACGGAAATCAATCACCACTTCGTAATCTTGCCCCGGCTCCACGGTTTGCATGGCGCCTTCGAGTTTGATCGCCGATAAGGGTTGTACTGTTGCGACCGCTGTATCCAGGGACATGCCCTTGGAAAACCGCAACATCCCCTCCAAAATAAAGAACAGACCTTTGCCGCCTGCATCCACCACGCCGGCGTCTTTGAGAACATCCAGCAGTTCGGGGGTATACTCCACCGAAGCATCTGCCGCCTCTACGACAATCTCCAGGATTTCGAAGGGATCGCTGGTGATTGCGAGGGCTGCTTTCGCCGCTGCGGCGATATCTTTGGCTACTGTGAGGATGGTTCCTTCGACTGGGCGCACCACGCCTTTATAGGCGGTATCCCGCGCTGTGGCAAAGGCATTGGCCAGGGTCTGTCCGTTGATGACATCCTGTCCATCCAGCGCCCGGGCGAAACCTCGCCAGAGCTGCGAGAGGATCACCCCTGAGTTCCCGCGCGCTCCCATCAGGGCGCCTTGGGCCAGGTCGTTGGCTACTTCCCCCACTCGGAACTTGGGGGTATTCTCGATTTCGTCATAGGCCGATTGCATGGTCAGCACCATATTGGTGCCAGTATCGCCATCGGGTACGGGGAAGACATTCAGGGCATTGACGATCTCGTGGTTTGTACGCAGCCAGGTAAGCGCTGCAGAAGTCAAATTCTTGAGGGCAAGTCCATCGATGGGTTGCTGGCGGATCTTCTCTGCGAATTCGGGCGATCCTTCGGGCTGAGGGGGCGTGGTCATGTATGATAACTCCTAGTCGCTGATGCGTAGACCCTGCACATGGACATTGATCTCGTTGATCGGCACCCCCATCGCTTTTTCCACCTGGTAGCGGACAGTGTTCGCAACGCTGGTCGCCACAGATTTGATCCGCGTTCCGTACTCGATGATGATATACATATCTATGTTGATATGCTCATCGGTGAAATGGACATCTACGCCGTGGGTGGGGTCTTTGGCCAGGATAGAGGTGATCCCGTCTACAACGCTCTTCGACGCCATACCCACGACCCCATAGGATCGTAATGCGGATTGATATGCAATGGTAGCAATGGCTTGCGGCGAAACGTGAATACTTCCTATTTGAGTTGTTTCGTTGGTCATAATATGCTCGCTTGAAAGAGATGAGTTTATGTGGTAATATTTTGCGGCTTGGTAGGTAATTATAATACGTATGTCGGTTGAAAGCTCAATCCACGAAGGTGGATTTCGTGCGCCAGCCTCGAATTCATTCGATGGTTGAGCAATTACACAATTCGAAAGGAATTGATGAAATGGCAGTTTGCGAAAGTTGTGGAAAAAGGACCGCCTTTGGTCGTAATGTTCCCTGGTCCAAGAAGTCTACACGGCGTCAATTCAAACCGAACATTCAAAAAGTTTCGGTTTACGAGAATGGCCGTAAAGTTCAAAAGACCTTGTGTACTCGCTGTCTTCGCGCTTCGGTGAAGACTGATTGAACGATTGGAATTGTCTCGATTGCATTTCTGGGCTTTGACGAGGAACCACGCTCATCAAAGCCCAGAATGTTTAACACGATAAACTCTTCGGCGTTCTGTGGATGCGGCAAGATGATCCCCATCGGTATCAGCAGATGGCCAGGAAGATCTACCGTAGGGCAGAGAAGTAGATCCACAGCCAGAAAGGCGCCAGGCCGCTGACTGAGATCAAGGTTATCAGCCCTAAGAAAGCCGTAGCCCAGTCTATATCGAGGCCATCCCTCCTCAGGATGGGCGCTCTCAGGGTTGGGGGAAGGGTAGTTAGCGGGGTTGGAATTGGAGCTGGGCGGGCAGGTTGAGGGGCTGGCTGTTGCTGCGGGGTTGGGATAGCCCTTTCAGGAGCCTGGGGCTGTTCCTTTTGCTTGGAAAACGTGATCAACACCCGTCCCAATTGATCTGCGGTGCGGTAGCGCGCCGCAGGTTCTTTGGAGAGAACTTTCAGGATGATGCGATTCAAGTTCTCGCTGATCGTCGGTCGGATTTCACGAGGAGGTCGCGGCGTCATCTCTCGGTGCATTCGCGCCAGCTCGTTGCCATTGTCTGCAATAAAGGGCAGTTGTCCCACGAGCACTTCGTAGAGGACCACCCCCAAACTATAGACATCAGAGGCTGGAGAAGGGGATTTCCCGCTGGCCTGTTCGGGAGAAAAATATTGCGGCGACCCCCACACAATTTGGGTGCGTTCCTCGGGTCGGATGGAAGCCAGGGCGCGGGCGATGCCGAAATCGGTCACTTTGAGGCGCCGGTCTGGGGTGACCAGCATGTTTTGGGGTTTGACATCGCAATGCACCAGCCCGGCTCGATGGGCATAGCCAACTCCGGCGCAGGCCTGAACGAGCAAGGAAATCCCCGAGTCGATGGAAAACCGTCCCCGCTTTTCGATCAGCTCTTTGAGCGTGGCGCCGGGAACGAACTCCATGACAATGAAAATACGCCCCTGGTCAATACCAAAATCGTGAACGGTGACGATATTGGGGTGAGCAAGGTTGGCGGCTGCTTTGGCTTCCTGGCGGAAGCGTTCCCTGAAGGCCGGGTCGTTGGAATAATCCTTACGCAGGATTTTTATCGCTACCGTCCGCTCCAGCATCAGGTCACGGGCTTTGTAGATCACAGCCATGCCCCCGCTGCCCAGGCGTTCTTCCAATTGATAGCGTTTGTTGAGAAGCGTGCTGGTCATGGGTTGTGTTTCCTTTGTCCTTTCGGGTAGAATTGTACCATTCTTATGTCAAACGCCCTCATTGTTTACAACCCTGCTGCAGGACGCTTTCCCTCCCGCATGTTGACTGAGCGGGCGGCGGAAGTGTTGCGCGCGCAGGGGTGGCAAATTCATTTGGAAGAGACCCATGGCGGGCTTCATATCACAGCATTAGCCCGTCAGGCCGTCCAACAAAACCTGGATGCCTTCTTCATTGCCGGAGGAGATGGTTCGCTCAATTACGCTGTTTCCGGGCTTTGGGGGAGTGATACCGCCCTGGGTGTGCTCCCGGCAGGGACGGCCAATGTGTGGGCAAAGGAACTGGGTTTGCCCGACCTGAGCTGGACGCGCTGGATGGCCCTCGAGGAGAGCGCTCGGCGTCTGGGTACTGCATCTGTGCGCGAAGTTGATATCGGTTTGTGTAACGGGCATCCATTTCTGTTGTGGAGCGGAGTGGGTTTGGATGCATTTGTCGTTCATCGAATCGAGCCACGCGGCCGCTGGGAGAAAAACTTTGCCGTGGCTCAATACGCAACAACCACGCTGCGCCAGGCGTCATTGATGGGTGGGATTGACTTGCGCATCCATACCGATGGGGAAGAAGTCAGCGGGCATTTCCTGCTGGCTGTGGCAAGCAATATTCACCTCTACGCTGGCGGGATCGCCGAGATCTCGCCATACGCCCGGCTGGATGATGGGGAGATGGATCTGTGGCTTTTTGCCGGCGATACCTGGCTCGAAGCAATTACGCATGCCTGGGATTTGTTATATGGCCGGCACCTGGAATCTGATCGGGTACGCTGCATCCCCTTTCGACAGATTGCCTTATCGTCGGACTCGACCCTTTACATTCAGATGGATGGCGAGCCGATGGGTAGTAGCGCTGAGGTAAATATTGAAGTCCGTTCCCGGGCTTTACGGATTTTAGTTCCAGACAATGCGCCGCGCACCCTCTTTTCGGATGTGACGTAATGCGATTACGAAAAACACCTTTATTAGAGATTACTGGGGTCATCGCAGTCGGTTCGGGATTGCTCGTTTTGGTGTTGTTCCTGCTCGATTTGAGCCGGCCTCCCCGGACTCCTGTGGGGTTGGTCACTGTTCTATTGACCGTGATCCCTGCCCCTACGGAGACACCTGTTCCCGCAACGCCTGCCTACGAGACGCCTGTTGCAGTCCCCGATGTGCCTCCTGCGCCGGGTGATCTCACCATCGGCGCGTATGTTCAGGTAAGCGGAACAGACGGCGACGGGTTGCGTGTGAGGGAAGGGCCAGGCCTGGGGTATGAACCCCGCTTTGTTGGTCTGGAATCAGAAATATTCCAGGTCATCGAAGGCCCCCTCGAAGCGGATGGTTATGTCTGGTGGCGTCTGGCAGCGCCCTATGATCGAAATATCAGCGGATGGGCTGTGTCGAATTATTTGGAAGTTGTGGAAGAGCCGTGATACAATCGGCATTTCGTGTGCTATATTTTGGGTATGCTATGAATACACTATTGATAACTGGCGGCGCGGGATTCATTGGATCGAACTTCGTTCGTTATTTGCTCAGCGTAGAACCTGGCGTTCGAATTGTAAATCTAGATGCTCTGACGTATGCTGGCAACCTGGCCAACCTGACCGATTTGCCAGCCCCTGATCGGCATGTTTTTATCAGAGGGAATGTCTGTGACGACTCTTTGGTGCGTCGTTTGCTCCGTGAATATGATATTGATACCATAGTACACTTTGCAGCCGAAACTCACGTAGATCGTTCGATTTATGGGCCCTCCCAATTCATCCAAACGAATATCGTCGGTACATTCACTTTATTGGAAGCCGTGAAACAGTTCTGGGTGGATGAGAAAGCATTCTCGTTAGCGGACGTTCGTTTTCATCACATTTCGACGGATGAGGTCTATGGTTCGTTGGGACCAGAGGACCCCCCATTTTCCGAGACGACCCCATACGCTCCCAATTCCCCCTATGCTGCTTCCAAGGCGTCCAGCGACCACCTGGTCCGCGCCTATGGACATACTTATGGGTTGCCTGTTTCGATCTCCAATTGCTCGAACAATTATGGGCCGCACCAGTATCCAGAGAAACTTATTCCTTTGGTGATCTTGAATGCCCTAGGAGGACAGCTTTTACCGATCTACGGGGATGGGAAACAGATTCGTGATTGGTTGTTCGTGGAGGATCATTGTGAAGCGATTTGGAAGGTTCTGGCTGCGGGGATTCCAGGCGAGACATACAATATTGGGGGAAGCACTCAGCCATCTAATATCGAGATCGTCGAGATCGTCTGCTCGATTTTGGATGAACGTTTCCCCGACTCCGCCTATGTCCCTCACAAATCTCTGATTCGATCCGTGGTTGATCGCCCCGGTCACGACCGGCGTTACGCGATCGATCATACGAAAATTAGTCGTGAACTTGGATGGCGACCGCGAGAATCGCTAGACAGTGGATTGCAGAAAACTGTAGATTGGTATCTTGCGAATACGGAATGGGTGGCGACCATATTAGATGATCCATCCTTGGAAGCCTGGATTGATAAACACTATTCGAGAGACAGGGATATTCAATGAGCCGGGATCAGCAATATTCTCACGAGATCGAGCAATTGCTGGGATTTTCATGGGGCATAATTACCATTGGGGTTATGATTTTGCTGGGGACGATGTGGTATTATGCCAGGTTTACACCGGTCAATGTTGGGGGGGTGTTTTATGTGGTTACCGCGACGTTTGTTTCGATTTTTATTGGCGCTATCGTCGTTTTGTTCGATCAGGAACATTGGTTAACGAGAACAGCAGCGTTTTTATATCGTTCCCCTAGGACGAACGCTGTTCTTATTCTTGTACTGGTTGTTTTGATTGGGGGATTATATGTTTCGAGAGAATTTTTTCTTGCACAAAGGTACCCGTTTTTCGAGTTGGAATCGTTTGATTTTGGATTAAGCTGGGTGCTATCTGGTTTTTTTCTTGGGGTAGGTGGAAACTCCCTTTTTCGAGTCACAACGAAACTGAAACAGAGTATTGTCGGTCGGCATATTCACTACCTGGCCTACCTGGATAATCATGTTGTCGCCATCGGGGCGCTCATTGGACTGGTGTTGTTTTTTTATCGAAACAGCTATGAAGGGGCTTTGCTTAAGCTGGATGATTTGTACTTTATTTCTTATGTGCGTTCATCCAGCCCCTGGGCGGGCTTCATAAACCCGCCAGATGCTTACGCATCCTTTTACCGCCCCCTTCACTTTCTGACAATCTGGTTACATTATCATCTGGTAGGCCTGGACTATGCAAAATACCAGCTTGTTTTGATTGTTGGGCATCTGGTTGTTCTAACGCTGCTTTATTTCTTTCTATATTCGATTAACCACAATCGAATCATCTCTTTCGTGCTAACCCTGGTTTTCAGCGTGCATATTTATGTCAGCTTGTTAGTGATCTTCGTTACGACAGTAGTTTGGTGGTTCGGGGTGATTGCCGGAGCAGTGAATTTCTATATCAGTAAACCAAAATTGAAATTGCTCCCGCATTTACTATTGGGTTTCTTGTTGATGATGTCTTTGTTGATGGCTGAGTCCGGCTTTACCCTGGTGTTCGCTGTTTGTTTCTTTGCCCTGTACGCATTTTTTATCAAGGAAATCAACCTTCGAAATGTTCTCTCTCTCGTGATGGTAAATGTAGGGGTTGTAGCAATTTACTTTTTTCTCCGCTGGAAGGCGGTGGGATTCTTGCCGGGGGATTTGAGCGCCTCGTCGGGCTATTTTGGGGATTTCTACGAAGACCCTCAACAACTCGGGATGAAATTTTATCTCTACACCCTCACAGCGAATTTCATGGCAACATTTATCCCGATATTTACTCAAGGGGGAGAGATCATCAAGAATTCTGTGCTCCTTATTCTCGCGGGAGCAATATTATTTAGCCTATATGTTATTTTGCTTCGAAAGTTTTCGGCCAATTTCGTTGTGCAAATTCTTTTATTTATCCTGTTTTATGTGCTCTTGATAAAATCGAGGATTCTCATTCGACGGTTTCTCGGCTATGGATATCAATACGATTTGAGTTTTGCACTTCATACGATTTTAGGTTTCAGTCTTGTGCTGTTGTTCTCTCGATGGAAAAAAGTCTCGAAGCAGCATAAGCTCATCATGTTTTATGCAATTGGGCTGATAGTGGGGGCCAGTATCGTCTCTTTCGCATATTTCCGCTGGAGAACGCACTATCTAAGCCTTATGGGTTGGGTAATTATCATTGCGGTTGGACTACAATACCTTCACACATTGAAATCCGGTCGAGCAGTTCTCGTGAGCTTGCTCATCCTGGCAAGTATTTTGATCTGGGAGCAGGCCGCTCTTCTCGACGCCCGATTTCCTGAAATTACAATTCGACAATATCAGCACTGTCTCTGTCATCCATCCGTGGATCAGGATGTGTTCGATGAAGTTGTTGAGTTCTATGGTATAGACGTTGAGTCATTGCTTTCTGAGTGCGAAGAGGGAGATTGGGGTATATATCATGATTGCTAAATTGATTGTAACTGCTCAGTCATCGAACGGATTAGCCCGAAAAAAGGGTGTGCGTGGGGGTGCTGCGCACCCCCACGCACACCCTTTTTTCGGGAATTTCTCCGTTTGGCTGAGCAGTTACAATTGATTTTCCTGAAAATAAGAATTGCATTGTATCAATCGCTCGTTTGTTTTTCTGTTCGGGAGGTCTAAGGTGAAAGGGATAATTTTGGTTGGTGGAAGAGGAACTCGTTTACATCCGTTGACTTTGTCGGTAAACAAACATCTCCTTCCGGTATTCAACAAACCTATGGTGTACTATCCTCTCTCGATCTTGATGCTGGCTGGCATTCGCGAAATATTGATTATCAGCACGCCACAAGATTTACGACTGTTTAGACAGTTACTTGGCGATGGAAGCCATTGGGGCCTGAAGTTTTGTTATATGGAACAAGAGTCGCCGCGAGGGATTGCTGAAGCGCTGATCATAGCCCAAGATTTCGTCGAGGTCGATCCAGTCTGCCTGGTATTAGGGGATAATATCTTTTTCGGTACGACGCTACCGGCTCGTTTACGAAAGGCAGCAAAGCTACAAACTGGAGCGATCATATTTGGCTATCAAGTACAGGATCCAGAACGATATGCGGTTGTTACCTTCGAGAGTACGGTAGAAAATTCAGCAAGAGCTATAACCTTGGAAGAAAAACCCCAAAATCCCAAATCGAAATATGCGGTCCCAGGATTATATTTTTATGATAACAATTCAATCAAGATGGCAAAGGAGTTGCAGCCCTCTGCCAGAGGAGAACTCGAGATTACGGATTTAAACAAGCGATATTTAGATCAAGGTTTGTTGCAAGTCGAAGTATTGGGTCGTGGAATAGCATGGTTGGATGCGGGCACCCATGAATCACTGTTGCAAGCAGCGCATTTCATTCAAACTGTAGAAGATCGCCAGGGTATGATGATCTCTTGCCCTGAAGAGATTGCCTATCGAATGGGGTACATCACCCGCAGCCAGATGTCCCATCTCGCTGAACAAATGGCAGATAATGCATATGCTGCCTATTTACGCAGCTTGGATTAATGTGCCGAAAAGTAGCAATCGTTCAATCGAATTATATTCCCTGGAAGGGTTATTTTGATCTGATCAATCTCGTTGATGAATTCGTTCTGTACGATGACGTGCAATACACGAAGCGGGATTGGCGAAATCGAAATCGTATCAAGACCCCTGATGGTCTTGCCTGGTTGACTATTCCTGTTGTAGTTAAAGGAAAATATCATCAGAAAATCAAAGATGTCCTCGTCAGCGATACTCGATGGAATATCAGGCATTGGAAATCTATTTGCCAGAATTATGCCCAGGCGCGTTTTTTCGATGCCACTAAGATATTTCTAGAAGAGCTATATACGACTTGCGATAGAATCGATCTTAGTGGCATCAATTACCATTTTCTGGCAGGCATTTGTAATTATCTTGGAATCACGACGAAGCTTTCCTGGTCCATGGACTACGATTTGGCCGAGGGGAAAACAGAACGCTTGATCGGGATTTGTAAACAGGCGAATGCCAGCGAATATATCTCCGGCCCATCAGCCAGGCAATATATAAATGAAGGCGAATTCCAAAAAGAGGGGATAGGACTAACTTACATTGATTATTCGGGTTATCCGGTATACGATCAGTTATACCCACCTTTCGAGCATGGCGTCAGTATTGTAGATCTTCTACTCAATACAGGCCCTGATGCGAAAGCGTTTATGAAGAGTTTTTAGGTGAATTTAAGGATCATCGAGGTACGACGTGTCCACCATTTCGTTCAACCGCCCAACCCTGGTTGGCAAAGAGTTCGAATACATCCAACAAGCCATAGACAATTTGCATCTATCGGGAAATGGGCCATTTACGAAAGAATGCCAGCGATTGTTGGAACAACGGATCGGCTGCGCTAAAGCATTATTGACTCATTCTTGTACAGCCGCATTAGAAATGGCGGCGATTTTGGCGGATATTCGACCGGGGGATGAAATCATCATGCCGTCGTTTACCTTTGTTTCCACGGCAAATGCTTTCGTGCTGCGGGGTGGAGCGCCGGTATTCGTCGAGGTCCGACCGGATACACTGAATATTGATGTTAAAGCCATCGAAAAAGCAATCACATCGAGGACGAAGGCCATTGTCCCGGTTCATTATGCTGGGGTTGCCTCCGATATGGACGAGCTTTTAGAATTAGCAGATCGGCATGGCTTGTTGGTCATCGAAGACGCTGCCCAGGGGATCAATGCTTCCTACAAGGAGAGACCATTAGGTAGCCTGGGGCATTTGGCGGCCTTGAGTTTTCATGAAACAAAGAACGTGATCTCGGGCGAGGGGGGCGCATTGCTAATCAATGATGAGCGCTTCGTCGAACGCGCGGAGATTATATGGGAAAAAGGCACCAATCGTGCGAATTTCTTCCGTGGTCAGGTGGATAAGTATACCTGGGTGGATATTGGCTCGTCATACTTGCCCAGTGAGATCCTGGCTGCTTTTCTCTTCGCTCAGCTCGAAGAAGTACAGCCTATTACCCGTGACCGTCTAAAAACCTGGAATCAGTATCACCGCGCATTCGAAGCATTGGAGGCAGCCGGAAAGCTTCGTCGCCCCATCATTCCGGCCTATTGTGAGCACAATGCCCATATTTATTATTTGTTGTTGCCGGATATCACTATCCGGACAGCTTTGATAAACACGTTGAAAAGTTTTGGAGTGAACGCCATATTCCATTATGTGCCTCTCCATTCGTCTCCGGCAGGAAGGAAATATGGGCGGGCGAGTGAAGATTTATCATTCACCCAGGATATCAGTGATCGGCTGGTGCGATTGCCGCTATGGATAGACATGTCTGATGAGGAGATAAACCGGGTTGTCGAGGCGGTCTATGCCGCGTTGGATTCTTGATGTTCGCTACTTGCGTCATTTCCCTTTTGGCTGCTCCTTTCCGATGTTCGATCAGCGGAATGAACTTCGCCTTTCGGAGTATTACCGTCATAGATTTGCCTCGTTCACGCAGATTTTCGAACCGCAGAGTGCGCGGAGATCGCAGATTTTGCCTGATATTCTCTCACCGACCTCCGCACACTCTGCGGTTATGGTTTCGATTGCAGCTGAAGGCCGCGCTATGGTTTATTGGAGATGGTCTCTCAAATTATGCTCGACAGCATAAGCCGCCGCCTCTGCCCGATTGCTTACGTTCAGCTTCGAAAGGATGCTGCTGACATAATTCCGCACAGTGCCTTCACCTAGAAAGAGTTCCTTGGCGATCTCGCGGTTGGTCTTGCCCTCGGATACCAGAATGAGCACATGTTTTTCTTGTTGCGTCAAGTCTGCGAAGGATGAGGCCTCTTCTTCTTTGGCTGCCCTCCGGACTTCCTGGAAGATGCGTTGGGTGACTGCGGGATCGAGCAGCGCTTCGCCACGGCCGACTGCCTCCAGAGCGCGCACCAGATCGTCGCCGCCGATCTGTTTGAGTACATACCCCGCAGCCCCAGCCCGAATAGCAGAGAACAGCATTTCGTCCTCGGCATAAGAAGTCAACATGATCACGTGTGTATCCGGGTGGCTCTCGGCGATTTTCTCGCAGGCATCGATCCCAGAACCGCCAGGCAGGCGGATGTCCATGACAACGACATCGGGAGAGTATTGCTCTACGTATTTCAGCGCCTCGCGCGCAGTCCCTGCCTCGGCAACCACTTCGAAGTGGGGGTGACGTTCTAAAAGCGCCTTCAATCCTAGTCGGACAACTTCGTGATCATCTACCAGTAATATGCGTTGTTTTTTCATGTAGTTTTCTCCTGGTGGGCGGAGTATAGCCTAGAGGGATATGCCTGACAAGAGCCTGGATGGTTCTAGGGATTCTCCCGACGAAAATCCACAAACCGATATCCTACTCCTCGCTCGGTAAGGATATATTTGGGATTCGTAGGATCCTGCTCGATTTTTTGGCGCAGGTAATTGACATATAGGCGCACGTAATGAGGTTCGTCCCGGTATTCGTAACCCCACACCTTGATCAGGATTTGATCGTGGGTCAGCACCCACCCGGCGTTCTGCACCAGGTGGTAGAGCATACGATACTCAGTGGGACGAAGTTTGATCAATTCGCCTTCCACCCACACCTCTCTGCGTTTGAAGTCGAGCTTTAGACGATCGTCAACTTCGATCACGCTCGGACCTCCCCCCTCGGTGGATTCGATGCGGCGCAGTACGGCGCGCACTCTGCTCACCAGCTCGCGGGGGCTGAAGGGCTTGGTAATATAATCGTCGGCGCCCCACTCCAAACCTCGAACGCGGTCATCCTCTTCGCCTTTCGCCGTCAGCATGATCACAGGGACGGAACTGAATTCCCGTACTTTCCGCAATACTTGAAAGCCATCTATATCGGGGAGCATTACATCCAGAAGCACCAGGTTGGGAAGTGAACTGCGAACATGTTCGATAGCCTCTTTACCACTATAGGCGGGAACGACCTGAAATCCATCCTGCTCGAGGTTGAGCCGGATGAACCGCACCATGCGCTTCTCGTCATCGACAACTAAGATGCGATGTCCTTGAATACGTTCGGTAGTCATCGTCACTCTCTCACGAGCCCTATGATTCGTTCCTCGGCCTCGCTGGGGAGTATCTCGATAAACGTCAATTGATTTACAGGCCAGATGACTGTGTTGACGCCATGATCCAGGAAGTGTAATTCCCTGCCATCTCTATATCGCGGGTTGGTGACTTTGATCATCAGGTCGTCTGGCTGGGGGAGTTCTTCGATTTCGGCGATGATCGGGTCCTGGTTCATGACATGCAGGATAATTTCTAACGCCATAATCCACCTCCATTCATTCTCGGATGAGTATCTGAATCTTTAATTTGCCTAGTGATAGTACATCGCCATGTCGGATGATATGTTCTTCATGGGCGGAGATCCTCTCGTCATTCAGGCGAGTGCCATTCGCGGATCCTAGATCTTTGGCAATGACCTGGTTGCCTCTCACAGTCAGACTGGTATGTAAACGGGAGACGCCAGCCTCGTATGCGTCGAATGGGCTTAAATCTATATCCGGTACAACCATCTGTCCTTCTGTCGAGCGGCCGAGTGTGAATTCTTTTTCTCCACGGAGAAAGATGACTTCGCCTGAATCGATCAGTTGAATAGCGGCCCTGGCGTCTGCCGCATCCGTTGGAGGCGAGGGGAAAGTAGGGGTAGCCGGAGAGGATATTTCCAGCGCCTTCTTGATGTCTGCTGATGTGGTGGCTGCCGTTGTGTTAATAGATTCATACAACTGCGCCCCGCATTGACTACAAAAGAGGGCGCCGCTATATTCTCGATGTTCACATTGGGGACACAGAATCATGATTCGTTATCCTGGTTATTTCCGGCGGGTAACAACAGCGCCCGCGTGCCGTATTTGATGCGTTTCTTTCCTTCCTCGCTCAAGTTTTGTCCCTGTTCGATAAGCTTAGCTTCGTCCAAAACGGTTTGCGCTAACTCTGGCTCACCCTGTGCCAGAAGGTGTGTGGCGACATTCTTCAGCCGGATGCTGGCCTCGGCAAACTTACCATTCGAGATATCTTCGTTGGCCTTTTCCTGCATTCGATAAAGCGTCAGCTTCGAGAGCGCTTTCGAGATGGGGTGCGAGGGCGTCTCGGGCTGAGGGTTTTCATCAACGGGGCGGAATAGGGTGATCGGAACCTGATACCTGGCAGACCTGGATGGAATTTCGAAACTGAATGACCCGTCTATCAATAGCGCTTTTTCGATTTCTGGACGAAGCGGGTTCACGATCAGCTCGAGCAGAATCTGTTGGCGACCGCCCATCGAGAGAGAACCCAGCTTGATGGGCGACTCGAGGGGTAGCGCCCCAATTTCCGGATTCAGCCTGAAGGCGTAGATCAGGCTGACGCCTGACCCGCATTGGAAATCCAGCCTCATCCGTTCGGCATAAGCTTTCCTCAATCTTGTCAGCTTATTCGTGAGCAAATCATGAATGTCTTTAGGTTCACGAACGTATATACAATCTCCACCTGTGCGGGTTGCCAGGTCATCGAGCAAGGTATCATTCCACTTGCCTCCAATTCCCAAACTGCTCAGGCCGATGTCCTTTTGGGCTGCCTCGTCGGCGAGATGTTGGCAGGCAGTTTCATCCCCATATGTGTGACCATCTGTTATCAGGATGATGTGGTTGGTGTGCGATGGACGATAGTTCCTGAGGACCTCGTTGAAGCCCGCCTCCAGGCCCTTGAAAATCTCAGTGCCGCCGCTGGCCCGAAGGGCGTGGATGCGGGCTTCCGCCTTTCTGATGTTGATGTGAGAGCCTGCGAGCAAAGCGACATCAGCCTTGTCGTCGAAAGCGACGATGGATAAGGTATCCTGCGGTCGCAACTGACGGATGAGTTCGATGGCGGTTGCCTTGACGATCTCGCTGCGCGCCCCTTTCATCGAAGTAGAGGTATCCAGCACCAGGGCTACATTGAGGGGCGGAGGAGGCTCATCGAGCTGATCAGGATCTGACAGGATCTGCAACTCGATGTTGGCATAAATGAGCTGTTGCTCGGTCGAGCGTTGAATAGCCTCCCGGCTATATTGAATATCAATGCGAACGGGTTGGGTTGATTTTTGTGATGGGGAAATTTTTCGATCGTAGGCGGCCCTGCGGTCGGGATCGCTTAGAATTTCATAGGCTTCCTTGATATTGAGGAATTGCTCGGTTGCGCCGGCTTTGACGTTGACGTCAGGGTGCAGGCGGCGCGCTGCCTGGCGGTATGCTCTGTGGATCTCCTCTTGGGAAGCATGTTCTGAAATCCCCAACCATTCATAGATGTCGGTTCCGCTGGATATTTTACTCATGATCAGGTAAGCGCACCAAGATGGCGGAGATATTATCTGGCCCACCGGCCTGGTTGGCGGCATCAACCATGTTTTGACAGGCTTCGGAAAGGGTTTTAGACTTCTTGATCGTCATCCCCAATTCCTTTTCTGGTACAACTCCCCATAGACCATCGGAACAGATCAACAGATAACCAGATTCAGGGGTGGGAGCAGTGATAATCTCTGGCTCGAAGGGTTCCCCCTGGCCCAGGGCGCGGTAGAGCACATTGCGTTGGGGATGGAAGACGGCTTCCTCGGGCGTAATCTGGCCGAGTTCTTCCAGTCGTTTTACCAGGGAATGATCTCGAGTTAGCGATCTCATCGCGCCGCTCAGGTTGACAGAATACACCCGGCTATCACCAACGTGAGCGATGGCCATTTGATTATTCATGATAACTACGGTCGTCAGTGTCGTGCCTCCGCCGGGCGTGTGATCGAGGATCGCGTTATGGGCTTCGTAGACGCCGTTTTGGAGGATTTCCCTTAGAGAGAGATCGGGAGGTTGAGGGTCTACACTGAAGAGGCTGCTAAAAAGCTGCTCTGTAACATGCCCAACCATCGTCCGGATAGCGATCTCGCTGGCGACTTCTCCGTGCTGGTGGCCGCCCATGCCATCGGCGACGATATACAACCCAAATGGGAAACGGGTTCCATTGCCGACCAGCATCGTCGTCAGTAGAAACAAGGAATCTTCATTATGCTCCCGCTGACGCCCCGCCGATTGAGCGCAACTGGCCAATAATTGAGGAGGCTCCACCCCCAACCTGCTCTCGGGTTGATCTGACCTGGTGATTGTCGGCTGAAGCGATAGGGGTTTGGTAACATCTTGCGAGATTCCCACCCTTTCCGTTGGGATAGTGGGGGAGTCCGAAATATTCGCCTTCGCCCTTGTTTTGTCGCGCTTTTTCAAGTACTTCTTCAAATAATCTGCCACGGGTGATGATCTCCCATTGATTGTTTTTTATGTTGGAGTCCACTGCAAAAACTACATGTAGAGGATTCGGGGCGGCATAGATGGGGGCGCATGTGCAGCATGCACCCCAATCTATGCCGCCCCGCCGCCTTGTTCTGGAGTTTTTTCAGTAGACTCATGTTGGTAATGCATAGAGCCGATGATCCATGGAGCCAATATAAACGATGTCATCGAAGATATCGGGCGTGCTGACGATTGCTGCTCTGGTCGTGAACTTCCAGCGCAAAAAACCTGTTTTGGCATCAAGACAATAAAGGTTTCCATCTGCGCTTCCGCAGTAGATGGCGTCTTTGTAAAGCACCGGAGAACTGGAAACCTGGTGATCTGTTTTGAATTTCCACACGTCTTTGCTGGTTTTCAGATTGATGCAATAGATATGCCTGTCTGCTGACCCGATGTAGGCATAGTGTTCAGTCAACCAGGGCGTCGAAATCGTCCCCCGATCCATGCGGAAGCGCCAGAGCGACCAGCCGGTTTTGACGTCTATGGCGTACAGCATCCCATCCACGGAACCGAAATATACAACCCCATCCTGGACTCGCGGCGAGGAGGTTACGGCGCGCTTGGCGTTGACGCGCCAGCGGACTTTGCCGCCGAATTCAGCGCAGAAAATATCGCCATCTTCGGTGCCGAAGAAAAGAACATCATCTTCGACGTAAGGAGACGAACGGATGGCTGCGCCCCCATTGATCTTGACTGCCCGGCGGCCTGAGGCGGCATTGATGACATGGACGAAACCATCATCGGAGCCAATGAACACATGCCGGTCGCGAATGATGGGAGAAGATCGAATCGGCCCATCGGTATGATACGACCAGACAACCCGGCCCGTAGGGGCGGATACGGCATAAACGCGCTGGTCTTCCGATCCAAAATGAACGGTTCTGCTGTGATAAGCTGGGGTGCTGACGACGCCGCCCTCGCAAGCAAATTTCCAGACGAATTCGCCTGTGGATCCATTGAGCGCGTAAACATTGTTATCTAATGCGCCCACGAAGATCATGCCGTCGTCGTGGGTTGCTGAGCCGCGAATCTCATCTTCACATTCGAAAGTCCACAAGGGTTTGATTTCGTAATCCTGAAGAATAGCCGCGGCGCCTACATTCGCATAGGCAATGCCCCCTTTTCGCGCGATCAGGATCAAGGCTTCCTTCATAGCGTTGGCGTCTTTGAAGCGGTCTGGGGCATTGTATTGTAAGGCGCTATTGACGACATTCTCCAGCTCGATAGGCACTTCGGGGTTGAGTTGTCGAATGGGGCGCTCGGAAAATGTAAAAGGTGCTTCGTCTCTTGGATTGATTCCGGTCAACAAATGGTGCAGGGTTGCTCCCAGGGCATAGATATCCACCTGGGGGGATGCTTCGCCGCGGTATTGCTCAGGGGGCGAGTAACCCTCCGTACCGATCATGGTACCCTTTTGTCCAGCTTCGAATTCCTTGGCGATCCCAAAATCCACCAGCATCACATGATTTTCTGGGGTGATGATGATATTGGCAGGTTTCATGTCGCGGAACACGAACGGCTCCGGTTTATGGGAATGCAGGTAATGGAGCACATCGCAGAGTTCGATCCCCCAGATCACGATTTGCTGCACCGGCAGCAAGCCCTCGATCGACTCTAGAATGGTTTCGAGATTTCGCCCCTCGATATATTGCATCACCAGATAGGAACGCTTCCCAAAGGTGAAAAAATCGTGGATTTTTGGGATGGCGACGTGATTCACGGTCGCCAGTACATTGGCCTCGCGCTCGAAGTTGGTGACGAGAGTCCTGCGGATGGCGTCATCGCCAACCTGAGCGATGATCTCTTTCACGGCCACGTACTTGGTCACGGTGAACCGTTTATCGCGGGCAAGATAGACCGCGCCCATCCCTCCAACGCCTAATACTCTCTCGATCTGATAGCGCTCCCCCAGGATCGTTCCGGATTGGAGTTGCTGATCGGTATCTATGCTCCCGTTCAGGGGCAAGCTGCGGGTGATGGGTTGATCTACCAGGGGGTTCCTCCTGTGAACGGATTCAGATAGGCCAATTATAGCCAGCATTGCAGGGATTTGCAAACCTGAGTTGCCGTCGGCGCCGGCGCTTTTTCGGATCAGTCCATTCAACGATTCCCCGTTACTGCTCAGCCATCGAACGGATTTACCCGAAAAAAGGGTGTGCGCAGGGGGCGTAGCCGCTTTGCGTGCGCACACCCTTTTTTCGGAAATTTCTCTGTTTGGCTGAGTAGTTACGATTCCCCTACGATATAATTCAGGTGTGTTCTATTTCAGTTGAATCAGACCTCACAGGTGTCAAAACCGGTCTACTGGGTAAACGAATGAACGATTACGAATTTTATCAATCTCCCTACTCCTGGCGTTACGCTTCACCTGAAATGCGTACGATTTGGAGTGAAGTTCGCAAACGCCGTTTATGGCGGAGGATTTGGGTTGCGCTCGCCGAAGTTCAGTCTGAGTTCGGATTGGTGCGGGACGACCAGGCGGCTGATTTGCGTGCACATATGGATGATGTGGATGTGGAGCGCGCCCTCGTCATCGAAGCTCAAATCCAGCATGATTTGATGGCCGAGGTCAAGACGTTTGCGGAACAATGCCCCCGGGGAGGGGGGATCATTCATCTGGGCGCCACCTCCGTAGATGTGCAGGATAATGCGGTCGCGCTCCAATTGCGGGATGCTCTGGACTTGATTTTAGCTGGTTGCCGGACCCTTTTGGGAATCCTGTCTCCGATGATCCGTGATCACGCCGCAACCCCTGTCATGGCCTACACTCATTTGCAGCCCGCCGAGCCAACCACTTTGGGATACCGCCTGGCGCAATACGCTCAAGACCTGCTCGCGGATTGGGAGAACCTGCGCCGTCTCCGCAAGGAATTGCGCGGCAAGGGCTTCAAAGGCGCAGTGGGCGCTTCCGCCTCCTATGCTGAACTGCTCGAGGCCGAAAATTTAGAGAGGTTCGAAGCCCTGCTTTCTCAGAAACTCGATCTCTCTTTCTACCCCGTGACCACCCAAACTTATCCTCGCAAACAGGAATACGAAATCGTATCCGCATTGGCCGGGCTAGGGGCCTCGCTGCATAAATTCGCCTTCGATCTGCGCATCCTGCAATCACCAGCCATCGGCGAGCTGGCGGAACCCTTTGGGCGCGAGCAGGTGGGCTCCTCGGCGATGCCTTTCAAGCGCAACCCGATTCGTTCGGAGAAAATCGACTCCCTGGCCCGGATGCTAGCCCAATTCCCGCGCCTGGCCTGGGATAACGCCGCCCACTCTCTCTTAGAGCGCACCCTCGACGACAGCGCCAATCGCCGCGCCATGCTGCCTGAATCCTTTCTGATCGCCGACGAGTTGTTGCGCATAGCCATTGATCTATTGAAAGGGTTACGAATCGATCAACGAGCCATCTCCCGCAATTTGACACTCTATGGGCCGTTTGCCGCTACCGAGAAGCTGCTGATGGCCCTGGGCAAAGCCGGCGCCGACCGCCAGGAGATGCACGAACGTTTGCGAATGCATACCCTGGCTGCCTGGGGGGCCATCCGAAACGGGGGGCCAAATCCCCTGGTAGATAGGATCGCTACCGACGATGTATTCCTTGGCTATTTATCTGCTGAGCAATTGCGTTCTTCGATGGATGCCAGCGCCTATGTTGGGGATGCGCCTCGTCGAGCGCGCCGCTTCGCTCAGTTGATTCTCGACGGCACCTGCGACTTGACTTAATCCTTGTAATATGAAATTCTGAAGCTAGAATACTGTCCATTCGCTGAAAATATTTCGACATTTCTCAATTATCGGCCAGGCGAACGTAGACATATGCAGACAGGCCGAGCAACTCCAGGATGCGGATTTGCACTGCCGTCA
>Ga0194125_10000201_pt1 | contig 93720 bp, 77 predicted proteins | sample TA2KigC250mmetaG_FD_148626 | JGI IMG/M metagenome (GOLD analysis project Ga0194125, IMG submission 148626) | Freshwater microbial communities from Lake Tanganyika, Tanzania - TA2015034 Kigoma Deep Cast 250m | ecosystem: Environmental > Aquatic > Freshwater > Lake | place: Tanzania: Lake...
GATGAGCACGAATTTTTCTCAGAAATCCGTGCTCATCCGTTTCATCCGCGTTTATCCGTGTGCTTAAAATTTAGCCACCGTGGACTCTAATTGGCGCTGGTTTCACATAAAGTGCGGAAGAGCCACTTCCATGTTGCTTCACTTCTACTAAACAGTATACCATATTCACACGAAAATGTCAAGTAAAACTTTGTGTGAATCAAAAAAGGAGGAGCGCATTCTTCCTCCCCCTACATTGAATGTAGGGGGTTTCCTGCGCCATTTCTATGAAATCAACGAACCATTAGAATTGTCGCCTATCATCCTTGCTTTTTCAGTTCTACCCAATGACTTAAAGCATTGCCCAACCGGGGGCCAGGTAGTGATATAGCAGTTATCGCACCGTTTAACACCTGACCGCGCAGTTTCAAGGCAGTGTGCAGGTGATAGGGGCGACGGTTCGCGTCCTCTGTGCCGATGTCACCCATCATCCGCCCACCAAGGCAACCATCCTTAAAACTCATATCGTTGAGCAAAGTTTTCAATTGGTCTCCAAGCTGAACGTGAACGTCCCCTGATTCTTTAAACCAGAAGGTGAGTGGAATATCCCTCTTGTAGGTGTGAACGCTTCCAGACCACTTTCCAATCAGTTCAGGAGTTGGCTCGAAACTGGGCGCCGGTTCTTGCGATTGTCCTTTTTCCTGTTCTTTTTGGGTTTCTGAGAGAGCGCGGTTCCTGGCATACTCTGGCAACATCACCGATAGGATTTCTTTGCTGATTTGGTCAGGAAGTGGGGACGATGAGTTAGTCAAAGCCACCACAGCTAACTTTTCCGATGGAACCAACACCAATACTGTACTCACTCCACCCATACCGCCGCTGTGCCTGACGCTACGGTAACCCATTTCATTATCGTTAATCCGCCATCCGATACCGTAGCCATTACCGTTGCTGACATCTGCTGTAGGATGCTGCATCTCGTCAATTGTTTCGTCGGATAGGATGGCCTTCTGGTCAGGAAGGTGAGCCTTCAGGTGAAACATGCCAAACCTTACCAGGTCATGGGCGCTGCTAAACACCGCCGATGCGCCGGGGTGGTCGAAGTCATAAAAGGGTATGGGCAAACCATCGGACCCGTAACGCGCCGCCTGATACTTTTTCAATCTGAGACCGATATGCACGGATGTGTGTGTCATGTTCAGTGGAAGGAAAACCTCCTCGCGCATGAAATCGGGATAGCTCTTGCCCGAAAGCCGTGAGATAACGTAATCAAGGATGCCGTAGCCGAGATTAGCATACTGATATTTTTCTCCGGGAGCCGTCACTAAGTTACCATATCGTCGGATAGTTTCATCCATCGGCGGACGTTGGTAAGGCTCATCTTCGTGGAAGAAATGGTAATGCAGCGGCAGTCCAGAAGAGTGATTGGCAATTCTGCGCACAGTGGCTTCGTCGGGATTACCTACCCAGGCTTTCAGTTTGGCATCCCCAAGGTAATCGTTAATAGGACGGTCAAGGTCTAATTTGCCGCGTTCCTTGAGTATCATAAGTCCAGTTGCCGTAATGGGCTTGGAAATCGAGGCTAAAGAATACATCGTGTGTTCGTTTGCTGGCACTCTATTTTCACGGTCAGCCCAACCGAATCCCTCCTCCCAGAGAATCTTCCCATTCTGGGCTACGGCAACCGCTAAAGAGGGAATTGAAAGTTCGACTAACTTAGCGCGTATGAGGTCACGAACATCATTGCATTGGTCGTTGTGGATTTTTGTCTTAACTTTGTTGTTCATATTTGCCACCTCGGTGGTTTGAGTTATGGTTTTTGACTGAAAAAACAGGTAATCCCTTCGCTTTCCTCAAGGCAAGATCTTTCAAATCCCCCATACGCATCAGTTTAAGGAATTTTTCTTGCAATGGGTGTCTCTCAAACGTGGACTATTTCATAGATTTAGTCGTCTTTGAGACGACTTTAGCGCCTTAGCCTACGGATTGATTCGTAGGCTTAAACTGATGCGCATGGAGTGCGAAAATTCAATCCCCCTTAATCAAGGGGGCCAGGGGGTTGTCACCGAGGACGAAGACCGAGACACCAATGGAGAAATGGCGACTTCGCTTGCCTATCGGCAGACAGGTTGTCAGCGAGAACAAAGTTTTCACTCCAAAGGTTCAAGAAGAAAGACACTTTCCAACGTAATCGAGACTCCCATTGTGGTAATCAACGAGGCATTATCTCATCCCGGTTTACCCAACAGAGGACTCTCGCTGTTAAGGCGTCAGAGGGTATGCATTCAAGAAGCACTGGCTTGTGGAATTTCAAAGAAATAGTGTAAAATCATGATAATCGTGGTAGTTATCTTTTGTTGATGCAAGCTGGAGTGCAGGTTAGAATAGTCATTGAATCGGTTTTCTCTGGTAAATTCCTTCTTAATGCGAAGGCAAGCTCGGTGTTCATCAATCCTTTCTTGAACGAACTGAATGGCTTTTTCACACATCCCATCAATGACATACCCCACCATCATTCCCCATTGATGCCCTTGTGAATATTTGCCCGTTATAAAACGCATCAGTCCGTCAGTAACATACTTTTTATCCAGACCTTTGTTTTTACCACTGAGTCGCTTACACTCAATCCCAAAATAGTTCTTTTCATCCCAATCGTAAATAACCTTTATGTCAATTCGCCCCTCTGTCGTATGAAATGTCCCAACTTCTCCCTCAACTCGTAAAGCCAATTCGCCGCCGCGTTCCTCATTCAGAAGATTTTTCTCTTCAACTACCTTTTGGCGTAACTGATTTGTGATTTTATTCTCTTCCCATTTTGCATCAACCAGCCGTTCTTTAACAATCCTGTTTGCAGCGCTTGATACAATTTGTAGGATTGTCGCCACAACGCCATAAATGAAATCTGTTGAGGAACGACCAATGGGACGTCTACTATATTCCGGAATCATAACACACTCTCCAAATGTTCTTTCAAGATCCGATTAGCTTCATTCCGGCCCGTGGATGGATTCCAATATCGGCGCTCCGCCGGTTGAAGGATGTAAATGTCTGTTTCTTGATAGATACGTAAACTCCGACGGACTGCTAAGTTGTCTGCTATTTCCGATTGCAGATTGCCTGCGAGTTTCCTGAGAATGGAGTCAAGTCGATTAATTTTTCGAATCTGAACTCCATCTCCTTCTGCTTGCGCTTTCTCATACGTCAGTTTGACCATTCTTAACGGAGATTTATCTGTCTCGAACACAACCGCGTTAAACTGTTTGCCTATCGACCTGGAATAAGCATTCAACACACCGATTAACGCAGAAGCATATTTCTTCAGGTGTTCTGGGGATGGTGGATGTAGGGCATCAGACCTATCTCTTTTTTGGAAGAAATCTACCGTCAGGGAGAGAGTATCCTCAACAAGTTCCTGTTCAGTACGTGTGAGATTGTAGAGGTGATAAATCAATTGATCTAACTTTGACTGATGTTCGGCAATTTCTTTATCCGTTGAATTATCAATGTTTTCATACAACCATTGAGATTCTCCTAATACTTGATTTAAGAGATTCTCAGGTACATCTGATAACAGCCGCATTGGCGTGCGAAGCAGTTCGCCAGGGTCAATGGCATCACGTTCAATTCCCCAAGAGGAACTGGTAAGGAATTGAAAATAAGCCACAAGCTTCGAATTCAAAACTGCGCACAGGTAGTGCCCATATAAATGCGGTTTAGAAGGAAGCACAATACCGTAGTATTGCGAACTATAGACAATATCCGATGGCGAAAATGCCGCCATTAACGATTTCTCTCGTACTCCTCTTTTGACAACGACTAGAGGACCTTGATATATCTCCCTTTTGCGAGGCCAATCAAGTTGTCTTAAAGAAAATGAAGGTAGGTTAGAAGAAAAGTGATAAGGGAGTATCTTCTGTTGTGGCTGTAACCAAGGTTTACCGTATAGCTCAAACGGTACGTTTTTTGAACCACTCCCCTTCTTGTAGCCCTGTCCATAAAACTCGAAACTCTCTTTTTGTAAAAATTCATCTAACGTACAAAACCGTTGCAACTTTTTAATAAGTGCGTAATCTCTTGGCGTTCCCCAAAATGCCGTTTTCCAGATAATCTCAGACTGCAAGGGCGTCGAAAGGGGAAAAGCAACCACATCGTCAGCATTCAACATAAGCTGTTTTGTCACCTTACTATTCGATGTCCATTTAGGACAACAATAAGTGATATTTTGAGCGTCTTCAGGAGGTTGCGCGCGGAAAAAGAGAATTGCAGCAGGGGCAGTGACTTTTTGGAATATTGCCAGTTTTCTCAGGTCTGATAAGTTGATAACTGCTCTCAATGTGTAACGGTTTAGAAATTCTTGGCGAAACTCAATTGCTTTAGGACTTTGTTGAAAAAACATACCCGCATGAACTAAAAGGCAAACTTCAGCGTTTTTAGAGGCAAAATCTTCTCCGATGCGCCAGATGAATGCTTGATAAGGTTTTTTATCCGCAATTGGTAGCTCTTTCGATTGGCAGTATTTGATACCAATCTCTTGGTTCCCTTTCCAGGAAGTCCAGGGTGGATTTCCAATGACCACGTTAAACTGTTTCTCCTTGAAAACGGGTACCTGGTTAAATTGTGCTTTTGAATCAAACGTATCCCCAACGAAGATTGTTTTATCCAGTAGATGAGGGAGTTGGAAATTCTCAGAAGTTTGAATCTCGGATTGCATTTCAAGGAATGCCAGGTAGAGGCTAAAAGCGGTAATTTTCGCTGCTTCCCGACTGAGTTCGATACCGTAAATCTGAGAGGTCAAAAGACTTTTTAACTCATCAGCCGTGACCGTTTGCTCGTTTTCAAATCCTCGTAGATACGCCAACCGTTTGAATGCCTCAACGAGAAATACACCAGAACCACAAGCGGGGTCTAAAACAATCGCCTGCGAATCGAGATTTTTCATCGCTTCTGACAGCATCATACGAGCTAAGAAAGGCGGTGTGTAATGCACGCTTCTTGCTTTGGCAGCCTCTGGTTCTTCGTCATGGGCAAACATCTCGTAAATACTACTGATTAATTCAATGGGAATCACATCAAATTTGTAGGGCCAAAAGCACATCTGACCGGATTGCATATCCGTCCCTAAGAGAAACTGCCTCAAGGTTTCGATATGCGAATCCTGTATGGTTGCCTCCTCATTCGCTGATATGGGGAAAAGATCTCCATTGAACGCATTTTTTAACCAGGCAAAAGCCTCCATCGCACGGTGATAATCTTTGAAAACTTCGGTTAATTCTTCCAGGTACGGCGGCAAGAGTCCTCGGTCACGCAAGTAAGCGAGAAAAATTGTCTGACCGACTAAAGCATGCGCAACACTGGTCGTCAGGTTTTTTTTATGAAGTTGGTTTGTCATTCCTTGAATATCGCTTAAAAGTTTTCCATCTACGCGCTCTCGAGGCTGTATCCGTTTGGCTTTCTCGGTTTTCCAAAATTCACCTGTATCAAACGCTTCACGATGATAGGTTTCAAGCTGCTGATTGATGTTTTCTAAAACATCAATCAGGTGTTTTGGGTCTGTTTTGGATTCCGAAGTCGGGCGCGAATAGGAACTATAGATGCGAATCTCACTCGGTGTAATAACCCAGAGCAACGGCGCATCGCCGCGATTCCAGGCGAAACGATGGATGTGGGCGAATTCCTCTTCTGTCGGTTGGTGAAGCCCTTTAAAATAAATCTGCGGAATGCCACCAATCTCATAAATGGCATCCGGCCCATCGTGATGCTTAAAGAGCATTGAATAACGATACTTTCGCTCAACAGCATTTCGATTCTGTGAATCAATTTGCTCCATTGACTCGCGAGTAATCAAATGGCTGGATTCTGCGAAGCCAGTTGTCTTGAGGACTTCTTCATACATCGTTGCCATGTTCTTGTTCTCCTGGCCATATTAGTTTGAAATCTATCCCAATTATAACACAGGAAAAGACTTCTGACAAGCACTATTTGACAAGGGAGGTGAACTAAAGTCCGTAAAGTGAACTAAAGTTAGGCAAGAAAGCTCCCGCCTTCATGTTCGCTTCGTAAACCGCCGCGGAGATTTCTTGCCAACTAATAGGTTGAGAAGATTGCCGAACGCAATTTAACTCTATAGTATCATTTACTTTTATTCCAATTATTTCTTATGATGGAACTTTCTTTCTTAAAGAAAAGTTTGGTTACTTCAACGGCGTTTGATTGCGCCCCAGGTTACACTCAACTTACCTGAAAGCTCAACAGCCATGATGGATGCCAGCCCTTTTGTCATCAACGACGTTATTTCACTTTCGCTTAAAGCATTGTCAAAGATAGCGACATCATCCATAGCCCCAAAAAGCGGCTGACAATTCCGCGCCGGCTCGTTGTTAACGACGTTTGTGCCCAGCATTATGACTCTGTCGGTTACCCCTATCTTTCCCTTGTAGGGAGCCTCCCCATCAACTTTTCCGTTGACGAAGGCTCTTATCACCGCGCCGTCGAACGTCCCGGCTATATGAAACCATTCACCTTGCTTGATTGCTGTTGCGCCTTTGGCTGGGTCTTTCCACGCTTCGCTTGGATTTGCTATGTAAACAACGACTTTGCCCTCACTTAGTGTCGGCTCATACACCGCTTCCTTCTTAAGGAGCAATTTCCACCCACTTATTTGGTCAAGTTTTACCCATGCCATCATAGTTATCGCATCTTCAGTATCAAGGGAGTCGCTATCAGGGACAGTAATGTAATCAACGCCCTTCGCGCCGCCATCGAAATAGAGCGCTTTCCCGAATTTGCCATCAACCCAAAGAGAAGTACCTGTAATCTTACCATTGTTTCCGTTGCCAGAGGAGTCTTTCACAGTGTCCCCTTTTCCTTCATCGAAGAGCCAAATGGCAACCGGATTACAGAATCCAAACGATGCGACGACAAGTGAAAATCCGAAGATGAAAGTTATGGTTATCCCTTTCAACATTTTTAACACCTCCTATAACATTGTTCCTCTTTTGGAAGCAGCTTCCTTGAACAATCTGCCAGATTATTTAAAAGCTAACTGGCGAATGATTAATGAACGGGCTTGGCAGCCCGTTCTACTTTATTCATCTGAATTTCATAAACTCAATCCGCTTTATTCGAGGAAAACTTGTCTTTAATGCTGCCCCAGGTAATAGCCAGCTTCCTTTTTGATTCGACACCTTTAACACCAAAAGTCACCATGATTTTAGCAATCTCTTTGTCACTTAAAACGCGGTTGTAAATTCTAACTTCATCTACGCCACCATTAAAAGCCGGTGTCCCCCAAGACTCTTTAGCAATGGTCAGAGGTTCTGCTGAACTGTCCCTCGGCATTCCTTGTTTATCCTCATAAAACTTTTCTCCGTTAAGATACATAAGGATTTTGCCACTTTTATCCTGCGTAACAGCTATATGATACCACTCTTTCATTGGCAAATCTTTTCCTGAATGAACAAGGACATTATTTCCGCCTTTTTGATAGGCATATTCTATGTCAGTATTGGGCCCAAGCCAATAAGTATACACCTTTGATAAAGTGGCTGACCTTCCACCATTCCACTTCACCCAGATTGCAATCGTAATCTCCTCTGTAATATTCAAGCTATCAGAAGGAGGAACCTGTATGTAATCACTGGATGAGGTAAATTCTAAAGCTTGCCCTTCCTTACCTTCTATTATTTTAGGCTTGCCGTTGATTTCACCATCATTGCCATGTAAAGATAGGTCAGTTACTTTTTCCCCCTTCACTTCATCAAACATGAAATACAGAATGAGAGATTCATCTTGTTCTGCTTGCACAACAGTTCCAAAGATGAAAAAAAGGCTCAACCCAATGAAATAAAAAACGAACTTATTCATCTGTATTTCCTCCTTAGTGATTGTATTATACTGGTTTAAGGTTGCTTTTTCTCATATAACTGATCATGAAACGTGAAACGTAAAACGTAATTATTTCAATGTCCTTCTTACGTTTTACGCATTACGTTTTACGCATTACGCATCACGCAATACAGACAACCCCCTACCCCCCTTTGGTAAGGGGGATTGCAAGCCGCCTAAATCGGTATTAGTGTTTTTTTTCAAACCACTGGTCAGAACTGCCTTTATATTCCATAAGCTCAATAACTGCGCCATCCTGCGACTGGTAGAAACCAACCCGGACAAAACCTCCAACCTCAAACGGCTCAAGCAGCACTTTCATGCCCCTGGCTGTCTCTTCCAGATTCTTTACCCGATAAGCCACATGAGGACACTCGCGCACCGGACCTGTTACAGGACTGTCCGGTTCGTAGCGTAACCACTCCACATAATATGGGTGCTCCTTTGGGTCGGTCACCCAGACTCGCGTGGCCTCCACAAAATTCTCTTCAGCCTTTGGCTGGTCTGTTATCATTCCTACATGGTCAAACTCCATTGTTCTCCTCCATTTCATACACTTTTCTTTTCTTTCCCCCTTAATCCCCCTTACCAAAGGGGGGCAGGGGGGTTGTTAAAAGAAAAGTTTAGTTGCACCAATTAAATATTATTAACGCAAATATTTTGGTCAAATCCACCAGGTCTTTAGTGTAGATAAATTCATTAGGCGCATGAGCGTTTCCACCCCTGGGGCCAAAGCAAACGACAGGCGTATTGCCAAATTTGTTAAATAAAAAGGCATCGCAGGGGAAAGGCGCTCCTTTTATGTCTGCTGCTTTCCCGGTGATTTTGCGAAAAGAATCGTTAATTTCTCCTACAATGGGATGAGAAATACTAATCTCCGTCGGCTCTACATAACGAAACCTTTTCTCATAATTAGGTGGATTCTTTTTCAACTCAACATCGCTTTCAATCAGTGAATCCATGAAACTAAAAAATTGATTATCAACCTGTTCTTCCATAGTCGGAGGAAAGGTTTGAATGCCCACAAGCAGCCAACAATCAATTGGTATACCCAAAGCGCCATGTTCTTCAATTTCTCCCGCTTTCAGTTTCTTGATAATCACCGGCAATGGATTCGGTACATTTTCATACAGCGGATGGATTTTGGTGCTTTCAAGCCGCATTTTTTCAAAACGTCTCAACCCTTTAATAATAGAGGCCATCCCATAAACGGGGTTAATCCACTCCCCAGAAGTATATGGCATACCGGCGTTGCCCTGAATCGTAACCTTGAAATTCTGGTCGCCGCGGGTGGCGGGGCAAATGACCATTTCCGTTGGTTCGGGGACAATGGCGGCATCCGCCTTATAACCTTTTAAAATAGTTGCCAGTGTTCCATTTGCGCCACCATATTCTTCATCCACCACACTCTCCAATATAACATCGCCTTTCAACTTGATACCCAACTCTTTTAGGAATTTTACCGCCATAAAACCGGCAGCCATCCCACCCTTCATATCGAACGTACCGCGTCCGTATATTTTACCCTCTGAAACCTCTCCGCTAAAGGGGCCATACTTTCCCCAGGGCATCGGCTCTTGGGGAGAGGTATCAATATGTCCAGAAATTATCAATGATTTTCCGCCGCCTTCCCCTTTCCACACGCCTACGACATTCGGACGGTTCTCGTAATTTCTACCCGCCAAAAAAGCAGGATGCTCTGTTAGCCCTTCCACATCTGTGGGGAGGAAAGAATCTATTTCCACTCCGACGGTTTTAAGAAAATCAATTAAATATTCCTGGCATTCCTTTTCAAATCCAACGGGGGGGACGTTTTCAGAGGGAATCTTGACAAGCCGTTGAGTGAATTGAACAATCTCCTCGGAAGACCGGTCAATCTGCTTCAGGATATCTTCTATCATAAGTATCTCCTCCCGGTATTTGGTGCTCATCATCTAATACTTTGTTTATAACGTGAAGGGCAAAGTGGCAAGAAGGCTAGATGGCAAAGGGGCAAGATGGCAAAACGGAAATAGCCCTCCATACGCATCAATTTAAGAAAATGAATTCTTAACATTGTGATAAATCACCATGCTGAGTCGAAAAAAGCGGACTGAAGCCCGCTGGAGACACAGGACGTTTTAACGTTCTTTCTTTGATTTAGCATGGACATTGATGTCAATGTATTTTATGTTATCTCCTCTAAATTCTCTTAACTTGGTGCCTATGGCAAAACGGAAATAGCCCCCTTGCCCTCTTGCCGTCTTGCCATTTAGCCCCTTTACTTTGTAATTATTTCTCTTTTGTATGTTGTTAGTTCCTTAACACCTGTTTCCGTGACGACAATACCGTCTTCATACCTGAGTCCCGCTTCGCCGTCAGAAAGCCAGATGTCAACATTAAAGACCATATTCGGCTGAATTGTTATGCCAGTTTTATCATCCAACCATGGTCCTTCACATTCCTGCATTCCAGTGCCGTGTGCCGGCCCATAGAGCGCGAACTGACCATAGCCGTATTTGTCGAGTATACCTTTAAATATCTTGTAAACTTCGGCCGCCTTCACTCCTGGCCCTATATTTTCAATAGCTTTTTCTTCAGCTTCAAGCCCGACTTCCATCAACTTTTTGATTTTATCCGGCGGTGAACCAATTACGAACGGACGGCACATATTGCCACAATATCCCTTATACTTTGCTCCTAACGATAACTGCACTAATTCATTCTTTCCAATTTTTCTATCTGTGGAACGGCAAAGGCTCAGGCTGATATTGGGGCCTGAACAAACCCAGATGGGATATGAAGTGCCTTCAGCTCCCAATGAATACATGACGCTTCTAGCTCTGGCTTCAATCTCCCATTCCATCCTTCCTTCTTCTGCATAATCCAGCGCGGCCTTCGTGGCTTCTTCCGTAATTCTGTAGGCTTCCTCCAGAACTTTTATCTCATTTTCACTCTTGATGCTCCTGACCTTCAAAAGTACATCATCAGCCGGAACAATTTCGGCTCTGCCGCCTCCCGTTAAAAGATTTTCAAAGATAGGGTGAGGGAAAATATTTGAGCCGGCGATACCTATCCTTGAAATTTTTCGGCTTTTGAAAAGTTCTGCTATCAAGGCAGAAAAATCAATTTCATTGACCTTTGGCACCCACTCAGGCGCTGATGTTTCAACAAACATCGGATGGACTCTAATATTCTCTATCTTAGAAAATCGTTTCGCAAATTCTAATGATTCAGGTCCTCCGGTGAGAAGAACAGCCTCTCCCTCAGCCGGAATAGCCACGCCAGCAAAATCGAAGAAGGGCCAAAAATCCGCCAAATAGCGCGAATTCGCTGACTCGCACTCACAGGAATAAGTCACAAGCCAATCCAGATTTCTCGCTTTCATTTCCTGTTGTACTTTTCCAATCCTTTCCAAATACTCTTCCGTAGGTATCATGTTCTTCCTCCTTCATTTTTAGTGAGTTGAGCTACGGTAAAAACTCGAACTTCTTGATGATGATTTCTGCTTCCTTACCGTCTTTTGGCGCGCCCCCAGCCACCAGCCACAGATTTATACGCGCGTTTTCGCCGCCAGCTTTGGGAATGCTCTGGGTGTATGTCCACTGTTTGATTACGTCGCTTTTTTCGGTTGTGGTGACGTCGTGTCCCTTCAGGCTCTGAAAGAAAATGCTATCTTGTTTCCACGTAAAGCTATGCGTAGTGTTAGTCTCATGGGGGATTTGAAAGCGCAAGAGGTGTCCGGGAGGATTGTATGGTTGCACGACAAACTGCGCGTTGGTAGTGTCGTTCGCATTCCCCCATCTGGTACACTCAATATCAATTTCGCGGTGGCTGTAAGCTGGCTCATCGCTCCACGTGAACAGCCCCAGGACAATATTAGGATCCAGGTTGTCCACCGGCGTATCGAGATAGAAGCGGTATGTGCCGTAGCCAAACGATCGCTGTGAAATTACTTCAGCACAATACCAACGATTGTCATGATGTGTAATCCGTAAGTGCAAGCGTTCTTTATCATCAACCCAAACGTTATCGCTACTATCGGAAAAGTAATTAGGGCCGGGGCCGACCTGACCCTGACTGGACTTAACCTTCCATTCGTAATCTGAGAAGTGTATCGTTTTTACAGCAGGGCTTGAGCCGGACTGGTTCGGAGTTGCCTTGGCAATAGCCAGTACATCGCCACCGACTTTAGGGAGAGTGTCAGTGGTGGCAGACGGCTTGTAGGAGGATTTCACGAGCAGTGCCGCATATTCAAATCCGAGATGTATGCCTGTCTCCCACTTGCCATCAGAGCCAATTGACGTATAAGGTGAGTTAGCCAAAGGCTGGACATACCAGGTGTCACCATAAGCGAAAATTACCACCTTACACGCCTCTACGTTTACCCCCCGAACCAGGCCAGCAATCGTCCCCCATGTGTCACTACCTGCACCAGCAGGCGGAACACGAGTGATTGTAATGCTTGGCTTCGTACCGGAAACTTCCGTAGGTGGTTGTGGTTGGATGTTACCGGTTTTCGGTAGCGGCTGGGATTCGGCTTTTGAAGCTGGCTGCCTAGTAACCTCCCTAATACGGGGCTTCGCGCCACATCCTCCTATAGCAATGGCGATGAGCACGAGAGCAATTGATACGATGAACCAATTAGAAACCTTTTGCATCTGTATATATTTCACTTTCTGTTCACCTCCTAATTTTTATACGCTCCTACAACAATGATTTATTCTTGTTACATCGGGATCCGATTAGCGTGCAAAAAAAAACAATCTGGTTACCGCCTGTATTGGGGTATTTTACCCCAAACTCCCGGTCAAAATTTTTAGTGGGTTTGGCTACGGTAAAAACTCGAACTTCTGGATGATGATTTCTGCTTCTTTGCCGTCTTTTGGTGTGCGTCCTCCTATCAGCCACAGATTCATGCGGGCGTTTTCGCCGCCAGCTTTGGGAATGCCCTTGTTGCATATCCACTGTTTGATTACATCGTCTGGGGAAGGTGTGGTGGCGTTGTGTCCCTTGATGCTCTGAAAGAAAACACTATCCTGTTTCCACGTAAAGCTATGCGTAGTATTAGTCCCAGGTGGGACTTGAAAGCGCAAGAGGTGTCCGGGAGCATTGTATGGCTGTACGACGAACTGGGCGTTGGTAGTGTCGTTGGCATTCCCCCACTTGGCCCACTCAATGTCAATTTCGCGGTGGTTGTAAGCTGGCTCATCGCTCCACGTAAACAACCCGAGGACAATGTAAGGGCCCAAGTTGTCAACCGTACTTTCGAGATAGAAGCGATATATGCCATAGCCGAAGCTCCGTTGCGAGATTACCTCCGCGCAATACCAGCGGTCATTGCGGCGCGTTATCCGCAGATGCAATCGTCCTTGGGCATCAACCCAAACGTTATCGCTACTATCGGAAAAGTAATTGGGGCCGGGACCGACCTGACCCTGACTGGACTTAACCTTCCACTCGTAGTTGGAGAAGCTGATCATTTTCATAGTATCACTACTCTTCGGGGATGCTTTGGGGATAGCCAGCACATCGCCGCCAACATTAGTAGAAAGTGTCGCCTTTGAAATCAGAAACCAAACGCTCCTCGTCATTCCCCGCCCCCGACCATCAAACACCTCTAAGAAAACTTTAACAATGACATCCTTATCTACTTCCTTGGGTGCAGTATATGTAATTGATGGAACAGGGGGTATCCGAGTTTCATACTGCTCTTTTAATTCATCAGAGTCAATTGTCATCTGCCCTATCTGTGGGGGATATATGCCTACTTTGAGTTTTCCGTATCTGAAAGGCCACAATGGTTTTTTACTGACTTCGACATTAATCTTCTTAGATTCACTCGGCTTGATTTTGAACTCATACGGCGGATTTTTTATCTCGTCAACGATAACATCCAAAGTGGGCGCAACCGGAAGCAGGAGGTAAATTAATAGTATAACAACAACTACGGATGTTGGTATTAGTAATTTGGGTTTTGTGAGACTCCGTAGCACCTTTCCCAAACGTAATGATAGCCGCAACCGGCTCAACAGACCTGGCTCTTTAATCTTGGGTTTTTCAGTCACCTTAGTTTCCGGGAGTGGACTTGGCTTGTCAATGATGGTAAAAACGGGGTTGTTGCGTCTTTCCTTCCAAACCTCTATTACTTTTTCGGGAAATGTAATTCCACCTGGATTCAGTTCATAGTTTATCCCGTGTGTAAGGATAAACAACTTTTTAACTAAGTCAGCATCTCCTGAATGCAAAAAGGTGCTCCGAAAATCAAGAATTATTCCCTCCAAAAGGAGAGTGTCCAAATCACCACCGAAGAGAAGTTCTATGCTGGGGTTAGATTTGGGTGTAGCCCCAGGGCTTATAACCTCTATTGATGGATTTCTCTGTCTCCATTGTTCTATCGCTTTTCCTGCTTCTGCGAAATTCTCCTCCGGCGTTACCATCAATAACAAATCGGTATTCCTCCTATTCAGTTCATCAAGAGCAGTCATAGTTTTGCGAACAACTTCTCCCACGCCTTCAATCTGATTATTATGATTCAACCCCCCTGTAATAACTACTAACACATTTTGATTTGCTTGGGTTGTCATGCCTGTGAATTGCATCAAGAGAGCTATTGTTAGAAAAAGTCTTATTGACGCCCCACTTAGCCCAGTCACATCTTTCATATTATCCACGGCGTCCGGCCGTAGTGTGATAACAACATCGCAAGATTTAATCCATTCTATCTTGATTTTCGAGAAATATCGTTCCAGCATTTCTAAAGCCCGTTCATAAGCTAACTTTGCATCAACCAGCATGTGGATTGGATCGATATAAATGTTCCCGGATGGTCCCAGCCTTGGGACAAGTTTGATTGAGATTTTTAAAAGGACGCAGGCGGCGTTGACAGCCATTCCCCTAATCCGACATTGTTCATTCCAGAGTTGGAAAGGTGGTAATCCTACCAGACACTTAAAATAGTTAATGAGCAAAATTAATTGGTTCTCTGTTATTTTGTCACACTTTCTAAAAAAATGTCGAATACTATCTTCCTCAATGAACTCTTTAGATACCGTGACACCTTCTTCCAAGGGGACCGGGTCTTCAAGCACGGCTTTACAAAGTTGAGCATCTTCAATTATCGATCTCAACAAATTTTCATCAATTCTCATAAGGGCTTCGTGAGCATTCTTGCCATCCCTTATAGCATCGGCAATTTGTTCGCGGAACAGAGCTTTCATTATAGGTTCCCCCAGATATTCAGATAAAAACGCCGCCAAATTCTTAATTTTAAGGCATTTACTAAGGCAATTAATGTTTTCACGGAAGAAACAGTAGAATTTAATCAACGCTTCTAATTCAAGCGCGCTATCGTTTTCGCCCTGATATAATTCCTGTAGCGTATTAATAAAATCTTGAGCTCTACCGGTCTCATCAGGCGGACGTATGCGCAAATATCCCTTGAAACCTTCCACAGAAGAAGACACATTTCTTCGCGGTAGATGCAACCGAAAATAAGCGTCTTTTAAGCAATTTGCTAAGGTATACATCCTTTGTTCCGACTCAGTAATTTGGCGTCAACTAATATGATATGGAAGGGGATTCAGAACATCATAGCTGAAACGTCCCTTCCATGCGATTCGGTCACTTTCATTTCGGCGTTGCTATAGCTCTTGCAAGGATTTGCGCTCCAGTTGGTAGAGCAGCCACTTGCGCAGGCGGCTTATAAGATTCCTCCACCAACAATGCGACATACTTTATTCCTAAATGGATCAAAGCTGACCAGGTTCCATCAGAATTAATCAGGGTATATGGGTCTGTATCATAAGGTTGTACATAGAAGAGATCCGCCTGGGAATAGATAACCACGCGGTAGTTATCGAAAGGGTTTACACCAGAAACTTCACCGGCGATTTCGTCCATCTCAACGGGCCCCCCTCCTCTTGGTGGAACCTTTGTAATAGTGATACCCGGCGGTCCTCCGGTAATCGGAGGTTGTCCCCCTGTTGATATTACTCCTGAGACAACTTCAATTTTGACAGCTTGGCTGGTGAAAACCGTCCTGCCATTGCTGGAAACTTCCAGTATAACAGTGTCATCTCCTGGCATGTTGGGTGCCGTGTAATCGGCGATTGTCTGTGACAACTGGCTGGGAACGATAGTTCCTTTTTCTGCTTTCCATTTATATTCCAGCTTTAGTCCTCCTGGGTTTTTCACATCGACCGACAAAGATGCGCTTTTGCCAACTTCAACCTTTTCCTTATCAATGGTTGGCTGGCTAATTTCTATAGCTCCTTTGCTACAACTCACCATTAGCAATGCCAGTCCGATAAGTACAATGGCAAAATTGCTCATCATGCTAAGTTTCCTTACTGACTTCATTATCATCACCTCCCTTCTCGATATGGGGTTACAGAAATCTTGATGGGTTTACTGGTAAAAATCTCCCTGCCGTTGCTTTTTACTTTGAGTATGACGGTGTCTTCTACAATTTTTCTGGGGGCTGTGTATTCAGCTACGGTAGGAGAGGACTTTAATGGTTTTACTTGTCCGTATTCTGCTTTCCATTCATACTCAAGCGGCAATCCCGACGGGTTCGCCACAGTTACTGACAGGGAAGAAGTGTGTCCAGGTATGACGCTTGTCTTTGTTGCTGTCACATCGAAATCTGGCGGTATTAGTGGAGGAGGAGGAATCATGAATAGGATAGTGCCGAGTATGAGCATAAATATCACTCCAGAAGTTATTAATGCTGCAATCTTCCCTTGTCTCATCAACGTTTCTCTGCTTTTCTCCTGCTGCTTTTGGAGTTCTTCTTTCAAATCTTCAGGAATATCACTCTTTACTACTTTGTCAATAACCTTCAAAGCCTTCCTTGGCGACAAAGCAGAACAGGCAGTGTGCACTACTTCTCGCAATCGGTTTAACTTATCTTGTTCAGCTTCAATCTCTAATTTCTCTTGTTCAGCTTTAACATTTGACTTCTCTTGTTCAGCTTCAATCTGCTTTATGAGCTTCTCGGATTTTTTCTTCCAGAAGTAGCCAATGTCATCTCTTTGTTGAAGTTCATTCAATATATTGAGCGATTGTTCATAATTTCCCTTTCCAATCAACTTCTCAGCGTTGTCAAAAAGGCTTTTCATATCCTCTACCTTCTTCCAACCCTGCTCGTTCAGGAAAATCGGTTGTCGGCTTAACCATTCATCTTTTATCGTTTCCCGAAGGGAGCGTGTACCTCCTTTAGAACCTATCTCGAACTCAATAAGCTCGGGCGCTGTGTCCATTAGTATCTGGAAGAAGCGGTAACGTTCCTGTTCATCCCATGCTTCATATCTCTTCTCAGACACAAAATTTACCAACCCTGGGAAGTCAAGCAGGCATCGGGACAAAAGAAGATGCGTCAAATCACGGTAGGAAATAATCTCAACGCTTGGGCTTTCCCCTTCAAGCGCTATCCGTGGTTCGCCGCTATGTAGGACGGCCAGGATAGGAGGATTCGGCCAAGCTTCTAACCCTTTTCGCGCATCTGCTCTATTCTCCTCGGGAACCAACATTAGTAGCCGTTTTTGTTGCCCAATCGTCACCTTTTCCAGAGCTACACTGGTTTTGATATCGACATCACGAACGCGACGAATGACTCCATTATCGTCCAAATCCCCCGTCACAACAATCCCGACGTCATCAATCGCCTGCCAGACCACACCAGTCGCCTGCATAAGAATAATCAGTGCAATAAAGAGTGTGATTGACGCTCCTTGAATTTGCGCTGCAATGTTTGGTGTAGCGATTTGAATGTGGATTTCACAGGGCGATATAGTGTCATATAATTCTTGATCATACTGTTTTAGCACCTTGAGAAGTTGCTCGCGCGCCCGCATTGCATGTTGTAGGATATTAAGGGGCGCATGGACAGGTTCTTCAGGCGTTTCCAATCTGGGAATAAATTGAACTGATACGACTCCTACCAGCCCGCCGACGCCACCTGCGACCGCTACGCCATGGAGAAGACAATTGTCCCAGACTTCGCGGCTAACCGCTTGGAACGGCGCGACCCTCGCGAGACATTTGAGATAATTGATGAGCAAAATCGCTTTGTTCCTCTGAACATTCTGGGGCAAAAAGAAATTATTAATAGCCCCTATAATCAAATTCTTAGCCAAGTTAGTGTGTTCCTGCGCATCAGGCTCTGGTGCTTCGAAAACTGCCTTGAATAGCTCTGTTTGTTCATCAAGAATCATAGTAAGAAGCGGCCGTCTAGGAAATCTACCGAGCGCTTCAATCCCGTCTAATCCCCGTTGCGCTGCATTAAGCATGACAGGTCTGAAATATTGCCTTTCTATCGTCTTTCCTATTGCATCTCTCAAACCATTTGCCCCAAGGAATTGCTCCTCATGCTCTTGGCTTTCAAATTTAAGCTTGGATCCGTAGTAGAAATAGCGGTAGAATTCGAGCAACACCAGCAACCGATACTCATTATCTGCGTTTCTGGGGTGCCCGTTTAACTGTGCTTCCAATGTATTTACGAAATCATTCGCTGTTCCTGGATCTTCTTGTAGCATGGGCCACGTTCTGATTGCGATTTTTAGCTGCTCTTCAAAGTTATTCGTCCAAACAGCGGTCTCTGCGTTCTCTGGGGGTAATGGCATCTCAGCTAGAATTACATCTAATTCCGGCATATCTGTTCAATCCCTCCTTAATTACCCGAAAGCGTAACAAACATTTTGGAAAGGCTTTTTGGCGAATGGAAGCTACGCTTGCACTCATATTCGCATCAGTGCCTCTCCGGGTTCATCAGTCTGACTGGCGAATAAGAGAAAAGGTAAAATCGTTTGGGTCAAGTTCAACGGATTTCGCTTCCTTCAGTTGCTGTTGCTCTTCGTCATCAAGAAGATTGACGGGAATAGTAGCACCTTTTCCTAAATCAATATAATTCACGTCCTCAATGGTCGTCGAGCAGAGCACAACATCATCCCGCGCCAATTCAATTCGACTCCCTTTCAACTTTGCGATGGCATTCGCTGTTGCTGTTCCAGTTTGCGGAATTTCTACAACCAGGATTAGACGCCCATCGGCAGTAACAGACGGGCCTTGTATAATTTCTACATTAAATTCTTGCTTCAACGATAAGGGCGCTTTCGCTGATAATGGGGGCACTGCGTTTCCCTCTCGTATAAGTCTGTCCCGAAGAATTCCTTCTCGCAGTGGTTGGAGCCATCTCTGTTGTTTATAGAAATTCTGCCGTGTGTAGAAATTATCGACTGTCTCACAGAGAAGTGGATTGTATGGGTCAAATTCAATGGCTTCTTTGAACAAGTTCTCTGCTTGCTGAAACTTTCTTCTCTCTTCATATAATTCCGCCACCTTTGCAAAATAGAACCAGGGCTGGCTTATCAATTTCTCATCGACAAAGATGTACTTGTCGCCTAATGATTCAAGCACTACATTGGCAGATAACACAGCAAGAACATCAGTGATGACTTGCCGCGCTGTTTCGTCGGAGAGAGACAACTTATGTTTCAGGTCTTCCATCAATTCGTCTGGATGCGTCCCATCATCATCCTTTGAGCGTCTGAGAATTTTAGCAAGCAGAAAGCGGACATTCTCTGCCCATTCAGGCTGAAACTGGAAATATCGCATCGCTAATAACGTCCCCCGCGCCGTCAGAGAATACCAGATATTTTTTCCATACCTTTCTTGCCTCACCAACCCCGCATCTATCAGTTTGTCGATGGTGACGCTCAATTGCGACTTGTGGGGCATCTCGATTTTTGCTACCAATTCGCTTGCCGTCGTTGCGCCTCGGTGGTGCAAGACATCGATAATTCCAGGTCCGTAAGAAGTGCTCGTCGCGGCTTGAATCTCTTCTATGCGAGGTTGCGCTCTTGCGATATAATCACACAGGGATGCGATTGTCGAAAGCTGTGCAATGTAATATTTGTCCTCTCCCTCCGCCTGGTCAGATGGTGAAAGATGTTTAAGCACGACTCGGGACAAATCGCGCCCCAGTGCGTCAAGAGTCTCGGAAGTTCCATCTGATAATAATGAATCAATGAACAAACGCTGGACATCGGAAACGGACTTTTTGATTAAATCAAGATTTCTCGTTTCGAAACCCTTGCAGAGAGCTTCTATAATAGGTTGGGCCGAACTTTTTTCCGTGGCTGCTATTTGAGCAGAATCCATAAAAAAACCTCTTTTCATTCACTTCTCAGTTGTTAGAGAAGGATTTGTTATTTAACATTTAGTTAATGCTACGAATTAATTATAACTTATATAAGGTGAAAAATCAAGGAAATTCTGAAAAAATTATTCAATGATTTTCACGCCACATTTCCCACAAGGATTATTCAATTGGCAACCTCCTCCTAATATATTCGCCAGGTCAAATATGAGATAGCGCTTTGGACAATCGCATCTCAGCCATCTCTCTCCGTTTCTGATTGGAATATAGATTAAAGAATTCCCTTGCGGCGTTTTTGGCCTTTTTCGGGTGACAGCGCAGGAGTTCGCCATAAAGACGCTAGCTCGCGCGAAGGAACCATAATGTCGGGCGGCATCCTGAAAATTGGAAACGCTCGGGGTCAGTGCGGGTACGAAAACCATGTTGACGCCGAGCTCTCTCAAGACTGCTTCATATTCTGGTACGATGAAATCCAGGCAAATCAAAACCACCATCCTACCTATCGGCGGCGCATCACAAATCACGATTTTTCTTTCCGCTAAATTGATGGCTTCAATTCCGCCCTTGCTTTTAAATTCATCAGAACCGCTCAACTGCGGAATTGACGATGCCTCATCAGGCATCAATACAAAGGGGTGCATCTTCTTCTGCTCCCAAAGCTTAATCCCGCCCGGTCCCAAAACGGTGCAAATATTGAATCGCTTTCCTTCACACTCCTTGTGGAAAGAGCCAGCTATCACCATCACCAGATTATTAGATGAATTCATGGTTTCCTTAATGGCCAACAAAACTTCCTCCGGGACAGTGAGTTCTGGAAACACGACAATGTTTACGCCTTGAGCAGACAAATCCATTAAAATCTCTTTGACGCTCTCACTTACCTGTTGCGGATTTTGTAACCCGCTAAACCAATAACCCGGTCTATCTCCATAAGTTACGCTTGATTGCTCTATGGTAAACTCAGACACATCATCTATGATTTGAACCACTGCTATCTTCAAGGTACCATCTATATCTTCCAATTTGTTTCTCATAGTAACGGGCAGGGAACGCATTTCGATGTTATATCCTAAAGTCTCTGGCGGAATAACCACCAGGTTTTCTAATCTATCATCTAACCGCGCGCCGCGGTCTTTGCCTGTCCGAATCTGATGGCAAGAGTCTAAACTCTCTATTTTTTTAGCAATCTTTGACGTCTCTTTTTGGTAGACCCGTCCCAGGGATGCGTCAGTATTCAGAGGTGGATACAACGGGGCTAATTCGGAGGGACTGGCGGGAATATCCCTGTAGGCTGCGATGAAAGCGCTTCTCCTATCAATAGCCAACAAGAGCGCGTAGCAAGCAACCAAAAAAGCATCCGTCTGGATACCGCCAGCTTGTTTCAGGAAATTGCAGACATCTTCCCCGCGAATATTCGGAGCAGAAAGCTTTATCTCCGGCGGCAAAATATCCGCCGCCCTCTTTTGCCAATCAATGAAAAATTCGCCCCAATCGCCGATATAACCAAGTAAACATAAATCGTAAATGTCGGCATACTTCTCCTTGCAGACATAATGCAAGAGGGCGAACACATCAAAGATATTTTTTAGTTTTGAAAGTTTCTTAAAGGCTTTCTCGAGAGAATATCGTGTTATAAATGCCATTTGTCAACTCCTTTCTGTATCTTCTCGCCTGTGTCGATTCCCCGCCACACTTCCGTCTCATGATGTTATCCACAGTAAATTATACAACAAGATGACACGAGTTGCAAAGCTTTAAAATCGCCTTAACGCCAAAATCGAGGCCATCAAGAATTTGGTGTAAACTCAATTAAGGATCCAGTCATAGCTGGATTTTGTTTTAAATTTACACCAAAAATCTTGACAGACTCCAATCGGATAACTAGACTCGCACTACCTGCCCCTTCGCGGCTGAATCTTCCGCCGCCAGACAAGCTCGCACCGCTTCCATAGATTCCTCTGGCGTGATGACGCTCGGCTTTTTCCCATCCAAAACGCAGTTGGCAAAGTAAGCAAGCTCTTCCCTGAACGCTCCTGAACGCACACCATGCAGCATTGGCCAATAAGTTTGCGTCGCAAGACGCGGGCTGCGTGATTTCTCTTCATAATTCTCTTAACTTAATGCGCATGGTGTGCAACTCCCGTCACAGAGTCGCAGAATACAGGATTAATCAGTAGCGTTGGCGATGGGACAGAAATACTCATTCCACAGCATATTGGGTATACTTTCTCAGACTCGGAGAACGAAAACCCAGAACAATTTGTTCTTTAGGAATACCAGCTTCAACGAGTTCTTCTGCAACACCATTTTCTGTGCCGTCATATTCGAGCCAAACTTTACCGTTTTTGAGACGGATGTAAATAATGGCGCCACAGGTTCTCCGATTGTTATTCCATCCGATGTGAACCATTTGGTAATGCTTCCTTTCGTCATCAAATACAACATCGGTTTCAATATCTCCGTAAGATGGCTTAAATTTTGAATATTCAATCAGGATTTCCTTGATAATATTTGGGTATTCGTCTGTGTCTCGGTAATCCATTGTATAATCTCCTCCTTAGCTGCATTGAATACGATAAGGTTAATCTGTTCATCGGTTACAATCCAGTTCGCAATTGGTTCTGAAAAAATACCGTTATAGGTTTCTTCTTCAACTGCGATATACAATTTGCGCTCGGGCTCATCTTCCCGTAGAATGCGGCGATATAAAACATATTGCCCGATTGCCCTTTCGAGTTCAGTAATGTCAGACCTGCCAAGAAAACTTTTGACTTCTACCGCAATTTTTTCGCCGTTTTTTTCTCCAGCGATGAGCCGTTCACCTGCCAGGTCGATAAATACCTTTCTGATTCCGACAGATAGCGTGAGCGGGTCGTGGGTAATTGTCCAACCATCTTTGATTAAGGCGCTTTTGACAACTTCATGAAAAATGTCCATTTGGGGCATTTGTCTCTCCTTGATTATATCACAAAACCTTCACCACCACAATCGTCCTATCATCCGATGGTTCGCTCTCTTGGGTGAAGGCGCTGACATTCTCTAATGGATTTTGGGCATGTTTCCTTCCCTTCCCCTCTTTCCCCGCGTTCACAGAGTGTAAAGAGATTTTTGAAACATGCCCAAAATTAGCATAATTTATTCAAATGTAACAATATACTATACTCGCACTACCTGCCCTTTCGCTGCTGAATCCTCCGCTGCCAGACAAGCTCGCACCGCTTCCATAGATTCTTCCGGCGTGATGACGCTCGGCTTTTTCCCATCCAAAACGCAGTTGGCAAAATAAGCAAGCTCTTCCCTGAGCGCTCCTGAACGCACGCCATGCAGCATTGGCCAATAGGTCGTGTCTAAGGACCGCCAGCCGTCCTTATCGCAAACCGAAAAGTTGGGATAGGTGTCGTGAATGTGTATTGACCCTTCAGTGCCAATGATTTCCATCCGCTCGTCGATTTGAAATGAAGTCTTTTCGGGGAGAAACCAGACATTTTCACATACGCCAATGGCACCGGTGTTGAAACGATACATTGTCCAACCTATATCTGGATATCGCAGATTACGTACAGATAGAGTCTGTGCGTAAGCAGTTTCAACCTTAGCGCCTGAATACCACAGCATCAAGTCTGTATCATGGACCCCATCTCCGATGATTGGCCCAATCTTACTCAGAACCCCCGCGCCAACAGAAGCCGGAATATTGCGGCGAGCGTACATCGAGACAATCTTGCCAATTTTGCCGTCCTCAATCTCTCGCTTTGCTGCTGCATAGCGGGGATTGAAGCGGCAGATATGTCCGACCATGAAGCACTTATCAGATGCGTTTGCCGCACGAACCATAGCTTCACAGTCGGCAACGGTGGAAGCCATTGGCTTTTCAACGAAAACGTGTTTTCCCGCCTTTACCGCAGCTAATGTCGGGGCTGCGTGCTGGTCCCACATCGTAACAATACTTACCGCCTCAACGTCAGGGTTAGCAAGTAACTCGTTATAGTTGGTGTAAGCATGTGGCACATTAAAGCGTTGCGCCAACTCCTGTAATCGTGATTCGGTACGTGTGCACAAGGCGAACAATTCAACCTGTGGAATACCGGAAAGCGCCTCGCAATGCTTCTCACCAAACCATCCTAAACCAATAACGCCAAATTTTACCCTTCTCATAATTATTCTCCTTTCCTCAAAATCTACATTTAATTGAAGATTGAAGATTGTTCCGTAGATGAATACAATCTTCAATCTTCAATAATCAATCTTCAATTGATTCACCTATACCAGGGCTTCTATGAGTGACTCTTTTGCTCGAATGGGAATCTGTTGCGCGGTAATTTCCACCTTAACCCACTCTTTGCCGAGAACTTCCATTAACTCTACAATCGCTTCTCTCTGAGATATACTATCAATGGGAACTTCCAACGTAATCACTGCTGTTTCAGGTTTTTGAATATCGCCCTCGGTATTTAATTTTACAGGTGTAATTTGAATCTTTTGGAGCCTGGCGTCCATAATGAATATCTCCTTTTTTTAGATATGCAATTTTAATCTTATCATTAAGCTATACTCTTGTCAAGTGAAACACTAAGGAATCTTTACAATTATTTCTTATGATGGAACTTCCTCTTCTTTTCTTTTTGTTCCAACTTTTTCTTCCAAACTTTTCTTTTAGAAAGAAAAGTTTGATCAAAAGAAATAAGAGGAATTAGAAAAAGTTTGGAAAGAAAAGTTTTGAATTAACGCGATGCTATTTCTTTGATGACAGGTATGATGGATAGGTCATAAGGACAATCCTCCTCACACTTGCCGCATTCGTCACATTTCTTGGCGTTTTCCGCTTGCGTCTGCCAGTGTTTCTCACCAGTGGGCAACAAGCCATATCGGTCTCGATATGGTGTCATTTTCAACAAATATGGGATATCGATTCCATAAGGACAGGAACATCCGCCGCAGTTGCAACATCCGTTGTTCGGCAACGTACGAGCTTCTTCCTGTAATGCTTGAATTTCCTCAAGAGTAAATGCTGTATTTGCCACAGCGACGTTTTCGTCCACTTCTGCGATGGAATACATACCACAAAGAGAGGTGTCAATCCCAGAGGTGAGAACATAAGCCAACGACTTGCTCACTGGCTTCAATTCGGCATGAGATATCGGGCGCATCACCATTGTCCCCACGCCGCGCTCTTTTGCCAATGGAATCAGTTCATTTAGCGGCTCACGGTAAACCATGTTGAAAACAAACAAAACCGCTTCGACTCGTCCTGTTCGGACAGCATTTGCCAGAACTTCTGGACGATGACCGGTCATCCCAACGTGGCCGATTATACCCTGGACTTTAGCTTGTTCCAAACCTTCCATCGCACCCCCAGGGCCCATAACTATTTCCAAATCCTCCTGCTTATCAACCGCCGCAATCGAATATAAGTCAAGATAATCCGTGCGCAATATCCGCAAACTTGTGTCAATCTCTTGCTTTGCTTCCTCCGCCGTTTTTTTGACCGTTTTTGATGCAAGATAGTATTCCGAGCGCCGATGAGAAACTGCCGCCGCGATTCTATCTTCGGTTTCGTCGCCATACGGCCGCCCGGTTTCAACGAAGTTGATGCCGCTGTCCAATGCGCGGTTATAGGCGATTTTTGCCTCATCATAACTGTATCCCCTCAACGCATTGCTGCCACACGCCAAAATAGATACTTGCATGCCTGTTTTTCCCAATTCTTGATAACGCATTTTATGCTCCTTTCAAATGTCAGAAACCTGTTTTCTCCGAGAAAACGGGTTTCTGGCGATTTCAAGAAGAATACAAGAAGAACCGCCAAAATGCAATCTTTTTTTAAGAAAAATGTTTATGAAATTTTTGTTGACAGCATTATAAAATCTGCTACAATTTTTGTGAAATAAAATATTTCGCCAATGTCACATTCGAACCTAAAATTCCATCGTAGCCGAATTCGCGTAGTTTACGAAGTAACAACCTCCCTGCCCCCCACAACCCCCCTACCCCCCTTTGATAAGGGGGATTAAGGGGGACTACTGAGCGAAGCGAACAGAAGTCGGGCTTAAATGCGACATTGGCAAGTTACGGAAAGGAGAAAAAGATTATGGAGATTGGGGTTATTTCCTATTTATTGCGTCACCATGACACACCATCGGCGATGGCTTTTCTACAGGATATTGGTTTCGAGAATGTAGAATTGGACTATCGCCATGCCGATGGATTGTGCGACTACCATAAGGTAGATGCAAAGGGCGCTGCCGAAACGCGGAAACTGGTTGAGAGTTTCGGCATTACCCCGAGAGCTTACTTTTTTTCCTCTTATTTCTTTTGATCAAACTTTTCTTTCTTAAAGAAAAGTTTGGTTACTGCGTTGGAGGACTGGGGCAAGGACAGTTGCCCTATTTGGAGAATGTATTCGAGTTTGCCAGGGGCCTCGGTGTAGAGGTAATCGTGGGGGTACTTGACCCTGCTATTCTTCCTCAGATGGATGAGTTCTGTGAGGAATATAAGATATACTATGCCATAGAAAACCACCGTGGTAACGTCTTTGAAGCAGCGGACACGATACTCAAGGCTTTGGAAGGGCATTCTCTCTACATTGGAGCAAACACTGATACTGGACACTTCGCCAGTGCTGGTCTCAAACCTGTAGAGGAAGTGCGGAAATTAGCTGGCCGCGTCTATCATGTTCATTTCAAAGACTCCGACCAGCGTCAGCCGCTCGGCTCCGGCACAGCCTTTTTTGATTAAACTTTTTTACTAAAAAGTTTGCAGCCGACTTGCCGGCAGTATTCGCTGAACTCAAACGACAAGGATACAATCGGCTACTGTCTATTGAGCACTACGAATACGGCGGCATAGAAGATGATGTATTGCGAGTCGGCTTGACCCAAGCTTTGGGGTATGTGGAAGCTTTATAAAAATAGTTCGGAAAACTCTCTACCTTCCCCCTTATCGAAGAGGGGCAAGGGGGTTGTGGTAGAGGGGTGAATGCGCTGTCTTTTTTTACCCTCAATGGGTAAAAAAATTTTTCCACTTTTAAATAAAATAATTCTTGACAAGATATCTTTTTTATGTTATAATTTTTATCTATTCAATAGATATAGTAGTAATTAAAAGAGGAAGTATAAAGACAATGAAGTTATCCACTAAAGGGCGATATGGGGTACGGTTAATGATAGATTTAGCTCTTCACTATGGAGAAGGGCCTATCCTTTTAAAAGATATTGCCAGACGTCAGGAGGTCTCAGAGAAATATTTGTGGAATTTGACTATGCCTCTCAAAATAGCAGGCCTTATAAATTCTACTCGCGGCCCACAAGGTGGATATACCCTCGCTAAACAGCCTTCGGAAATAAACCTGAAAGAGATAGTTCGTGTTCTGGAAGGTCCATTATGCATTGTAGAATGCGTTGATAACCCTTCACTCTGTAAACGTTCTCAAACTTGCATCGCCCGGGATGTCTGGAGCGATATATCAGATAAAATCTCACAGACTTTAGAGTCGATAACTTTACAGGATATGGTGGAGAAGAAAAAGTAACCAAACTTTTCTTTTAGAAAGAAAAGTTTGAACAAAAAGAAAAGAAGAGGAAGCTCCATCATAAGAAATAAAGTAAAATAGATTCTAAATGGGGAAAAAGTAATTGTACAAAGGTAAAATTCTTCTTAAAAATCTAATTTTGATAATATTCATAGTATACAACTCTTTCGCTACCTGGACATCCAACGCCTGCATGAGCGATGGTTCGAGTTGTACTTGTATGCATCATGGTTGTAAACATAAAAGTTCTGAGCAGGCAATAAGCAAAGTTTGTGATTGTGACCAGAAAGCTCAAGTTTTGAAACGAGATGAAACTAATTTCCCCATTAGAGATGCAAATTCTTTATCCATATTACCGCTTCCTTTATTTATACCAACCGACATAATCATATCTCAAGTTCCCGATATTACGGAAAAATTCGGAATTTCGAATTCCGAATTCCAAATTCCGCGTCGCGCCCCACCTTTCTCACTTGTTTAATCCTCAACTTTCAATATTTGTTACATAATTTTCCTACGGATGCCTTGTGTAAAAAAATTACTCAAAAAAGGTTCTTGAGGTGCGTAATATTTATGCACTTCAAAAAACTATCCTGACAATTATAAGTTGATATACTCACTGCTGCTGTTTGCGTCGTAGGAATACAAAATCCTTAATACAGTCGAAAAAAGCAGTCAGCGACATTACGTTAATCAAAGAGCGTTTTTCCATCTGAAGTACAGCTTTTCAAATTTCTCCTGGCATATTAATTGCATTTATTTAATATTGTAATTAATATAGTAGAAAAAACAAAAATGACTGAAATATTCCTTATTACGCTGTGGATGTAAACTATAATATGTAAACTGCGTTTGCTTTTAGCATATTCGACGTCCGAGTTAGTAAAACTAAACCTTGAAGTCTGGCGACTTCAGCCACCATGGGAGTTTAGCTTTAATGAGAGTTTATTCGACTTTATTTATTTTCTTCATCATTTTTGGGAGCGTTATAGGTGCAATTTCAGTTCCCTTTGCTCAAGAGGCATCATCAGTTATTCAAGAGAAATCGGCGGTTCACGAAGCAACTCCTGAGCTTGCGAAGGAACAGCAAAGTGAGCGGGAAGAGCGTATAAACTTAGACAAGCTGATAGCCGAGGCGCTCAAAAATAATCCGGAACTTCAGGCTGCGCGCTATTCTTGGGAAGCGGCGAAAGCCAGGATTCCCCAGGCTCGGGCTTTTGAAGACCCACAATTTAATATGATGTTCTACAGCGTTCCTGGAGGTAATGGGAACTCTATCGAACCTAATACGAGTTTTTACCGAATTTCTCAGATGTTCCCTTTTCCTGGGAAGCGCGGCTTGCGGGAGAAAATCGCAGAAAAAAGCGCCGAGCAGGCTTGGGAATTTTATAAGGCGAAGGAGCTGGAAATCATCAACAAGGTGAAATTGATTTTTTATGATTTATTCATGGCGCATAAATCTATTCAGATTAATCAGGAGAATGTTGAACTTTCAAGGTATTTTCTGAAGGTGGCGGAAACTCGGTATGCGATAGGGCAAGCGTCTCAGCAAGATGTTCTCAAAGCTCAAGTTGAGCTTTCTCGACTACTAAATGAGGAGGTAACTTTGCGCGGAGAATTGGAGACAGTGCAAGCACAGTTGAACATTTTGTTAAACCGCGCTCCGCAAGCGCCTCTGGGAATGCCTGAAGATTTCACAATTCCTCCCGTCATAAAAAACGAGGCTATAGAGGAAAATTCCTCTTCTTTTCTTTTTGATCAAACTTTTTCTTTTCCGAAAAGAAAAAGTTTGGTAGAGGAATTTCAGCAGCTTGCTCTGAAGAACCGCCCTGAACTGAATATGACGGAGAGCGCTATTGAACAAGGAAAGGCGATGCGCGCTTTAGCAAAAAGGAATTATTTCCCTGATATCATGGGGATGATTGAACGGATGCCCGAACAAAAAGGCTCTGGGAGTTGGGATGTCATGCTGACTATTAACATTCCGCTTTTCTTTCGGGATAAATACGACTCCGCTGTCAAGGAGGCGGAAGCTTCCATCAAAGCATCAGAAGCGTCTTATGAAACAGTTCGTAATCAGGTACTATTTGAAGTCAAGGATTTGTTAGTGAAGGTTCAAACTGCTGAAAGGCTTGAAAACCTTTACCGTACTACTCTTATCCCGCAAGCGGAACAGTCTCTGAAAGCTGCGGAGGTGGGGTATGAATCAGGAAGGGTTGACTTCCTGAGTTTAATCGAAAGTCAACGCGCGCTTCAAGATTTCAGATTGGATTATTACCGCGCTTTTACGAATTTAGCCAAAACTATAGCGCAACTTGAACGCGCTGTTGGCGGCGCCTGGGGACAAAAATAATAAATCGTAGCCCAACTTTCGTAGCCGAAGTCGCAAGACTTCGGGAATTCGGCTACGATAGAATTTTGGGCTACGCTGAAAGTTATACTAAGGAGGAACAAAAAATGTTAAGTCTAAGGAAACAAACAACCAATATACTAATCCTCATCGGGATAGGAGTGTTTATGCTTGCTTTGGTGGGCTGTTCGGAGCAAGATGTTTTAAGTCCGACAAATACATCGGATTCAGATGACGCTCAATTTTTGGCTCCGCCCACTCAAGAGATGAATAGTGGTATGATGGGTGGAAACATGATGGGCGGTGCTGTGGACGATGATATGATGAATGGCGGAATGATGGGAGGTATGATGGGCGGTGGTATGATGGGAATGATGGGTGGTGGCATGATGGGCGGAGGAAGTCATGGATGGTGGAACCCTGATGATGAGAATCTGACTCCTCTCACCATTGAACAAGCTGTTGAAGCCGTTCAGGAATATCTTGCAGCCATCGGCAACCCTGATTTAGCTTTGGCTGAAGTGATGGAGTTTTCTAATCATTTCTACGCTGAGATTTATGAGAAAAGCACAGGCGTTGGCGCCTTCGAAATTCTCATCAACTTATACACCGGAACGGTTCATCCAGAACCAGGGCCAAATATGATGTGGAATACAAAGTACGGACATATGCGAAGATGGAATCCCCGCGCTGTCAAACCTGTCGCGGAAATGTCCGTAACAACTGAAAAAGCGCTTGAAAATGCTCAGAAATTCCTCGACGCAAGATTGCCAGAAACAAAAGTCGCTGAAGAAGCTGATACCTTCTACGGCTACTACACCATCCATGTGCTCAAGGATGGGATAATTTACGGGATGCTCAGCGTCAACGGATACACCGGGCAAGTCTGGTACCATGCCTGGCATGGCGAATTCATTGGGATGGAAGAGTTAGAGGATTAAAATGAGCAAATATGCAAATGGGCAAATTTGCAAATTTGCTTATTTGCACATTTGCTTATTTTTTTCCTCATATTTTAGACTTCCGAAGTCTCGAAGACTTCGGAAGTCTATCTAAAAGGTTAAATTATTAGGAGAAAAAACAATGAAAACGTGGGCAGTCACAAAAGTAGCTTTACTTTTCTTTATCTTATTAACAATAATTTCTTTGCCTGTAAAAGGTGAGGAAACGCCAGCCCTCCCATCCTCACCTCAACCATCTCCCGGAGAGAGAGGGAGAGAGGAAATCGAAAAGCCGTCTGCGCCATCAAAGCCCCATTCCATGAGGGAGGGGATACGAGAGGGAATAACCTGGTTAATGACGATTCCGACAGCAGACACTCTAAGAGATGGTCGGTATAATTTGGGTTTGATTCAAGGTGGCACAATTCCGTTCCACGCTGACGTTGGCGGCCTCTGGGATAACCTCGAAGTCGGAATTCACGGCGTAAAGCTTCGTCTGCTGAAGGAAGGCTCGCCATGGGCTTCGATTGCGGTTGGAGCAACTTTCGGCTACTATCCATCAGGAGCATACATAGTGGGGAGTAAAAGCCTCAAAGACTTCAGAGCGCATTTAGGAGCGCGATTCCTTACTTTCAAATTCAAAGAGAATCAAGAGATTAGTAGTAATGATAACATGACCGCTGGAAGCAGTGGAGGTGGAATGTCCAATTCCGATGACGATGACGAAAGCCCGGTTATCATTTTTGGAGGAATTGGCAAAACCATTCCCAAGTTGGACAACGCTTTATTAATGCTGGAAGCCGGCGATTCTCTTAACGGAGGGGTAAGATTTTTCCTTACTTCATATTTACAAGTTGATGTCGGCGCGCGCGTCGCCTGGCCAGAAAGAATTCGAAATAAGCTTGGAAAAAGCCTTTCTTATAATATCGTATCCAGAGATACCACCGCATATCTGGCGCTCAACTATTCATCGGAGTTTAAATTTAAAGGGGGCGAGAAGGATGAGGAAAACCCTTAAAGAGAAGGAGCGCAAAGTGCGAATGATGCGTGTTGCGTGTTGCGTGTTGCGTGATTATCAATCATCACGTTTCACGTTTCACGTTTCACGCTACACCGCCTTCCTTTTCATTGCATTGATATTAGCCAGCACCGCGCTATTCGTTGGTTGCAAAAAGATAGCGCCGGATGCGGAACAGGAGGGAGAAGTCAGCGACGCTTCAAAAGAGGAAATCTCAAAGGAAGAATATGAATACGTTTGCGATATGGGACATCCGCCTGTTGTGCGAGACAAGCCGGGGAACTGCCCGATTGACGGTATGCCTCTTTACAAAAGGAAGAAGGGCGGAGGGCCAGAAGCAAGTACAGGAGAAGTGGGCGAAGAGTTCGTCAGCATAAGCCCGGAAATCGTCCAGATGCTTGGGGTAACCTCAGAGATGGTGATGTCCCGTGAGATTACGAAAGAGATTCGCACAGTCGGCAGGATAGATTTTAACGAGAAAAGTGTAAAAATCGTCAGCGCGAGAGTTCCTGGGCGAATCGAACAACTCTTTGTCGATTTCACAGGGGCGAATGTAAAAAAAGAAGAACCGCTTGTTTCGCTTTATAGCCCAGAACTCCTCTCCACTCAACAGGAATATCTTCTCGCGCTTGAGACACTGGAAAAAGTCAAAGGTAGCAGCATCCCAGGAACCGTCGAGAATGCAAAGTCTTTAGTGGAAGCGAGCAAAAGGCGGTTGCGCTTATGGGGAATTACTGACGAACAAATCGAAAAACTTGAGAAAAATCAAGAGCCTTCAATGAATATCACAATCTACGCGCCGATTGCGGGCACCGTTATCCAAAAAGACGCTTTAGAAGGGATGTATATTGGCGAAGGAACTCCGCTATATCGGATAGCTGACTTGTCCACTATCTGGATGTATGCTGATATCTACGAATCAGAGATAGCTCATGTGCAAGTAGGGCAAAACGTTGACATCACCTTAACTGCCTACCCGGGTAAAAATTTTTCGGGAAAGGTTGCTTTTATCGCGCCGTTTCTTGACCCAAACACCCGCACAGTACAGGTGCGTAGCGAGATTGACAATCAGGATTCTATGTTAAAGCCCGGCATGTATGCTAACGCTTCTTTGAAAATCAATCTAAGTGAGGCGCTTGCCGTGCCGAGGGACGCTATTATCTATTCCGGAAAACGCGCTATCGTGTTTATTGACAAGGGGAACGGACGTTTTGCGCCTAAAGAAGTTGTATTAGGTTCGGAGGCGGAAGGCTACTACCAGGTGCTTTCAGGACTTGAGGAACATGAGATGGTGGTGACATCGGCTAACTTCCTCATCGACTCAGAGAGCAAGCTAAGGCTCGCCCTCGAACGGTTCAAAGAAAAAGAAGGCGCTCCGCTCAAACCACAAGAAGGAGAAGGAGGCGGCGGAACTGGCGGAGGACATGCGGGACATGGGATTCAGTAAAACGTAAAACGTAATGAGTGATACATGATTTTATTACTCATTATTCATTCCTCATCACTTAGCTTCACTCACCAAGCAGAGGAAGGAAACGACAATGTTAGAAAAACTAATCGAACTTTTCGTCAATAACAAATTTTTAGTCTGCCTGTTTGCGATTATCGTTGTGGCGGCGGGCGTATTTGCGCTTTATAAAACTCCGATTGACGCCATCCCTGACCTCTCCGATGTGCAGGTGATAATCTACAGCGAGTGGATGGGGCAAAGCCCACAGGAAATCGAAGACCAGGTCACTTATCCTTTGTCAACGGCGATGCTTGCAGTGCCGAAAGTCAAGGCAGTTCGAGGATATTCATACTTCGGATTTTCGTTTGTGTATATCATCTTTGAAGATGGGACTGATTTATACTGGGCGCGCAGCCGCGTGATGGAATACATGAACTACGTTGTAGGCAGACTTCCTCAAGGCGTCACCACATCATTAGGCCCTGATGCGACTGGCGTGGGGTGGGTTTTCCAATACACCGTCGAAGGAGAAGGATATTCTTTAGGGGAGCTACGGGCGATTCAGGATTGGTATGTGCGTTACCAGCTCACCAGCGTGCCTGGGGTGGCAGAGGTAGCCACAGTAGGCGGGTTTGTCATGCAATACCAGATAAACTTAGAGCCTGAAAAACTGTTAGCTTATAATATCCCCATCAATAAAGTGATGATGGCGATTCGGAATAGCAACAAGCAAATCGGCGCCAGCATGATGGAATTCGCCGGCACTGAATACATGGTGCGAGGATTAGGTTATTTTGATAACATTGAGGATATTAAAAATGTAGTTGTCGGGAAGAATCAAAATGGCACGCCGATTTTTGTCAAGGATATCGCCTATGTCGCTAAAGCGCCGGCAATGCGTCGAGGGATTGCAGAAAAAGACGGGGAAGGGGAAGTTGTATCCGGAATCGTCGTGATGCGCTATGGCAAAAATGTGCTGGAAGTGATTGAGAACGTCAAGAAAAAGATTAAGGAGATAGAGCCAGGGCTCCCGCCTGGGGTCAAAATCGTCCCGGTTTATGATAGGTCGCACTTGATTCACCGTTCAATCAACACCCTCCAGAGGACGTTGATAGAGGAAATCATCACCGTGGCGGCGGTGTGTGTGGTTTTCCTCTGGCATGTGCGGAGCGCGCTTGTGGCCATCATCACCCTTCCGCTTGGGATTTTAATGTCACTCATCATCATGAAGGTTCAAGGGTTAAACGCTAACATCATGTCGCTCGGCGGCATCGCCATAGCCATCGGTGTGATGGTGGACGCATCTGTTGTGATGATTGAGAATGTGCATAAGCTTATCGAACACGATGAGCAGACAGGTGAGCATCGTAGCCGCTGGGCTATCATGATAGAAGCATCCCAACAAGTTGGGCCGGGGTTGTTCTTCTCGCTCCTGGTTGTTACCGTGTCGTTTTTGCCAGTTTTCTCCTTGCAGGCGCAGGAAGGAAGGTTGTTCAGTCCTTTGGCGTTCACGAAGACTTATGCGATGGCGTCGTCGGCGTTTTTAGCGATTATACTTGTCCCGGTTTTGATGGGTTTCTTTATCAGAGGGAGAATCACGCCAGAACACAAAAACCCGCTTAACCGCTTTTTGATTTGGGCCTACCGCCCGTTTATCCACCTTGTGCTGAAATTTCAGTGGATTACCATAGGATTAGCGATTGTAGCAGTGGCAGTTACCCTTTATCCACTCAAAAAATTGGGTTCGGAATTTATGCCGGCGCTCAACGAGGGTGACATTTTCTACATGCCGATGACATTGCCTGGCGTTTCAATCACGTCTGCGAAAGACATCTTGCAACTCCAGGACAAAATCTTGCGCACCTTGCCGGAAGCGGAAACCGTGCTTGGCAAGATAGGGCGGGCTAATACAGCAACTGACCCAGCCGGATTAGACATGGCAGAGACTATTGTTATCCTGAAGCCTATGAAACAGTGGCGCAAAGGAATGACGATAGAAAAGATGATGGATGAACTTAACGCAAAGATAAAAATCCCCGGTGTGACAAACGCCTGGACAATGCCGATAAAAACCAGGATAGATATGCTTGCGACAGGAATCCGCACTCCTGTTGGCATCAAGGTTTTCGGCGCTGATTTGAAAACCATAGACGAAGTTTCGCATCAAATCGAAGAAGTTATCAAACAGGTTCCCGGAACCACGAGCGCATACTCAGTGAGGTTATTGGACGCCAATTACGTTGACATTGACATCCATCGGGAAGAAGCGGCTCGTTACGGTTTAACCGTCAAAGATGTGCAGGACGTAATCGAAAGCGCTATCGGTGGAATGCCGATAACGACGACAGTGGAAGGACGCCGTCGATTCCCTGTGGCAATCCGCTATGCGAGCGAATATCGGGATGATTTAGAAGCCCTTAAGCGTGTGTTAGTTCCGATTCCGATGGAAGGCGGAATGGGAGGAACGGAGGAGATGGGCGGCGGGATGTCGATGGGAAAAGGGCAAGAGGGCAAAATGGCAATGGGGCAAGAGGGAAAGATGACAATGGGGCAGATGGAAAAGAGAGGTATCGGTGGAATGTCGTCCATCCCTTCACTTCGTTCGATGGCAAGCCCTTCAATGTCCGCGGTGAATTTGCCGATGCCATCTATGGGTGGCGGAATGTCATCTGTGGGCGCGGTGGGTGGAATGTCAGCGATGAGTGGCGGCATGTCGTCCATGAGTGGAATCTCCATGACATCCTCATTCCAGATGCCGAATTCCTCTGCGATGGGCGGGATGTCCATGACTACTGAAGTGATGACCACTTCAGCTACAAGCTCGTCCATGACATCTATGGGAACATCGATGGCTTCCATGAACTCTATGAAACCGATGGGAGCACCGATGTTAGCTCAGAATATTCCAACTTCTCCTTCTGCCTTCCGCCTTCCGCCTTCCGCCTTCCGTCTTACGCAGGTGCCGCTTGGGCAATTAGCGGACATAACCACCAAAAAGGGTCCGATGGCTATTATGAGCGAAAACGGTATGCTTACAGGAGTAGTATATATTGACATGCACGGGCGGGACATCGGTAGTTACGTCCGTGACGCAAAGAAGGCTGTCGCAGAAAAAGTAAAATTCCCTCCCGGCTACTATGTTACCTGGAGCGGACAATACGAATATATGATGCGGGCGCAGGCAAGGCTTAAACTAATTATCCCCATTACAATAGCGGTCATATTTCTTTTGCTCTACTTCAACTTTAAGAACATTACGGAATCGTTAATCGTCATGCTGTCGCTCCCGTTCGCTATCATCGGCGGAATCTGGACAATGTACTTTCTCAACTTCAACATGAGCATCGCCGTCGGCGTTGGGTTCATTGCCCTGGCAGGTTTAGCAGCCGAGACGGGTGTAATCATGCTGGTATTTCTAGACTTAGCGTATAAAAAGCGGAAAGCCGAAGGCGCTATGACGAAAGAAAAGCTTTACGACGCCATTATGGAAGGCGCAGTGCTTAGAGTTCGTCCAAAGATGATGACTGTCACCACTACCATTGTTGGACTTTTCCCTGTCTTCTGGGGACATGGCACAGGAAGCGAAGTCATGCGCCGAATCGCCTCTCCTATGATCGGCGGGCTGGTATCTTCGCTTATCCTGACGCTCCTTGTTATTCCTGCAATTTACGCTATCTGGAAAGGGTTTGAAATTAGACGTGAAACGTGAGACGTGATGCGTGATAAGTGATAATGATTAATCTTCACGTTTCATTCATCACTCATCATTCATCACTTATCACTCGTTTGTAGATGATTTCCAAACTCGACTAATGATGAAAGGAGGATTGTGCAATGAAATCCCAAGCGGTCATACTTACGCTGGTTGGACTGAGTCTAATGGTCGTTGGACTCGTGTTAGCGCATGACGATACATGTAACGAAGCGACCGTGCAGGCGCTGAAGGAATGTGTGAAGCATGCTTCTGAAGAAGGACACATAGACAACTCTGGCATCACGAAAAGCTTGTTGGCTAAACTGGACGCGGCGGAATCCGCAGTTAAGAAGAACCAGCTTTCAGCAGCGATTAATATGCTGGAAGCCTTCATCCATGAAGTGGAAGCTCAAGCGGGAAAACACATTGAGGAACAGCATGCCCAGCACATGGTGGAACATGCAGAACGGGTGAAAGATGAGCTGAGCTAAGTCTTCCAGCAACGCTACACGCCTCAATACCCTAAGGTGTTGAGGCGTGTATTACCGCAAGCGCATAAGCATCAACTTAAAAATAAATGTATGGAAATGATAGTACGGGGAAATCTAACAAAGTCAAGCTAAGGAGGAAAAATAAAATGAAAACCAAATTTGCGATTCTCGCAACCACAACAATTATCATTGCAGCGCTTGCGTTTATTTTTTATCAAGGAGTGCAGGCGCAACATGGAATGGAGATGCAAAAGGAACAGGCACAAAAGGAAGATGAAAAGATCGTCCGATGCGCTTTCGACGGGATGCAGATGAAAGCGTCTATGATGAAAGCAACAATGAAGGATAAGAAGGGCAAGACGCTCTACTTCTGCACTAAGGAGCAGATGGAGAAATTCAAAAAAGAGCCTGATAAGTATTTGAGGCAGTTCACCATCGGAAACGTTCAGGTGAACCTCAACATTCTCACGATGAAAGATTATATGGATGCCATGAAGGCGATGGGAATGGACAAACACATGCCCCAAATGGAGCATTCTAACACCCATCACATCAGCGCTTATCTAATTGATGAGCGTTCAGGCGAACTAATCAAAGACGTCGGTGTCCAAATCGAACTGACGACGCCCGACGGAGAAGTACAAAAGAAGCTGTTGAAATTCATTGATATGATGAATTACTACGCCGACGATTTCTCTTTCCTCAAAAGCGGCAAGTATAATATAAAAGTGCTTTTAGAAGCGGCGAAGTTTGATTATACTATATAAAGTGATGAGTGATGAGTAATGAGTAATTTTTTACTTATTACTTACTCATCACGTTTCATCAATTAAGGAGTTATTCCAATGAGTCAGGAAAAAAAATACCAATCCAAGCATGAAAAAATAGTCAATAAACAGCAAGCGAAGTTTCCTCTCTGGTGGGTTCTGCTTGCTGCTACATTAGGATTTGTTGCGATTATCATTATTTTGTCCGCAAGACAGTCGAACGCTCCCAGCCAGGCAACAGAGATAGCTAAGCAGCCGAAAGCAACTGACGCTCAAGTTGATTATCGGGGAGCGGATGTGCAAATGTTCGATATTGACGCAGAAGTAACAAACGGCAACATTGTGGTAGAGCTCAAACAATTAGAGGAAAAACAGTTTGTGGGCTTCAAGTATACCAACTGGCGACCAGGCGGTTCTGAAAAATCGCGTGCTTTGCCACTGTTAGCCTATATTACACCTTCTAAGAAAATAGTTACTGCTGTCAGCGTGTGTGAGCCATGTAGGTCCACTCGGTTTCACATTAGCGATGACGTTTTAGTCTGCAATTCCTGCGGCACGCGTTGGACGCTCGATGAACTAAAGGGAATCTCAGGTGGCTGCCTTAAATATCCTCCAGATATAGTTACAAGCACCGTGAAAGATGGAAAAATAGTTATCCCAGAAAGTTCCGTTGCTAATTGGAAGCCTCGAGTTTAAGTGAAACGTAAAACGTGAAACGTGAAGAATGATAAAAACTTTCATATCACGTCCCGATTCTCGGGATGCCGCTTCGCGGGACATCACGCATCACGTTTCACGCATCACGTATCACGTTTCACGCATAATACAATGCGAATTTGCACGCCAAAATTGGTATTAGGGGGTAAGAGAAAATGAAGCTGTATCACATTTCTCTAAACAACTTGCGCAGGCGAAAATCCAAAACTATCTTCCTTGCGATTGGGCTTATCATCGGAATCGCCACCACAGTCAGCTTAATCATGATTACGCGGATGATGAACGAAGATATTGCACAAAAGTTGGACGAATATGGCGCTAACATTCTGATTGTCCCAAAGTCAGATGGACTAACGTTGTCCTATGGTGGCATGACGATTGGTGGGCTGTCTTTTGATATGCAACAGTTGCATGAATCGGATGTTGACAAGATTAACACCATTCATCACCGTGAAAATATCAGCACTATCGCGCCTAAACTGGTGGGGGCGGTCAAGGTGGAAGGTGGAAGGTGGAAGGCGGAAGGTGGAAGGCGAAAGGTGGAAGGCGAAAGGCAAAAGGCGGAAGTAGAACATGCCGCCCCGCTTCACGGGATTTCGCTACGCTCAACTGGCTTGTTGGTTGCGAGCGCAAGCGAAGCAAACCATAAGACGAAGTCGTTGGTGGTGAGCCGAAGCCCAGAGCGAAGCGAAGGGGAAGCGAACAGTGGAAGACAGAAGCCAACCAGCCAACCAACCGATGCGCTTTTAGTCGGGGTACGCTTTGAGGATGAATTTAAGATTAAAAAGTGGTGGGAGATTTCTGGAACCAAGCCAGGACGAGAGACTGAAATTTTACTTGGAAGCGAAGCTGCGGCGAAACTGCAAGCAGAGATAGGCGATGTCCTCAAAATCAATGGGCAACCAGTCTGGGTCGCCGGGGAACTGAAGGAAACAGGTTCACAAGATGACGAGTTTATCTTTGCCGACTTAAAAACTGCCCAGGAAATTCTCGAACAGCCAGAGGCTTTAAGCTTGGTCGAGGTCAGTGCGCTGTGCAATACCTGTCCAATTGAGGAAATCGTAGCGCAGATTTCTGCGGCCTTGCCACAAGCTAAAGTTACCGCTATCAAGCAAGCGGTGAAGTCAAAGATGGACACTTTAGACAGGTTTAAGCGGTTCTCGTCAGGGATTGCCGCTATCGTGCTTTTAATCGGTTGTTTGATAGTTTTCACAAACATGATGGCAGCAGTCAACGAACGGACACGGGAAATCGGCGTATTTCGAGCCATCGGTTTCCGAAAAACTCATATTATCTCGATTATTCTGTTAGAGGCTTTCCTCCTCGGACTCTTTAGCGGACTCGCAGGTTTTCTCATTAGCGTTTTCGTCTCGAGATACGCTGCCCAAGCTATAGCCGAAGTTACGTTAGCCAAACTAAATTTTTCCCCAACATTGGCGGTTTTGAGCCTATGCTTAGGGGTTGCTTTAGGGATGCTGTCCAGCTTATATCCTGCGCTCCGAGCAGCAAAGCTGGAACCGATGGAAGCGCTGAGAGCGCTGTAAATGGAGTGAAATATGAGCTTAATAAAAGTTAATCACCTATCAAAATCATACAAAAGCGGAAGGTCTCTTTTCTGGGCTTTATCGGATGTTTCTCTTTCCATTGAGGACGGGGAATTCCTTGCTTTGATGGGACCGTCCGGCGCCGGAAAAAGCACGTTGCTCACCGCGCTTGGAGGGTTAAACCATCCGACAGAAGGGGATGTTAAGGTGGATGACATCAGTATTTACCAACTTCCAGGTGAGCGCCTTGCGGATTTCCGAGCCGAATATATAGGCTTCGTGTTTCAATCGTTTCAGTTAATCCAATATCTCAGTGTGCTTGAGAATGTGACCTTGCCTTTAGCCATCAGTGGAAAAAAGAACAGCGAGCAAAGGGAGCTTGCTGAGAAGGTTTTGAAACGCCTTGGGCTTTCTGATAAGCTCAATCGTCTTCCAGGTCAACTTTCTGGCGGAGAACAGGGGCGAGTAGCCATAGCCAGAGCGATTATCAACAATCCACCGATAATCTTAGCCGATGAGCCTACAGGAAATTTGGACTCTAAGACCGGGAAGGAAGTAATGGAACTTTTTGTAAAACTAAATGCAGAAGGGCAAACTATCGTTATAGTAACACACAGCCATGAATACGCCAGGTATATCCAAAGACTGGTGGAAATTAGAGACGGTAAAATCCAATAACCCAAAAACTTCTGGTTCTTCCGACTTGAGTGTGGTAGATTAGTGATTGGTGATTGGTGATTGGTGATTGGTGATTGGTAGTCACCAGTGACCAGTAACCAATCACCAGTAACCAGTTACCAGCATGTCTAATATTTTCATTTCCACACTTAGTTTTCAATATTAAATTTTAAGTTTGTTTACTTTTTAAACCGCAGAGAACACGGAGGAACAACCCCCTGCCCCCTTTGTTATGGGGGATTAAGGGGGACGCAGAGGACACGGAGATTACTTCGTTCCTTTCAACTTCGTCTGTTCTCTGAGTACAGCAGTTTAGAAGCTAAACCGCCGCTCTCAGCGCCTCCTCTGCGACCGCTGCGGTTAGAAAGAAGCGATGCGGAAAAGTGTAACCTATTTTTTAGAACTTGCTTAACCCTGAAGGGCCAAACTTCTGAAGTCTTATGAGGAATATAATCATGAAACAAATTTTGGCTTCTGTCATTGTTCTATTTGTGGCAACGACTTTAGTTGCATGTCAATCTGAAAAATCCTCGGAAACCAAGGAATCTGCTTCGGCGATGTACACCACGATGACCGTTCAACAACTTCATGAGAGGCTGTCCAACAAGGATTTTACTCTCATCAACGTCCATATTCCCTATGCTGGGGAGATTCCGCAAACCGATTTATTTATTCCCTATAATGAGATTGAACAACAGAAAGACAAGCTGCCTGCTGATAAAAGCGCCAAACTCGTCCTCTACTGCCGCAGCGGGAGTATGAGCGAAATTGCGGCGAAAACGTTGGTGAACATGGGGTATACGAATGTGGTGGATGTCCCCGGAGGCATGATTGCATGGGAATCCGCAGGGTATGAGTTGTTGAAGCAACAAGCTCCAAAGTAAATAGCAAGAGGAACTTATATCATCCTTGGAAGTTCCATCACTTCTGGAGTACATTTAACCGATGTATATTTCCTTTTTTGTCAAAACTTATTTCACCGTGTAGTATTAACTAACCCAAAGGAAGGTAAATATGGAATCCAAACAAGGAAACTTTCTTTTCAATCTCTTTTTTATTTTCGTAATTTTGTCAGGCGTTATGTTAAGCCTATATGCTCCTGTCGTTGTGGCGAAGGAGCCTGCAAACTTTTTAGTAAAAAAGTTTGACCCAAAAACGCCTGTCAAGTTATTTGAACCACCGAGGCTCTTTATGATTCCTACCGCGTACACACTAAAAGCGTATGATATTAACGCTTCAGGTGGCGCAACATTAGAGTCCAAGCAAATTTCTTTTCGCGGCACAGGATTGATAGGTTTGGGGAACGTGGCGCAATTTGAGTTCGGCGCGCTACGACAATTCCGTTCAAACACAATGAACGGTACAATGGACGACTCAATAGATGACTCAATGGTACCTTCAACAAAAAGTAGCTTAACGGACGGAATGGACGATTCAGAAGACGATTCCAAGAACGACGAATTTATCGACTTGGGGAACACTCCTGTCATTGGGATAAAAATCGCTCTCCCCCTTGAACAAGTATCTTTCCTTCTTCCCAACCTCGCTGTTTCTTATCGAAGAACATTTGGGAGAGAAGAGGAAGGAGAAGGTGTCGCCTACAAGAGGCAGTTAGCTGACCTTTACGCTGTGGCAAGCAAGAGCTTTTTCTCCAGCGGTAAGCGATGGGGAGGGTTCAGTCTGCATGCTGGAGTTGACTACTTCGGCGCTCGATTAACGATGAGTGAACGTTCAAATTCTCAGTCAGTGAAATTTCTGAAGCCTTTCGGTGGGCTGGAAATTTGGGCATCTCGCCATGCCAAGCTGATGGCTGAGTTTGAGTGGGTTCCAGAAATCAACGAAGAGATGTTGATGATAGAGGAAGAGCCTATCTGGATGAGTATCGTTGGCGTCCGAATATTCTTCACACGCTTCTTGACAGCCGATATCGGCGTCCATTACCAGCAAAACTTCGATACCATAGCCGACGCCAAAGTCGAAGCTAACATCGGAATATCCATTCCAACGCATTTAGTGGGTAGATGGTAAAAGGAATGGGGAATTCGGAATTGGACCGCGTACTTTCGTGTATTTCGTGGTCCGCATTCCGAAGGAAGATTTTCTTTTCCATAGTGTATTATACCGATTTAGGCTTGTAACTTCCCATTATGGTGAGAGAATTGGTGATTGGTGATTAGTAACCAATCACCAGTAACCAGTTACCAGTTCTTCCAAAACCCTTAGATGGGAAAAAGCAAACCTAAACCAGTATTAGTCAATAACATCTTGCATTAAATTATAGAACATTTGGCCATGGGGCAATCAGTTCAATCCAAATATTAATGGCATAACAGTCCATGTGAATATATGGTACGGAGGCTTGGAGACTTAGGAAGTCTAAATTTCTTCTTGACTTTTTGCCGATTTTAGGTTACAATAAAAATAAGGTAACTGTTTGGGTGGTCCGCAAGTCTTTTTCAAATAGGAGCTAAGGAGTAAGTTTCATTTATTCTAGAGAACCAAAGGCGAGTGGCGCGATGAAACAGTTCAACATCGTAGTTGAAAAGCATCCTGATGGCTATGTCGCTTATCCGCCTGGACTCACTGGAAGCGTTGTCGGTGAAGGCAATTCCTCTGAGGAGGCGTTAGCCGATGTCAAATCTGCCGTTCGTTTCCACATCAAGATTTTTGGCCAAGAGGTGCTTGAGGTCGAGTCTCCGGTGTTCGAAGCCTTTGTGGTCGAAGTAGTAGTGGTTGTCTAATGCCCACCACCCAAACCGCTTCGCTATGCGTTAAAATTTTATTATGTGGAAGGCGCAATGAAGACTCCGACTAATTCATACAGCAATTTACAAATTATTCGTCGTTGGCGTTGGTGTTTTTTTCAGGGTCGCAGTGCGCCTATGAAACCGCAGTTTTACTTTAATCCTTGAAGGTTTGAACCCTTTTTTCAAGGATAGCTTATAATATCGTTTCAACAAAGATTAAAGCCGTAGGCGCGCTTCAACGAATCCTACGGCTTTTTTAATGTCTATAGAAACCGAGTTTTGGGAAAAACTCGGTTTCTCACAGAACAAGATAAGGAGAAAAAACTATGGAAACACGAGTAATGAGCGGTATACAGCCGACCGGAGATATTCACATCGGCAATTATTTGGGCGCTATTAAGCAGTGGGTAGAAATGACCGAACAATACAAATGTTTTTATGTCATTGTCGATTACCATGCCATAACGATTGAATATGATATGAATTCCTTTCAGGATAGTATATTCAATTCAGCGATGGTAAATATCGCCTGCGGTTTAGAACCAGGCAAATGTTTGCTTTTCATCCAATCTTACGTTCCTGAACACACGGAACTCTGCTGGATCTTTAACTCCTGTGCGATGGTGAGCCGCTTGATGAATATGACTCAATTCAAAGAAAAATCGGCTCAACATGAAGCCAATATCAATGCTGGACTACTAGATTATCCGGTGCTTCAAGCCGCTGATATTTTAATTTACAAGGCGTCCCTGGTTCCGGTTGGCGAAGACCAACTCCAACATTTGGAGCTAGCGCGGGAAATTGCCAGACGGTTCAATAGCCGTTTTGGAGAAACATTTCCGGAACCGACCGCCTGTGGAAAGACGATTCGTATCCTCGGTTTGGACGGTAAGAACAAAATGTCCAAAAGCCTGGGCAATCATATCGGGCTTTTAGAGACGCCAAAAGAAATTTGGGATAAATTAGCGCCAGCGACAACTGACATTCAGCGGGTGAAACGTTCAGACCCCGGCCGGCCGTGGCTGTGTAACATCTATTCGTTTCATGAGTTTTTTACTCCGGAGGAACAACGCAAGGAGTGCGCTGAAGCTTGCCAAACAGCCAATATCGGATGTATCGATTGCAAACGGGTGTTACACAAAAACCTTTATCAATTCCTGACACCAATTCAAGCCCGTCACAACGAATTGAAGCGGCAACCCGATATTGTTCGAGATTTTCTCAATGAAAGCGCAAAAGAAGCGAGGGACATAGCCAAAGAAACGATGGATGAGGTTAGAAGCAAAATGGGCATACGTTAGCACCTGTCTAAGACTTCCGAAGTCCCAAAGACTTCGGAAGTCTAAAATAAAATAAGGAGAATGATGATGAGAACTCAATTTCTTATCCCCGGTATGATAGCCATCATATTTATAAATATCATTGGCACTTTAGACGCCGAAGATGAATTAAAAGTTTCGCAAATAGCTCCCGCTTTCATCCTGAAGACTCTGGATGGCAGCGAAGTTGTAAGGTCAAAGAATATTTTTTCTGAAAAAGAGCTTACGGTCTTAATTTTTTGGGATAGTTACTGTCCGGATTGTTTAGAAACTCTCGCCGACTGTCAAAAATTTTACAAGAATGCAGATAAGTTTAGTGTCGGACTTTGTTCTATCAATTTTGACAAGGAGGAGAATCTCCCAAAAGTTCGAGGCTTCCTAAAAGGAGAGGAGATAACATTCCCCATCCTATCCGACCCCCTCAGCGTGACCGTAAGGAAGTATAAAGCTAAAGCGTATGATTTCAGCTTTTTCATAATTGATAAGAGGAGAAGCATTCGACATGTTTGCTATGACCATCCACCAAATGTCGGAGAAGTTATCAAGAAGGAAGTTGAAAAGCTTTTAAAGGAAAGGTTGAAAGTATCCGAACCTGCTCCTAATTTTATCCTCAAGACGCTGGATGAGAGTAAAGTAGTGCAATCGAAAAAAGATTTTCTCCAGAAAGAATTGACTGTTTTAATATTCTGGAATAGCCAACGTAAGGAATGTTTGGATGTTATTGCTGAATTTCAAAAGTTTTACAATGAATCAAGGAAACTTAATGTTGGAGTTTTGTCAGTTAATTTTGACGAGGAACTTACGAAAACTAAGAATTTTGTGCAAGAAAAGAAATTAACATTTCCTATTCTTGCCGATATTCGTGCCGTCGCGCCGACATTATACAAGGTTGAAGATTACGGCTTTAGCCTTTTTATTGTTGATAAAGAGGGGATAATAAGGTATATTTCTTATGAATTGCCACTGAATATCGTTGAAGTTCTTAAAACTGAAATAGAAAAATTAAGGACGCAAGATGAGAAATAAAAATTTGTGGCGCAGACATTCTTGTCTGCGCTGGATAATTATTTTTTATTTTTGTCACCTTTTTATCATTTGCGGTGTCTTAATATATGAAACCAGAAATTGAGTTTTTGCCCAAAAATCGATTTCTATGTAGCCGAATTTGCCAAAATTCGGGTAACAGGAGCAAAACCATGCGAACTGAAGATGGATATCTCATTCATCAATGTCTCAACGGTGAGAAAGAAGCCTTCGGCTTTTTAGTGGACAAATACAGAGCCTGCGTCTTTGCGTTGGCGTATTCCAAACTGCACAACTTCCACGACGCCGAGGACATCGCCCAGGAGGTCTTTATCAAAGCGTTTCAGAAATTACATACCTTGAAACACTGGGATAGTTTCCTCGCCTGGCTCTATGCGATTACTTCCAACTTCTGCAAAAACTTGATTCGCTTGCGGTGCAAACGTCCCGACAGCGAATTTATCGCCGACCAGGATGCGGAGTTTCTTGAGAATATCTCAATGAACTCCTATCAAGAGCAACAGATGTTTGAATCTCTCCATGGCGCATTGGAATCTCTGCCTCAGATATACCGAGATGTCTTGATTTTCCACTATTTAGGTGGGATGAAAAGCAAGGAGATTGCTCGATTTCTTGGCACATCTGAAAGCAATATCAAGCAGCGGCTCAGTCGAGCGCGGTCGAAACTGAAACAGGAGATACTTGATATGATGAGCAAAACTTATGACCAGCATAAATTGCAACCCGGTTTTACCTTCCGCATTGTCGAAATGGTAAAGCATATCAAAATCCAGCCCGCTCCACGCAGCACGCCATTGCTGCCTTTGGGACTTTCGGCGGCAACTGGAATTGTCCTCACTGTTCTGATGTTCAGTTCACACTTACTCTTACTCACCCCCCTCGGCGCGCTGTTCGGTTCGCCGATGCCAAGCGAGACGAGGGTGATGGAGGAAGGCGAGTTGCCGGTGGATGTATTGGAGATTTCAGAGATTTCGTTCTTATCCAGTGAGCAAGATGGTAACGATGGAATCGCAAAGCTCCCCAATCCGCAGAATGCTTTCGCGCCGCCGCTTGCCCCTTCGGGAGAAGTGGGTACATGGACAAGAAAAGCCGACATGCCGACCGCAAGAATTGGTTTATCCGCCAGTGTAGTGAATGGAAAGATTTATGTCATTGGAGGTGCAAAAGATAAAGTTTTTTCGATAGTAGAAGAATACAATCCAGCGACAGACACATGGACAAAGAAATCGGATATGCCAACGGCAAGACAATGGCTTTCCACCAGCGTAGTAAATGGGAAGATTTATGCTATTGGGGGAGGACCAGATACCTTTGTGCCTCTTTCGACAGTGGAAGTGTATGACCCAGCGGCGGATGCTTGGACAAAGAAATCGGATATGCCAACTGCAAGAGGTGCATTCGGTACCAGCGTGGTAAATGGGAAGATTTATGCTATTGGGGGAACAGTAGGTCCTCCCGCCTGGGTGGTCATCTCCACAGTGGAAGAATACGACCCCGCAACGGACAGATGGGCAAAGAGAACGGACATGCCAACCGCAAGATTCGGTTTATCCACCAGTGTGGTAAATGGAAAGATTTATGCCATTGGAGGATACTTGACAGCTACAAGCGTTACTTCGACTGTAGAAGAATATGACCCGACGACCGATATCTGGACGAAGAAAGCGGATATGCCAACGGCAAGAGGATATCTATCTACCAGCGCAGTGAATGGGAATATTTATGCCATTGGAGGTGCGCCAAGTGGTATCCTTCCGGCTGCTTTCTCAACAGTGGAAGTTTATGTTCCAGAGACGGACACATGGACAAAGAAAGCTGACATGCTAACAGCAAGAACCTATTTATCTACCAGTATAGTAAATGGATATATTTATGCCATTGGAGGTGCGCCAAATATTGGTTTACCTCAATTTCCTTTACCTGCTCTTTCAATCGTGGAAGCGTATGACACTGGCTTTAGAGCAGTTGAAGCGGAAGGGAAGCTGCCGACGACGTGGGGGGGATTAAAACGAGGTAATTAGCCATCAGCGGTAAAGAAATCCTTGAAAAGGTTTGGAACCTTTTCAAGGATCGAGGATTGTTTTTCGCCCTATGTAACTCAGGTTGCATGGGGCATTTTTGTTTCTGTCGCTTTCCTTAATATTGACAAAATAACAAGCATGCTGTTTATACAGCAACAAGTCCGAACACCATTTGAATCGCTTCGTCAACTTTCATCATGGTTTCATCGCTGAATTTACCAAGATATCGAATAGCCCGCTTTTTACTGACAGTCCGGGTTTGGTACAACAACACCTTCGAGGTTTGAGTAAGTCCGCCTTCAGGTGGGGTGATGGAAACCTCTGTCGGGTAAACTCGGTCAACTTTACGGGTGGTAATTGCAGCAACAGTAACAACAGGATTATAGGTATTGAGAATATCATTGGTAATAACTAAAACGGGGCGAGTGCCTCCTTGTTCTGAATCCTCAACGGGGTCAAGTCGTAGCAAGAAAACATCGCCTCGCCGAAAGGTCAGTTCATCTGTCATAATAGCTTCTCCACCTCTTCCTCAAGTGGGTGGAATTCACGTTCCAGTCGTAGGTTTTCTTCATACATCACCTCGCAACACTCGACCATCAAATTCCGGAGTTTCTGGCGTTCCATCTCTTGTAGCTTTCCATTGATCAAATAAGCGATAAATCGGCTCCGCTGACCTGCTGGCACAGCTTGTTCGAGCTTCTCAACGGTAGCGTGTGGTAGGGAAAGTGTGACTTTTTTCATCCCAGTCATGAAAGATTCTCCTTTCAGTTCAGTATTGAAATCAATTTCAACAATTTTAATTAAAATACGCTGATTTCCAAGAATGATTTCATTGTCATGTACCGAAATATCTTCGGTTGGAAGAAATTTTAACTTCCCATTATCGATAAAGGCGCGTAGTTCGACGGTGCGTTGTGCGCGTTCTTTTTCGATGTCTGCGGGCACTTCAAAGAAAGTTTTCGGAGTAATCTTCTCATCGCCATCCTCAATAAAATGCTCAAAGGCTTGATCAAACCGTTCTTTATCCATCTGTCAATCCACCTACCTTTGTTTTTTCCCAATCTTTTCGAAAAAGAGAGACAAAGGAATCACAATCCAAATCCATTCTTCCATGGCAACAGCAACGGGATTTGGGAAAAAATACGCCGCTTCCTCAAGCGGAGTTGTATGGTTAGTAAATGAATAAAATAACCTAAGTTCTGACTGATAATAACCTTTGGTGCTAGTTTTAGAGAGCAAATTCGGCAATGCTTATCTTTAAGACATCAGCTTGAGGGTGGATTTGGTGAAATAACCCCACTAGAACATTAAACATCGCTGTCACAAAGGCTAAACGGGCGTGGATGTAAGCTTTGAGCCGATGGCGGAGACGCTTGAGGTCACACACCACGGTTACCATCGACAGAACAGTTTCCACTATCATTCGTTCATTCCAGGTCCCTTTCGGGCAGAGCTTCAGGTTTTCGGGGTAACCTTCGGCACTCCGGAAACCCAAATCTGCCAGCACAATCGTTTGGCCTACCAAAGGCTCAACAAGAGGATGAAAGTGCTTGTCAGAAGTATTGGCCGTATTCCAATCCCATGCGACGACTTGGCCTGATTCATTGAGCAACCAGCAGAGCTTGATGCCAATAATCCAACGTCCCTTGTCCTTGCCTTTCTTGCCCACTTGCTGGTCGCTACGTCCCTCTCGAATGGGAAACAGTAATTCGATAGGATAAGTGTCCATCACGGTAAAGAAGCTAGGGGAAGCTAACAAGGCCGAACACCAAGCTTGATGGGTTTTCAGCAAGCGAAGCAGTCGTGTCCGATGAGGCAAACCACCAAAGAGAGACTCAAAATCTCGCTTGAGCCAACGGTAGAAGGCTCGAAAATGGCCACCTCGAAGAGCAAACAGGATTCCTATCGTGACTAGTTCACTGGGATAAAGTTTGGCCTGGCTATGCTGTTGAAGTTTGGGTAAATTATCATCGACAGAACAGAAAATATAGATTATAATTTCTTCTGTGGTCATGAGACTTTTTTCCTTTCGTCAATCCAATCGATTTTTCTTCAAACTGGATTAACGAACTCATGACCACAATTGTTAATCTCCAATGTGAAACGTGAAATGCAAGAGAGGGGGGGGCTGTGTCAAAAAGGACTAGACACACCCCCCCCCTCGGAGGTAGTACAATGCAAGACGACATTGCCGAAATCTTTTCCTTCTACCAGAAGGCTGGTGTTGAAGTGATAGGCGTATACGCTATCTCGGACAAAGGAAGGCTTTCGATTCAAGAATTGAACCTGGCCAGCGGCGAAGACATTCTAAGGAAGTTCAGGTATAATCGGCTTCTAAAGCTGAATCTGAGAGGCGAAGGGATATACTTCGCACCAAAGACCGACGTCTGTAACATGCTTTTCTTGGATGACCCAGCCAGCCTTTCGGGATTGCCACGAGGGACAATGGTGGTACAGACCAGTGCTAAGAAGCACCAACTTCATATTCCCTACGTGGGACAACCCGCTCCTGCGCCAGTTAGAACCAGTTTTCAGAAGCATCTACGTTTCGTCTATAACTCCGATACGGGAGCTGTATATGCTAACCACCAAAGAAGGCTACCAGGGTTTCTCAACCAGAAGTATCCTGATAAACCCCTCGTCAAAATCCTTCGCATTGTCGAAGATGGAAACTTTTTATCCTACGAAGAACTTTGGGAAGCGTTCCTTGCGCAGGAAACCGAGCGCGTAAGAAAGATACCCCCTCGCCCTTTATTTAGCCCTCATCCCACCGTAAGCCTTCCAGCGTCGGTGAACTCAGAGTTAAGGAAACGATGGAGCGATTTTTACGATGACGGTGATAAATCTGTGGCTGATATGAAGTACACCCTATACCTTCTCAGGAAAAGATTAGACGAGGATGAAATTAGGAGAAGGTTGCTTAACGAAAGCCTTGATATTGAAAATAGGAAAAAAGGGCCTCTCAATGATTACCTTGACCGAACAATTTCTCGGGCGAAGTCATACTTGCAGCAAAGTTAGTACCAAGATTAAGGAAACGTCCTTATCAGCAGGGGGGGGCTGTGTCAAAAAAGGATTAGACACACCCCCCACTAAAATCAACTAGCACCAAAGGTTATATAACACTCAGAAAAAGAATATGAAAACTAGGCTGCTTTTGTAACATAATCTCCAAAAGAGGAGAATGGCGAGAGTAAATGGGCAATTATTTTACTAACCTTCAGTTGTCCTAAGTCCAAATGAGCCAATAAACACCCAACTGCTTTTCTGTAAGTTCCGGCAATGAGGCAAAAAGCCTCATCAAATCTCACTTCTCAGTGATTAGAGAACTGAAGGTTAGTAAAGGGCAATTATTCTACTTGCCCATTTACTCTTTATTCCTTTCTTTTGACTTTGCATTACTTGTTTTCTCGAACATTACCTGAATGCCTATAGTAATGGTAAGATATCGGCTCTTCTAATCGTACTAAAATTAGATTCGCCTCTTCTTTTTTTTCCACTTTCGTTACTAATTTCCCTTGTTCACCCTCTGTCTTTAAAGCTTCTAGCTTTTGTTGTTCACTTTCGAAAGATTCACTAACTTTCTTGCAATACTTAACAAAATCTTCGCCAATTACATAAAGATCGCATTCCTTCATTTTTCGAAATATTAGAAAGAGCCCTTTTTGTTTAACCTTCTCTTCATCTAATCTTTCTTGCGGAAATTCCCCACCTCTACCTGTAATTTGAGCTATATGAATCGCACGTGTAGATTCATTTTTAGATAAATCCATAAATTCGTTCTTAATATTCTTGAGTTTACTCTCTTCTAATGTTAAAATAAAGGCAAGATATTCTTCTAGCTCATTCCTGTATTTATTAAATTCCTCGAGGGTTAATAACATTGAAAGTAAAGAGTTTATTTTTTCTTTTATTCCGGTTACACGAAGATTATCAATTTCTGAAGTAAAATCTTCTTTTCTTATGTATTCTTTCATCCCTTCCTCTGTCAAGACTCCTGACAGAATCTCTTTGATTTGATTGTAAGTCTCAGGCGACCAATCCCCTTTGTCCCAAACACTCGATATTTTGCCACTTATCTGCTTTTGTTTATCCTCCTCGGTTAAAACTTCCTCCAAGATATACCCAATCTTATGCATTACAAAATCAGCAGCACAGGGACAACCAATAACGATTGTGCATTTATCTGCATCTTTCACTATATCTTCTATTTTGCCACAAAGAAGTGAATCCTCTCTACCGAGTTTTGTATGATCGCAAACGATAATTCGATGCTCAACTTTCTTCTTGAATATAGCTTCTTTAATGACTTTCTCGGCAGTGAGAGCGTGAGAGTGTGGACCTCCGCCTTTTTCCAATGTAATTCCACTTGTCCCTATTATTGATGTATGACACTTAATCGCTTCTAATGATGCAACTGCTATACAGCCAAATAGTGCGTCATGTTGCATATCATACTCTCCACCGGTAAGCACCAACGATAAGCTATGGTTAGCAGGTAATCTTCCATCCTGCAAGCATTTATTAAAATTTTGGAAAATCATCATGTTATTAGTCATTATGCAGAGCTTCATTTTCTCACGATATTCTCTTTCGAATATAGCTTGACCCACACATTGAATTGTTGAGCCAGCATCTAGAAATACAGTAGTCTCCGGTTTAATCAAATCTTTCGCTACATATTCAGCGAGCATTTTTTTCTCATTCAGTCGAGCCCGCATTTGTGCCTGTGCATAAGGCAAATTTATAGTCGCTTCACTCATATTGGTACCTCCTCTTGAATCTCTTTCTTTTTTTATTTATGAATTTTGGCAAAAATTAGTCTGCGTCAGTTTCCGCTGACTAAATCAAATTAGTCAACTTAAATTTTAACACATTTTCTGCTTCTGGGCAACAAAAATTTTGACTTTCTTTAATAGTTTATGCTAACTGCCTTGGAAAAGAATAACCTTTTTGGTGTCAAAAGTCAAGGATTTTTTGCCTCCCATAAATATAGATAGTCCTTGACTTTATTTGGGTTATTTTATATCCTCATAAGAAACATTTTAATTTATGAGTTACAGAGGGGAGATAACAATGAGCAAAATCGGAATCGGTATTATCGGGCTTGGGATGGGGCGGTCGATGTTTGGTATTCGCGATGTCGCCAGTACAGATTTGGAAATCCGAGCTATTTGCGATACGAACGAAGAACGACTTGAGCGCAATCGTCGTGAACAAAATGTTCCTTTTGCGACGACTGATTACAAAGAGTTACTGGCGCTTCAGGATATTGATGTTGTTGGCGTCTATACGCCCGATGCCATGCACGCGCAACATTGTTTAGACGCATTGGAACACGGCAAGCATGTTATATGTACCAAGCCGTTCGTTGATAATCTTGATGATGCTATCAAAATTTTAGAGAAAACTAAAGAGACAAATCTGAAATTGTTGGTCGGTCAAACTTGCCGATTCACTCCTAACTTCGCGGATACTCATCGGCTGATGGAAATGGGGAAACTTGGCAAGATATTGGCTGTGGAGACTCATTACGTCCACGACTTGAGAGGCGTTTACACAGCAACTCCCTGGCGATATAAGCTGCCGCAGAAACTTCTGTATGGCGGACTTTGTCATCCGATGGATTTAGTGATATGGTTTTTGGGCTTTCCAAAGGCGGTTCACGCTATCGGCCACGAAAGTCGCATTGATGACCGATATCCAGCCGGGGACGGCCGCTTCAAGGACAATTGGATGGTGAATCTTATTTATGAGGACGGGCGTTTAGGACGCGTTTTGGGGTTGTACGGCATAGTTCACGCGCCCATGCCGGGGTTGGGGCTATCGGTATATGGAACCGGCGGAAGCGTCGTCAATGGCATAGTCATTTTTGACGATGACCATAGCAAAACTGTTCCTGTCCACGAAGCAGTTGGTCCGGCGGATGATAGTATTAAAGACTTCGGGCATGTCGGTGAAGTAGTACGTTATATGCTTCATTTTGAGGATTGCTTGAAACATGATAAACAAACCATGATAAATGCGGAAGTTGGCGCCAAAGTGATTGCGGTGCTTGACGCCTGTGAACGTTCAGCGGCGAGTGGGCAGGTGGAAGAGGTCGAGAAATTATCTTGACTTTGGTAAATTAAAATGAGCTCCAGTCGTAGGCCAACTTTCTAAGTTGGCCAGAAGCGAGCCCCATGCGATTAAACCAAGATAGAATCCGCCGGATTGAGCCTGTCGAAATCTTGGGCTCACGAACCAATTTACCAAAGTCATATTATCGCTTTTGATTTAATATGGTTCTTTGATATTTAGTGTAGTAAGTGGTCTACATGACGAGTGATACGTGGTTTGTGATTGTCACTCATCACTCATCACGTTTCACGTTTCACGTAGATTTTTCGCTTGTCATGAAACAATTTTCATGGTATTATATTAATATTGTCAAGTTAACTTCGGAGGAATGTATGTATAAAATTGCAGTTTTACCTGGCGATGGCGTCGGTCCTGAAGTAGTAAATGAAGGACTGAAAGTTTTGCAAGCCGTTGCAGATAAAACAGGGTTTAAGTATGAAACCGTTCGCTATGATTTCGGCGGAGAAAGATATTTGGCAACCGGCGAAGTGCTTCCGGATTCTGTGTTGGATGAATTTCGCCAGATGGATGCTATCTATTTAGGGGCTGTCGGGCATCCTGATGTCCAACCAGGCATATTGGAAAAAGGCATTTTGCTCAAAATAAGATTTGAGTTAGATTTATACATCAACCTCAGACCTATCAAGCTTTACCCTGGAGTATGGACACCCATTAAGGACAAGGGGCCAGAGGACATTGATTTTGTTATCGTGAGGGAAAATACAGAGGGATTATACGCTGGTATCGGTGGCTTTCTTAAAAAGGGGACGCCTGACGAAGTGGCAATACAAGAGATGATTAACACGCGCAAAGGCGTCGAACGATGTATCCGTTACGCTTTTGAGTTGACACGTCAGCGTAAACCCACCCCCAACCCCTCCACCCACCCCCGGCCCCTCCAAGGAGGGGAGGGGAGTAATAAGAAGAGGAAACTCACGCTCTGTGATAAGGCGAATGTGCTTACTTATGCCCATGACCTCTGGCGGCGGGTATTTGCCAAAGTTGGAGAAGAATATCCCGACATTGAAAAAGATTATGCTTATGTCGATGCCACGACAATGTGGATGGTAAAGAATCCAGAATGGTTTGACGTTATTGTAACCTGCAATATGTTTGGTGACATTATTACCGACTTAGGCGCGATGATTCAAGGCGGCATGGGCATAGCGGCGTCAGGCAATATCAATCCCGAAGGAGTGTCAATGTTCGAGCCTATTCACGGTTCTGCACCCAAATATAAAGGGAAAAACCAAATCAACCCTTTAGCGGCTATATGCGCAGTGGGGATGATGCTTGGAAATTTAGGTGAAGAAAGAGCAGCGACAGCAGTCGATAGCGCGGTGTCGGAAATATTAGCATCGGGAAAAATTAAAGACCTTGCCGCTGGTAAAACAGGATTTACAACTACCGAGATTGGAGATATGATTGCCCTAGGATTGTCGATTGTCGATTGTTGATTGATGATTGGAATATTTTCAATCGACAATCATCAATCATCAATCATCAATCATCAATCATCAATCAAAAAATGGAGTGATGTCTATGGTAAATAGGAATGAATATATTCAGAAACGTTGTCCCTCCCGTGACCGGTTGATTCTCAAGGAATATCAGGCGATGACGGCGGAGTTTGTGAGATATTTTGCCGGTTTGGATACCAATCTGCTCATTTTAGATGCGGGATGCGGCGATGGATTTTTCCTTGAAATTCTTAGGAATTTGGGTTTCGAATCGATTTATGGTATTGATACCGTTGTTTCCTCTTTAGAAATAGCGAAAAGTAAGGGACTTCGAGTGGTAGAGGGTAGTATTTATGAATTGGATTTGCGGAATAAGTTAGATGTTGTTTTACTGTGCAATAACTTAGAGTATATGGAAAATCCTGGCATAGCAATTGCCAGAGTCTGTGATGCGCTCCGAGAAGATGGAATCCTATACTTAATTGCTACTGCTGATGATTCCGACTCCGGCAAATCGCGTGGTTGGTCTCGTCGCAAGAAGGTTGAAGAAGTTAAAGAGAATGTTGATTCACCTCAACGCGTATTTACTGTGAATGGGCTTTTATGGCTGTTGGAATCGCATCAATTTAGCATTGAACATACTTTCAAGCAAGCCGACAGCAGCGCCGCAGAACGTAAGCGAAACCTCAAAGGGACGCAGAGTGGATTTGTTAGTATTGCTGCCAGAAAAAAGAAATCGACAAAACCTGCTCCTATAACTTCGCGGTCAGTTCCGGCAGAACAGAAGGCTAAGCAAGAAAGGCTTGATGAAAAAGAGGAGACCGATGCGCCATTCTTTCAAGCTGAACGTACAGAACATGCGGCAGGCGAAGATGCAGTGGAAAAAGCCGTCACGGAATCAGACGATAAGGAAGATAAACCCCGTTAGAAAGGGCGGGGCTTTAACCCTGCCCTTTCTAGGAGGAATTAAACTTCTACCTACTTCATCCCCGCCTAAATGGCGGAGCTTTTTAACGGGGTAAACCTGGAGATGATGCTGTATGAAAATGTCACAATTATTTGGAAGAACACTTAGAGAAACTCCGGCCGGCGCGGAGATTCCCAGTCACCTTTTGCTCATGCGGGCGGGCATGATTCGGCCATTAGCCGCGGGGATATACAGTTGCTTGCCGCTGGCACAACGTTCATTGCACAAAATTGAACAGATTACGCGTGAGGAGATGGACGCCATTGGAGGACAGGAGATAAACATGCCTTTAGTACATCCGGCAGAATTATGGCGAGAAACCGGGCGCTGGAATGAACTAATTGGCAAAGAATTAATAGGCTTTAAGGACCGGTACTCCCGCGATTTTGTCCTGGCGATGACCCACGAAGAATCTATCACAGATTTGGCGCGTAAAGAAATTAATTCATATCGCCAACTGCCCTTGATGCTCTATCAGATAAAGTTGAAATTTCGGGATGAAGAACGTCCAAGAGCGGGTTTGATTCGAGTCCGTGAGTTTACTATGAAAGACGCCTATAGTTTCCACACCGATGAAAACGACCTGAATATCTACTATGAAAAAGTCTATCAAGCCTACCTGAATATTTTTTGCCGCTGTGGTATAGGAGATGGATTGATAGTTGTCGAGTCAGACCCGGGCATGATGGGTGGCTTAGGCGCGCACGAATTTATGCTGGTGACAGAGTCTGGTGAAGATAAATTGATTTTATGCAGCAGATGCGATTATAAAGCGAATGCAGAGGTTGCCATGGCCCAAAAACAGGTTTTTGACCACGGAGAACCGCGTGAAATCGAGGAAGTTGCTACCCCCGGGCAAAAAACCATCGCAGAGGTGGCAAATTACTTAGGTGTCAAAGAAAGCCAAACCCTCAAGGTCGTTTTTTACTCAACCGGTAAGGAAATAATCTTAGTTGGCATTCGTGGTGACCTGGAGGTCAATGAAATCAAGCTGATGAATGTCCTGAAAACGCCGGATTTATGGATTGCAACTGACGAGGAATTGCGGCAAGATGACCTGGTGGCAGGATATGCTTCCCCAATCAGGCTAAGTGGCATCAAGGTTGTCCTGGATGATTCTGTGCCGAAAGCGACAAATCTTGTTGCCGGCGCGAACAAGGAAAATTACCACTTGAAAAATGTCAATTACCCCAGGGATTTCCCAGATCAGGAACCTCAACCCATTGTAACTGATATCGCCATGGCACAGGATGGAGAGGAGTGTGTCCATTGCGGCGGCCGACTTAAAGCAGCCCGTGGAATAGAAGTCGGAAACATCTTCAAACTTGGCACCAAATATAGCAGCGCCATGGGAGCAACATACCTTGACCAAAGCGGGAAAGAACATCCTATCGTTATGGGATGCTATGGTATCGGAATGGGAAGGCTTATGGCTTCGGTAGTGGAAGCTAACCACGACGAGGATGGCATAATCTGGCCCCTTTCTGTAACGCCATACCAGATATATTTGATGAATATAGGTCAAGGGGAAGATGTTATTGAACAAGTAGAGAAATTATACTATCAACTACAAGAGCAAGGCTATGAAGTGCTATTTGATGACCGAGAAGAAAGCCCCGGCGTGAAATTCAAGGACGCTGACCTTCTGGGAATGCCGATTCGCGTGGCTGTAAGCGCGCGTACATTGAGAGAAAATTCCGTGGAAGTCAAACTGCGGAAAGAAAAAGAAAAACAGATGGTCAAACTCGATAATCTTAACCAAACTCTCGAACTTATTTTCGAGAAGCTATGCGGTTGAGCATCCTGATTTTCAGGGGATGTCTGAGAAGTCGATGTCTTATACCGCTTTAAGCTTGAAGTTTCACCTTATACCAGCAAGAGATTTTTCGCTACGCTCAAGATGACATAAGACTGTTATTCTGCGCCAAGCGAAGAATCTCAATCTCTTGCAAAGGGCAACTAACAGAAAAAGCCGTAACCTATATTCTATTGAAGTAACTGCAAACTTGCAGAATATAACACACAGTTATTCTTGATAGCGCGTGTTCATTGTGATAAATTTGATTGAAAAGTGTATGAAAAGAAGGTGTTCTTTTATGAGTCGCAACGTTTCTACGGAAATCTCGGCGATGGGAGATGCAGAAATCGACCATCGCGGTCGTTTCACAATTCCCCAAACAGTTAGAGAAACAATGGGCATAAAAAAACAGGTGTCATGGTTCTCCTATGAAAATTGTCTTGTGATTATCCCAAAGCAACATCTGTTTGAAGAACTAACGGAAAAAATACGCAACGCTGTATTGAGCGACGACAGAAAAATAGAAGATATTGAGCCGAAATTGCCACAGGTAGGTGAAGAAGCCTTCCGCAAACGGTATGGTAACGAGCTTGCTGATAGATACAAGAAGCTTTTAAAAAAGAACGAAGATGAGCCGCGTTAGAGTGTGTCCTGATAGTAACATATTTTGTCGTGGAATTCTTGCTCAATGGGGCACTCCAACCAAACTTTTCTTTTAAAAAGAAAAGTTCCATCATAAGAAACAATAAGGAATTTTTATTTTTCCGTTAAGCCGTTCTAATTTTAGCGGCTTCAGGTCTTTTTGATCTGGTACTACTGGAGCCGGTCATCGACGAAGTTGAAGGCGCGCTAGCTCCATACGGACAGGCTATCGACGATTTTCATAAGCTACTTCGATTGTGCCGGGTAACCCACATAAGGTCACCATCAAAAGAGGAATTAGCTGAACATACACACTTATTGCCCGTAAGCCGAAGGCGTCGGTGAGCCTTGCGAACATATTTGCGGCATCTTAATGACTTGCCTGTTATTGTCTCAGCAATTTTAGCTTCTCCTGATTGGTTCTTATCCGATAATGTGAATCATTTTAGCCAGGAACTCACGGATGTGACAGGAATTAGGATCATAAGCTCTATTGAGTTTCTGCAGCAATTGATTATTCCAAGGTAATTGATTCGCAAAAGGTGAGTAAAGAGGTTTCGTAAAAAGTTCTGGATTTGCCAATCCAGAACGAGCGTTGTAAAGCTTAAAGAATCAGGAAGTTATAGGAGAGGAAAATTTTTTAGATATTCTTAAGAGAACAATTGGAGATGAGCTTGAAAAAAAGATTAGAGCTGTTAAGCTCAAATCATTGATTTTGAAACATGCCTCATAAATATGTTGTCTACCTTTATCTTGATAAAGCATTTTCACTCGCAGGGGGCGGGAGAATTTCATCTCTCACCAAAATCTTGCCAATTAGTCAAAACTCATCAGATGCCGACGGATATTGTCTCTGTTCGCATCTGATGAGAAATCAGCTTTTGCTACTGTCAAGCTATGATGTACTTTTCTAAACGAGAACAATTAGTTTTAATATTCATAATTGCCACAGCGTTGATTGGAAGCGGAGTTTTTCTCATGCGACAGTTCCGTCCCCATTGGCTTATGGGAAAACCCGATTTTATCGCAGGAGACAATAAAAATTCTGCTTCAATGAATAAGCCACCAGAGGAAATCGTCGTGCATGTCACCGGCGAGGTAAAAAGACCAGATGTATATAAACTTGAAAAAGGCATGCGCGTTGATGATGCTATCCAACTTGCTGGCGGGGCAACTGAACAGGCTGACCTTCAACAGCTCAATCTTGCCGCAAGAGTGATGGATGGCGAAAAAATCTATGTCCCCACCAAATTCTCGACCACTCCCTCACCACCAATTATGCCAGAATCACAGCAACCTGCTGTTTCTAAAAATTTTCCCAAAATGCAGACAGTCCACTCAAACCCACCGGGCAAAATCAACTTGAATACAGCCACTGCTGAAGAGTTAGAGAGTTTGCCGAACATTGGCCCTGTTATGGCGAAGCGCATCATCGAATATCGCAACATACACGGTTCTTTTTATAACATTGAGGAAATCAAGGAAGTCAAAGGAATTGGCGAAAAAACTTATGAAAAAATTAAGGCTCTAATTACCGTTTATTAGTACGAGTTGCTGTAAGAATTATCCTATGCTGAAACTATCATTGAAGTATACCGTAAGCTGTCCGTAGTGGCAGGAGGGTGTGAGCGAATACGAACACGGCCTTGTAGGTTTGTTTCATAAAGGATCAAGGACTTTTCACCCAAAAGGGAGTACAGGATGCAAGTAGATGCAATAAAATATGCTAAAAATAGGGCATACCAGTTTGTCGAGGAGCAACAAAAGGCTTTGGATGCAGGAAGGATTACGGAAGCACAATGGTTTGATAACCACAAGAGATATTTTACGGCGGCATATTTAGCTGCCGATAATCCACGCGCTCAGTCAGGATATGGCGGCGATGAAGCCGGATGGTGTTATTCCCGTGGCATGATTGTGGAAGCGGTTCATAAGAGTGGAACTTTTTTAGATGTCGGTTGTGCCAATGGGCATCTTATAGAATCGTTGCACCAGTGGTTGGTAGGCTCAAGGCTCAAGGTAGAATTCTCTGGATTGGATATTTCTGAAGAATTGGCGGAATTAGCTAAGAAGCGTCTTCCTGATTGGAAGGACCAGATATACATTGGCAATGCCTTATACTGGATTCCGCAAGTAAAGTACGATTTTGTCCGTACTGGGTTGGAATATGTACCACTGGGACGACAGAAAGATTTTATCAAGCATTTGCTTGTTAATTATGTTACGCGGGGTGGACGTTTAATCTTAGGACTCTACAATGAAGAACGTGACAACCGGGAATTGGAGGAAAAAGTCTGTGCCTGGGGTTACCAGCCGGCAGGATATTGCGAAAAGTCTAAGCCTGATAATGAAATCGTTTCATACAAGATGCTTTGGATAGATAAAAATTAGAACGATGCCTTCTTGCGAAATTGCAAAAGCTGGCATGTTTCAGAAAATAATTTAGTGGTTTACGAAATACCCTTACCAGCCCCTACCCCTCCTTGAAGGGTAGGGGTGGGTACATTTCAGGCTGATGAGTGATAAATGGGCATATTACTCATCACTCATCACTTTTTCAACTAATTTTTGAACAAATTTGAAACATGCCTCGTTTTAGATACTCTTCAATAATTTGGGTATGACTTTCGTTAAATCTCCCACGATGCGATAGTGAGAAAATCGGAATATCGGCGCGGATGGGTCAATGTTAATGGACACAATCTTACCGGCGTCCAGCATGCCAACCCGATGTTGCACTGCGCCGCTGATGCCACAGGCGATGTATATGTCAGGTTTGACAGTTACGCCAGTTTGTCCGATTTGTCGCTCATAAGATGTCCAGCCTGCGTCTACCGCTGCTCTTGTGGCACCAACTTCGCCGCCGAGAGCTTCAGCTAATTCTTCAAGCAAGCGGAAATTTTCCTTCGAGCCAACTCCAGCTCCGCCGGCGACGATTACCTTCGCATTTTTGAGATTGACCGTTTTTTTCGCTACTTCACGCTTTAGCACTTTGGCGCCAAAGTCACTTTCGTCCACTGTAAGCTCAATGGGAATTATTTCGCCCTGCCGGTTTATATCAGGGGCGTTAATTTCAGCAATTCCGTCTTTGAGGGTCGCGATTTGTGGTCTATTAGTTTTGGTCACATAATTTGTCAGCACTTTCCCATCATATTCCAACCGTTTTTGTAACAGCAACTCGCCTTCGATATCTATGTCATGACAATCCTGCACGCATCCCGTTTGTAGATTAGAAGCGACGGCTGCCGCAAGGTCATTTCCCTGCGTTGACGCAGGAAATAAAAATTTCTCTGGCTGGTATTGTTTAATCAAATCACAGACAATTTTTTTATATGGCGTCGTCGTATAATCTTTTCGTCTGGGGTCATCTGCTATATATACAACATCGGCTCCGTGAGCGACTAAATTTTCATAAACTCCGTTACTCCCACTAAGAACAACGCTACTTATTTTTAACCCAGCGCGGTCAGCCAACTGTCTACCCTTTGAAAGACATTGCAGGCTAATATCCGTAATGCCGTTTTCATCTAATTCGATATATACCCAGAGTAATGACTGGTGATTGGTGATTGGTGATTGGTGATTGGTACTTCCGACTTCCGACTTCCGACTTCCGACTTCCGACTTCCGAACAGGTTCTGCTCTGAGTTCTCCCAACATCGCCTTCAAAGCGGCTTCATCTTCTGCGCCTATTTCTTTGCTATCAATCTTCCGCTGTTGTACAGTTTCGAGTTTAGTGAGAGTTGTTGAGTTTACCAGCAGAGAATCATCAATTTTCAAATCTGATGCGCTCTGTGTGGGAATTTTTGTCCTTCGGTGTTGCAATTTCAACCTTGCTTTCGCACTACGCGGCGCTCTTGGGTCATCCTTGATTAAAGCCACACCGACGACTAACATCGCTGGCAAATCGGTTTCGACGGTTTCATTTCCGCCTTCGATAGACCGATTGCACACCACTCGCCCATCGCCAATCTTTTCGAGTTTATCAACATAAGTAATTGGCTCAATACTAAGTTGTCCTGCGACATGACTTCCGAGTTGGGCATTCTCGCCTTCAACAACATCTATGCCAGTAAGGATGAGGTCAAAATCGCCAATATTTTTGATAGCCTGGCTGATTACGCGGGATGTTGACAATGTATCAAGTTTTGTGAATTTTGGGTCGGCCAACAGCATAACCTCATCCACATCTCGGTACAAACACTCTCTGAGAACATCGACTCCTCTACTTTGTCCGAGCGATATAGCGGTTATCTTTCCATCATGCGTGTCCTTGATTTGAAGAGCCATTTCAAGGGCGTTTAAATCTTCCGGTTCAAATCGGGTGGTTAAAACATTTTCTTTGATGTTCCCTTCAGCATCCAGGATTTCACCGACAAGGTCTCGAGTGTCCCAGACTTCTCTGACAATAACAATTGAATTGTAGTTCATGATTATCTTCCTCTTATTTCTTTTGATGGAACTTTTCTCTTCCAATTATTTCTTTTTGTCAACTTTTTCTTCCAATATGGTTGTTTGATTAGTATTAGTCCCAAGCGCTGAGAAATTCCACCTGATTTATCATTTCCTCCGCCGACTTTGTTGCAAGGAACTTCAAGAGACGACGCATTTGCTCACCCACAGAGTAACGCTGTTGGCGCGAAAGGATGATACCTGCATGTAATTTACTTTTTATTCCAATTATTTCTTTTGATCAAACTTTTCTTTCTTAAAGAAAAGTTTGGTTACCTTGGGACAGATATTCCGTATGAAGTCGATAGAAATCTCCAATATTGAAACTGTATAAGACGCGACCATGCTCCGTCGCATAGTCAAGGTGCTCTGAGTCATCACGTTCAATCATGCCCGCCTCTAAAGCAGTAAGAACATCTATGCCACGCATACGTAAAGCTTCGACCAGCGCATGCCTCATGGAGTCCTCATCAAAATAAAGACGAATTTTCATAGAGCCTGCCTTTTTTGATTAAACTTTTTACAAAAGTTTGGCTACATCAGGTGCGACCCTGACTGTGGAACTGCTCCAATTGTTCAGCAATCACCTCCTCCTCCACTATGTCCTGTTCGATTTTATCCTGATTGGCATAGTAATAAGCCAGCGCCGCATAAACTTGTGCCAGCGTAAAGTGTGGAATTTCAGCCACAATCTCTTCTGGATTCAATCCCAATTTGTACCAGCCCACAATCCGCTGCACCGTTACGCCCGTCCCTGCAATACGTGGACGTCCACCACGTATCGCGGTTCGAACGATGAGTGTTCCGATATCAATTTCCTTATTCTCCTCAAACCACAACGGTAATCGAAGTAAACACCCTTCGCTGCTGTCGTGCCTCTCCTTAAACTCGCGAAGTGCCAGTTTCAGTATATCGTTTTTTGAGAACCCCTTCTTTCGCTTAACCAGTTCAAGCCACTCATTTTGCTCCGGCGAAACCCTAACAATCAAAGTCTTTGTTTTTTTACTCGTTATATCTTTCATTCGCGCCTCCTTTCTGGGATGTTCCCCGCCAGAAACCCGTTTTCTTGGAGAAAACGGGTTTCTTATTTATCATCCATATCTGTACTTCACACCCATGCCGCCGTTGGGAAATCGCCAATCAATCCCCTCTTCCGAACATGCTATCCTGCACGTCCCACATTCAAGACAATTTTCATGCGAAACCATTACAAGCTCGCTGTCATTGGGCTTCGGCTTGTATACTTTTGCTGGACAGACATACAGGCAAACTTTTTCCTCACAACGCCGGCAAATATCGTCATCTACTGTGATGTGTGGATTCTCTGTGTCTGCTTCAAATCGAGTTCTGTATAGTTTATCTTCTAAGGTTAATTCAAATACATTGCCTTCCATATTTTGTGAAATTCCTTACATTCAAAGTGAAACGTGAAACGTGAAGCGTGATGAAACCTCATATCACGTATCACGCATCACATATCACGCTTCACGTACTTATCAATTACAGCAGTTTCTTCGCCCTAAATAAATCCCCAATAAGTTTGAATTTAGGAAGTCCCGCAAGGAACTCTTTGATTGCTTTCTTCTGAATCTCCTTTTTTGGTTCCTGGCTCACCGTAAAATAATCGACGAGTAGCTTGCAGACCTTTTGGGGGTAGAGCGAAAATAGAGCGGGATTGCTATCGAGAATCTCCGGCGCATCGGTGTATTTTTTCAAGTCTTGCATCACAAATCCCTGCTTGAGCTTATCTTTATAAATCGCGAGAGTTTGTTTTGAGAAATTGTTTTTCTCCTTGGCTACGATAGCGGTTTCTCCGGCATATTTTCCTGACGCCATTGCGAGATTCGAGCCTTCATGATAGAATGAGATATTGACCAGACCAGCCGCGTCTCCGACAATCATTAAACCGTTTGCTATCAACTCAGGTATCGTGGAGTAGCCGCCTTCAGGAATGAGATGGGCGGAGTATTCTACAATTTCACCGCCTTGTACATACTTCTTGACTAACGGATGTTTTTTGAATCCATCAATTATGTCGTATGGACGTAATTTGTTGCGAATGATGGAATCAACTTTTACCACAAAACCAAGTGAGAGTATTTCCTTACCGGTGTATATGAAGCCAGCGCCAACTAATCCTGCAAATGGACTACCGATAAAATCCAGCGCGGCGCCTTCATTTTCGTTGAGATTGAAGCGGTCCTCGATTTTTCCCTGGGGCAGTGCAATTATCTCTTTGACCCCTAACGCATAAGCCTGTGGATTTTTCCCCGGTCGCATGCCCAATTCCTTAATGGCGGTTTCAGTTACCAGCGCATTCGCGCCATCCGCTAAGATTACAATATCGGCGTAAAAATCCTCGTCATCCCTGACTTTTACGCCGATGACTTTTTTATTTTGTCCGTCTCCCTCATACAGCAATCCATCAGCGACTACGCCTTCCAGCAAGGAAGCCCCGGCTTCTGAAGCTTCTTCAGCGAACCATCTGTCAAATTGAGCGCGAGACACAACGAATGTATTATTGTACGGTGGCTCTGACCATTTATCACTGCCAAAACTTACAAGACAATGATTTCCGTTGCTTAGAAATATGAGATTTCTCTTTGAGACTGGCCGTTCAATTGGTGCCCTATTATAAAACTCCGGGATTAATTCATTGATTACCGACCCATATAGAAGCCCGCTCACATTCTTAGCGCCGGCATATTCACCGCGCTCAAGGACGACAACATCAAGTCCGCTTCGCGCCATGGTGTAAGCGGCAGAAAGCCCAGACGGCCCACCACCAATAACGATTACATCAACTTTTACTTCTTCATTGTTTGCCATGATTTTCGTTCATACGCCCCGCGAACTCTACACAAAAGAAATAAGAGGATGTTTTTCTTTTCTTTTGCCAAAATAACCGCTCGCGTTGGACGCTAAATTGTGCTTTTCCTTCTTAATTTGGATTTTATATTATACACCGATGTGATATACTTGTCAAGAGGTTTGCGAAAACCAGAATTTACGTGACAAGAGGTGTATGATGAGTGATAAGTGATAGGTAAATCACTCATCACTTATCACTCATCACTTAAAAAAAATCCTTGAATCAGATTAAATTTTGTGTTACTATTTTAAACAATCTGAAAATTTTAAAGGGAGGCTAATATGTCTGTTGCAACACGGGTTAAAAATAGGCGTATTGATTTGGGTGTGACTCAAACTCAATTGGCAAAGGAAGCGCGATTGACACCTGCGGCGATTTCTCAATTTGAATCAGGCGCAAGAAAACCCTCTTTTGATGCACTATCACGATTGGCCGAAGCACTCAAAGTGACAACGGATTATCTTCTTGGAAAAAAAGCATTGGGTTATGAGGATATTCTAGCTGACCCAAAAGTAAGCATTATGTTTCGTGGGATGATGGAGTTATCTGAAAGCGACAAGGAAGCAATGCTCGAATTTTATGAATTTCTCAAAAGCAGGAAGGAAAAGAATGGGAAATGGGGGGAGTGAAATGTATTCTTTCTCCCAGAATATGTATAGGGAAGACATCGGTCAGTGGATGTCTCCTTATTGGTGTGCTAAAAGATTGCTTCAAGAATTGAACATTATAGAAGTTCCAATTCAACCGAGGGAAATTGCTCGGCAACTGGGAATTTGGGTCTGGGAGCGCGAGATTGAGGGTGGATATGATGGATATTTGATGCGAGTTGGGAATACTTTTGGTATTATGGTTAATCGCGCTATTAAATCTGAAGCGCGCAAGAATTTTACTATTGCGCATGAATTAGGGCATTATGAATTTGACCGGCATAAGAAGCTTCAACGAGTTTGTCTTATAAAAGAGAGCGATAGTTTATACGAGAATAAACAAGAGGAACAACAAGCCAACCAATTCGCCGTTGAGTTGCTAATGCCTCGGGAAATATTTATAGCCGATATGAATAAGCAGGAGGAGGTAGGGCTAATTGCCATTGACGCTTTAGCTAAAAAATATTGTACATCTCTCACCAGCACCGCTATCAGATATGCGCGGTTTAGCCCGCATACGTGTGCAGTCGTAATCTCAGAGGAGGGCAGAATCAAATATTTTGCTTACTCCAAAGCGTTCAGCGCAGATGAAAATTGTTATTTGATTAAGGATATGCTATTACACATTGGCTCGTATGCCAGGCGGTTGTTCGATAATAATCTGGTGGATGAGGAATTCTATGGCGAAGTACCAATTTCTTATTGGTGTAAAAGTAATTCGGATGGAATGCTTTTTGAGCAATCAAGGAGCTTGCCGCGCTTCAAACAAGTGTTATCATTTATATGGCTGAACAGAAAAATGCAACATAATGCGGCTGAAGCTCAACAGTTGATGCTATTTTAAGGGCATGTTTCAACTTTTTTTAGCAGAGCCCCTTTACGTTTTACGCATTACGTATCACGCATCAGGGCTCGCCCTCCAAGTCCTAAGCAGCGTAAACATATTTTTGAAACAGACCATTTTTAATTCCGACTTCCGTTCACTGCTTGTCTTGCGTTACACCCGGCCAATCATCTGTGCGGAATGGTGAGGCTGGCAAACCAGCTTTGTTATAGAGGTTGCACACCGGGTTATCCGCCCAAGCATAGCGTACCGCCATAGGCTGTGGCACCTGGTCGCTCCAGACCACAACCGTGTCGCGGTCAATTTTGGCCTCGGCCCAAACGAATTTTGGGTTGGCTCCAGCGATAGCGAAGCCAATCAATTGTTCGCCGTTCTTGGTCATTAATCCACCGTCGATATGTCTGAAGCGCAAACGGACTTTGTCATTCTCGACGGCCATTGATTCGTAGATGGGACCTGAGTAAACCACGTCGTGGTCGTATGCGATTGCAAGCGCTGCCAAGCCCAGACGATGACCAACATCCTGCTTGTTCTTTGGATGGATATCATCGGTTTCACCTATGTCAATTGTAACAGCCATAGCGGTCTTTGGCAGTGCAAGTGTCATCAACTGGGCCTCTCGTAGTTCTGGCCAGGCACCTTCAGTCCATTGGAATTTGGGCGCATTGAAGTTAGCAAGTTGCACGAACAGGAACGGGAAATCGCCCTGGCCCCAGGAATGACGCCAGTTATGAATCATCGCCGGAAACAGCTTGCGGTACTGGTATGCTCGAACAGCGTTTGATTCGCCCTGGTACCAGATTGCGCCTTTGATTGCATAAGGAATCAGCGGCGCAATCATGCCGTTGTATAGCCCAGCAGGTCTATAAGGGTGGTCTGGTCCGATTGGCGGTTGTGGCTTGTTCGGTTCGGGTTTGCCTTCTTTCCTGGCATTTTCGACCTCTTGCTCCCACTGAGCAAGAAGTTTTTGATATTTTTCCTGTTCTTGAGGATAATTTGCCAGTATTTGTTCCCAACGGTCGAGAATTGGCTTGAACTCAGGCTCCGACTCAAGCGTTGACCGACTCGTCCAGGCCTCTGCTGGTGTCCCGCCCCACGAACTGTGAATCAATCCCACCGGAATGCCCAGTTCCTTGCGCAGATACCGACCAAAGAAGTATCCCACCGCTGAGAAAGATTTTACTGTTTCAGGACTACATGCAACCCAACTACCTTCGGTGTCCTCCTGCGGTTCGTCTGATACAGTCCGCTTGACGGTGAAAAACCTGACCGTCGGATAGTTGGACCCAGCTATCTCCTGTTCAGCGTTTGCAGCCATGTTGACCGGCCATTGCATATTAGATTGACCAGCACAAACCCACACCTCGCCAACTAACACGTTGTACAGTATGATTGTATTTTTCCCAGCAACGGTAATTTCATAGGGTCCGCCAGCATCCAGTGGTTCGAGCTTGATAATCCATCGCCCTTCGCTATCTGCAGTTGCGTTCGCCTTTTGCTCGCCCAGCGTGACGGTTACCTGTTCGCCCGGTTCAGCTATGCCCCAGATGGGGATTTCCATACCCTGTTGAAGGACCATGTTATCGCTTATCATTGCTGGCAGTTTCACATCGGCATCAGCGTGTAACGCAGGAAACAACAAACTCAATGAAAAGCTCAAAATAGTAACAGGATTATAGAGAATTTGCCGGCGAACTTTTCGATGCCATAAGGCAAGGAAAGAAAAATATTGGTTGAAAGTCAAACATAACATAACATCAATCTCCTTTTCTTGAACCTACATTCGTAGTTCGATAGTAGACTATTTTCTGAAACATGCCTTAGACTGACATAATTTTAGCACAAATTCAACTTTTGGTAAATGGCAAGATGGAAAAATGGCAAGGTGGCAAAAAAAATTCTGCCGTTTAGCCCTCTTGCCCTCTTGCCACTTAACCCTCCTGTCCTTTTACTCCTTCTTTTCACTTGACATTTCCGCGCTAATCTGATAGTCTTAGAACAGGATTTCTACCGATAACATTCAGATTTAACAAGGAGATAAAAGATGTTCGATGACATGAAGCTATGGTATCGTCAGCCAGCTCAAGAATGGGTTGAGGCATTGCCTATCGGCAACGGGCGTTTAGGCGCAATGGTTTTTGGCGGCATCCAACGGGAGCGAATACAACTCAATGAGGACAGTGTATGGAGCGGAAAACCAGTTGAGCAAGACAAACCCGACGCGGCGAAATATCTTGCAGATGCGCGACAACTGCTGTTCGAAGGCAAATATGCCGAAGCCCAGAGGCTTGTTGAGGAAAAAATGATGGGACTTAGACTCGAAGGCAGTACTCATTGCTACCAGACATTGGGCGATTTGGAACTGATTTTCGAACAACATTCGGAGGTGTCCGATTACCGCCGCGAACTCGACCTGGACAGCGCGATTGCGCGAGTCAGCTATCGTATCGGCGATGCGACTTTTACGCGTGAAGTATTCTCCAGCGCTGTTGACCAGGCCATCGTGGTACGACTTGCTTGCGATAACCCACCCCTGACCCCTCCAAAGGAGTGGAAGAGCATGCTCACTTTCGATGTCAACCTTTCCCGCCCCAGTAATGCCAGTATAGAAACCGTCAAATCTGACCTTATCGTGATGCGCGGGCATATCAACAACGGCAATGGAGTGAAATTTTCCGCCCAACTCCGAGTTATTCCCGAAGGCGGGAAATTGTTGGTGACTGACAGGGGGGTGCGTGTCGAGAAGGCAGACGCAGTAACGCTGTTGCTGGTTGCTGCTACTAACTACCGCGGCGCCGAACCAGAATTAGTGTGCGAGAAGCAGCTTGCATCTGCTGAAAAGAAGAGCTATATTGAGCTACAGCAAGCGCACATAGACGAGCATCGGCGTGTGTTCAGACGAGTTGAACTAAATTTGGGCGCCTCTGATGCCGTCAAACTCCCTACAGATGAACGATTGTCAGCCTTGCAAAATGGCGGTGAAGACCCGCAACTAATCGCCCAGTATTTCCAGTTTGGAAGATATTTGCTGATTAGCAGTTCCCGTCCAGGGTCGATGCCCGCCAACCTACAAGGTTTATGGGCAGACGGTTTAACTCCACCCTGGAACGCTGACTATCACATCAACGTCAATATCCAGATGAACTACTGGCCAGCCGAAGTGTGCAACCTTGCCGAGTTTCATGAGCCTTTCTTTGACTTAATTGATGCTTTGCGCCCCAGGGGTCGCATCACAGCAAGAAAAACCTACAACTGTGGCGGCTTCGTCGCCCACCATACAACCGACGCCTGGCGCTTTACCAGCGCCATCGGCCATCCCGTGTATGGTATGTGGCCCATGGGCGTTGCGTGGTGCTGTCAGCACCTTTGGGAACACGATGCTTTCGGCGGCGACCATGAATTCTTAGCAAAGCGCGCTTATCCCATCATGAAAGAAGCGGCGGAGTTTTTTGTTGACTATCTCATTGAACACCCTAAAACCGGCTATTTAGTTTCCGGGCCGTCCACCTCGCCCGAGAATCGCTTCCGCACGGCAAACGGCGAAGTTGCTTGCCTCACTATGGGATGCACTATGGACCACCAGATTATCCATGACCTATTCACTAACTGTATTGAGACCAGCAAAATTCTCGGCATTGACGAGTCCTTCCGCAAGAAACTGGAGAATATGCGGTCGCGCCTCGCGCCAATGAAAGTCGGCAGCGATGGTCGCCTCATGGAATGGCCCGAGGAGTTCGAGGAACCTGAACCAGGCCATCGGCACATGTCACACCTATTCGGTCTGCATCCAGGGAAACAGATAACTCTGCGCGGTACGCCTGAACTGGCCGAGGCAGTCCGCAAGACGATTGATTACCGTTTAGCTCACGGCGGCGGGCATACAGGCTGGAGCAGAGCATGGATTATCAATTTCTTCGCGCGCCTGGAAGATGGCGAGAAGGCTTATGAAAACGTCCTTGCCTTATTGCGCAAATCGACACTTCCCAACTTGTTTGACAACCATCCGCCGTTCCAGATTGACGGCAACTTTGGCGGCTGTGCCGGTATCGCCGAGATGCTCCTGCAGAGCCATGCTGATGAGATTCATTTTCTGCCAGCCTTGCCGAACGCCTGGCGCGATGGGCACTTCCGTGGTCTACGCGCTCGGAGCGGGCTTGAAGTTGATTTAACCTGGCGCGAAGGAAGCGCCATTTCAGGAATACTAAAAGCCAGCATCGCCGGCAAACACCGACTTCGACCGCCGCATGGACAGCAAATTTCCGAAGTTCGCGTCGGCGGGGAGTTAATACCATTGCACCCTGATGAGGACGGAACGATACTTCTCGAGACTCAGGCAGGGGGAAAATATGAAGTTATGTTTTGAAACGTGATACGTGAAGCGTGATACGTGAAGCATATTTCGTGTTAAATAAAAATACGCAATACGCAATACGTATCACGCCAGTCACCACATCGTTTTGGCCAATAATCGGATGAATTTTCTCACACATTTAGTGATAGCACACATACCCATTATAGGTGAAGTTAAAGAAAAATTCAGGAGGTATAGTATGAGACTTGGTGGACCTATATTTGATAAATTTGAAAATCCAGACCAATGGCTTGTTGCATTGCGACGCGTTGGTTACAGCGCAGCGTTTTGTCCGGTGAATAGCAATACAAGCGATGATGTTATTTTGGCTTATGCCAGGGCGGCTGAAGAGGCAGATGTAGTAATCGCCGAAGTGGGAGCGTGGAGTAATCCTATGAGCCCTGATGAAACAACACGTCGCGCTGCCATAGAACGGTGCCAGGAGCAGTTGGCTTTGGCTGACAAAATCAGAGCTCAATGTTGCGTCAATATTTCTGGCTCACGTGGCCAGCAGTGGGATGGCCACCATCCCGATAATCTTACCGAAGAGACCTTTGACTTAATTGTGGAAACAGTGCGGAAAATCATTGATGCCGTCAAACCAACGCGCACGTTTTATACGCTGGAAACGATGCCGTGGATGTATCCAGACTCGGTGGATTCCTATCTCAGGCTCATTCATGCCATCGACCGCAAGCAGTTTGCGGTGCATCTTGACCCGGTAAATCTTGTTTGTAGTCCTCAAAGATTCTACAATAACGGCGCGCTAATTCGGGAGTGTGTTGAAAAACTCGGACAGTATATAAAAAGCTGTCACGCCAAGGATATCGCGTTGAGCGGAAAACTCACCGTGCATCTCGACGAAGTGCGTCCTGGTTTGGGTGGACTCGACTACCGTGTATACTTGCAAGAATTAAACAAGTTATCTCCAGACATTCCGCTGATGTTGGAACATCTGCCGACAGAGGAAGAATATACATTGGCGGCCAGCCACATTCGAGCCGTCGCAAAAGGTCTAAGGATAAATATCAAGTAGATAACTTGCTCTCTGATTGGCTGACAAAACTCCTGAAACCCTGGTATGGTTAAGGGGCAAGGGAGCAAAGGGGCAAGATGGCAAGGTGGCAAGACGGCAAGATGGCAAGATGGCAAGACGGCTTTTAACCATTTAGCCCTCTTGCCATTTAGCCCTTTTGTTCAAAACAAAAACCCATACATCGGCCTACCTAAAATTGTCCCTAAAATACTCCAGAATCCACCGACGACAAATTCGCCAAGGATGAGTCCAAGGAACGCTGGCGTTACACTCCGCAGCCGTTTTATGCCGCCATATTTGAGGACAATCCATTTGCACAGCCAACCCACAAAAATAGACCCCAGGAGCGGATTTATCGCCCAACTCCCCGTCACGGCGTAAGCGGCTGGATGCAATGACCACCAGAGGAATCGCATGCGCATGGAGGCAAGCAACAATGTGAGGATAAATCCGATACCGATGAAAAATAACGCTGGTGTTTCTGTCGAACGAGGTATGGTAAGCCATCTTTCTAAACGGCCGAAGGCTTCGTCGCCTGTCCAGTAAAGTCCGCCCTGTCGATAGGCGATAGTCAGGTAGGAGAAAAATGAAGCGAACGCGCCGAGAACTGTTGCCCATACCATCAGGATGAACAAACGACGATTGTTGATGCTGGCGCGTTCAGCTAATTTGAAGCCTTCGAGTTGATGAGGCATGACATGCGCCCGATGCGCGCGGTTGAGAAAATATAGATAGGAAAACATCGTCAGATTGCTCGCTCCTAATCGCCGAGTGCCAAATATTCGAGGTAGAGTTTCATCAGGTCCGATGAAATGAAGGTCATGGACAGGAGAACCGAGTTCCGCCCGCATCCGCGTAATCGCTAACGAAAGCATAAGCCAGATGGCGAAAAAGCTCACCACAACCCACGCGGACATCCCCGCTTTGGAACAGAAGAACAAAATAAATCCCGAACTTGCTATAATCCCAAGAAATGCAACGCGGTAGGGCGTCGGTTCGGAGGAATCATCTACTGGCGATGCTCGACGAAAAACTTTTTGGAAAACCGCCTTCAGATGTTTTCGGCTCATCCACAGCGCCAGGATGCACAACCCAAGATATGCGCCGTGAGACTGTTCGGGTTCGTAGGGAAAACGGGGTAGCGCACGCAGACCGATTGCGCTGCCCAAAATTCGCTCAACCCGCCAGAAAATCCAAAAGACCCAACATGAATACGAAAGGTCAAGCGGGATAAAAAATGCCAGTCCCACAGCAAAGGGAAACACGGCAAGCGGCGTCCAGCCGATGGCGTTGAATGGCTTCTCCGTGAACAACGGCGCGATGTCGTAAAGTCTGCCGCCGAGACTCGGAACGATAGGATAGATGGCGTGTAGTCCGTTAACTATATCAATTGTCGCGGCAATTCCAAACCCCAACCACAGCATTCGATTTCTGAACAAACTCCCATCTGTATGCGTCATCTCCAACGGCAGTTGGATGATGGGATAACTCAAACGTTCTGCATCGACCCATTGCCTGCGAATAATCGTGTTGATGCAGAGCATGACAAAATGAAGCGCAATAATGAACGCGCTCCACCACAAAATGACGGGAATCCACACGCGCAGATTTTCCGCGGTGTACAACGACGAAAAGCCTTTGTAATATCCGTCCAGCACCCGTTTGTTGCTGACGGTGAGCCATGACGGAACATATCGGAGGAATAGGTCGCCCCAATCATTCTCAGGTGTCGCAAACCGGTGAGCATGACCGAGCAACGGCACAAACACGTACATCCTATCGCCGCCTGCAATTGCTGAACCCAATGACACGCAAACGTAGATAACAATGAGTTCTGTTCGATTCAAAGCTAACCGCGGCGATAACCATCGAAAAAGCATTCCGATGCCAAATAAGATTAAAATAGTACAGATAGCGTTGAAGAAAAGCGAAACCTGTGTCGGGCTTGTCCCAGCTCGCAAAGTGGATGCAAGAACCCAAAGGCAATTTAAAGGAACAAGGAAGGTGACTAAGGTTGCGGTTTTGAGGTTAATGTTTCTACTGACGGGACTATTCATGGGATGTATAGCATTTTGAATTACTGATTATGTACACTACGAATAAGAGTAGCTTCTTCGCGCACTCGTTCCCAAAGCCATTGACACATCAAAGTTTGATACGAAACACCTTTATCTTTTGCCAAACGTTTGATAAACATCATCAAGCGCGTGTCTATTTTCAGGGAAACGGGGATTTTCTTCGGTGGTTGAAAATATTCTTCCACATCATCTGAGAAATATTCTGTGGTATCAGTTGAAAGCCAAAATTCGCTCTCAACTTCTTCAGATGTAAATAGAGGAATTGTTTTCGATTTTTTTTCGTAGGCTTCACCTGTCATTTTACTCACCTCCTCCTCTTTTGTTTATGTCTGCGTAATAAGGTTGCCTCTCCTTTACTCAAAGTGTTTCTTGCTGATATGACTCGGATGTTTCTATCCCTATCCCACACGAATATGACAACAATGGCTCTGCCTGAAAAACTTTCCCCGATGGCGCGTTTTCTACTTTGTTTGGTAGGAGATATCAAAGGTGGAAGTTCAGGGTTGTAAAAAACTTCCCGTACCTCTTCAAATGGAAGTCTATGTTTTTTACCTTCAATCTTCTCCAAAATTTCTGGGCTGGCAGGATAAACATCGAATTCATCTTCCTCTTCAGCGATAATATCTTCAAAATCTATTTTTTCGAGATATTCGATGAACACATCCCAATCGTTCCTTCGATTCATTTTATCGACCCACCCTATCAACAACGCATGCTCGTTTGTTGGGTTATTTCAGTATTACCATCCGCCTTATGCTTCTAAATTCCCCCGCTTGTAGCGTGTAAAAGTAGAAACCACTTGCTACCTTCTCACCCATATCATTTCTCCCATCCCAGTAGGCGGCTTTGTCTTTGGTAGCATAGACACCAGCCTTCTGATTGCCAGGATGCAGGGTGCGGATAAGCTGACCTTTTGTGTTGTAGATGCTGATAGTTACAGGTGCATCTTGCGCTAACTGGAATGGTATCCACGTTTCCGGGTTGAAAGGATTGGGATAGTTTTGGAGTAAAGCTGTCTGCTTTGGCAATGTCCGCTGCCACAGTAGATGTTTTAGCTGTTCTAAAACTCGTTTTTGTTCCATTGAAAGAGAGGAATTTTCAAGTTCAGCGATAATTTTAGCCAATAGTTGATTTTCATCCCCCTTAATAAAGGGGGCCAGGGGGTTGTCATCTTTGGCAACAAGAATTGGCGCGCTTTGAGCGGGGAATTGTGTAATCAGCCCAACAGTGTATTGCAGGATTAAAGCGGCGTCAAGAGCAGTAATAGTGCCATTGCCCGTGACATCTGCGGCTTGTTGTTGTTCTTCCGATAAGTCAGTTAATCCCACCACGTATTGAAGAACAAGAGAAGCATCGTAAGCGGTAACTTCGTCATTGCCGCTTACATCGCCAGGAAGCCTCTTTGGAATGGTTACAGATGCGACATTGTTATCTTCGTTAAATTCTTCTACCGTGTCAGTAGCGTCAACGACGACGTAATGTTCTATCCCACAGTCTTTTTTATCCAGGACTACAGACTTATCCTCGAACACATCTTTACCAAGTTTTTCTATCTGAAATTCGCCCAACAGTTCGCCATCAAGCGCGTCCTTTCGCACTTCTACTTGTATATTCTCGGCTGGAATCGTCCCGATGTTTATTACTCGGAAAACAGTCGAGATTTTATCTCCGCCCAATTGTTGCGTATAGATTTCCTGAATGGATATGTCGGGCTTGATAACTTTCTGACTGCACGTGTTATTTGAACGTTCTCTATCTGGGATTGCCTCATCGGGGTCAACAACAACGTAAATATCCTTGGGTTCGACGATTTCATTTAGTGGTGTCCATGCGATGGAAATCGGCTCGCTATGACTGGCTGCCAGAATGCTATCCACTGTTTTATCCCCAATCATTTGTCCACCTTCTGCGGGATTTCCATCGTAAAAAGCTACCTGCAAGTTTTCAACTGCTAAATCCCCCAAATTGTTTATTATCGCAGTAATCGTACATTCCTCGCCCGGAACTGGATTGGCGGGCGAAAAGCTCACATCGTCGGCCGATATCGCAAGGTCAATGCCTATTGGTTGCTCTAACCAGCAAAGGTCGCTTTGTCCTATGGATATTTGCTCTTCGGACTCTATTACCTCGGCTTTGTTGTAGACTAAAACCAACTTTCCGCTATCATATCCCGCGGTAATATTCCGCTCCAAATCAATATCTGATGTGAGTTGATATGGAAAGCTCCAGACATGCGAATCCGGGTCGTAAGTAGCCGTCCACAAATCGACGCCCTCGTAAGAAGCATCCTGCCAGACGACGGAAATATTATTTCCTGACCCAACGGCAAGACTGAAATCCGCCGCCCCCGAAGATACACCTGTCTCCGCGACTGTGGTAAAATTAGAAAGAACCAGGCTGTCTGACTGAACAATCCGATTTTCTTTATACCATAACAGCATAAGCGAACCTGAGTCAGAAAAAATTCCTTCTCTTTTCTTTTTGATCAAACTTTTTCTTTTAGGAAAAGAAAAAGTTTGGTCGGTATATTCGACATCCGGGTTTGTGTCTTTAACACTGTCATCTGTCAATCGAACAGGCGCAGACCAAAAGCCGCCAGAGTAAGTTATACCGTAGAGTTCTTCGTCTTCTTCAGTTGTCAAGTCATCGTCCATGTCCGTAGAATACACGTATACCGCGTTTCCGCCGTTATAAGCGAGGTCGCTTTTGAGGATTGCGCCGATACCGTTGGCGACAAGCGCGGGCGGACTCCATACTACCCCATCAAAACGTGAATACCAGATCTGGTTTGTCTCAATAGCTGAACCAATGACATGATTGGCGGGGTTGCTAATCCAAACCGACATGGCAGTTCCATCATCCGCGACACACAGATGAGGCGTATGTTCTAAATAGGAATTGTTCGTCATTTGTTGGATAGATTCCCAACTTTCTAAAGAGGAACTGTATTTTGCCACTGTTATCTCACTCGCTGCAAGCAAATCTTCCAAACCCGCTTCATCGCCGAAAATCTGAGAACAATTCACCCAAGCCGCTAATGCATCGCCATTGGGCAACATTTCCACTTCCGGTTCAAAATCCGCTGTCCCGTCGTCATCTATCGCCGTCGGTTCTGTCCAACCTCCATCCCCCTTACCAAAGGGGGTAGGGGGTTGTCCTGTTGACCACAGCGCTTTCGTTCGGTTGTTGTCAGAACGCAGTGGGTCATCCGTTAGCCAAACTAACATTCGCTGTCCATTCCGCATGGCAAGGTCCGCATCAGAATAGGGATACTCGTTTATTACAATAGTATTTTCACTTTGGCTCAATATCACAGGCTGATTATTTCCCACAAATATCGGATATCCCTCATCAAGATAATCCCTTTCCAGGGGTTGAAAATCTTCGAGCGGAGGCAATGTTTTTAACCCCATAGCTTGACTTGCAGATTGAGTGCCGATGAGTTTCCAGTCGTATGTAATCGGGCCGGGCGACCATTTGTAGAAAAGTATAACCACACGGGCGGTTCCTTCTATGTGAATGACAAAAGAAAACAGATGAGGGTCCGCGGGGAATTGTAGTTCTGCTTTAGGCCCGCCTTTGAGTTCTCCTTCGACACATATAAAATCACTTATCCCAATGCCCAAGATAAACTTACCGAGTGCTTCGAAGCTTATATTTCCTTTCAACTTAGGTGAAGATTCCGATAGCCAGCCAATCAACTCAACGCATGTATCCAAAGAAGCTTCAACTCCCCCACGCCAGTAGCCGAGTATCGGTGGCATCGGACCTACAGGGATAATAAAATAGTGTGGGTCAGTTGTGCAATCCAAAGTCTTTCCCTCCTCCTTTTTTTCATCAGACAAATCAAAGGTAATACAAATACCTCCTCCTGGCACCCAATGTCCTTTGTATTCCCAGACTATTTCAGCGGTTATCTGGGGTGGGGATGTACACCCAGCTATTTCGAAATCATCAAGCGGTTTTGTAGCCCATGCCCTCGCTTCTCCTTCACTGGTAATTTCTACTCCAGCTTCTATCGCAACATTAAATTCAAACGCTTTTCCGCCAAAACCTGGAATCTCTTCGGGTACTACTCCTTCTTCCACACCTTCCTTGATAGCTGGTATTCCCCAGCCGTGGGAGGAGCCATATTTCAATACGTGGCTACTATCGGAGTTCCATTCAGGCTTCGGGACAAGCAAACTGGGGTCAGGCGGTATTCCCGGAGGAATTGGGACAACTTCAAAGTTTGCAATGTAGGGTTCGGACTCTGTACCATCTTTGGCTACCGCTATCACTTTCAGTTGTCCATCAATGCCGAATTCCGTGCCTATGTTGAATGTGCAGGTATCGGTCGAATCCTCGTAGGTGCCTTTCGGCGTGACAAATCGGATTGAACCGGGTTCAGACTCGCCCCAATCCACTTCTGCTTTGAAGCGAAGGTCAACAGGAATACCATCAAGAAAATAGGCTTTCCGAGTTTTATCGCAATATCTCGAAATGACATCGCAAACTTTCGGGACAAGCCCTTCTGGATGCAGTAGGATATCAAATTGTAAACTCGAGCCATTGCCAGGAACTATTACTGCTTGCTCGAAAGGAACATAACCCTCTGAGGTTGCCTTGATGGTATACGTTCCCTCAAGCAATATTAGCGAATATTTTCCTTCTGCATCTGTGGTACGTTCAATGCCGTCAACTTGTATCTTAGCGTTTGGTATAGCATCGCCAGTAGAGGCATTCATCACTGTGCCAAAAATCATGCCATAATTAAATATATAATTTAAAGCAACGGATTGGTCATTTCCTTTACCATCACAGAAACGAATATCGTGGAAATTCAGATAACGCAGTGCCTGAAGTAAATCAGAATCAGTTGCACCTTGGGTTATATCCAAAAAAAAGCGCAATAGATTGCCTTCGCCTGCAGCGCCTGTCAGCGAGTAATCTACAGCATCAATCATTCCGTCCCCTGCGGAAAAATCAGACGTAACCATTCTGAAATTAGATACCTCACCACCCAATTCTACACTGGTAGTCGTAAGAATGGCAGCGTTGTATTGCAAACCAGCGTCAAATCCTGCAAACGTTTCGGCGCTGGAATAATGCAAAGTAATTTCCGCTTTAGTGCCTTCCGGATTAATCTCAGTTTCCACCAATATCTCGACCGTAGCGCCAAGACTGGAGACAGCCGTCAATAACAGGATAATAGCTACCAAAGCTACGTTTTGAATTACATTTCTATTGTCCATTATTCATCCTCCTATTCAACTTTGACGAAGTAAGCTATTACATACTTATCACTGTCCATCGTAATGATAATGATAGGGTCACTACCACTTGCATCGCCGCCCCATTGGTCAAAAAGATAGCCTTTTTCCGCAATTGCAGTCAAGGTAACATCAGGGTTGATATCATAATAACAGCCACCGTTGGGGTTGAGATTGACGCTACCACCTCCAGACGGAGTGACGTAGGTCGTTAATCTATAGAAGAATGGTTTGCCATAATCACAAACATTGCACACATCTTGCACAAAATAAGTACCTTCGGGAGGTTCGTCACATGGGGGAGGTTGGCCACATGTATTGCCAGATACCGGTGCATTCAGCATCGAATAACCCGAGTCGTAAAAGACACCTCCACCGAGACCACCTGCGTGGTTGCCAGTGATACTACCACTGGTGATTGTTGCAGAGGAGTAGTATAAAAAAATCCCGCCGCCGTTGCCTACAGCGCCGTTGCCTACAGCCGAATTCCCCGTGATGGTATTATTTATAATAGCGGAGAACCAATAGGCGCAATAAATCCCCCCGCCCAAGTCAGCCGAATTCCCCATGATGGTGTTGTTTGTGATAGTGGGGGAAGAACAGTTGCAATAAATCCCCCCGCCACAGCCAGAGCCAGAGAGACCAGAGAGAGATGAATTCCCCGTAATGATGTTGTCGGTTATCGTGGGGGAAGAACCATTGGTGCAAAAAATCCCGGAGTTTGAATTTTCCGTGATAGTGTTGCTGATTATCATGGGGGAGCTATAGCTATCGCAAAGGATCCCGCAGCCTTGATTTCCCCTGATGATGTTTTTTGTGATAGTGAGGGAAGAACCATGGCACCAAATCCCGCCGTAGATGCCACCTATTATAGTAAAACCTGAAATTTCCCCGTATTGTACGATATAAAAATGTACAACGGTGGAAGATCCGGGAATAATTTCGGGAAGGTTCAGAAGCATCACCACATCATGCACGGTAAATCTGCCATCCTCATTGATATCGCCTTGCTGCCAGTCGTTCGGTGTCGGTTTGCGGTTGCCCACGACAATCTCTTGCAGGATATTTGCATCGGCAGCCGTAACTCGCTTGTCGCCGTCAAGGTCGCCATGAGTTGGCGCTTCCAGGGGCACAGTAATTGTCGTGGACTCAGCACCAGAACCCAGCAGGCGGCGGTAATTCCCCCCCACACTCACACACTCGTAGTAAACTCCAGGCAGGACGTGAATGTTGGTTGGATCTGTTTCCATGCCATCGGGAGTATTATCCACGGCGTGCTGGATAGTTTTCCATGGGTTTGATGCTGAACCATCGCCGGTCTCGTCTGAGCCTGCCGTTGCGGAGACGTAAAAGTCAGCGCCATAGGCAGCGGCAACATATATAATCTGAAGAAGAAAGAAAATAGTTACTAACTCCAGAAACTTAAAATGTTTTTGCAATTTGGATAACATGATTACCTCCTTATCATGGACATTGCTAACTGATATGAGGCGAACGCTATTGAGTAAAATTTTTGAAACGGTGATAGCTTTTTTGATGTTTAACATTTTTGTTCTCCTTTACGTTTTTTCAGAAACAAGCTGGCAGCATGTTCTACTGCTCCTTGAAAAGGTTTGAAACCTTTTCAAGGATTATTGCTCTACTGGCATCTGAGGATGCTAAGTTCCTCTGGATTAGATTATTCTCATAGAAAAATCCGCACCCTCAGATATTACCTGCTTTTTACAATTGCTCTATAATTTTTTGTCGTTCTTCTTTTGACATCTGGCTAAGAACATCTCTGATAGTCTCCTGTTTTTGTTCAACAGACATTCCGCTTAGAATACTTTTCAGAATATCAGGAGACACTGCCTTTTGTTGCTGTTCAAGTGGCATTTCTCTGAGAATTTTTCTTAGAATCTCGTAAGCCATTTTTTCAGAACCCTCCTTTTCGAGTTCGGTTATCAACTCAAAGTAGATTTGATATTTTTCGTCTTCCTTAATCTCTTGAGCTAATTTTTTTCTTTTCCATAGTGTTTCTTTTGATTAAACTTTTCTTTTTAAAAGAAAAGTTTGGTTCATACTGTTTGCCTTCTGAGAAGATGAGCCAGGCATAATATTCCCTTGAGATTGGAAACTCCGAAATCACAAATAAATGATAACTCCACTTTACGACAAAAACCCAAGGTACCACGTCCAAATCTTTTCACCGTAGAGTAGTGTCAGTACTGCCGCAGCCGCTAAAAATGGCCCATAAGGTATGACATTCCGCGATTCGCCTTTGCGGAAAAGCATTGCAATAGTGCCGATGATTGCCCCGACAAAAGCGGAGATGAACAAAACAATCATCAGCAATCGTATACTCCTAAGAAGGTACTCCAGGGAGGTCGCTTGCTGATATGGCCACCAGCTCAGGTACATCCCTATCATCGCCATCAGTTTTACATCGCCCATACCCATTGCTTCTCTGCGTAGAAGCAATTTTCCGAACCAACCTACCGCAAGGATAATTCCGCCGCCGCTGAACATGCCGATTATGCCATAAATTACGTAGATGGGTTTATGATTGATGACGGCGGTGATGATTGCGAATATTAACCCAATTATCATGCCGGTATAGACGAGTTCATTGGGAATGATGAAATGCTTGAGGTCAATGGCTGAGATAGCTATCAAAGTGGAGACGAAAATGCAGGCAACGACAAAGGTTAAGCTGAGTTGAAAGGTATACAGCAGCAGCAGAAAAAACGCCCCTGTTAGAAATTCGACGAGGGGATACTGGATGGAGATTTTCGATTTGCAATATCGACATTTGCCGCCCAGGATAAAATAGCTCAAGATTGGAATGTTATCATACACGCGAATGGTATTTCCGCATGAAGGGCAAAAAGAATGGCGGGGATAATGAATAGATAAGCCCTCCGATGGAATGCGATAGATACAGACGTTCAGAAAGCTGCCGATTATTAACCCTACGATGAACGTCATAATATAAGTGAAAAGAATGACAGGTTCAATTACCACAGACTGGCTCCTTCTTTATAAACTTTGCTAATTTCCGCGATGCCACCGAGTCTATATTTTTCAGGTATATTTTCTTCATCCTGGGGAATACCCACTTTGTAGTCCTCGGGTTTCAGCACATACCTTCCTCCCCAGGGATTGGGAGGAATTTTCTCTAAGTATCCTTTGGAAATTAACTGGTTGAAGTCAGTACAATATTGTCCTTCCCGCTTCCAGTATTTTTCGCATGCTTCTGCGATTTCAGCAACATCGCTATCTGCTTGCCGGACGAACATCTCCTCCCGTAGCTTGGGAATAGTTAAGACAGCTATGATTGCTATAAGCGCCAGAATGATGAGCGTTTGAATGAGCGTCATGCCGTGTTCTGAGTTTGTTATCTTTTTGAATTTCACAGTCGTTTTTATTCTCCTCAGAAACCCGTTTTCTCCGCGAAAACGGGTTTCTGACTAAGGCTGAAACTTCTTCCATCCGGCGAGAAATCCGCCATCGACGAAAATAGTCTGTCCGGTAATATAATCCGAAGCGTCAGAAGCGAGGAATATTGCCGTTCCCATTAAATCTTCTGGCACACCTGGTCTATTCATCGGGACCATATCAAGCAATCCCTCCTGCCATCCGGGGGTGTTGAACAGTGGCTTGGCGAGGTCGGTTTTGTAAAAACCTGGTCCGATACAATTTACATTGATGTTATATGGTGCCCATTCAATGGCGAGGGTTTTTGTCAAAATGTGAATGCCGCCTTTGGTCGCGCCATACGGGCCAACTCTGGGGAGAGCAATGGTACTGGTCAGCGAACCGATATTGATAATTTTACCCTTGTTTTGCTGAATCATCACTTTGCCCACAGCTTGACAGCAGAAGAATGTCCCTTTGAGATTGGCATCTATGATGGCATCCCAATATTCTTCAGTCATTTCGACTGCTGGCATTCGATAGTTGATACCGGCTGAATTTACCAGAATGTCGATATGCTGGAATTTATCCATCACTTGCTCGACCATGTTATTGATGTCGGAAACAACTGAGACATCTGCCCTGATGGCAAGTGCTGTTCTGCTTAGTTCTGTTATTTCAGCAGCGGTGGCTTTAGCGGTTTCCTCGTTTCTGCCGCAGATAGCGACATCCGCGCCAGCGTGCGCAAATCCCAAAGCAATGCCGCGTCCGATTCCTCTGCTGCCGCCAGTTACTAAAGCAACTTTTCCCGTTAAATCAAAGCTTGGAAATTTCATCTTTCTTTACGGCGGCGATCCCGACTGATTCAAAGAATCAGTCGGGGAGAGAGCGCAAGCGCACGCCGTTACCTCCATATTCTAAAATTCGCATAAGTTAGATGTTTGCATTCTTGTGGCTTAACATTTTGTGTCAACCGTTTGCCATCCAACAAAGAGTGCAAGCTAATGTATCCCTTGGATGCGCCACCTACAAAACACACCCCATATTTAGAGTGCTTGACATAAGCTCCCCGCTTAAAACCTTCTGAGCGAGTTCCACCATAAAGTCGTCGGATACCACCTTTTTGGGGTTGTAACGCATGCAGTTGACGGCGATGGAACCTTAGCGGCGTTACTAAAAGAATGTTTTTACTATCTGGTTGGATATGTCCACCTACAAACCAATTCGCTAATATCCAAGAATCTACGCAGTGCGCTGAAAAGTCGTTTTTAAGCTTATTACTACTCTTTGAAAATCCATGCCTATCTCGGAGCTCCTTTGTTTCGTATCCTTTTAGCGTATGGACGTTTCCAAGTTTGGAAAGTTCTGCATAGAACCATCGTTTTCCAACTTCTAGTGGCGAAAACGATGCGTTCCACCGTCGTTTCCCTTTTTTAGTCGTGGCCGTTATATCCTCTACCACAAAATCAGTAATAGGAAACATTTTACATAGCCACCAACATATTCTTAATTTCCATTGCCATCGGGCTTTGGTAGAAGGTGAAATCCCACCTTTAACACGATTGAATCTTGGTTTACGGCAAGGCGTTTTTCTGAAACGCCGTCCACGGCGCATGTTTCTTCGAGTTTCCACTGCATCTTTGACCCACGTTACAGCATCGGCTTGAATGTTTAGATACGTGTGTATCTCTGACTTAACGGTAAGTGCCTCTTTCTTACTACCAGGGTCTATTCCAACAACTATTTCCTGTGTTCTCCTACCCGAAGGCTCTATGTTTAGTCGAACGCAAAAGATACCCTTTTTCCAAAATGGAGTTGCTTTACCTGACTTAATCCATCGCCTTGCACGACTTGGTTTTGTCGGCATCAATGGTTTGTTTTCTTTGTCTACTACTGGTACAAACATTCGAATCTCCTTAACCCCTCACGGGGCCTGTAAGACTCCTTTCGGAGTATATACAACCCTTCGACGCTGACCGACAGAGAGGATAGGGACTAGGGTGGCATCACCTAACATCTTTTGCCCTGCCACGGACAGTCGGTTCAGAACCAATGTCTAGTCAATAGTTTGGTCTTGCTTAACCCGCTTGGCTTGCAGGTATCGCAAGCCCCTACTTTAGAAAATCAGTCGGGGTTATTGACGAACCCTCCTCAATTATCCGCTTTAATCTTGCCCAATAAGTTGTAGTTTTTTGAAATTCAGGAACGGGCACTTTTCCAATTTTTCCCGACGACTTGACACACCGAAATCCGATATTCGGTGCAGCATAAGTTGGGTGATAGAAAACTCGATAAGAACAACTGGTATAAAAATCTATATTTTGCCAAAAGCCGCCGCGTACGGCGCGTTCCTCTACAGATTCACCAAGCGTCCACTCCATCACATTGCCGCTCATATCGTAAACGCCATAGCCGGAGACACAGTCACGATAACTCCCCGAAACCGCAGGCCCATCCCCCCAAGATAAATCAGTTCGGCATTTTCTTTTATCATATTCATTGCCATAAGGATATACAAATCCCTCCGGTCCTCGACACGCTTTTTCCCACTGGCGTTCGGTGGGCAAGTCTTTGCCTTGTTCAAGACATTTTTCTCGGGCTTCGTACCAGGTCACATTGACAAGCGGCATTTCACCCAAAATATTCGGATACTCGAACTTATCTATCCAGTATTCCTCCGTTGTAACTAATTTTTCTGGCGCTTCCAGTTCCGTACCAGAATCGCTGCCCATCTTAGAAACACCGGCATGAATTCTCACCATCCCCGCTGAACCAACCTCCGCTTGCTGTTCTTGGGTCTTATCATTTTTTCTGCCACGACAATCGACGAATGTGAAAATTATTAGAATAATTAGAGTAATTTTAAGCGCTCTCTTCATCTTTAAATAAATTCCTCTTCGTTTCTTTTGGTCAAACTTCCACGTGGTTTACGTAAACCTGTCCTCACTTTTCTTTTTTTAGGAAAAGAAGGTCTTGTATCTCAACCAGTCTGTTGTTCTGATGGTTCCCTGGTACAGCGCATTCGATACTGCGCCCACGATTCCAAGCATAGTTCTCCACCGTTGCCGTTGTGAAAGTGGAAGTGGTCCAGAAACGGTTTTCCTGCCAATCCATCAAATCCTTCCTTGCGGGCAATCTGTACCACGCGGCGGTTGGCATAGGCGAGCAGGAACTGGTCAAACTCAACTTCCGGCATCACGGTGCGCACAATCGCTCCTTCCAGCCATCCATAGTTGCTCAACTGGCTTTTTTCCTCGCGCCACTGTATCCGATGGAGGGTGCGCGGGTCAATCACGAACTCAAACGGGCAGCCCAGGTCAGCGATGAGCCGTTTCGTGACTTGCTGCACCCGCCTGCGTGGAGACGGCGGCTCCTCGAAAGTGACTTCCATCCAACAACGATGCCCGATGTCTGCAAAACAACGTTTCCCCATCGGCTACCACCGCCCCACCGACAGGATAATTTTCTTTTTTGTGTAATCCTTTCCAGCCTGAAAGACCATTCCGCGGCGCGGGTCGGGCTCCACATTACGCATTTTTTCCATTACAGCTTCTAAGGTGGGTTCCATCGCGACCACTTCCCCGTGTATCAATCCAACCCACTGTCCTTTGTAAGTCTCCGCTATTTCTTGGGTGAGACGACGAGCAACACGCTGATTGAGTTGCCGCTCCCGTTCTACGGACAGACGCTTCAGTTTCTGTGTCTGTTTAGGCATAGCACTTACTCCTTTTGAAATTGTTGATGAACACCCAACTAACTTTCGGCATGTTTCAAATTTTCTCAAAAATTAGTTGACAAAGTGAAACGTGAAACGTGAAGAGTGATAAAACCTCATATCACGTATCACGTTTCACGCATCACGCATCACGTATCACGCATTACGTTTTACGTCTTACTCCGGCGCTTGAAACCACAATCCTCCCGTTTGCTCTGCAAGTTCTTTATGCTTTGGGTCATCAATGCCAATGACATTGACTTTAGTGCCAGATTCTTTACTTTGCCGAATAATCTCTTCTGCAGAATGGTCACCAGTTAATTTTTCGTTAGTTACTAACACAAATGTTCGATTTGCATCTGGGCGGAATTTGATTTTTGACAATCCCTCCGCTATGGCATCTAATGCCCTCTCATCGCCATCGCATTTAATTGCGCGAAGAATGCGTTTGCATTGTTCCAAATCTTTCGTTTGTTCAAAAATCTCTAGCTGATTATTCCTGCCGATGCGATTAAATGTGAGAATTCCGAAAGTGTAATCAATCCCGGTTTCCACAAGAACATTCGCCATCCGCGCCAGGTAATTTGCGACTGCTATTATATATTTTTCCATGCTACCGCTTGCATCTATCACAAAAACTAAATCTTCCTTGCCGGTTTTATTCATATCAGCGATATGTTCGGCTATTGTCAAAAGCGCGTTATCCATCCCTGTTTTTCTTTCGGGTTTGACTATATTTATAGGACGAACTGTTACAGGAGGGCGAGAGATGACTTTTGCGCTCATGGAACGTTTTCCCAGGCTGGCTGAAGATGAAGCGGGCCTGGCTAAAATATCACTGCTTATTCCTTGTAATCCTTCGGCCGCAGTCGAAGGAAGAGAAGATTCTGGCATATTTAGCATGGCGACCTGAACATTCACTTTGGGGGTCACCAGTTTTGGTTTGAACTCAAGCTCCTTTGAAATGTGGTTAATTTTCACCATGTCATTCAGAGGAACCACCTCTGACATACGTCTGAAACGTCTCTTGGGTTCTGGATTTTCAACGGTTACCAGTTCCAATTCTACGAAATTCGATATCTGCTCTACTTTTTGTTTATGGAGGAATATTGCCAATATTATCAAAAATACACAATGAACAATTATAGAAATCAGAAAGGCAATTCCATCCCCCTTACCACAACCCCCCTGCCCCCCTTTGGTAAGGGGGATGGGGGCGAGGGGTTGTTTTATTTGCTTGCGTAAATGCACCTTGCTCTCCCACCTTAAAAAAGGATTAAATTGGGGAATAAATTATTCTATCATACCCTTTTACTCTCTGTCAACTTAAAACAGCTTACCAGAGCGCACCTGTCCCCAGATAGTAGTGAGCCTACCTTTAGGTCTTATCGCCGTTTTTACTTCTGGAATGTTTCCTTTTACGGCGGCGTTTATCTCTGCTTCACTCAGAATTCTATCATAGATGGCTATTTCATCAAGAATACCGTAAAAGAGAATTGTATTCCCTGGTTTTCTGGCGCCGATGTATAAGTCAGCGGTATTTTCTGTTGTTCCTACAATAGTGTCATTTTGGGTTTCCTTCAGAACGCCATCTAAATAGGAATACAATTTCTTTTGGGAGCGGTCACGCACAAAAGCAGCATGATGCCACGAACCAGAGACATTGCCAACGCTTGCGCCGGGATTATTGGTTTGGTCCCAAAGCGCGAAATACAAGCTATTGCTGGGGTTGACCTCAACTTTGAATGGATAACCTCCATTGAATTTCTGAAGTACCCCCTGCCAATCACCTTTAGCCTTATAGTTAATCCATAAGACTATACTGAAAGATTGTTCCTTCGTAAAGTTATAGGACTCGTCATTTGGCACTAAAACAAAATTGCCATCAAATTCCAACGCCTTGCCAAATTTCCCCTCAACCCATTTGGCGTCGTTGATGGCGCCGTCGTTGCCATTTCCAGAGGCATCTTTCGCATCCTTGCCCTTCCCTTCATCAAATGGCCAGTATGCGACAATTCCAGCCTCCGATGCGCTTATACACGCCAAAATAGTGATTAATATTAAACTTGCTAAAGCCGCAAATTTTACGTTCATCTTAATTTCCTCCTGGTTTTTTTTAATGCTCACTATCTAACTTGACTTTGGTAGATTCCATCGTAGACTCAAGATTCTATCTTGGTTTGAGCTAAAGACGACCAACTTAGAAATTTGGGCTACAATTGTATCTCATTTTAATTTACCAACGTCAAGCTAATACTTTGTTTATAACCTTACCCCCTTTGCCATCTTGCCGTCTTGCCCTCTTGCCATTTAGCCCCTTTGCGCTAATCCAGCCCCAATAAGACGACGTTCTTCACTATCAATTGGAGGTCCTGGTCGCCTGGACTTCCAGCGCCGAAGAATATATCATCAATGGCATCGCCAGGCGCCATTGAGGCGGATGAACCATCCTTACGTTGAAACTCGTCCGTAACTTTCAGCATCACCTCCGTCCATTTTCCAACGACCGGCTTGGTGATGCGCCCAGCATAGTTATCGTTCTGTGTCAGGTCGAACAGCATTACTTCCAAAGGCACATTCTGGTTAATGTAATACTGAAAATTAATCCAGGTTGTCGTGGCGGCGCGGGCATGGTCATATTCGTTTGCCTTGTGCTCATCTGTTTGTGCGTTGTGCTCGCCAACGCTTCTATTAAATGGTGGCCTTGATGAGTCCAACGCACAAAACACGCTGGATGCTGCAACAGCATTGCCGAGTCCAAGGCAAACAACACGAATGCCAACACGGATGAAACGTGCGAAATATTGGTTCTCGGCATGTCCCGCTAAAGCGCGCTGGTTGCCGGCGGTTACGTTGTCCGTGACTATCTGACCGTCCCAATCACCCGTTCCTTCAAAGTTCTGCTTAAACAAGATGCGCTTCGGCCAAAGAGCGTCCCAATCTTCCTGAGAGATGGGTTTGACTCTCAAGACCCAAGACGCTTTCAGGTGCCGCGCATGGAGCATTTTTCGCCGTAGGGCGTTTTGGCGGGCAATTCGCACTTCAACGGCTTTGTCGTAGGTATATGCTCCAGCATCCCATTTATCTGTCCTGGACACAATCTCAACAAACTGGGCAATTAAATCACCCATTGCCTCGCGTTCAGTCAGCAGTCGTTCTGGGTCCATAGTGTAATGAGTGAAATCGGTAACAATTTCATCGTCAACTTTCAGCAGTCGTTCGGCCTGGTCAATCAGCTCGCTATACTTTGAAGCATCCTTGCGATTCTTGACCGCCTCAACGTAATCGCGCAGGACCAGATGGCTTTCCCAATCCTCAATGCCGTCGCGGATAGCCTCAAGACGTAGTGAGGTAATCGGCCCAGGATAGAAAAGCATTCCATCGGCGTTTGTTGGCCAGCCACGGCTCCAGCCATCGGCGTTCCACTTTACGTTTGGATATCGCTTAGCTGGGTCAGGCGAATAATTTTGTTCCCAGATGTTATAACAGTAGTATTCGAACCCGGTCACACCGTATTTCCTGGTCATCCAGAACAACACACGAGCAGCGATAAGAGGATATTCGACCTGGACGTTGGGATATGGATATGATGGCCCGCAGGCGACGTACCAATAGAACTCCTCGCCGCGCTGCTGCGCCTGGTTGATGAGATGTATGTATTGTTCCTGGAGGCTGTAAATTTTGCTTTGACCGCCGATTAATGGGTCGTAGATGTCGATGTAATCCATCAGTTCTTCGTTGGGAAGACTGCCGCCAATCATCACCATTACTCCGGGCAAGTGTGCGTGGACGAGGTTAGCCCTGCGGCGCATCTCGTCCCAATTGTCGGTTTCATCGCCGATGTATATCAGGGCATAATCCAGCGCGCCGAGTTTCTTGATAGTCTCGTAGCTTTCCTTTAGTGACTCTAATTCGGCGAAACTGCCAGTGAAGTTGCCGCTCAAGTAGATAGTGTTCATACCTCGCTTGAGGCATGCGTCCAATTTCATTCGCGGCGACAGGTGGCTGATGTACTGTTCGGTTGGACTAAAACGGTGTTCCAAAAGGAAGTCATAATACTGCTGAACCAATTCGTCGTTAAAATCATCTCCGTGAAACCGCCGGAGGTTTTCCCAGACCAACTGTCCCATCGTGTGGAAGTTCCACTTTTCCGGGATAGCGTAAGGCCAGACCTTCACTTCTAAAGAAAATTGGACTGGATTGATGTTGTCCGCCTGGACGGTAATTGTTCCGCGATAGGTTCCCGCTTGCGTCTGAAGACGCGTGCGGACACGAAAGAAAAACGGAGTATGCGTATGTCGCTTAATTGTGATGGGTTTGGAGGGAATTAGTGGGTCAACCGTTTCGTAAAGCTTGCCACCGAAGAACACATCGCGCGTCTTCCAGTTTCGTCGGAGTTGATACCAGTCTTCGATGAAATATTCTATATCGGAGGAGGGAATCTTATCGCCGGCGTCGTTAGTCAGGTTGGTCCAAGTGAAGTAAACATTTTTGAGTTCTTCAGATTGCTTTGCTTCGTCGTTCCTCCTCGCAACTCCTCGCAACGGGTAGATGACGACCTGGAATCCCTCGAACTCATTTTTAGCCATGGACATCTTGTATTCACTCCTGTAGTCGCCGCGATATCTATAGCGAGTAGAGCGGTCGCAGATGCGTCGTAGGCTATTTGTTATTCCAACCAGGTATTCCTGCTGTAGTGGTGCAAATTCAAGTATCAGTTTAGGTCGATGTTCGAGGTGTCCCCCGTGTACGGGGGACCATAGGGGGGGGCCATCGAAACTGGCAGAAGGGATGTCGATTTCCCATGTGCTGGGAAATCGCTCGTCAGGGCAATCGGTGGGTATCAGCATCACGCCGTGGTTGGTAGTGGGGTCCTTGAGCCACTTCTCCACTAACGGCGTTATATTAAACTCTATCCACCTACCGCCTTCCGGAACGCTTAGCGGCAGGTAGGGGAAGTGCTTCCAGTTGGGTCCGGGCGGCGCGAACAGTTCTACTGAATCGACCGCGCCCGCCCGCCTGCCGTTGTCGTAATCGGTCTGCTTATTGATGATGAACAATCTCCCACCAGCGGTGACCTCGTGGCAGAAAATTTCTGTGAAGATATTCGGATTTCGCGCTTCCGGCAGGAACAGACACAACTGAGCACGTGCGAGGGGTTTACAGGCAAGATTATCAGGAATCTCAAAACGTATCCAACAGTGGTTACGTGCTCCACGCAGGTACAGATAGCGTTGGTCATCAACCTCCGCTACAACGTTTCCCCAGAGAGTTTCAGTGATGCAACCAGTGTATCCGTTTGCGCCCTGCTGCAATATTACTGTATCAGCCGAAGTCATTTTGATACCAATAGCGGTCACCACAATGGTGACCAGGACTAATAAAATTATTTCTCCTATCATTTTTCTGCTCCTTTATCTCCCCTCTTGGGAGGGGCCGGGGGGTGGGTTCTATACGCATCAACTTAAAGCATTAAGCGATTTTATCCGTTCCCCTCGGGTAACCGGCTTAGGGGCAAGGGGAGGGTGAATGCAGAAGTGAAATTCTATTTCACCCCCACCTACGCCTCCCCCGTCAAGGGGGAGGAACAGCGCGGTATCGGCAAAATGGGTCTTAAGTTGATGCGTATGAGTGAAATTCTATTTCACCCCATACGCATTAAGTTAAGAGATAAGACGACGCAAATTCCGTCGCGGAGTGAGTTCGAGGGTTAAATGATGGAAAACGTGAGAACGGGAAAACGCGAAGAAAAGTCTCGTTTTCTCGTTTTCTCGTTTTC